>RCUQ01000054.1_pt1 | contig 155855 bp, 137 predicted proteins | sample 2166351 | NCBI WGS metagenome assembly RCUQ01 (sample SAMN09932597, study PRJNA488358) | compost metagenome | feature: garden; material: soil; isolation source: compost soil in acetonitrile-enriched culture | place: Germany: Experimental Botanical Garden Goettingen | collected 2016-01-27 | reverse complement strand
CATGGTAGGCCGCTTCCAGCGCTTCAAGTGCTTTCATCACATCCGCAAAATCGCGGTCCTTGCCGGTGTAAGGCGCGACTGCCGCATTCGATACGGCCTCTGGCAATAAAGTGTTGCCAGCGATTTGGTAGCGTTTGATTTCGAAGCGAGGTGCACTGGTGGTGGATGGTTCGGCCGACCAGGCAGCGCCGACGGCGGCAGCAAGTACGGAGCCCGCTAGCAGGCGCGCAAAACGGAGTGTCATGGGGGGACTTTTCTACAAACTGAGCGTTGTGTGGAGAGCAAACATCAATTTTGTTTACATCTGTTTAATATTTTAAATTGCTTTTTTCTTGTACGGAGGAAACTTTCATGCATACAGGAAAGTTTGGTTGTGCAAACGCAACTGCGGGCTAAAGATCGAGGTATCTGTCCACAATTCAGTTCCCCGGCCCACATTCTTCTGATGTTTTGAGCGCCATTCTAGGTTTTCCGGAGCTGAAGTAAATACTGCAAATGCAGTAGATCAGGCCGGCGCGCACACGGAATCGCTGTCGCGGCGTCGACGGATGCTACGTTTTTTGGGGATGGCGGCGATGGCCTGTGAGATGAGGGCTGCTACAGAACGCTAGCTTGTCGTATTAATCTCGGTGCGCAGATTCGGCACGAATTCATTTTCGGCTTCGCTATAGTCCCAGCGCTCGAGCACTGCCCGCTGTGGGGCCGCGTGGTCGGCGTAGCGGATGAGATTGACCGAGTTATTCGAGTCATGCCGGATGCGCGATGACAAGGCGGTACCAGCCTGCAAGGCCCACACGCGGCGCGGCAGATCTGGCAACGCTTCGTGCAAGGCACTGGTAAACGGGCGATGGATGTGACCACCCAGAATCAGGTCGGCACCTGCTTGCGCCCATCGCTGGATGGCAGTCTGATGACCGCGCAGCAAATGCTCCCTATCGACCTCATGTATGACATGCACCGGCTGGTGCGTGACGACGATGCGCAATTGCTGCGCACTGCCCTGCTGCAAACGCTGCGCCACGCGCTCGATTTGCGCGTCCGATACTTCCCCTTCGATATGCCGGTAGCGACGCGTGGTGCGCACTGTGATCACCAGCAATTCTGGGGTTTCAAAAACGGGCTCGAGCTCGGGACCGAACTTGCGACAGTAACGTGCATAAGGCCGGAACAGGCGCGTCAGCACATCAAACAAGGGAATATCGTGATTGCCGGCAATGACCACCCGCGATGCAATCGCAAGACTATCGACAAATGCTTGTGCAGCGGCGAATTCAACCGCACGGGCGCGTTGCGTAATATCTCCGGACAAGATGAGCAGATCAGGCGCTTGCGCGTGTGCCAGACGCTGCAGTGCCTGCACCACCTGCGGCCGCTCGGTACCGAAATGGGTGTCAGAAATATGCAGCACGGTTTTCATGCGGCAGCACCTCCTGCCGCATGCTGATGCTGGCTGGCAGATGTGCTTGCTTCATCTTGTGCGGCACCTTCACGCTTGATCAGCATCAGGGGCTCAGCCACCACACGGAATTCCAGCGGCGTATCCAGCCACATGATTTCGCCGTCGGCGGCAACCTTGATTTGATGTTTGCGGGTTTTACCTGCGGCATGGCTATCAGCCGGTGCACGCGCACGGCTACGTGGCACTACTGTCAAGCTTTTGAAGCTGAATCCGATCACGTTTTCTGCCTCGCCCAGACGACCTAATGCGCCACATGCGCCCAGCCACAGCATCGCCAGTTTGCCGACCGGGCGCACAGCAATCGCAGCGAGTTCGCCCTGCACCACCGCCCGGGCCTGCGGCATGCCGACCTGCTCCAGTTGCAGCCGATTATTACCGACGAATAAGGTGGTGGTACGCATCGCAACCCGCTTGCCATCCTGCTCCAGCGTCATATGCAATTGCCGGCGACGCCCGAATACGGTGGCTATCGCAGCCCAGATTGCAACCAGACGGCTGCGTCCGTATTTTTGTTTGAAGGCTTCGCGGTCTTCCAGTAATTCCGGATACAGACCCACACTGGCATTAACCAAAAACACATGATGATTCACTTGTCCGACTTGTACCGGCACAGCGCTACCATGTAACAAGTCTTGCAATGAGGCGTGGATATCCTCGGGGATGCCGTGGGTGCGACCGAAGTAATTGAAGGTTCCCTGCGGGATCGCGCCAAATACACAGCCACTGCCCAGCACCTTATTGGCGACCGCGTTAATCGTCCCATCACCGCCCACCGCAACCACTACGGCGCCCTGCTCTTGTGCTGCATCTACCGCAGCTTGCACGGTCGCTTCTATCTGATTCACATCTTCAATCACAAAAATGCGATGCTCCCGGGCCGCTGCTTGCATCGCAGCCACGATAGTAGCCTGCGTATCATCCGCGTCGTGACGCCCTGAACCACCATTCATGACAAAGAATAAGGGCGCGTCTGCAGCATGCGTTTGAGTGGGAGAATTCAAATAACCTCACATAGATAGCGATATCGCTTAAGCAGCATAAGTGGAACCATGACAGTAGCACTACATCGCATTAAATTATGTGCGCTTGCGTACATGAAAATTTTGCTCTTTCCATTCGCTGGCCGGTATGCCTACAATCCTTCCCTTTATACCATCCGCTCGTCTGCACTAGCTTGCGACCGATGTATAGCCTGCCTTCCCGATAGGAGTAGCGTTGCATGAGCACATATTTTTTCATGTTGTTGGTGGTGGCAGCAGGTGCCAGCGTGGCTTTTCAGCAGGTGCTTAACGCTAATCTGCGCGTGCAGATAGGCTCGCCGTGGTGGGCGGCATTCATCAGTTATGCGGTCGGCTTGCTGTTTACCTTGCTCATAGCGCTGATCGCACCCGGCCCGAAATTCACCGAGATACTGCCACGCATGAACGACTGGCTGCTCTGGACCGGTGGGATATTTGGCGCCATATTCATCGCCATCGCCATCCTGATGGTGCCTAAGCTAGGCGCCGCGACCACCATTTCCCTGATCGTGGTCGGTCAGATGCTGCTGTCCCTCACCATGGATCATTTTGGTTTGCTGGGTCTGCCGGTGCAACCGATCAGTCTGCTCAAACTGGCCGGTGCCGGTTGCCTGATTTTGGGTGTGGTCCTGATACGCGCTTAGCAGCTCTGCTTAATTCAAAGCAGACCCGACAGAGGCCGCATAAATACTAGCTTCCACGGCATAGGCCAGATAGTTATCCACAGAAATTGTGTATATCTTTTTGCTTAAGCCAATTGCAAACGGTCCATGACCGCAGCCAGCTCGGTTCTCTCAGTGCCTTGCAAGGCCAGCAGAGGACCGGGCAGGCATGGCGCTGTTACCAGCCCCAAGATTTCTGCCGCCGTCGCGGCAACGCGCAAGCTGCCATGACGTTGATTAAATGCCCAAAAAGGCGCTAACTGCGTCGATATCGCATCGGCTGTGTCAGCATCACCCATTTGCGCCGCCTCGATAATCATCAACGCAGTATGCGGAAACAAGCCCCCGAACACCGAGTACCACGCATCGCATCCGGCATTCAATCCATTCGCGGCGTAACCATCACCGCTGATGCCCAGTGTCACGTGCGACGGAATCAAACTGCGCAGCCGCTGAATGCGCGCCAGTTCGGCGCCGCGATCATTGGATATACCCGGCAGCTTGATCGAGGCCACATTCGGCATCGCCGCGATCCTGGCATACAGTTGCTCGTCAAAATTGAAATGGGTGGTGCCGGGATTGTCGTAGACGCAAAGCGGCACACTGATATTGCGCGTCACCGTATCAAACAAGCCGGCCACTTCTTCGGCAGTCAGCTTCTGGTAAGACACCGGCGGCAATAACAAGCCGCGAGCTCCGGCTTTTTGCGCATCCTCTGCCAGCGCCAACACATCGCGTGTGCGCTGCGTCCCTATACAAACAATCACAGGTACTGCACCAGCGTGCGCGACCGCAAGCTCGGCCACGCGTTGGCGTTCAGCACGCGTCAGGTACATATAATTGCCGGTCGAACCCAAGGCGCCGATGGACGCGACCTTGGCCGCGGCAAGCTTCTCTATCAATTTGATAAACGCAGCTTCATCTACCCGGTCGCCGTCAACCGGCGTCAAAGGAAATGCGCTCAAGCCTGTAAACATAATCATCTCTTTCTCATTAATAGTTTTATCTTGCAGCGCCGTTCTCGTAACGCAATGCATCGATCAACGCACTTAATGCCGGCGTACGTCGTCGATCCGGAAAATACATATGATAGCCGTCGAAGGTCGGAGACCAGTCTTCCAGCAAACGAATCAAGCGTCCGTCTGCAATGTCTTGCATGACCTGATGCTCGAAGCAATAGCCGATACCGATGCCATCCAGTACCGCCGCATGCGACAGCGCCCAGTCGTTGAAAATCAGCGGACCGTCGACGCGTACCTCAATGATGCGACCGTTCTGGCTAAATTCCCACGCATACAAGCCACCTGCAGTCGCCAGCCGATAATTCAGACAGCGATGATTTTTCAGATCCTGCGGCGACAAGGGCACAGTGCGACCGGCCAGATAAGACGGTGCCGCGACGATCGCGACCTTGACGTCGGGACCGATGCGCACCGAAATCATATCTTGTTCTATCAGCTCACCCAGCCGCACCCCGGCATCAAAACGATCCGCCACAATATTGGTCAGCCCGTCGTCATTGTTCACTTCGATAGTGATGTCGGGAAACTGCTCGACAAAACGCGCCAGCACCGGCCGGATCAGCCACGCCGCAGCCACATGATCGGTGGTAATCCGGACCACGCCGCGCGGCGTCGCACTCAGATCACTCAGGCTAGCCAGCTCGGCCGCAATCCCATCCAGCGCCGGACGCAGAGTGCGCAACAGACGTTCGCCCGCTTCGGTCGTCGAAACGCTTCGTGTAGTGCGGGTCAGCAAGACCAGGCCTAAACGCTGTTCCAGCGCCTTGATGGCGTGACTTAATGCCGATTGCGACATCCCCAGGCGCGCCGCCGCCCGCGTGAAGTTACCCTCCTCCGCCACAGTGGCAAAGGCTGCCAGATCGCTTAATTCGTCGCGCTTCATTTATGCACCTATTTCATAACAGCAATCGAAATTGATAGTCTAATCAAATAAAACAATGCCTGCTATCTTTCATACAGTCCTGCCAAGGCGCGATTGCGCAGTCGCTTGCACTGTCGCTTGAACTGTCGATCACGCATCGCGTTCTGCATTTCGCTTCACATTCAAATTCGCTTTTTATTTTTTAGAAGGAACCAACATGGCTCACGCTCACGGTTACGCAGTTCACGATGCAAAGTCCCCTTTGGTGCCGTTCCAGTTCGAGCGCCGCGAACCCGGGCCGCATGATGTGTGTGTCGACATCCTCTACTGCGGCATCTGTCATTCCGACTTGCATCAGGCCCGTAATGACTGGTCTAACTCGCTCTACCCGATGGTGCCCGGCCATGAAATAGTCGGCCGTGTCTCTGCCATCGGCGCGCACGTCAAAAAATTCAAGGTCGGCGATATCGCCGGCGTCGGCTGCATGGTCGATTCCTGTCGCCAGTGCGCTGCATGCAATGCTGATCTCGAACAGTACTGCGCAGAAGGTGCAACCTGGACTTATAACGGTACCGAGCGCGGCAGCGATCAACTCACCTTCGGTGGCTACTCCGATCACGTCGTGGTGGAAGAACGCTTTGTGGTGAAAGTCCCGGACAATCTGGATATCAAAGCCGTCGCACCTTTGCTGTGTGCCGGCATCACCACCTACTCGCCACTACGTCACGTCAAGGTCGGTCCGGGACAAAAAGTCGGTGTCATCGGTCTCGGCGGTCTGGGTCATATGGGCGTCAAATTCGCCAAGGCGATGGGTGCGCATGTGGTGATGATCACGACTTCGCCGGACAAAGGCAAAGATGCAACCCGCCTCGGCGCCGATGAAATTCTGGTCTCGCGCGATGCCGCTGCCATGGCCAAGCATGCCGACAGCTTTGACTTCCTGCTCAACACCATCCCGGTCGGGCACGACGTCAATCCGTATCTGGGTTTGCTAGGACTGGATGGCAAAATGGGCATGGTCGGCGTACTGACCGAACTGGAACCAATAGTCGGCGGCAATCTGATCTTTGGCCGTAAATCATTGTTTGGCTCCGGTATCGGCGGCATGGCCGAAACACAGGAAATGCTCGATTTCTGCGGCCAGCACAATATCGTCAGCGACGTCGAAATGATTGCGATCAAGGACGTCAATCACGCATGGAAACGGATGGAAAAAAATGACGTCCGTTATCGCTTTGTGATTGATATGACTACCTTAGGATAAACACGACATGACGCGGTTTCAATGTCCGCGCACAGTGAGCAACTTAGCCCGTCCTTGCGACGGGCTTTTTAATTCGCCAGCCCTTAAATCGGGTATGCATGTAATCAAACGCCAGTCTGGCCTATCACGACATGCATCTCACACTTTTCTTGCAAAACGCTGCCCGTCCCTCAACAGCCCTTTAGACTCATAAAACCGATGCGCGGCCGGACGCAGATCACCGCTAGTCACTTCAATTTTCACGCAGGCACGCGCAGCAAACCAATCATTAGCTGCATCCATTAAAGCGCTACCTATCTGCTTCCCTCTATACGCTTCATCCACTACCAAGCTGGTGATGCGACCAAGATATCCGGCAGCATGAAACAAGGGAATGATGTGCAAGCTGATACATCCCCGGACTACGCCATCCGTGCCCGCGACCAGAACCACATCGGAGGGGCTGCTTTCGGCGGCGGTGAGCTTTTCCTGTACTTGTGTGCTGGTGATTTCGTAACCAAGCTGGTGCAGCAAGGACACAATAAGGTCTTGGTCATTGAGTACAGCCTGTCGAACTTCGATCGCGGTATCGTTCATGATGTGGCTAGTTTGCGGGTGTACACGGACTTCTCCTAAGAAGAAAAATTCATATACTCATCAGCCTGCAGACGATATAGATAGCCGAATTGATCGAAAGCAAATTGCTGTTTTTATCGGCCTCGCTGCCACCAAGGAACGACGCTCAGCCTATAATGGGCGCACCATGATCAGCACCCTCACCCACCTCAACGCCAGCTATTACGCTTACCGCACCATTCTGCGGTAAGGGCTTGCGCGCAACCCGGTCCGCCTCAGGCGGACTGTTTTCATGGCTTTGTTCTCCTTAGGCGTTCCATCACCAAGGAGACTTCAATGTCCGGCAATACTTCCGATTTACTTCAACTGTTGCAAGAACGCGGCTTTGTGCATCAATGCACGCACGAAGATGCTTTGCGTGCGGCGCTGGCTACTGGCCCGATCACGGCTTACCTCGGCTGCGATGCCACGGCGGACAGCTTACATGTCGGCCATTTGCAAGGCTTGATGCTGATGCGCTGGCTCAAGCGCTTCGGGCATAAGCCGCTGTTGCTGATAGGCGGCGCGACCACACGCATAGGCGATCCGAGTTTTCGCGATAGCAGTCGTCCGATACTTGATGAAGCAAACATACACACCAACATTAAAGGCATACGCAGCGCATTTGAGCGCTTCCTCGGCCGCGAAGTGCCGGTGCTCGACAATGCCGACTGGCTGGACGGTCTGGGCTATCTCGACTTCCTGAATACAGTCGGGCGCCACTTCAGCGTCAATCGCATGCTCACCTTCGACGCGATCCGCACACGACTGGAACACTCGCTGTCCTTCCTTGAGTTCGGCTACACGCTGCTGCAAGCCTACGACTTTGTGGAACTGGCACAGAGGCACGGATGCCAGCTGCAGATCGGTGGTGCAGATCAATGGGCGAATATCATCAATGGCGTAGATCTGGGGCGTCGGCAAGCAGGCCTGGAACTCTACGGTCTGACCATGCCGCTACTGGCGACCAGTGACGGCAAGAAGATGGGTAAATCAGCCCAGGGCGCAGTCTGGCTTAACGCTGAACGTCTTGCTCCCTACGATTTTTGGCAATTCTGGCGCAATGTGGATGATCGGGATGTCGGGAGGTTTCTGGCGTTGTTTACCGAACTCCCGATGGATGAAGTCCGGCGTCTGGGCGCACTCCAAGGTAACGCCCTCAATGACGCAAAAATTATCCTTGCAAACGAAGCAACGCAACTGGCGCACGGCAAGCCTGCGGCTGAGGCTGCGCAGCGGGCGGCAATGCAAGTCTTTAGCGGTGCCGGTGCCCATCAGGATTTGCCGACCTTTGTGCTCAGCCCGGTCCGCTTGAGTGCTGGTATCACGCTGGCGGAGTTGTTGGTCGAAGCCGGACTGGCAAACTCTCGCAGTGCCGCACGTCGTCTGGCTGCCGGTGGCGGTTTGCGTCTGGATGGCACACGCGTCGAGAATGCGGATCAAATCTTGGCGGCTGACAAAGACGAATGGTTGCTGTCGGCAGGTCGCAGACAGCATGTGCGTATCGTTGTTGAGAAGGAAAATGACTAGGCGCCGCTTCTACGAACTTCAACGCTACACCAGCATTTCAGGTGACTAGTGCTTCCACATAGCTCCGAAGCAGTTCCGCCGGTGCAGTCAACACAAAAAATTCACACGCCCTGCCTGTGATATTTGATCGCAACCGCGGCGGCACCACAACAGGTGCTGGCAAATGCGATTTGCGCTTTGGATGGATTAACAGATACCATCACACCGAGCAAAATGCCGGTGCGTGTTTACAGACGTTAGAACACAGCACCACCACGCGAGGTGGCATCTCGTCCCTTAGGCCAATAGTCTGCACTACCCAATCCCTCTACATTCATAGGAAACGCATCGAATAAGCGCTTGCATGCTTATTCAGCCCTTACAAAACACATATGCCTATGGGTGTAAACATGTATGAACTGAGCACATCTAAGCCGAACACCTCGAAGCCCGATGACGAGTCAGGTTCAGCAGCAAAGTGGTGCTTGTTTGAGCTGTTTTTATTATTAGTCGTGCTTATTATTTCCGTCGTCACTGCAATCTGCATCTTGACGCCGGTGGTTCACGAAGTCCTGCCACATATATCGATACGCAGTATCTCGCACGTATTTGCCTTTTCCGGGCATTAGCTTGAAGGTGCATCCTCGTCTCTAGACGCAGCGCTACCAAATTAGTCTTGTGCAATCTTGTTGCTCGCCAAACCAATATTTAGCTGACAACAAGTGTTATCAAACATGCCAGTGATGCGCAATAAATCGGCATTAAACGCGTGAAAACAAATTAAACGCTTGCATATTTTCCGAATCAGGAACATGATCATTACGCGGTGATTCACTTCGCCCACGGTTTTGCACTTTCCACTATAGGACTGGCGAGACCATCATATCAAGCCTGCCTCCTTTATCGGTCGCGGGCTTTTTTGTTTCTGCAGCCTGATTGTCACTTAATGCAGTTGCCACCATGTCGGCAGCAAAGCCCGCACATCGGCCCTGGCGAAACGATCATCGATCAAATGTATATAGCCGCGGTCTTGCTGCGTGCGTATGACGCGTCCCGCAGCCTGCACTACCTTTTGCAAGCCGGGGTAGAGATAGGTGTAGTCATAGCCGGCGCCAAAGATCGCATCCATACGCAGGCGCATTTCTTCATTCACAGGATTCACTTGCGGCAAGCCCAGAGTGGCGATGAACGCGCCTATCAGGCGCTCACCAGGCAAATCCACGCCCTCGGCAAATGCGCCACCCAGCACGGCAAAGCCTATGCCCTGCCCGCCGACGTTAAAGCGCGCAAGAAAATCATGCTTTGCGCCTTCATCCATGCCGCGCGATTGCTGCCAGATGACGATATCCGGATAACGTTCGGCAAATAGCTGACTGACCTGCTGCAGATAATCGAAGCTACTGAAGAAAGCCAGATAATTGCCCGGCGTCTCTGCGTATTGGCGAGCGATCAGATCAACGATAGGTGACAGCGAGTGCGCCCGCTGCTGATAACGGGTCGAGATGCTTTTTGCTATGCGTACCGATAATTGCTGCGCATGGAATGGCGATTCGACGTCTATCCATGCGGTGTCATCCGGCAAGCCCAGCATGTCTGAATAAAAATGATGTGGGCCCAGCGTCGCAGAGAATAAGGTGACTGCATGGGCGCTGGCAAAACGTTGCTTGAGGAAAGGAGCCGGCACGATATTGCGTATGCACAAGCGCGCCTGTATACGTCCGTTAGCACCTCTGGTCTCGCGCGTAATATCAAACATCGAATGCTCACCGAACACTTCCGCCAGCTTGGAAAACTGCATCGCATCGAAATAGAAACGCTGCAGTTCCGGGCTGACTGCCTCCGGCTCCTCGGTCATCAGATCGGTGATATCGGTGCCGGCCTGTTGCAGCGCGAACAGGAATTTTTCGGCAATCGCGTGATACACCTGATACTCAGCTTTCTGCTCGCGATATAACTCACTCCACTGCCGCTGCACCCTATCCAGTGCCGTCTTCAGCGCCTTGGGCGCTGATTTGCGCGCCAGACGAAAACTGCTTTGCTCAAGCTCGGCCGAATACATCTTGCGGGCGCGCTCGACCATATTGTGGGCTTCATCCACCAGTACTGCGACGCGCCAGTCGTTTTCCAGCGTCAGGCCATAGAGCATGGCACTGATATCGAAGTAATAGTTGTAGTCGCCAACCACCACATCACTCCACCTGACCAATTCCTGACTCAGATAGTACGGACAAACCTCATGCGCGAGTGCGATCGTGCGCAAGGATTGCTGATCCAGTACCACTGCCTGCACCGCCGCCTGCCGCGCCGCAGGCAGACGATCATAGAAGCCCTGCGCTAAGGGGCAGGATGCGCCATGGCAGGCTTTATCCGGATGTTCACATGCTTTGTCACCCGCGATCAGCTCCAGCACGCGCAGCGGCTGCATCGCGGCACCCTGCTCCTCGTCCTTACCTGCATCCCTACCCGCGCGTATCAGTGCGATCGATTCCAGCGCCAGACTGCGACCCGGTGTCTTCGCTGCCAGAAAAAATATCTTGTCTATTTTCTGCGCCGGACTGGCCTTGAGTAAGGGGAAGATGGTGGCCACGGTCTTGCCGATACCGGTCGGCGCCTGTGCCATCAGGTGACGGCCGGAAACCGCGGACTTATAAACTGACTCGGCCAGATGGCGCTGGCCTGGGCGAAACCCGGCATGCGGGAACGCCAGACTGGTCAGCGCAGCATCCCGCGTCAGCCTATGTTGCGTTTCTTGCTCAGCCCATGCCATGAAGCGCTCGCACAGCTGATCGAAGTGCAGCTCCAGCGCATCGGCTGTGTACAGCTCCGTCAACATGGTTTCTTTTTGCGTGCCGATATCAAAATAGACCAGCGCGACCTTGATCTCTTTCAGTCCACGCGACTGGCACAGCAGCCAGCCGTAGACCTTGGCTTGCGCCCAATGCAGTTGACGATGATTGTCCGGCAGCGCATGCAGATCACCACGGTAGGTTTTGATCTCTTCCACCCGCTTGTAGCCGGGATCGTAGCCATCGGCGCGCCCGCGTACCCGCAATTGTTTATAGAAGCCGCTCAGACTGACTTCCGCTTCGTAATACTTGCCGCGCCGCGCCACCACCGTGCCATGCCCGGCGATACCCTGCTGTGCGGTCGGCGCAGGTGTAAATCGCAAATCCAGATCGCCGGTTTTGGCGGCGAATTCGCACAAGGTGCGCACGGCGACGACGTAGCTCACGCTGCCTGCTCCAGCCATTGCACATAGCTGACGGCGACCGGCAGCTGATGCTCGAGGCAGTACGCTATCCAGCGTAGCTGATTGTCTTGCAGGCGGTCACCGGGTCCCTTGACTTCCAGCATGCGGTAACGCTTTTCTTGCGGCCAGAACTGGATCAGATCCGGCAAGCCGGAACGATTCGCCGGGATATCACGCAGGATGCGCGCAAAGTATTTCTTCAAATCACGCGCAGGAATGCAATCCAGCGCCAGCATCAGCAAAGCCTCGTCGATCACGCCCCAGAATACAAAGGGCGACTGTATGCCTGACTTGAGGTGAAAGGTATCCACAATGCTGGCGCGGTAACGCCCGTCATCCAGCTGGGCCAAGCATGCATCAAAAATATGCTGACGCTTGTGCACGAAGTCGGCGCTATGCAGATCCACCGGCCCCTGATGAAATGGATGGAAAAATGCGCCCGGCAATGCGGCAAAAATAGCTGGCCAGCACAGCAAGCCGAACAGCGAGTTAATCAGCGTGTTCTCGACGTAAAACACCGGGGCTTGCGCGCTCGAGAGATGTTCTTGCACCAGCTGCTCCACCGTGATCGGCAAGCTCGGGTAAGGCAGTGTCAGATTGTGTTCTTCCACCAGCTGCGGACGCAGTGGCGCCAGCTTAGGATGGCCCAGCTTGCGCCGCAAACGCGGCAGCATACGCAGCAAGGCCTGATGCTCTGCTTCGCTCTCCGCGGCAGAAAATGCGCTGGTAGCCAAGGCAAAGGCGGCATCGGCATCGTCACTTTTTTCCAGTACGCGTATGCGTCGCACACGCGCGCCCGGATAATTGCAGCCCATATACAGTTCCAGTGCGCGCGGCAAATCAGCAGCCCGTTCAAACTCTTGCGCAAACAGGAAGAGCAATTTATTGCGCCGCCGCTCCAGCCAGCTATTTGCGTAAGGATCAGCCGGGATATCCGGCAAGATCTCATCCAAAGCGATGCCTTCGTTGTAGCGTTGCCGGCAATGGTGCAGATGCAAGTAATCGTCGATATCCTGACGGCAGGAGAAACCGCGCGACGATGCCGAAAATTCGACTTGTTCGTAACGGAAAATACCCAGATCAGATAAGACGAATTCCGACCAGTCCTGATACAAATTCCCGAAGAACATCAGGCGCAAACGTTCGCACAGCGCGCCTAGCTGTACCTGATAGATGACATCGTCGATCACACCCTCAGCAACAGCCCATTGCGTCAGTGGCTGCGCATCCGGGAATTCATGCCGCAGTTGTTCCAGCAAGGCGCTTTTGCTGGCCGATCTGCTGGCTGTCGACAAGCGCAACACATTTGCCAGCTCGGCTTTGCGCAACAAGCCAAAGAGCTGCTCGATTTGTAGTGGCGGGTCAGCCTGCAGCCAGCCCAATTCCAACAAAGGCTTTGCGGCATCATCCGGGCAGCCAATTTCTGCATAGCTGAGTTTGCTGGCCCGGAAGAGATCGCCTTTGCGCATCACCATACGTACCAGCAATGCGCGTGAGCTTTGCGGCAAGGTCGGGAATTGCTCGATAAAGTGGCGCTCTTCATCCAGCAACAAATCGCTATAACGCTGCGCGATCCAGTCAAGGACACGCTGGAAATTTTCCAGGTAATAGTAAGGATCGGGCAGCGTAGCAAGCATGGATGGTACGGAACGACTTTCTAGGTGTGCATCTGCGCGCAGACCAGCACAGTGTGCGATGACTGGACAGGAACGCTGTATATAAGCACAGTATATTGAAGCGCCCGAAAAATCACAATGCCTGCCTGGCAACACCGTATCTCCACATACTTCTGTGCGGCAACAGCTCCGCAAGTCCTACATGCATACGGGCTGCAGTCCGATAGGCCCTGCTGCTGACAGGGCTTATAGTCAGTTATCCATCTGACCACATATCCACGGACCGAGCAGATGACCCTAGCCGCACGAAAGTGCCTAACTATTCAGGAGCTACTATGCAAACGGTATCCAAGCATGCAACGCCAGCCACCCGCCAAGCGACCAAACAGCAGCCAGATGCAGTGGACCTGCTGGTCGACGACCATAAACAAGTCAAAAAGCTTTTTAAAGAATACGAGAAGCTCAGCAAACAGGATGACGTCAAAGGCAAGGTCGCCGTCGCCAAACGCATTTGCGATGAGTTGACGGTACATACGCACATCGAGGAAGAAATTTTTTATCCTGCCTTGCGGGAAGCAATGAATATCGATGACATGCTGGATGAGGCGGTGGTCGAACACGCGACCTGTAAGGATTTGATTGCGCAGATACGCAATAGCTCAGGTACGCATCCGCTCTATGACGCCAAGGTTAAGGTGCTGAATGAATACATCGAGCATCACGTGAAAGAAGAAGAAACAGAGATGTTTCCAAAGGCGCGTAAAGCCAAGCTGGATCTGGACTTCTTCGGCATGATCATGAAAGATCGTAAGCAAGAGCTTAAAACCAAGTACAACTAAATCTGATGCAGAAGCGCTGGCATGGTCACCTCGACGATGCCAGCGGCCTGTACTTATTAGCCGGGTCTGTGTACTACTGACTGAGTGCCACCAACAGCAAGGCAATGAAACCGGGCAGCGCCTGCACCCACAGGATTTTCTTGCTCGAGGTAATGCCACCGTAAACGCCTGCCACCACCACACAGCCTAGAAAGAAGAGTTTGACCGGATCGCCGGCCGCACCGAGCCAGATCCCCCAGATCAAACCGGCGGCTAAAAATCCGTTGTACAAGCCCTGGTTTGCCGCCAGCACCTTGGATGCGGCCGAAAATTCCTTACTCAGACCAAAGGCCTTGCGGCCTTTAGGCGTATCCCACAAAAACATTTCCAGATACAAGATGTAGATGTGCAGCACAGCCACCAGTCCTGTCGCAATTGTCGCTACGGTATGCATACCGCCTCCCCTTATAGTGCGCTACGCGCTTTTGATGTCTCAAGTGTATAGGTTTTGAGCCATACCCAATTCATATTGCATCCACCTGACGCGCAAATAATAAGGGCGAAATATGCATACACATATTTCGCCCCGGAGCTTATTTAGCTATTTATCTCTCATTGAGAGCAACGCTTACAAAGCCAGATCAGCCGCTTCACGTTTAGGTTTAGGCGATGCCGATGGTGCTGCTTGCGGTACCACCGTGCGATCTATCGCTGGTGGCGGCGCCAGTTGCAGCACTTCGCTGGTGTACAGCCATTCCTGATAAACCTTGTCCGGCGAATCGTTTAGCTTGGTACCGAAGCTAGGAACGATTTGACGGATTTTGCTTTGCCAGGCTGGGCTCGCCACTTTGTCCTTAAACACTTTTTGCAGCACATCCAGCATGATAGGTGCGGCAGTCGATGCACCCGGCGACGCGCCGAGCAAACCAGCAATGCTGCCGTCCTTCGATGCGACCACTTCAGTGCCCAGTTTCAGCACGCCACCTTTGTCAGCATCACGCTTGATGACTTGCACCCGTTGACCAGCTTGCCACAAACGCCAGTCTTCTTTCTTCGCGTTCGGGAAGTATTCCTGCAAGGCCTTCAGACGATCTTCATCCGACAACATCAGCTGACCGGCCAGATATTCAACCAGCGGGTACTGCTCGACACCGACTTTAATCATCGGCCAGACATTGTGCGTGGTGGTGCTGGTGAGGATGTCCAGATACGAACCTTCTTTCAGGAACTTGGTCGAGAAAGTCGCGAATGGTCCAAACAGGATCACGCGCTTGCCATCCAGCACACGGGTATCCAGATGCGGCACCGACATCGGTGGCGCGCCTACCGATGCTTTGCCATAGGCTTTAGCCAGATGGCGTTCAGCAATCGCCGGGTTCTCTGTCACCAGGAAGGAGCCACCCACCGGGAAACCTGCATAGTCATTAGCTTCCGGAATGCCGGATTTTTGCAGCAAGTGCAAAGCGCCACCACCGGCACCGATGAAGACGAACTTGGCATCGGTTTGAGTTTTCGTGCCGTCCTTCAGGTTCTTGTAAGCGATACGCCATGTGCCATCCGCATTACGTGTGATGTCTTGTACTTCACTCGATACTTTGAGCGAGAAGTTAGGCTTACTTTGCAGGTTAGCGACAAACTGACGGGTGATTTCGCCAAAGTTGACGTCAGTGCCTATCGGTGTCCAGGTCGCAGCAATCTTTTGATTGGCAGGACGACCTTCCATCATCAGCGGTACCCACTTTTTGATTTGTTCAGGATCTTCCGAATACTGCATGCCGCGGAACAGCGGGCTGGCTTGCAATGCTTCGTAGCGTTTCTTCAGATATTTGATATTGTCGTCGCCCCATACAAAACTCATATGCGGAGTCGTATTGATGAAGGAGCGAGGATTTTTCAGGATGCCGTTCTTGACTTGCCAGGCCCAGAATTGACGTGAAATCTGGAAGGCTTCATTGATTTCGATCGCTTTAACGATTTCAATCTTGCCGTCTTTGGTTTCCGGTGTGTAGTTCAGCTCAGCCAGAGCCGAGTGCCCGGTACCTGCATTGTTCCAGCCATTCGAGCTTTCCTTGGCGACGCCATCAAGACGCTCAACCATTTCCATACTCCAGCCTGGTTCCAGCTCATTGAGCCAGATGCCCAGCGTGGCGCTCATAATGCCGCCACCGATAAGTAAGACGTCTACTTTTTTAACTTCTGCTGCGTGTGCCGGACTTAGTGCGAGGGTAAAAATAAGGCCAAAGATGGCCAGGTAACTTTTTTTAAACATTATCGAATCCCTTATTCTGTAAATACATCCGCTTTTCATGTATATGCAACGGTATTTGCTACATGGGTAACTCTATGAACATGGTGTGTCCATAGACTGCCGATTTGGTGAAGATTCAATACGGTGCAGCAAGGTCACAGTGTTGCCAGTATTGCTAAGCACATGCGACCAATTTTGCCGAGAAGAAACTCATTGATTTGACGACCGTGTGATTCTACTACTCCTGAGAAATTCAGGCTGAAGCCACGCATTTCCTGTCCCGCCCCCTGCCCCTGACTGCTATAGTCCTGCCTCGTTCAAGCGAGTATGTTTACGCATGTTGGCAAATCAGAAACGCAAATAGAAACAATGATCCTGAAGTACCCGCTGCAAGCATGTAAGCATCGCTCATATTTAATACTCGCCCTGTCATGCGCAATGCTGACGGCAGGCCCGGCAAGTGCCGCACCCAAAGCAAAAGTATTGCGCAACTACGTTTATCAAGACTGTCTGGTCACAGCTGTCAGCGACGGCGATACGATCAAAGCGCGCTGCGGCGAGCCGGGTTCCTATGAGGAATTGAAGATAAGACTGAGTGGCATCGATACGCCGGAGCGCAAGCAAGCTTACGGTAATCGTGCACGTACGGCAATGAGTGCCTATGTATTTCGCAAACAAGTTGACCTGATCTGCAATGCGCAAGACCAATACCGACGCCACATTTGCAAAGTAATGGTCGCGCCGAACGAAGCCAACAGCGATGCCAAAACGCTGGACGCTGGTCTAGGTATGCTGACGCTGGGTCTGGCCTGGTGGTACAAGGCATATGCCCGCGAACAAAGTCCGCAAGACCGTGGCCAATACGAGTTTGCCGAGTTTGAAGCGAAGGCCAAGCGCGCTGGCTTGTGGGCAGATCCCGACGCGGTGCCGCCATGGGAATGGCGCAGAACTGAAAAAGAACGGAAGAATAAGAACTGGTGAACTGGGATACGCCCAGCACTCAGCATCCCAGTTTTAATCTACCCAGATTGTCGACGCCTTTCTTCGCTTAAGACTGAAGACTCATTCCTCAGTCTTGGCGTGCAAAGCCTCACCTATTGCATAGAATTGCCCGCCGGCGATGTAATGCAAGCTGCGCCATTCGGCGCTGCTATCTTCAAAATGCCAATGCCCGTCCTTGAAGACACGCGTATCGGCCCATGCACCAGTGACTTCGCCTATAAACAGGTCGTAGGTGTTTTGATTATGCGGCTCAGGTATCAGGCGGCATGCAAGCCAGGCGGAACAAGCACTGACTAACGGCGCCTCTGAGCCATCCATACGAAACAATTCCACGCCCGCCGCTTGCAATTTGTCCGGCACCTGCAGCAGGCTCTTGCTACCGACCTCATGCGTCAATTGCAGTTGCGCGACGGTAGGCACCTGTATCACGAAGCTGCCGCTACCCTCTACCAGTGCCCGCGTTTTGGTCGCCTTATCGATCACGACCGTCAACTTAGGCGGCGAGAAATCCAGTGCGCAGCACCAGGCGGCTGCCATCACATTGTCCACGCCCTGATAGCTGGCGGACACCAGTACGGTGGGACCGTGATTGAGTAATCGGTATGCTTTTTCCAGTGGGACCGGAGCGATGTGCGTATTCATATGCCTTGTCTATGAGTGCTGGCAAGCTGGCTTGCCACGAATGTCGAGGCGAACATGATGCCTTATAAATTTATAGCTTGCCGACAGCGCTCACAACTCAATGAATGCCTGCCATTTATAGAAGCACTTACAGGTACTTGGCCCATAACTCATTCGAAAACTTATTTGCCGGATCCAGCTCGCGCTTCAGGCTACGCAGCTGCGGCGCTTCGGGATAGGCTTGCGCAAACTGTTCCTTGGTCGCGTGCAACTGGTAAGGCAGATAATATCGGCCATCGAATTTAAGCGCAGTAGCGATCATTGCACGCGTCCACTTAGCGATTTGTTCTTGCGTCTTTTTATAAACTCTTTGCTTATAAAAAACGACAAAAGAAAACACTTCTTCTTTCGCCCAAGGCAACAACGCTACCTGATCGGCATGCGAATGACGCACGGAGATGTTGAGTACGTCGGCACTATGTTTCTGTATGACTTTCGCCATTTCAGTCGTAAATGCAGAGAAGTGCCGCACCGGGATAAAGTATTCCTGCAAAACATAGGTCGACATCATTCTGGTACGCGGCTCCAGTTCCGCGACATCCAGACTAGCTTCATGATTGCGCCAACTGACCACGGGTTTTGCCATCAACAAGGGATGGACTACTTTGCTGCGCAAGGTGTCGCCACCAGGAAGTTCGGTCATCGCGAAGAGGACGTTCTGGTTCAAACCGTAAGATAGCCCCGGCGGCACCAGTCTTGCGGTTTCGGTCACTGGCTTGTCAGTGATGCGCCAGGACACCGCAACCGGCGCATCAAAATATGGTGGCAGCAGATCTGCATTGTGAAAAATACAGCCTGAGTCGCCTTCAATTTTTTGTTTGAAGTAAGCCGAATAAGCATCAAGCGCAACCGCCTCTACCGTGCGCTCGATACGTGTATTCACGGCCAGATCGAGTTCCACTTCCGTAATCACCCCAAGCGCGCCGTAGCCACCGATGACGCCACGCAGCAAGGTCTGGTTCTGCGTACGACTGGCTTCCCTGACGGAGCCGTCCGCCAGCACGATTTGCACAGCGCGTATCGAATTGGCGATCGGACCATTACCCACATAGCGACCATGCGCATTCACCGAGACTGAGCCACCTACCGTGAAATTGGCATAGCTTTGCATGGTCTGCACCGAAAGCCCCAGCGGATCCAATATGTCTTGCAGCTCACGCCAGCGCATGCCCGCCTGTACCCGCACTACTTTTGCATCCGGCTGCAGGCTGATCAATTTATTCAAACTACGCATATCCAGTTGCAAACCACCGCTAATCGCGGTTTGCCCACCCATGCTATAGCGCCCGCCGCCTACTGCAATCTGGCCCGGCCAGTTGTGTACGGCCTGACTGACTTCGGCGGTGGATTTCGGTATCTCGACCTTGGCCACGGTAACCGTATACAAGCCCGTCACATTCGGTATCAAAATGCCTGGTGCCGACCACGCCAGACTTGGGGCAAGAGTCAACAGGCCCGCGCTCGCAAGGGCCTGAGTCAGAAATGTACGGCGCGAATTGAGCATGAGACTCCTGTGCTGGGCGATGCAAAAGGAAGCTAGGTCAGGCAGTTACATGCCTCACATGGCTGCAGCGCAGATTCGCACGAGATATGGGCGATGGCAATACTGGATTCATGGGAACACTCTGCTACTAGCGGTTTACTACTAGACCGGGAGCTAAGAAGCGGAGATCTTTAGTGTGTAGTCGGATTTAGTCCCACGCCGTGCCACGGCCCGGTTCAGATAAACCCGCACGGTGTAGTCGCCGCTGGCAGTCACCTGCTGCTGCCACTCGGTCTTATCCTGCATCTCGCCGACGAACAAGGCTTCTTCACTGCCCGGCGGCAGGATATTGAAGTAAGTAGAAGTCGGCTTGCTCGCATTCAGACTGACTGACAAGGTTGCACCTTGCCGCACATGCACCACAAAATCTCGTGTCGCTTTATCCGGACCACGCAAGCGCCCCTTGAGAGTCGTGACCACGCCATCTTGCAAGACTATGGTTTGTTGTGGCACCTCAACTTGCGCCACTGCGACTGGGGATGACGCTAGCGATGCCGCAAACAATGTAGTGAACATGGCGCCAGCGAGCCAGCTGCGTGTACGACCTGAGAGCAGCGCCTGCTTGCAGAACTGAGAGATATTCATGGTGGGGAATGGTGATGTCATATGCCGGAACAGCCTGCGCCGTCCCGGCAATCATAGATGTCTTATTTAAGTCGGATCACGCCACAGGACTGGCGTTTGCCTGAGTTGCCGGTAGGCTGGGTGGTGAAGTCATCCGGGTCCGCATGCACGATCAAACCCTTGCCTATGATGCTGTTGCTGGCATTCGGATCGAGGCTGATCTGGCTAGTCGTCAGATTGAGTGATGCGTTGCCGTTCGAATCTGCCGAGAGATTGCCGAAGTCACCGCCATGATGTTCGCTATGACCAGGGGCGCCATGCTTTTTGCCATCCGGATTAAAGTGACCACCGGTACTCATGCCATCCGGCGCGCTGCAGTCGCCTTTTTCATGGATGTGGAAACCATGCAGACCTTGCGACAAGCCTGTGATGCGTGCCACCACTTTTACTTTGTCGCCACTTTGCATGAAGGTAACAACGCCGTTGGTAGTATTGCCTGCGGTTGGTTGCATGACGGCTTCTGCGGTGGGACCGGAGGAATAACTGGCACAACCGGCGACGACAAGTGCCGCGCTTAATAGGGTAAGGACTGGAAGGGTTTTCATGCGTAAGCTCCTCTTTTGATTTGGATGGATGCTGCGACAAAACTACTGAGTCATTACTTGAATGATGGTTCCTGCGTCTGGATCACTGGCGCATCATTGCCCACTATTTTTCAGATCAATTCTGACTTGATAGCTGCCGGTTTTCGGCAAAACGGCGGAAGTACCCTACCTTTGTACACGTCTATGCAATAAATGCCAATTTTTCTATGTTTGCAAAAGCCGTTCTGGCATTCAAACATTTAATTTTTAAATCTACAAGTCTTTGTCTAGAATGTCTCACTCCTCTGTAGAAAGGACCAGATTCCCCATGAGCTCCCATCACGAAAAATTCCTGTTAACAGCTGTCCAGCTGGCGAAAGACAATAAAGCGCACGGCGGTCGTCCCTTCGGTGCGGTGCTGGCCATCGGTGAAGAATCAATAGCGATAGGCGTCAACAGCATTGTGCAAAGCAATGACCCGACCACGCACGCTGAGATGGAAGCGATCCGTGCTGCCAGCCAAAAACTGGGCCGCCCGAACCTGAAAGGCAGCGTGATTTATGCCAGTGCTCATCCCTGCCCCATGTGTCTGGCCGCGATGTTGCTGACCGGCGTGGATGAGGTCTACTACGCCTTCGATAATACGGATGCTGCGCCTTACGGTTTATCAAGTGAAGCGGTGTATCAAAAGCTGGGAGTCAGCTTGCAGCGGCAACCATTGCCGTTAACCCGACTGGATGTCGGCGTCAGCGCCGCGCAACTGTATGGCGGCCAAGACTGATACCGACCAGACGGCAGTATCAAAAGATGCCAGATACCGTGCCGCCACCCTTGTAGGCACGCTCCAGTTCAGCAATGTTTAGCTTTTTCATTTTCAGCATGGCCGCCACGGTGCGTTGTGCCGCAGCCGTATCGCCCCCCTTGAGCATGGTGATGAGCGCCTCCGGTACGATTTGCCATGACAAGCCGAACTGATCAGTCAGCCAGCCACACTGATCTTCACGGCCGTTGACCAGCAACTTTTGCCATAAGTCATCGACTTCCTGCTGATCGGCGCAATGCACGACAAATGAAATTGCTGGCGAGAAAACAAACTCTGGCCCGCCATTCAGGGCCATGAACTCTGCCCCATCCAAGACGAAGCGGATCGTCATCACCGTCCCCGCCGGCATATGCATATCGTCGACGTAGTAAGTGGTTTCCAGTGTGCGGGAGTTTTTAAACGTTGACGTGTAGAAAGCAACGGCGGCTTCGGCCTGGCCGTTGAACCACAAACAGGGACCTATTTTTTGCATGGCAAGCTCCGCTTGAATCTGCATGGTGTGTCAGCGTCTGACAACGACGATGCGGCTTTGTTCAGGCGGGCCTGCTTTCTTGATTAATTGTGTGCAAGAGCAAGCAATTTTCAGCTAAGATAACACTCATATGTCAGTATAAATGACGAATCAGAGGAGAACTGTATGGCTGCTACCCAAAAGGCATCGCAATGATCGCCGTCATCTTTGAAGTCATTCCCCATCCTGAAAATAAACAGGACTATCTGGATACCGCAGCCCATCTGCGGCCCCATCTGGAAAAAATGGATGGATTCATTTCCGTCGAACGCTTCCAGAGTCTGACCAACGAAGGCAAGATTTTGTCGCTCTCTTACTGGCGCGATGAAGCCGCCGTACAAAACTGGCGCAATCTGGAAGTACACCGGCAGGCACAAGCTGCCGGCCGCGCCGGCATATTTGCCGATTACCGCTTGCGCGTGGCGCAGGTCTTGCGTGACTACGGCTTGAATGAACGGGCGGAAGCCCCTACCGATTCGCGGCAGGCGCACAAGGCCTGAGGCTGGCGACAGTAAAGACTAGTGCTTCGACCACACGCAGTAGGCGTTTATTTGTGTTCACGGTCGAAGCGCTTTTCAGCGTCAGCCAGATGAGCGATCAGGATATGGGAAATGATGTTGACGCCTATGCCGGCGAAGATGGCGGGGATCAGATACAGCGCCACCGACATTTCTGACACAAAGATGCTGTCATCCAGCAGCGATGGCGTACTGCGCGCCATCATCTTTAATAACTCCAGCAAGAAAATGTTGGCACCTGACACCACGATCAGGATGACGCCAAACGCCAGCACCACCTTGCGCGAGATCGAACGCTTCCACATCATGTAGCTGTAAATCCCTATCGGTATCACGAAGGTGCAGGCGATCAGCATGAAAAACTCAATTTCGACAAACACGGAATTACTCATTTGCTGCCCCTCGATCTGCCATCGCACTTAACCCGGGTGGCTACACCCCGTCTGCTGACCAGCTTTATAAACCTAGCTTAAGCCTAAGTTAAGCCGGCCCGAGCCTTATTTAAGCACGCGAATGTAAAGAAATTCCTTAGCTAAGGCTGTGTTTTGTAAAGTAATGAAAGGCTCAGGCTTTTTAGGCAAATGCACCATATAATCAAGCTCCCAAATCGCGCAGATATCACTCGCCGCAAATGAGCAGCCCTACCGAATCCAGCAATCTTCCGCCGTCCCGCCCATCTCGTGTAAAACCGGGTAAATCCCGCTGCATCCTTATCTGGATTCTGATCCTGTTTATCGCCGCCGGACTCGGCTATTGGTTCTGGAAAAGCCCGTCTGCAGGAAACAAAGGCGCGCCAGGCGGTGGCGCTGGTCGTTTTGGCGGACCGAATATGGTGCAGCCGGTGTCGGTGGAACAAGTGCGGCGCCAGGATATACGCGTGACGGTGAACGCCATCGGCAGCATTAACGCCGCCAATACAGCTATCGTGCACGTGCAAGTCAGCGGCGTGCTGCAGCAAATCAATTTCAAGGAAGGTCAGCAAGTACAAGCGGGTCAGGTACTCGCACAAATCGATCCGCGCGCCTTCCAGGCGACGTTGGGGCAAGCTGAAGGTGTGCTGGCACGCGACAAGGCACAACTCGATAATGCACGCATCGACCTCGCGCGCTACAAGGATTTGCTGTCTAAAGACGCCATCCCTAAACAGCAACTGGACACGCAGGAAGCACTGGTGCGCCAGCTGGAAGGTACCGTCAAGTCCGATCAGGGCACGGTAGATAGCGCCAAACTGCAATTGTCGTACACACGTGTCACCGCACCGATCTCCGGACGGGTCGGTCTGAAGCAATCTGATCTGGGCAATGTCGTGCAGCCTGCAGACAGCAACGGTATCGTCATCATCACGCAAACCCGCCCTATCGCACTGGTGTTCTCGGTGCCATCGGCCAACGTGCCGGCGATTACTGGACGCTTGCGTGCCAATGAAACGGTACCGGTCGAAGCCTGGGATAGAGGCGGCAAAAACAAACTGGCAACCGGCCAGCTGGCAACGGTCGATAACGCCATCGATGTCGCGACCGATACCATCAAGGTCAAAGCCATGTTCCCGAATCTGGACGATGCACTGTTCCCGAATCAGGCCGTGACCGTGGTGCTGCAACTCAATACGCTGAAAGATGTGCTGGCCGTGCCGCAAGCGGCGGTGCTGCGCGGAGCACAAGGTTTTTATGTGTATGTCGTCAATGCCGACAATACTGTTAACACCCGTGTGGTCAAACCCGGCGCCATCGACAATGGCTGGATGGCGATCGATGCCAAGCTGGAACCGGGTGAGAAAGTCGTGATCGATGGTACTGACCGTCTGCGTGAAGGTGGCAAAGTGGAAGTCATCGCGGCTGATCCCAAACAGCGCGCCGGTGCCAATACACCTCCAGCCGACAGCAAACGGCGCAATCTCCCGCCTGAAGTGGCAGAGAAACTGAAGAATATGAGTCCGGAAGAACGCCGCGCCTGGTTCCAGCAAAACGGCGGCAAGAAAGACAAGGCAGACAAGCCAGCAGCGTCGTCTAACTAACGCGGCTATTTACCTCCAGCACACGAGTCCTGCTCCATGAATCCATCACGCATCTTTATCGAGCGTCCGGTTGCCACTTCGCTCTTGATGCTTGCGATCCTGCTGGCAGGCTTGCTGGCTTACCGGCTGCTGCCTTTGTCGGCCTTGCCGGAAGTCGATTACCCGACCATACAAGTCACCACGCTCTACCCAGGTGCTAGTCCGGACGTCATTTCAACCACGGTCACCGCTCCGCTTGAACGCCAGTTCGGCCAGATGCCGGGTCTGAATCAAATGACTTCGACCAGCTCGGGTGGCGCTTCGGTCATCACACTGCGCTTCTCGCTTGGTTTGTCGCTCGATGTGGCAGAACAGGAAGTACAGGCTGCGATCAATGCCGGTAGCAATTTGCTGCCTAGCGATTTGCCGATGCCGCCTATTTATAGCAAGGTCAATCCGGCCGACGCGCCGGTACTGACGATAGCCATCACCTCGCCGACGCTGCCGATTATCAAAGTACATGATCTGGTGGAAAACCGTCTGGCACCGAAGCTATCGCAAGTCGATGGGGTCGGGCTGGTCAGCATTGCCGGTGGTCAGCGCCCGGCGGTGCGGATACAGGGTAATCCGCAGGCTTTGGCAGCACTCGGTTTGTCGCTCGATGATGTGCGCACTGCCATCGTTGCCGCAAACGTCAATCAAGCCAAAGGTAGCTTCGACGGCGCACAACGCTCGTCGACCATTGATGCGAACGATCAGTTGAAGTCGGCGGCTGAATATCAAAACCTGATCATCGCGTGGAAAAACGGCAATCCTCTGCGCCTGCAGGATGTTGCACAAATTGTCGACGATGCAGAAAACCTGCGTCTGGCGGCATGGGTAGATCGCACACCGGGCGTGATTTTGAACGTACAGCGTCAGCCGGGCGCCAATGTGATTGAGACGGTAGACCGGGTCAAAGCCCTGCTGCCCAAGCTGCAGGCTTCGCTGCCGGGCTCGGTCGATGTGCAGGTAATCGCCGACCGTACCACCACTATCCGCGCCTCCGTCAACGATACGCAATTCGAGTTATTGCTGGCGATTGCGCTGGTGGTGATGGTGATCTTCCTGTTCCTACGCAGTGCGTCGGCCACCATTATTCCCAGCGTGGCGGTACCGCTCTCGCTGATCGGCACCTTTGGCGTGATTTATCTGGCCGGTTTCTCCATCAATAATCTGACGCTGATGGCACTAACCATTTCGACTGGCTTTGTGGTCGATGATGCGATTGTCATGATCGAGAATATTGCGCGCTTCGTCGAAGAAGGCGACTCGCCGATGGAAGCGGCGCTCAAGGGCTCCAAGCAAATCGGCTTTACCATTATTTCGCTGACCGTCTCGCTGATCGCGGTCTTGATCCCATTGCTGTTCATGGGCGATGTGGTCGGACGCTTATTCCATGAATTCGCGATTACGATGGCCGTCGCCATTTTGATTTCAGCGGTAGTGTCACTGACGCTGACACCAATGATGAGCGCCCGCCTGCTGCGCCCAGAACATGAAAACAAACCGACCCGCATCGGCAAGTGGAGCGAAGAACAATTCAATCGCATGGTTGCAGCCTACGGCCGGGCGCTGGTATGGGTGCTGGACCGACCGCGTGCCACGCTGGGTGTGTTTGGCCTGACCTTGGTGCTGACCGCCCTGCTGTATGTGATCGTACCCAAGGGCTTCTTCCCGGTGCAGGATACCGGCCTGATCCAGGTCATTACCGAAGCCACGCAAACCAGTTCCTTTGAAGCGATGTCACGCCGCCAGCAGGCACTGGCCGATGTGATTCTGCAGGATAAGGATGTCGAGCATCTGGCCTCCTTCATCGGCGTTGACGGTGCCAACCCGACGCTGAGTACCGGGCGCATGCAAATTACGCTCAAGCCTTTTGCCGAACGGGATGCCTCGGCCAGTGAGATTATCCGCCGCCTCAACGAATCGACCTCGCGCCTGCCCGGCATTACCGCCTATATGCAGCCGGTGCAGGATTTGACGATTGAAGATCGCGTCTCCAAGACCCAGTATCAATTCCTGCTCAGCTCACCCGATTCGGCCGATCTGGCCAAGTCGAATGAATTATTGCTGGCGCGCCTGAAAGAGATACCGGAACTGGTCGATGTGGCCAGCGATTTACAAAATCAGGGTTTGCAAACCTATGTACAGATAGACCGCGAAGCGGCCGGCCGCCTCGGCGTGACGGTGGCCGCGATCGATACGGCTTTGTATAACGCCTTTGCCCAGCGTCTAATTTCCACCATTTATACGCAGTCGAGCCAGTACCGCGTGGTGCTGGAAGCAGAAGCCGGTCGCCGTCGCGGTCCGATTTCGCTCGAAGGTTTGTATGTACCGGTGACCAATAACGTCACGAACAGTACCAACGGCATAGGCGGCACCAGTGCCACCACCGTGTTCAGCGCCTTGCGTCAGGTACCGCTGCCATCGGTCGCCGAGATCGTCGAACGTCCGACCGCCCTTGCGATCAACCATGTCGCGCAATTCCCGTCGGCGACGATTTCATTCAATCTGGCACCCGGTGCTTCGCTCGGCAAAGCAGTCGATGCGATCAAGGCGGAAGAAGCCAAGCTGAATCTGCCTGCCAGCGTGGAAACCAGCTTCCAGGGTGCGGCCGAAGCTTTCCGCGCCTCGCTCAGCAGCACGCTGATGCTGATTCTGGCAGCGATCGTCACCATGTATATCGTGCTGGGTGTGCTGTATGAGAGCTATATCCATCCAGTCACCATCTTGTCCACGCTGCCATCTGCCGGCCTAGGTGCCTTGCTGGCTTTGCTGCTGGCCGGACAGGATCTGGGCATCGTCGGCATTATCGGTATCGTGCTGCTGATCGGTATCGTCAAGAAAAACGCGATCATGATGATCGACTTTGCGCTCTATGCCGAACGTGAAGAACATCTGGCACCGCGCGAGGCGATTTATAAAGCCTGTCTGCTCCGCTTCCGCCCGATTCTGATGACCACCATGGCGGCCTTGCTCGGCGCCCTGCCGCTGATGCTGGGTACCGGTGCCGGTCATGAATTGCGTCATCCTTTGGGTGTGACCATGGTCGGCGGTCTGATCGTTAGTCAATTGCTGACCTTGTTCACGACACCAGTGATTTACCTCGGTTTCGCCAAACAGGCTCAACGTCTGAAAGACTGGCAGGACAGGCGTGCTGCGGAGCGTGCCGCCAACGGTAGCGCATCGTGAACATTTCAGCCCCCTTTATTGCACGACCGGTCGCGACCACCCTGATCACGATCGGGATCGCACTGGCGGGTGTGCTGGGCTTCAATCTGTTGCCGATCGCGCCCTTGCCGCAAGTCGACTTCCCGACGATTTCAGTCAGCGCCTCGCTGCCCGGTGCCAGTCCGGACACAATGGCGGCCACGGTCGCCACCCCGCTCGAACGTGCGCTCGGCAGCATCGCTGGCGTCAACGAGATTACGTCGCGCTCCTCACTGGGTTCGACCAATGTGGTGCTGCAATTCGACCTTGATCGGGATATCGATGGCGCAGCACGCGATGTGCAGGCGGCGATCAACGCGGCACGCACCCTGTTGCCGACCGGTATGCCGAGCAATCCGACTTACCGCAAGGTGAATCCGGCCGCCGCACCAATCATGATTATCGCGCTGACCTCCGATACGCTGACGCGCGGCCAGATGTATGACGCCGCTTCCACCGTACTGGCGCAGCGTCTGTCGCAAGTTGAAGGCGTCGGTCAGGTGAATGTCGGCGGCGGCGCCTTGCCAGCGGTACGCGTGGCATTGAACCCGGACAAGCTGGCGTCCATGGGTATCTCGCTTGACAATGCACGCACCGCCATCACCAATACCAATGCCAATCGCCCCAAAGGCGCGGTCGAACTGGGTGACCAGTATTGGCAAATCGGCGCCAACGATCAGGCCCGCACTGCCGCCGAATACGCGCCGGTCGTGATTAGTTACCGCGATGGCGCAGCGGTACGTCTGCGTGACGTGGCCGAGGTGGTTGATTCGGTGCAGGACGTGCGCAACTATGGCTTGGCCAACGGCAAACCGGCGATCGTGATGTTCCTGCTGAAGGAACCCGGCGCCAACATCATCAAAACCGTAGAAAACGTGCGCGAGATCCTGCCGCGCCTGCAAGCATCTATCCCGCAGGCAATCGAGATGAAGGTCATCACCGACCGCACGCCTACCATCAGGGCTTCGCTGCAGGAAGTCGAACGTTCGATGGCGATCGCCGTTGGTCTGGTGATTCTGGTCGTGCTGCTCTTCCTGCGCAACTGGCGCGCCACGCTGATCCCGGCGGTGGCAGTGCCAGTCTCGCTGGCGGGCACCTTCGGCGTCATGTATCTATGTGGTTATAGTCTGGATAATCTATCGGCTATGGCATTAACCGTGGCCACCGGCTTCGTGGTCGACGATGCCATCGTCGTGCTGGAAAACATCACGCGCTATATAGAACAAGGGATGACTCCGCGCGAAGCCGCCTTGAAAGGCGCGCGCGAAATCGGCTTTACCGTGGTCTCGATCAGCCTCTCGCTGATTGCCGTCTTTATACCGCTCCTGATGATGGGGGGCGTGGTCGGGCGCTTGTTCCGCGAATTTGCCGTGGTGCTGACGGCGGCGATATTGGTCTCCATGGTGGTCTCACTCACCACCACCCCGATGATGGCCGCTACCCTGCTCAAGCAAAAAACGGAAAAACGTCAGCCCGGCCGCATCGGCCGCTGGTTTAATCGCTTTAATCAATTTGTCTTGCGCGGCTACCGTCATACGCTGATCTGGACTTTGCGCCATCAACCACTGGCGATCCTCGCCTTGCTGGCGGTGGTGGCACTGAATGTCTATCTCTATATTGCGATCCCAAAGACCTTCTTCCCGCAACAAGATACCGGCGTCCTGATCGGCGGCGTGCAGGCTGATCAGGGCAGCTCCTTCCAGATGATGCAAAAACGGCTGGAAACCTTTTCCAGCATCATCCGCTCCGATCCGGCCGTCGCCAACGTCAGTGCGAATACCGGCGGTGGCCAAAGCAACTCAGCCATGTTTTACATCACCCTCAAACCGCTGGCCGAGCGCAAAGTGGCGGCGGATGTGGTGATTGCCCGCTTGCGCAAACAGCTGGCGCACGAGCCCGGTGCCAATCTGTTCATGGTGCCGGTGCAGGATATCCGTATCGGCGGGCGTCAGTCGAACGCGCAATACCAATACACGCTGTTGGCCGATACCATCGAAGATCTGCGCACCTGGGATCCGCTGATCCGCAATGCGCTGGCGCAAATACCCGAGCTGACGGACGTCAACTCGGATCAGCAAGACAAGGGCATGCAAACCTCGCTGGTAATCGACCGCGAAGCTGCCGCACGGCTGGGTATTAGCGTCGCCACCATCGACAACACGCTCAACAATGCCTTTGGTCAGCGCCAGGTCGGCGTCATCTATAACCCGCTCAACCAATACCGGGTGGTGATGGAACTGGCGTCCGAGTACCTGCAAGGGCCGGAAACCTTAAAACGCCTGTATGTGACCAGCAGTAGTGGTGCCCAGGTGCCGCTCTCCGCCTTCACCCGCATAGAAACCACCAATACCCCGCTGGCGGTCAGCCATCAGGGCGGTGCGCCGGCCTCGACCATCAGCTTCAACCTGCCGCTCGGTGTCTCGCTGTCGGATGCAACCGTCGCCATTAACAATGCGATCAGCAAGCTGGGTGTACCGGTTTCTGTGCGCGGCGGCTTCCAGGGTACGGCGAATGCCTTCCAGGAATCGCTGGCCTCGCAACCGCTGCTGATAGGCGCGGCCATCATCGTGATTTATCTGGTGCTGGGCATACTGTATGAAAGCCTAATCCATCCGATCACCATCCTCTCGACCCTGCCCTCGGCCGGGGTCGGCGCCCTGCTCGCGCTGAAGATGTTCAACACCGAGTTTTCCATCATCGCGCTGATCGGCGTGATCCTGCTGATAGGGATAGTCAAAAAGAACGCCATCATGATGATCGACTTTGCCATCACGCGGCAACGCGACGGCAATAGTGCCGCCGGACCGGCTATCTATCGCGCGGCCCTGTTGCGGGTAAGGCCGATCCTGATGACCACCTTTGCCGCCATCTTTGGCGCCTTGCCACTGGCATTGGGCAGCGGCGACGGCGCTGAATTGCGCCAGCCGCTGGGGATTGCCATCGTCGGTGGCCTGATCCTGAGTCAGTTGCTGACCTTGTATACGACACCGGTAGTCTTTGTGCTGATGGATAAGCTGCGCCGCGACAAGCAGCGCCGCCGCCCACTCGCGCAATTAGCTGCGACCTGAGTTTTTGAGGATTTATTTATGCGTGCCACTCTCATACTAATCGTGCCCACCCTGCTGCTGGCAGCCTGCGCCAGCGCGCCGACGCCGCCACCGGCCAATCCCGCCCCGGCGCAGTACAAGGAAAACGGACTGTGGCAGGAAGGATCTGCGACCAGCACCGCCAGCGTGCCGGATGACTGGTGGACCTTGTTCCAGGACCCGGTCCTCAACGATTTGCAAGGCCGGCTGGTGGTCGGCAATGAAAACCTCAAATCACTGGTGGCGCAGGTCGCCGCCGCCCGCGCAGCCGTGGCCGCCAGCTATAGCGCACGCCTGCCTACCTTATCCGTCGGCCTGAGCGGCTCGCGTGACAGCAATCCGAGCAGCACCACCCGCTCCGCTACCGCACAAAACCCTAGCAATAATGTCTCGCTGTCCGGCAATGCCAGCTGGGAAGTGGATCTGTGGGGACGTCTGGCGCAAGCCACCACCGGTGCGCAGGCCAGCCTGCAAGCCAGTGTCGATGATCTGGCAGCTGCGCGTTTGTCAGCACAGGCGACGCTGGCGCAAACCTATTTCGCTATGCGTACTGCCGATGCGCAGATGGTGGTGCTGGAACGCAGCGTGGCGGCTTACCAGCGCTCGCTGGACCTGACCCAATTCCGTTATGGCGGCGGCGTGGCAGCACGCGTCGATGTGCTGCAGGCACAAACCCAGCTCAAGGCAGCGCAGGCGCAACTGGCCGAAGCGGTGGCACAACGCGCCATCCTCGAACACGCGATTGCAGTCCTGCTCGGGGTGCCGCCATCGGCACTGGCACTGGAACGCAATGCCGCCTTACCGCGCGCGCCACTGGTCCCGCAAATGTTACCGGCCACGCTGCTGGAGCGCCGCCCTGATATTGCCGCAGCCCAACGACGCGTCGCTGCTGCCTATGCGCAGATTGGGGTCGCCCATGCGGCTTACTTCCCGTCGCTGGTGCTGTCGGCTGGCGGTGGCTACCAGAATAGCTCGCTGTCCAATCTGGTCAGCGCACCGAATCTGTTCTGGTCTTTGGGCGCTTCAGTGGCGCAAGCGATTTTTGATGGCGGGCAACGACGACTGGCCAGTGCGCAGGCACAAAGCGCCGCCGACCAGGCCACCTCGGCTTACCGCCAAACGGTGCTGACGGCTTTGCAGGAAGTCGAGGATAATCTGATCCTCGCCGCGCAATTGCAGCAAGAAGCACAGTTACAAAGTGAAAGTCTGGAAGCCGCACAACGCACTTTGGAAATCACGCTGGATCAATATCGCGCCGGTACCGTCAGTTATCTGAATGTCGTGATCGCGCAAAACACCGCATTGGTGAGCGAAAACAGTTTGCTGAGCACGCAGAATCGTCAATTAGCGGCTGTGAACATCTTGCTGAAAAACATCGCCGGACGCTGGGAGCCTGACAATCCGAAAGCAGCCACCAGCACACAGAACATCGAATGAATTCAAATACTTGCAAAAGTATTTGAAAGCAAATTAGCTCAAGTAAATCATGACCAGATTAGCCATACTGCAATACCCGGATGAGCGCCTGCACAAGGTCGCGCAACCGGTCTTGCAGGTCAACGATGAAATCCGCCGCCTGGTGGCCGATATGGCGCAAACCATGTACGCGGTCGATGGCATAGGCTTGGCCGCGACGCAGGTCGATGTACACCTGCAAATCGTTCTGGTCGATATCTCGGGGCGACAAAACCAGTTGCTGGTCCTGATCAATCCCCGCGTCGTCAAGATGGGTGGCAGCGCCGAATTTGAAGAAGGCTGCCTGTCGGTACCGGATGTGTATGAAACGGTCAAACGCGCCGCCTGGATCCGCGTCCGCGCGCTCGACCTGAATGGCAAAACCATAGAAATTCAAGCCGATGGCTTGAAGGCCATGTGCATACAGCACGAGCTGGATCATTTGCAGGGCATGGTGTTCGTTGAACACCTGTCACCACTGAATCAGCGCCGCATACTCTCCACCCTAAGCAAAGGCAGTAGACGCAAGGCAATTGTTAAATAACACTATTTCATTTAAATTCAAATAGATAAAAAGCATATCTAATTTAAATTAGAGAATATTTAACCTGCATTTCTGCCCGCCAGACGGGCCTCTACCGGTGCCATAACACCCGTTGCCGGATGCCTCAGCTTGCTGACCCGCCCTACCAGAACCTGCTCCAACTGATCCTGCGGCAATTTGTGTTGCGCCACAAAGACATCAGGGATTTCAATTTCTGCCGTGACCAAACCCTGCTCGCGCGAAATCGTCAGCGCGCTGACGCGACCAAACAAGTCCACTTGCAAACCGGTCAGCGGGTTACGGATGTCAATAAAGCGCGGCTCTATCGCATTAATGAATTGCTGCTCGTTCAGTGCGTTTAGCGCCGGGAAACAACCGGTGATCTCTATCAGTGTCTTCATCTATCAGGGTTCAGTAACAAGGTATGGGCTATCAGCGCTCTTTTTGAGAGTTTGGCTATAAGAGCGATGCCGTAGGTGCTCTATTATCGACTGTTCGTTGCGGTTTAACAAAAACTCATCGTCATGGAGTTTCCTTTTAACAATAAAGTAACGGCCGCGATGTCGACTTGATATAAAATTCGCGCTTCGTCGCTTCATTTAACGTCACTTCGCCGCCACCTAGCCGCCGTAGAGAATGAAAACCAAGCTCGCGCCAACTATCCGCTCCAAGCTGGTTTTACTCGTCATGGCTTGCGTCGTCCCGGCTGCCTTGATGGCCGTCTTGCTGATTGCACATGATTACGAGCGTGCGCGCCAGCAGCTACTGAACAACTCCCTGAGCACTGCCCGCGCCATGATTTCGGTGGTGGACCGCGACTTCGCCAGCATAGAATCCTCCCTCATTTCTCTGGCCTCCTCGCCCTATCTGGTCAGCAATAATCTGCACGCTTTCTATGATCAGGCACAGGACGTCTTGCGCAATCAGCGTGATAAGGGTGGTATCAACATCGTCTTGTCCGACAACCACGGCCAGCAATATCTGAATACCCGCCAGACTTTCGGCTCGGCGCTGCCGCCGCATACCGAAATCATACGGCTGGATGAAGTCGACAAAAAAGCCGAACCGATTATTTCCGACCTCTTTTTCGGTACCGTGTCGGGCCATAATCTGTTTGCCATTACGGTTCCGGTACCGGTGCCAGGCAAGGCCAACCTGCGTTACAGCCTGAGCGCAGGCGTGTTGCCGGAACGCCTGAACAAACTGCTGCAGCAACAAAAAATACCCGAGGGCTGGATCGCCGCCATCTTTGACAGCACCGGCACCATCGTCGCCCGCACCGGCGACAAGCAGCACTTGATAGGCAAAAAAGGCGTGCCGGAAATCGTCCAGCGCATGCACGATAACGAAGAAGGCATTTTTGAAAGCGTGACCTATGACGGCTTACAGGTGCAAACCGTATTCAGCCGCTCAAAACTCTCCAACTGGTCGCTGGCGATCGGCATCCCGACCCAAAGCATCATCCATGAACTGCGCAGTACGCTATTCCTGCTGATCTTTGCCACCATCCTGCTGCTGGCCAGCAGTCTGACTGCAGCATGGCTGATCGGTGGCCGCATCGCCAAATCGGTCAATGGTCTGACCGGTCCGGCGCTGGCACTCGGTGCCGGCCGACTGGTGAGCGTGCCGCCACTGCATTTGCGTGAAGCCGATGAAGTCGGCTCCTCACTGGCGCGCGCTTCCGAAATGCTGCATCAGGCACAACATCAGGCCAATCACGATGCACTGACGGGTTTGGCAAATCGCGCACTATTCCACGAAATCGTCAGCCAGCAACTGACGCTATGCGAACGCAACAAGACTTTGCTCTCCATCCTTTATATAGATCTTGATGGCTTCAAGGCAGTCAATGACCAGCACGGCCATGACTCAGGCGACCGTTTATTGCGTGCCGTCGCCAGTCGCCTGAAAAGCAATAGCCGCCATTCCGATGTGGTGGCGCGTCTGGGTGGCGATGAGTTTGCGATGGTGATGGTCGGCGCACGGATGGAAGACGCCCGCTATGTTGCCGAGAAGCTGGTCGAGGCCATATCCGCGCCTTATCTGCTGGATGACACGCTGACGTCACATATTTCTGCCAGTATCGGGGTCGCGACGTATCCGGAATCCGGCACTACCAGTGAAGCCTTGCTGCATCGTGCTGATGGCGCGATGTACAAAGCTAAAAATCTGGGACGACGCCAGGTCGCGCTTGCCACCACCAACTAAGGCTACACTTAGGCGGGTCGCGCAAGCAGCAGGCAATTTACCCGTGGGTAAGCAAACAGGACAAGAAATGCGTATTACCCGACACCCCTTCCATTCCCGTCATGCGCTGAGCTGCGCCATGCGTGGCTTCTTCAGCCTGGGCCTCAGCCTCGGCATGGCAGGCTACAGCTTGTGCAGCCACGCCGCGCGCCCGATGATCACCGATGATGCCCGCATCGTCGACGCCAAAGCTTGTCAGGTTGAAAGCTGGGTCAAAGGCAACAAGGGCAGCACCGAATACTGGGCGATCCCGGCCTGCAACTTCAGCGGCAATCTGGAAGTCAGCTTCGGCGGCTCGGCAATTAATCAAAACGGCAGCACGCAAAATCAAAGCTATGTGCTGCAAGGTAAAACCTTATTCAAACCCTTGCAGAGCAACGGCTGGGGCATAGGTCTGACCTTCGGCAATGGCATGCAGCCACGCTCGGATACCGAGCGGCATTTGCTCAGCTCGCCCTACGCCTATGTGCCGGCCAGCTTTTCCTTCAAGGATGACCGCTTCGTCCTGCATACCAATGTAGGCTGGCTGCACGACAAGCCAAACAACCGTAATCGCGCCACCTGGGGTGTGGGTTCAGAAACCCAGTTGTCCGGACGCACCTGGCTCATCGCAGAAACCTTCGATCAAAGCGCGGGACGTCCGTTTTACCAAGTCGGTGTGCGTCACTGGCTGGTACCCGATCATGTGCAAATCGATACCACCTACGGCAATCGATTTGGTAGCGGTAGCCAGGAGCGTTGGATCTCCATCGGTTTGCGCCTGTTATCAGTTCCCTTCCTGCCATAAACACACGGCCGCAGACGTGACAAGCGCGCACGAATAAGCGCGCAAGATCAATGACTTGCCCGCACTTGTTCGTGTTGCTTACTCTTTTGGATTATTAACAGTGAAGTCCAAGCACTGCAGATCTGCAGCGGCGTTGGCAACGCTTCATGCCTGCGCTATCTGGCGCAGGCATGAGGGTCAGATCAGTTTAGCCGCGATATAAATCGTCGAGGCGTTTCTTCTCTTTATCTTCTGGTGTGACAGGCACTGTTGGTGTCGGTGTCTGCGGTTCGGTGCTCGGACCAGGATTGAACATGCGCTCCCAGAACCCTTTTTGCTCATCGATATCCAGCGATTTGACTGAATCGCCGTTGACGTACTCGTCATACGACCAGTCGCCATCGACCTGCGAGATGCCCGGTGGCGCTACTTTCGCCATCTCCGGCTTGCCGCGCAAAGCAGTCTTCATATAGTCGATCCAGATTGGCAAGGCCAGCGTGCCGCCGAACTCGCGAGTGCCGAGTGAACGTGGCTTGTCATAGCCCATCCACGCAACAGCGACGATGTCGCGACCATAACCGGCGAACCAGCCATCCATCGCATTATCGGTGGTACCGGTTTTACCGGCCAGATCGCTACGACCCAGCTTCTGGCTCGCCAGATAACCGGTACCGGAACGCACCACATCGCGCATCATCGAATCGGTAATGAAAGCATTACGCGGGTCAATTGCCCGTGCCACTTCATCGCCTGCTTGCGGATGCTGTGCTTCCAGCAAGACCTTGCCACGCGCATCCACCACCTTTTGGATCAGATACGGCTCAACCTTGAAGCCGCCGTTGGCAAACACGGAATAAGCACCTGCCATCTGCAGCGGGGTAACCGAACCGGTACCCAGCGTCAGTGTCAGATTGGCCGGTTGCTTGTCGGCTTGGAAGCCAAAATGCGTCAGATGCTCAATCGCAAAGGCGGGCGTGATCTTGCGCAGAATGCGGATGGAAACCAGATTCTTCGAACGCTTCAAACCGGTACGCATGGTCACCGGACCATCGTATTTGCCATTGTCATTGCCCGGGTTCCAGGCTTTGCTGCCCTGCTCCGATTCACTGTCCTCGGCCAGCGGCGCGTCATTAATCAGCGTACCGGGCGCGAAGCCTTTTTCCAGTGCAGCGGAATAAACGAAAGGCTTGATGGTCGAACCCGGCTGACGCCAGGCTTGGGTCACGTGATCAAACTGATTCAGCGCAAAGTCAAAACCACCGACCAGCGCGCGGATAGAACCATCCTGACCATTCACCGCCACAAAGGCAGCGGCGACTTCCGGCAGTTGCGAGATGGCCCATTTTTTCTTGGCATCCTGCACTACGCGGATCACGGCACCCGGTTGCAGCTTCTTCTGCGAACTGGCTTTATCGGACAAGTAGGCGGCAGCAAAACGCAAACCATCACCCGTAATCTCGACCGTTTCGCCAGACAGCAATTCGGCCCGTATCAGCTTGGAGCTCGCCTCGGTCACCACCGCCGCGCGCAAATCATCGCTATCCGGATACTTGACCAGGATGTCATCGATGGCCTGCTGGCGATCTTCTTCATCCTTCGGCAACTCGATATTGGCTTCCGCGCCGCGATAGCCATGTCGACGGTCGTAATCCAGCACACCGCGCCGTACCGCATCGTAAGCCGCGTCCTGATCCGCCTTGGTCAAGGTCGTATAGACGCTGAAGCCGCTGGTATAAATCTCGTCTTTATATTGTGCGTACATGAACTGGCGCACGGTTTCTGCCGCATGTTCTGCATGGGTGCGGAAACGATTGCCATTCGGCAGCACATGCAATTCTTCTGCCGTTGCCTGCTTGTATTGCGCGTCGCTGATGAACTTCAGCTCGTGCATGCGCTTGAGGATGTATTGCTGGCGTTCGGTGGCGCGCTTCGGATTGACGACCGGATTGGCACTGGCCGGTGCTTTCGGAATGCCGGCCAGCATGGCCGACTCTGCAATCGTCAAATCCTGGATCGGCTTGCCGAAATAGATACGCGCCGCACTGCCGAAGCCATAAGCGCGCTCACCCAGATAGATTTGATTCATGTACAGCTCGAGAATCTGGTCTTTGCTTAGATTCTTTTCGATCCGGTAAGCGAGGATCACTTCCTGCAACTTGCGGCTATAGGTCTTCTTACGGGTCAGCAAGAAGGTACGCGCGACCTGCATGGTAATGGTCGATGCACCTTGCGAGCGGCTGCGTACCAGATTGGCCAGCCCGGCACGTACCACGCCGAGGATATCGACGCCGCCATGTTCATAGAAATTATTGTCTTCAATCGCAATAATCGCGTTCTTCATGCTGGCAGGAATATTCGCGACCGAGACAAAGTCACGGCGCTCTTCGCCGAATTCGCCGATCAGGACGTTATCAGCCGTATACACACGCAGCGGGATCTTAGGCTTGTAATCGGTCAGCGCATCGATGGATGGCAGATTCGGCACGATGAACAGCAGCGTGTAAGCGACACCGAGGATAGCAACGAAGATGGAGGCGATGAAGGCAGCGATGGCCGCTTGCCGGAGCTTGATATTGGTAGGTCGTTCTGACCAGGCAACAAACTGTGATGAAATGTACGAGAAAAACCGCAACGCGATCCCCTATTAAGTCTTAGCGTCGCAACTTTAGCAGGCATTAGGCATTTAAGTTGAAACCAATTGTTATCTTGTTATAAATACATTGCTAGGAATTGTGCTTTTTGAACAAGGAAATCAGAAATGGCCCGCTGTTGCGAGCCACTCTGCTTAACACCCCGGCAGCGATTACCTTCTGCCGATTTCGTTACCGATTACGCCACCCACCGCCGCGCCACCCACGGTGCCCAGCGTGCTGCCACCTGTCAATATCGCTCCGCCAACCGCACCGATACTGGCGCCGGTCACCATATTCCGATCGCGACGCGACATGCCGCTGCAACCGGCCACACTCACAAGCACCGCGGCGATCACGGCAATACTGGCGATTCTCTGCATTGTTTTCATTAGCTAAACCCTTTACGTCTCTACAGACAGTGAACAAAATATTGCATACCTGTCACTGACAGCGTGGCATAGCAAAAGATTCCCGGGCGACTGATAAATGCCGCCCCTTGCGCAACGGCACTTGCTGACGCCTGTTATCAGTTGTAGTTTGTAAAGTTGATGAAAATAAGTCGCATTTCGCTATATATGTTTAAACATAGCTGGCTATAATCAAGGCTCTGGCTTCAAGCTACAAACACGTATTCAGGCATCACTATGAGCACCACACACTATTCGACATCAGCAGTCGATCACGCGATCATGGAATCGCGTCGTGAAGTTTATAAAGACTGGAAAATATTGATCGAGATCTCGGGCGCTTCACGCTATGAAGACGCCACCTTATGCATGTATGCGCCGCGCATCGTTGTGACCGAGCAGCTGTCCATCGGATTCCGCGAACTGGATGTCGCGACCGAACATTGTTTCGCCACACCGGCACAGTGCCTGCAAGGCGGCCTCAGCATCGCCCGCGACTTTATTGATCGCCGCGCTTAACAGACGCACATCTTTTGGTAAAATGCCCGCCATATTGTTGCCGGCGGCTGTCGGAACTAACTCAGAGACACTATTTAAATAAGGGAAGTAAGCATGAGCTCGAACTATTGGCGCGAACGCTGGATTAAAGCTTTGGTAAAAACCGGCATGGACCGCAATGCCGCAGAAGCCGCTTTCGCAGCAACCTACAGCAAAGAACCTGCAGACCAATCGAAAAGCCCGGAAATCCAGGCTCTGATGTCTATCGATCTCGGCGCCGGCAATGTCAGAACTGCCAGTCCTGCTCACGCTTAATTTGCTCTAGCAACACCCTCAGGCCTGACACTCGTCAGGCCTTTGTTCCGCCAAATACATAGCCGGACACAATCACATTCATCACCTTGTCTTCAAAAATCTTGCGACCCGCGTCGTCGCCAGCTGCTCCGGCCGCGACCATCAATGGCAGCAAATGATCCGGGTGCGGTTGCGTTTGTCTCGCGTCCGGCGCTTTTTCCCAGGCTTCCAGTAAAGCATCGCGGGCTGCCGCCGGTGACTCGATGCTGGCGCTGAGCCAATCGTCAAAACGCTTCGAGGCGTCAGTAAAGGCCGGACTAAAGCCACGCATATTGTGGAAACTCATACCGCTGCCGACGATCAGCACACCCTCATCGCGCAATTGTTGCAAGGCGGCACCGGCGCGCAAATGCTCGGCCGGATCCAGATTCTTTTTCATCGAAAGCTGCAAGACTGGAATATCCGCATCCGGATAAATCAGTTTGAACGGGATAAACACGCCGTGATCGTAACCACGATGGCTATCGGTTTTCACCGGAATGTTGGCAGCCGTCAGCAAATCGACGACGCGCTGCGCGACTGCCGGTGCACCCGGCGCCGGATAGGTCAGCTCATAAGTATGCGGAGGAAAACCGTAGTAATCGTAAATCAGCGGCGGTTGCGCCGTCGTCATGACGGTGAACTCGTCTTCCATCCAGTGCCCGGAAATCACCAGCACGGCCTTCGGTTTGCTGCCGACTTCCTGATGCATATTGCGCAGGAAGTCGGCCATCCGATCCCACATATGCGGGTCGCCCGGCCAATCCATGAAAAAACACGGACCACCGCCATGCGGGATAAAGAAAGTAGGTACGCGGGTTGGCTTGGTCATGGGAATATCCTGTCGCAATGAATCAAGTCGCTATTGTGCTGCCGCTGCGATTTTTTTGCTGAAGGCCTCGCTTACTCGTCTTCGTTTTCCGGCAACTTGAGCTGACCGGTGTGATAGTCGTATTCATAGACTTCGCCGTAACGGCCCCACTCCACCACCACTTCCAGCACCCGTTTGGCCTCATCTTCCTTGAGGAATTCTTCCAAGGTATCGAGGAAGCGTTTCTCCGACAATGAACCGTTAGTCTCATGCTCCAGGCTATGACGGATATGCGTCGCCAGCGGCACATGTGTCAGCAACTGCTGACCAAACATTTCCTTGCGCCGCATATGCGCAGCCTGCGCGTAACTATGTCCGAGCGCTGTCAGCGTAATATCGCCCTTCTCGACTTGTGCCAGACCCAGCAAGCCCAGTGCCTCATAGGTCGGGAACAATTCCTCATCCGGCAGCTTGGCTTCTTCGGTCAGCTCCGGCAAGTCGGCGCGACCATTGAACGGCGGCGCGGCCAGCAAGTCGAGCACACCCTCGATATGCGCGACATCGGTTTCCGGCAAGCGATAGCTGAGTTTAGGCAAGGCAGCACCGGTCACCACTTCCTGCGGCGTACGCATGGTCATCAGCGCATACACTTCATCGATCAGCGCGCGTACCTGCGCTGAGTCCGGATTGCGCGGACGTGGCAGATTGATTTTGATCTCACTGCGCACACGCCCCGGGCTGCTGGAGAGCACCAGTATCCGATCCGCCATCATCACGGCTTCTTCGATATTGTGCGAGACGATCAATATTCCCTTGGTCGGGATACGCTTCTCTTCCCACATCTCGAGGATGTCGTCGCGCAAGGTTTCACCAGTCAACACATCCAGTGCGGAAAAAGCTTCATCCATCAGCAATACATCGGGCCCGGTCACCAGACCACGTGCAATGCCAACCCGCTGCTTCATGCCGCCCGATAATTCACGCGGCAGCGCACCGCCAAAGCCGGCCAGACCGATCAGATCCAGCATCGCATCCGCGCGTTTCTCGCGCTCATCGGCTGGCACGCCTTGCGCCTCCAGTCCGAGTTCGACGTTTTGCTGCACCGTCAGCCATGGGAATAGCGCGAAGGATTGGAACACCATCGCAATCCCGGCCACCGGACCGTAAATAGTCTGGCCACGATAAGTGGCGCTGCCCTGATCGGCCGGAATCAAACCGGCCATGATGCGCAACAGCGTTGACTTGCCCGAGCCGGATTTACCGAGCAAGGCGACGATCTCACCTTCTGCCAGTTTAAAATCCACTTGCTCCAACACGCTGCAAGGGGTGCCATCTGCGGTCTGGAAGGATTTGTCGACACCCTTCAATTCGATCAATACGTTTTGGCTCATCATGGCCTCCTCAATGGCTGCGGTCTTCTGCCAGCAGGTACAACTTGCGCCAGAAAAATCGGTTCAATAACATTACAAATATGCACATCACGCCTATGCCGAGCGCTATGCGATGGAAATCGCCGGCATCAGTCATCTGCTTGATATAACTACCCAGACCATCGGCAATCAGCGTGGTTTTGCCCCAGGTGACGTACTCCGCCACGATGCTGGCATTCCATGAGCCGCCGCTGGCAGTGATGGCACCCGTCACATAACTGGGGAACACGGCTGGCAGATAAACGCGCTTCCACTTCAGCCAGCCTTTCAGGCCGAGATTATCGGAAGCCAGACGCAACTCATTCGGAATGGTCGACGCACCAGCCACCACATTGAACAGGATGTACCACTGAGTCCCGAACACCATCAAAGGACTGAGCCAGACATTTGGATTGAGCTGCATGGTCAGCAGCAAATACACCACCAGCGGGAACATCAGATTCACCGGAAAGGCAGCGAGGAATTGCGCCACGCCCTGCACTCTTTGCGAGTACTTGGGCCGCAGTCCTATCCACACCGCAATCGGCACCCAGATCAGCGATGCCAGTGCGATCAAGACCAGCACACGCGTCAGCGTAATCAAGCCCAGCCACAATACATGCCCGACCTCGGCCCAGCCGACATCACTGTGTACGAATAACACCAGACGATACAAAGCCAGCGATGCTGCGATCACCAACAACACATTCCACGCCCGCATCCATCCCGGATGCAGCACACGGACACTGGCGCGTGGTGCGGTACCGTCGTAGGACACACTGAACCAGCCCAGCGTACTGCGCAGCATGGCCCACATGCGGTCGGTGCCGGCGCGCATCCAGCGACTGCGACGGCCCCAGTTCAGCAACCATGAACGCTGTTCGGTTTCACCCTGCGATTCTTCAAAGCGGAACTTATCGGCCCAGGCCAGCAAGGGACGGAAGAATAATTGGTCATACAGCACGATGCCGGCCAGCATCGCACCGATTGCCCACAGAATCGCGTGCAAATCTTTGGCTTCAATTGCCACCGCAATATAAGCGCCAATGCCGGGCAGCTTGATGTCTTGATTCGACACCGAGATGGCTTCTGCCGCGACCAGAAAGAACCAGCCGCCCGACATCGACATCATCATGTTCCACAACAAGCCCGGCATCGCAAACGGCAACTCCAGACGCCAGAAGCGCTGCCAGCCGGACAAGCGAAATACGCGTGCCGCTTCATTCAATTCAGCCGGCACGGTGCGTATTGATTGATACAGGCTGAATGCCATATTCCATGCCTGCGAAGAAAATATCGCGAAGATGGCGGCGCATTCAACACCCAACAGACTGCCCGGAAAAAACGCAATGAAAGGAGCAATCGCAATCGCCTGAAACCCGAGGATAGGTACCGACTGCAAAATATCCAGCGTCGGAATCATGACCTTCTCAGCCGCGCGATATTTGGCAGCAATCGCAGCGAAGACAAAGCTGAACAGCAAGGCACAACCGAGCGCGATGAACATGCGTAATATCGTGCGCAGCAAATAGTAGGGAAGATTTTCCGGGTCCAGCGAGATAGGCGTGACTTCACCGACCACAAAGGGACGCGTCATCTGCATGGCGCCATAGCCGACGGCGACCAGCACCGCCAGCACCAGTGGCAGCAATGCCCAATCCCAGCGATTCGGCGAAATCGCCAGCAAGGAGCGATCTGTCCTGCGCGGAACGAACGACTCGAACATAGTAAAACCTTGTATTTATGGGTATCCGGTCAGCGGGTATAGCAGCAATCCGTAGATTGCTACTACGCGCGTCAGGATGACAGCTGTTTGTGACCAGACGCTTACGCGATTGCAGTCGCAAACAGTGCAGCCTGACTGCGTACCATCAGCCAGATACAACGCCGCCCGACCCTGTGCGGTGGACAAAGCCAAGGCAGAGCGCAAACGACGAGAACGATTAAATCAGGGAGTAGATAAAAGCCCAGCGAGGACCGCTGGTCTTGATGCCACTACCTGCCATTGCGGCAAGGTAGCGATGAGATTAAGAATGAGACTCAGGGCTAACTTGCCAGTGTACTACCGGTGTGAGAACTACAACTGGAACAGCCCATACTGGAACCCCATAGCAAAATAATCGTCGCACTTTACCACCAAGCTTTCGCTTCGGCTAGCGTCGCGACGATTTTTATATACACCTACACATTGCCTACATCAGCTCTACACATTACGTACATCAATCAGGCCTTCAGCCGCAAAATTCTCAAGAAAACGTTAACACTTGCAAGCTTCGCAGCCGTCTCGTAACGAGCATACATAGCGCCGAACCGACTTCATTCAGCACACTGCAAGCGAAAAAAAAGCGAACCGCAGTCCGCCTTTTTTTGAGATGAAAATAGAGTGACAGCCGACGACACTTTTAAGCCGGCGCTTTTGTTTCCTGCCTTGTTTCCTGCGGGAAGCAAATCGCACCGACGATCACCAACGCACACAAAGCCGCCAGCGCCTGCAACATCAACGCAAAGCCACCATGATCATGCAGCGTGGCGACCAGACCGACCGATGCACCGGCTGCGGTAAAACCCAGAAAGTAACGTACCGAGTACGCGCGGGCACGCCACTCATCGCTGGTGTACTTGCCTATCATCGCGTCGTTGACGGTTACTTGTCCGAACAGACAAATAACGATGCCTATGCATATCAGCACCAGCGGCACACCGGATAAGCTCGCGCCGAAGTACAGCAAGGGAGCGAGTACCAAGGCCAGTGGCAAGAACAAAGTCTTGAGCGAATGGCGGTCCAGCAAGTGACCGATGATGTATTGCGCCACTGCGCCAAAGACATAAGTGCCCGCCACAATCACGCCCAGCAGCGCAGTATTAGCCGTGATGCCGGACAAACGCTCGGCGAACAGCTTTGGCATCGCAACGGTGAATGCATTAAAGGTGGTGGAGCTGGCGATGATGGTAATCGCCAGTGCTGCAATCACACGCCACATCGCTTCTTTCGAAACGCGTACCGAAGTCTGCTGCGCTGCCTTGCGCACATTACGCGCTTCATGTTTAACGCTGGCGGCAAACATGAGGCCGAACACAAGCGTCACCAGACCCGGCAGCAAGAAGGCCCAACGCCAGCCGAAGTACTGACAAACGATGCCGGTAACCAGTGCCGATGAAGCCACACCGAGGTTGCCCCAGACGCCATTCATGCCGACTTCGCGCCCCAGTTTTTCCGCATGCGCAACCAGCATCGCGGTTCCGACCGGATGATAAATCGCGGCAAACAAACCAACCGCCAACAAGGCTACGCCAAGTTGCTGCGGTGTTTGCGTCAGACCGACTGCCATCATCGCAAGACCGATGCCGATAAAGAACACCACCATCATGTGACGCCGACTCCAGCGGTCACCCAGCCAGCCGGTCAGCAAGGAGCCGGCACCGAAGGCAACAAAACCCGGCGTGGCATAAGGCAATAGTTCGGCATAGCTCATGTTGAAGACTGGCGCGATCACGATCACCGCAGCGGCGAAGACTAGCATCGCGTAATGATCGATAAAGTGGGCGATATTGATGTAATTAATAACGGTACGTGGCTGGTTCATATGCTTCTTTCTGTTGGATCGCAGCTAGGTTAATATGACTGCTCATCGATTAGAAGACAATTAACATCGCCAACATGCCAATGTATTGTGTGCAGTGCTGGCAGCAAAAGGACAAGCCGTGATCACCACTGCCAATTCATATCCACGCGGCACCCGCCTCGGCCTGCATGTGCATCGCGAGGCGCAACTGCTGTTTGCTTCGAGTGGCGTGATGCAGGTGAGTACGCCGAAGGGACGCTGGCTGGTACCACCGGCGCGAGCAGTCTGGCTGCCACCGGGTATTGAACATGCAGTCGATATGCTGGCGGATATCCAGATGCGCACCTTGCTCATCCCGTCCGAGCAATTGGCACAGCATCCGGAAGCGCCCAGACTCACTACAGAATTTGTCGTCGCCGTCGGCCCCTTATTACGCGAAACCATATTGGCCGCGTTCAAGCCAGATGCGCACCCGCAGCGCAAAACCGTGCTCATGCAGCTCGCGCTATTCGAACTCGCCAAAGATGAAGATGGCGCCACCTTCATGCCGATGCCGAATGATCCGCGCGCACGACGCGTGGCCGACCTCATCCTGGCCGACCCGGCGAATAATAATGAACTGGAATTGCTGGCATACAGCACAGGCGCATCGGCACGCACCATCACGCGCCTGTTTCCGGCGGAAACCAATCTGACCTTCAAGGAATGGCGCCAACGTGCGCGCATCATGGCCGCGGTCGAAGCCTTGAGCAATGGTCCGACCTCGATTAAACAACTGTCACTGCAATTGGGCTTTAGCAGCGTTGCTGCTTTCGGTCACGCGTTCCGGCAAATCATGGGCATGACGCCGAGTGAAATGATGCGTGGTTCAAACGCATCGGCTGATGCGTCTTAGGCGAACGCATCATTGATAAATTTTTCCAGCTCTTGCTCTTCCAGCAGCTCGATAGAAAAATGTCCGAAGCGCTTGGGTAGCCAGAGGATCCGCGCACCACTAGGCGAACTCAAATTATCACGCGCAAGTGGCTCGCCGTTTTCATTCTCTGGCTGCACACCGCTGGCCAGCAACTCGTCATAAGCCTGCTCGATGTCCGGCGTCGAATAGCAGTGCCGGTATATCGTGCCCTCGCCGTTGCTATCAATCAGGGTTTTCAGATTGCCGGTCACGGGCTGCACCAGCATAAAACGCTCTGCATCCCAACGCACGATGGCATACCGCACATGCAAATCACCTCTTTGCCAGACCAGTGTCTTTGAAATCTGCGCGTTAAAGACCTTGGCGTAATAAGCGCATGCCTGCTCCAAGTCATGGACCAGGACATCGACGTGGCTGAATTTTAATTTCATGGTAATTGCTCGTTATGATCAGGCAGCATGATGCAGGATCAGGCCGCTTTTGAGCAAGCGTTGCGCAGGAGATTAGCGATAAGCACGGCTTGAGATGCCGACTGAATTCCCGTCTGGGTCTTTGGCGTTGGCGAAGGAGTAACCATTCGCCTGATGCGTACTGCCAAACATCAGTCCTTGTTTCGCCGCTTGCGCCTTGAAGTCTTCAACATCTTCTATGCTGAACATCAGCTTGACCCCGGCTTGGCCGAGTTTGACGCTTTTGGCGGCTTGATGGATCAGGATGTTGATGCCGGCACCGGCAGAATTGAGTTCGATTAAACCTTCGCTGATTTCACCGGTGGTCTGCATGCCGAAGTATTCCCGATAGAACTCTGCGCTGGCATGCATGTCTCTGGCATAGATGAGGATGGTGTTTAAGATTGCAGGCATAGAGTCGGGTTTCAGTTTATCGGCGTGGACGCACGAAACTATACCAAAGCCCGATCGCAATAGGTGTTGCCAGCGCCAGCCATGCAGCCCAATGCCATGCACCCGTCTTGACCAGCGCAATAATCAAACCGAATAGCGTCAGTGCCGCCAGCAGCAAGGGCATGCGCCAGACTAACCAGAAGTCACTGCGTCTGCTGTCTGCAGCTGACTTGGTGGGCGGATTGTGAGGACTATTCATCGATATTTTTGCGTGATTGTTTGCAGACGTACACAGAATCACATCCGATCAAACCTGATGCGCCTGTATCAATTTTTCCATTCGGGCTTGATTGGTCTTGCGCCGCACTATCCACAGATACAAGCCGCTACCCAGCACCACGATAGACATGAGGTCGAGTATGGCCCACATGATTTGCATCGGTCTGCCACCATAGTCGCCGAAATGCAGCGGTTGCGAAATCAGCAGTCCGGTCAAATACCACGGCAAGGTCCGGCTATCCGTCACCACGCCTGTGCTCGCATCGACCAGCACTGGTTTAAACAAACGCGACGTCAGCGCTTCGGTACCGCGCATAAAAATGCCGTAATGATGCGGACTGGTAAAGCTGGTACCGGGAAACGCGATGAAGCCCATCTTCATGTCCGGCTCCAGCGCAGTCGCCGCTTCCACTGCTTTTTGCAGCGAGCCTAGTTCCTTCAATGGCGGCTGCCCTTTATAGGGTGCCACCATCTCCGCCATCTGGTCGAACTGCCAGTACTTGACCAGCAGGTCGGCCCAGGTATTGATGACACCTGTCGCGCCGACCACCAGCAGCCAGGCCAGCGTCACGATGCCAAGCATATTATGCAGATCCAGCCACTTCAGGCGGTTCGAGCGCTCTGCCCTGACCGTACCGAATTCCAGCTTCTTCATGAATGGCCCATACAAGACCACACCGGAAATAATCGCGACCAGCAGCAAGATCCCCATGAAGCCCAGAAACAGCATGCCGGCCAGTCCGGCAAACAGATTCACATGCAGAGAAAACATGATGTACATGAAGCCACTGCTCAAAGGCGGCTGCCCCAGCACGGCACCGGTGCGCGCATCCACGGCAACCTGCTTCATATCGACTTCAGAAGTCGGGGTGGTCGCCAGCGTGACGAACCAGATGCGATTGTCATCCGCTTCTTGCGAAGCAAACATACCAACCTTATCCGGATGTTGCGCGATCGCGATTTCCATCACGCGATCCATGCTGATACGCGGTGTATCGGCAGGCATCTCGGCCGCTTCTATCTCGGTACCTAGCAAATGGCCGATCTCATGATGAAAAATCAGCGGCAATCCGGTCACGCATAAGAGCAGCATGAAGACGGTACACACCAGGCTGGACCACTTATGGATCCATGCCCAGCGTTTTAGCTTGCTTACGGTCATCAGAAGTCGACGGAAGCGGTCAACGCAAATGTACGCGGCGCACCAAGTACCAGATAGCCGTTGTTTGGATAACCACCTGAAGACGCCCAGTAATTTTTATCGGTAACGTTATCGATACGCGCTCTCAGGGTAACCAGCTTGCCGCCGATTTCTGTCAAATAACGCGCACCTATATCAAGGCGTGACCAACCCGGAACACGCAAAGCATTGCCGCCATCAGCGTACGAATTTCCAGTAGCGACGATACGACCGTTCACAGAAAATCCCTGCAACTGAGCGACGTCCCACTCTGCACCCAGACTACCTTGTGTCTTCGGAACACCGATCACACGTTTGCCTGAATTCGCCGAGTTCTGCGCACGTTTTTGTTCTGCGTCGAGATAGGTAAAGCCACCCAGTACACGCACACCTTTCATCGGTTCTCCGTAAGCGGTGATCTCTACACCGTTATGCTGGTCTTCACCGTTGATTGTCAGCCTATTGTTCTCAACCACGTTTCCTGGTTTTTTGGTGCTAAACAAGGCAATGCCGCCGCCGATCTTGCCACCGTCGTATTTAACGCCCAGTTCTTTTTGTTTTGATACATAAGCACCAAGAAATTGGCCATTGTTTGCAAGCGTAGCGTCAGCTACTTTAGTACCCTTTGCCAGCCCTTCAATATAGTTGCCGTACAAGGAAACCTGATTGCTTAACTTGAAGACAAGACCGGCAACCGGGCTCACTTTGCTAGCTGAATTAGGATCGGCAATGCCGGTGTTATAGGCATAGGAAGTATTGTTGAGTTTTTGCTGACGTGCGCCGACTGTGAGCAACACGCGGCCATCGATAAACGACATCGTGTCGCCAATAGCAAAACTGCTTAATCTGGTTTTTTCCAGCACCGCAGGATTATTCATATCGTTACCGGCAAATGCTCCGGCAGTGAATGCAGGCATTGCGGTCTGATACGGGTTATACAAATTGTTCGCGAAAGTATTGAAGAAATCCCAGCGATACGCAGCCTTTTCTTCTTTTGAGTAAAAGGAAAATGCTGCAGTCACATTGTGTTTAACACCGCCGGTCGTGAGCTTGCCTCGCATCCCGACTTCAGCCGATTTAACGTCGTCTTCTCGGTTGTTATCGAAGCGAGAAAAATCACCATTTCCGGTCGTGGCATTCCTGACCGTCATCCCGGCCAAACGATTACTTTCCTTGCCATTACGTGCACCTACTGCCGCCCACGCAGTTACATTGTCATTGATGTCGTACTCTGCACGCACGGTTCCGAATATGTCCTTCTCATTTGAAAAGGTCCATGACTGCGCATAGTTAACATCGCTTTGAGGTGCACGTGGCACGAATGCGACTAATGGTGCACCGGATGAATCGGTGATGGTGACATTTGGTCTAGGATTGCTTAGACGGTGATTCTGATAACCCAGATCAGCCGACAAACGAACATTCCTGCTACGCCAGTCCACGCCGACGGAGAAAACATCCAATTTGACATCTTCCCCTTTAACGCCGGTTTCGCCATTGCGATGCGCTGCATTGATGCGTATGCCCGTACTTTGGTCCGGACCAAAACGACGCGCAAAATCAGCACCTATATAAGCTTGTGAATCGCTGCTATAACCAACGCTCACTTCATTCAAAGCCTGATTCGGTGCACGTTTTGGCACCAGATTGATGTTGCCGCCAATGCCGCCGCCACTTGGTGTGGCACCAGTCAGAAAGGCACTCGCGCCACGAAGAACTTCGACTCGTTCGATTAATTCGGCCGAAGAGTATTGGCGCGGCAGCAGACCATACAGCCCGTTGTAAGCAATATCGTCAGAGCTCAGAATAAAACCACGTATGAAATAGGCCTCTTGAAAATTACCGAAGCCCCTCGCGACACGGACGGTAGGATCATTTTGCAAAACATCAGCAACGCTACGCGCCTGCTGATTCTTGATGAACTCATTGGTATAGCTGGTAATAGAAAACGGCGTATCCATATTATCTTGCGTGCCCAAAATACCAGCACGCCCGCCTCTGGCCACTTGCCCGCCAGCGTAGGGTTTCGACAAGCCCTCGGCAGATGCATCGGCACTCGACGTCACGGTGATCGCTTCCAACTGCGTCGCGGTGGCGGGATCAGCGCTTTGTGCGTAAGCGGCACCTGCCAGCAAAGGCAGTGCTGCCTGCAAAGCGCAGACCAGCAAGCGGGGTTTGAAAAATGACGGAGTGTTAGCGTGCGAGGCCATGGTGTTTCCTTTGTTATTGTTGAGCGGCGGACAGGCTTAAAGCGAGGGAAAAACTTAACTTCGCGCGTAAGTAGCCCTATCTACTAACAGCTGTAAAAAGTTGCAAGAAATAAATAAGAATGATTCTCATTATAATTTTGCCACTCAGTCGCTGCAATGAAACAATCTACGGACACGCTTTTTTGTGTGATCGACATGCAGAGAAAATTGCTGCTACAGAGGAGAAACAGCGAAACAGGCGATGTGGTCGGCGCGCAACAGGGCCTTAGCAGACCTGGTCTTAGCGCTGCCTGGATTGCTCACGTGAGGACAAGAAAAAACCCGCTTTGCGGGCGGGTTCGGTGTGCATCTGATTACGGCAATCATGCTGCTGGAATACTCAGACTTCGATGTCGTCTAAAAAGCGGTGCATCACATACGCATCGACGTAGCCCAGATCGCTATGCAAAAAAGCTTTGGGCAATGTGCCGACGATGGCAAAACCTAGCTTCTTCCACAAAGCGACCGCGGCCTCATTACTGCTGACGACGAAGTTGAATTGCATGGCCTGGTAGCCAGCTCCCTTGGCGCTACGCAAGCAATGTTGCCCCATCTGTCTGCCGGCACCTTTGCCGCTATAGCCGGGATCGACCATAAACGATGCGTTCGCGACGTGGGCACCGAGGTCGCGCTGATTCGCTATCAGCTTGTACATGCCGACTATGCGTCCATCATCTTCCGCAACATAGGAAGTGACGCCGGGCGCAAACCAGTATGCATACCCGTCTTCATAACTGGTATCTGCGGCAAAGACATAACTGACACCCGGTGCCACGACCTTTTGAAAAATAGGCCACATGGCAGCAAAGTCTGATTCAACAGCGCGACGAATATGCATTTAAAAGCTAAGACTCTGGACTGGTAAAGCCAGAATTTTACCCTGCCTGCGTACTCGCCTGTGGCAAGCGGCCCAGACGTGCCCTTTGCAGCAGATGAACATCAGCTTCATCTTCATAATTGGCGCTTTGTATGCGTGCCGGTTTTTTGACTTCCAGTGCTGCATGCGCGCGGCATGGCGACTTGCCGACGATCTCGCTGCGCGCCTGAAAGCCTTGTGCGGCAAACGGTATCGCCAAAGCATGTGAGATGGCGCGGGCGGACACGATGTTTTTTCCATCGCCAGTCAAGTCATGTCTGGCAGCAGAGTAATGCGCATTGAATGCCGGATTAGAAAGGTCCATCGTGTCTGGCAAGGATGCGTACGATATCTTTTTTGCGATGCACTCCGTCCGGTATTTGAATGCAAAATCAGTTGGCGCGCTTGCAGCCGTCACCACTTTGCGGCCCGGATGATTAGTCAAAGTCCGGGTCAGGCCTGGCGCGACGCTGTCGGCCAGCATGCAAGCCATCACGGCGGCATATCCGGCAGAATCTGTATTCGGGTCAAGATGGCCGATCGATGCCTTCGGATCGCCCAGCTTTTCACGCCAGTTCTTCGCATTGAGTATATGCCCCGGTGTGTAGGCCAGCACCATGCTGTTACCGGCAAAGATGTAATAGCCATCGGTCTGTTCCGGCATCATCGCAGCAGCCACAACGCTATCCGCCAGGATCGCGAGGTCGTAACTGTCCCCTGCTTTTAAACGTTGCAGGCAATCTGCAGCACCTGCCGTGCTGACCACCGCGCGGATATCCGCGTGCGTTGTATTGAAGCGCTCAACTGCTTCGGCTAGCTGCGCTGCAAAACAAGCATCGGCGAGAATACGAAGTTCTTTCATGTTGTTCATTCTTTAGGCTAAAAGTTTTCGGTAGTGGCAAAGCGTGTATTCATTGATACATCTTCGCTATGCACGGCAGGATATAGCGTTAACTTTAAGCACGCAAGGAATTGATGCCTGAAAACACAAATATTTAGCTATGACGCTGCTTGATAAGTCCGGCTTATCAAACGATCAGTCCAAACGAATGGACAGCAGTTGCTACTTGTTTTTCTTCTGCGCGAATTATGGCGAAACCATGCCGCCTGCTGCCCGCAAAGGCAAATCCGGCCCGACCGATTACAATGTCGACTCTGAGCGTAGAAATGGAAAAAGGAAATGCCGTTTGTCGTCACCGAAGCATGTATTCAATGTAAATACACCGATTGCGTTGTCGTTTGCCCGATGGATTGTTTTTTTGAAGGTCCGAACTTCCTGGCGATCAATCCGGATGAATGCATCGATTGCTCGGTATGCGTGCCGGAATGCCCTGTGAACGCCATTATCGGTGCGACCGAGGTCTCACCTGAGCAGCAGCACTTCGTCGCCCTGAACCGTGAGTTATCGCAGCATCCGGACTGGAAGCGCATCAGCAAGCAGAAGGAACCCATGCCCGAGCATGAGAAATGGGCACAGGTCAAAGACAAGTTGCCCTTGTTAATGATTGATGACAAGATCGCATGACAGTACTGCGCGTCAGCAAGTAGAACCACCGAGACAAGATTACAAGATAGGACCAGAGCCACAGATATGAGTGAACCTTCCGCCGTCAGTACCGATACCTCTGTCAACGTCGGCGCCTTGCGCGCCAGTTGCTCCACCTGCAGCATGCATCAACTGTGCTTGCCTATGGGGCTGGGTGAAAACGATATGGACCGGCTGGACAAGATTATCGGTCGCCGCCGCAAAGTGGCACGCGACGATTATCTGTACCGCATGGGCGATACCTTCGCCAATCTGTATGCAGTACGTATCGGTCACTTCAAGACCTGCCAGATCAATGCCGGTGGCGAGCAGCAGATTACCGGCTTCCAGATGACCGGTGAATTGCTCGGCATGGATGCGATCAGCACCGACCGCCATCATTGCAATGCGGTGGCACTGGAAGATAGCGAAGTCTGTGAGATCCCCTTCCCGCGTCTGGAAGAATTGTTTGGCACCATGCCGACGCTATTGCGTCACTTTCACCGCATGATGAGCCAGGAAATTACGCGCGAACAAAGCGTCATGCTCTTGCTCGGCAATATGCGCGCGGAACAACGTTTCGCGGCCTTCCTCGTGAACCTGGCATCGCGCTATATGGCACGCGGTTACTCATCGACCAATTTCCAGTTGCGCATGTCGCGTGAAGACATAGGCAATTACCTCGGTCTGACGATAGAAAGCATTAGCCGTCTGCTTTCCAAATTCAAGAAGCAAGGGCTGCTCAAGGTGAATAACCGCGAGATCGAATTGCTCGACCTGACGATGCTGAAAGCGATGGCAGCGGGTACTGAAACCTGCGGCTGATCGCCATCGTCTGTGACGGCGCGCTCAGCTAGCCGTCACTGTCTTCTACTGTCCCGCTACTTTCTTCTCCACGACTTCTTTAGCGTCGGCGTCCAGCGCAATACCGGTTTGTGCCGGCCATGACCAGCTACCTCCCAGACGCCAGTCGCGCTGCTTATTTTCCACCAGCACTTGCCAGCGCCCTGCTTCCAGCTTGGGCACATTAATTTCAAAACGGCCACTGGCATCGGTGGTGGCTGGCAAGCTGATATCTTTTTCTGGCAAGGTCGCGTGTATCAGGCGCAGCTGTATATCACCGATGACTTGCCGTGCATCACTCTCTACACTGCCTATCAGTTTTCCTTGTCCGGCATCGTAATAAGCTCTGACATGCATGCCCAGATTGCTGGCTACCCGGTCGCGTCGCAAATCCTGATTGATCGCTTTGCCCTGCTTGTAATAGTCATCAACCACCAGCGCATCCTGCTCGCTGACTGCGATCCAGATCGTGAAGATACCGGCAATCACAACCGTGATCGGCCCCAGCATCAAGAGCCATGGCCAGCGGTGTTTGTACCACGGCGCCTCTTCCGGCAAGCGGTTAAGAACCGCTGAACTGGCCGAGGTATTTGTATAGTCAGACATTGCGTTCTCCTTCATTGCATCCTTGTCCCTTAGCGCGGCACAAAAAACACCGCGTGTTCGGTGACATGCAGGCTTTCGTCATCCAGCGCCTGCAGCGTGAAACTGATTTCATTCGAACCGAGTTCGCCCTGCCCCGGTGCCACTCGCACGCGTACCGGTACGGCGCGGGTTTCAGTACCTTCCAGCCGCACTTCGTCCGGTGTTGCCAGTGCCAGCGTCGGCAGTCCTGCCACGCTGATTTTGTAACGCTGCGTCTGCTCGCCGGTGTTCATGATTTGCAGGCGGTAGACGTTCTCTATCAAGCCGTCCTCCACCTCACGCCCCATCGCGCCACGATCACGAATCACGTCCAGCTTGAGCGGTGTGCGCAAGGTCAGCGCGGTAAAGAAAGCAATCACGATGGCCGACAAGATCACGCCATAAATCAGTACCCGCGGACGCAGCGCCCGCGCTTGCACCTGTTTCTGCGTCAGCTTATTGGCTAGCGCGTTATCAGTGGTGTAGCGGATCAAGCCGCGGGCCGAACCTATCTTGTCCATGACCGAATTGCAGGCGTCTACACAAGCCGCACAGCCTATGCATTCATACTGCAAGCCATCACGGATATCGATGCCGACCGGGCACACTTGCACGCACATCGAGCAATCAATACAGGCACCGAAGCTAAGACCGTCCGCAGCACTACGCTTGGTCGGCATGCCACGTGGTTCGCCGCGTTGCCGGTCATAGCTGATGATGAGCGTGTCCTTATCAAACATCGAACTCTGGAAACGCGCATACGGACACATGTATTTGCATACCTGCTCACGTAACCAGCCGGCATTGCCATAGGTGGCAAACGAATAGAACAGTACCCAGAACAGTTGCCATGGGCCTAGCGTCAGCGTGACGACTTGCAGCGCCAGTTCCCGGATTGGCGTGAAGTAACCGACAAAGGTAAAGCCGGTCCACAAAGCGACCGCTCCCCAGGCCATATGCTTGGCGCTTTTTCTGGCGAACTTGGCGAACGAAGCGGGCTGCTTGTCGAGCCGCATGCGCGCGCTGCGCTTGCCTTCTATCACGCGCTCTATCCACAGAAAAATTTCTGTATAGACCGTCTGCGGGCAGGCAAAACCGCACCAAACCCGCCCGGCTATCGCCGTCACCAGAAACAACAAATAGGCGCAGATAATCAGTAGAGCCGCAAGATAGATAAAGTCCTGCGGCCACAATACGATGCCAAAGATATAGAACTTGCGTGCTGCCAGATCGAATAGCAAAGCCTGGCGTCCGTTCCAGCTCAGCCACGGCAAACCATAGAAAGCGAGTTGCGTCAGCCACACGCAGAGCCAGCGCAAGTTGGCATAGCGTCCCGCGGTCTCACGCGGATAAATTTCCTCGCGGGCCGCATACATCTTGATCACCGACACTTCCGGCTTGCTGTTTTTCATGCTCATTGCCTTGCTATGCCATATCCAGTCTCAGCAGGCCCGCTGATCTATTTCGCTGCCGCGGCGCTCTTCTCGGCATTGGACAAACTCCATACATACGCTGCCAGCACCTGCACCTTGGCGTCACCGAGAAATTCTTCAAATGGCGGCATGCTGTTGTCGCGCCCTTTGCGTATGGTTTCCATGATGGCGTTGGCACCACTGCCATGCAGCCAGATCTTGTCGGTCAGATTCGGCGCGCCCAAAGCCTGATTGCCCTTGCCATCAAAACCATGACAGGCTGCGCACGCCGCCGCGAACTTCGGTTTGCCAAACACCACCTTGATCGGGTCGGCGGTACTGCCGGACAGACTGAGTACATAGTGCGCCACGTTTTCCACGTCCTTGTCAGCACCGAGGGCGGCAGCCATCGGCGGCATCACGCCATGACGACCGTGCAAGATGGTGGTTTTGATGACTTCAGGATCTCCGCCATACAACCAGTCCTTATCGGTCAGATTCGGAAAGCCCTTGTTGCCGCGTGCATCCGAACCGTGGCATTGCGCGCAGTAATTCAGGAATAGCCGTTCACCGATGGCTTGCGCCTGCGGGTCACGCGCGACTTCCTTCAAATCCAGCTGCTGGTATTTGGCAAACAGCGGACCGTATTCGGTATCGGCTTTTTTCAATTCGTTTTCATAGGCGCCACTCGACTTCCAGCCCAGCTTGCCGGCATAACTACCAAGCCCCGGATACAGCACCAGATAAGCGAGACCAAACACGATGGTCAGATAGAACAGCCACATCCACCAGCGCGGCATCGGCGTATTCAGCTCGGTCAGATTTTCATCCCACACATGCCCGGTGGTCTCGCTGGCACGACCGGTTTCGGCATCGACCTTGATCTTGACCTTCGATTGCGACCACAGCAACAGACCGCAACCGACGATGCCGAGCAAGGTCAGTACCGCGATATAGAGATCCCAGAATCCATTGGTGAAATCAGCCATGCTCACGCTCCTGCTGTTCCCTGTCCTCTTCATCGGCGAAAGGTGCACGCGCTGCCACTGCAAAATCGCTATCGCGATGCAACAGGAAGGTCCAGCCCAGAATGCCGAGGAAGGTCAAAAAACTAACGACTGTGACGATGCTGCTGCTATCTATATTGAAATTAGCCAAGCTCATGATTAGCGTCTCGCTTTGATCAAAGTACCCAATCCCTGCAGATATGCGACCAGCGCATCCTGCTCCGTCTTGCCTTCCAGCTCGGCTGGTGCAGCCTGAATTTCTTCATCCGTGTACGGCACGCCAAGGCGCTGCAAGGCGCGCATCTTCGGCACGATTTCATTCGGCACCAGCTTGGTTTTACCCAGCCATGGATAGCCCGGCATATTCGATTCCGGCACCAGATCGCGTGGCCGGTCCAGATGAATGCGATGCCATTCATCGTTGTAGCGTCCGCCTACCCGTGCCAGATCCGGGCCGGTCCGTTTCGAGCCCCACTGGAACGGGCGGTCATATACAAACTCACCCGCCACCGAATAGTGACCATAGCGTTCGGTCTCTGCGCGGAACGGACGGATCATTTGCGAGTGACAGTTGTAACAACCTTCACGCGTATACACATCGCGTCCGGCCAGACGTAGTGGCGAATAAGGTTTCAATCCGGCGACCGGTTCGGTCGTCGATTTCTGGAAGAACAGCGGCACGATTTCAACCGCGCCGCCAACGCTCACCACCAGCGTCACCAGCGCAATCAATAGCCACGGATTCTTTTCGATCCACTCATGGGAAAATTTCATTCAATGCTCCTGGCAACTAAGCGTATTTGGTTTTGTCTTAAAGTCTTATTCAAGGTGACACCTCAGGCATGTGCAGTGACAGCCGGAATGCGGGCCGCCACTGCCGAGCCATCACGCATGGTCATGAAGGTGTTGTAAGCCATGACCAACATGCCAGCCAGATACAAGGCGCCACCGGTGAAGCGAATCACGTAGTAGGGATAAGTCGCTTTCACGCTTTCGACGAAGGTGTAGGTCAAGGTGCCGTCCGGATTGACGGCGCGCCACATCAGGCCCTGCATCACACCGGCGATCCACATCGAAGCGATGTAGAGCACGATGCCGATGGTGGCGACCCAGAAGTGCAACTCGATCAGATTGCTGCTCCACATTTGCTTCTTGCCGGACAGACGCGGGATCAGGTAGTAGATAGAACCCATGGTGATAAAGCCAACCCAGCCCAATGCACCCGCGTGCACGTGACCGATGGTCCAGTCGGTGTAATGCGACAGTGCATTGACGGTCTTGATCGACATCATCGGACCTTCAAACGTGGCGATACCGTAGAAGGACAAAGAGACGATGAGGAATTTGAGGATGGGATCGGAGCGCAATTTATGCCATGCGCCGGACAAGGTCATCATGCCGTTGATCATGCCGCCCCACGACGGTGCCAGCAGAATCAGCGAGAACACCATGCCGATAGACTGAGTCCAGTCAGGCAAGGCGGTGTAATGCAAGTGATGCGGGCCCGCCCACATATACGTAAAGATCAGCGCCCAGAAGTGGACGATGGAGAGGCGGTAGGAATACACCGGACGCTCAGCCTGCTTCGGAATGAAGTAATACACCATGCCGAGGTAACCCGCGGTCAGGATGAAACCAACCGCATTATGGCCATACCACCACTGGATCATCGCATCCTGCACCCCGGCATAGGCCGAGTAGGACTTGCCGATAGAAGCCGGCATCGCTGCACCGTTGACAATGTGCAGCAAGGCAACGGCAATGATGTAGGCGCCAAAGAACCAGTTGGCGACATAGATATGCTGCACCTTGCGTTTGATTAGGGTGCCGAAGAACACCACCGCATACGCAACCCAGACAATGGTGATGAGAATCGCAATCGGCCATTCCAGTTCGGCGTATTCCTTGGCGCGGGTCCAACCCATAGGCAGTGTAATCACCGCCAGCACCAGCACCAGTTGCCAGCCCCAGAAGGTAAAGGCTGCCAGCTTATCGCTGAACAGGCGAACCTGACAGGTACGCTGCACCACATAGTAAGAAGTCGCGAACAAGCCGCAGATACCGAAGGCAAAGATCACGCCATTCGTATGCAAGGGACGCAAGCGCCCGTAACTCAACCACGCAATATCGAAATTCAGTGCTGGCCATGCCAGTTGTGCCGCGATGAAGACGCCTACCAGCATCCCGATCACGCCCCACACAACTGTCGCGATCGCGAACTGCTTAACGACCTTGTAGTTGTAATTAAGTGCTGTATCCACTGACCACTCCCCAATAACTCACTATGATGAGCAGAGAGTAAGGCGAGGCAGAGACTGGGGTTTTGATTTGCATCAAACGAAAGTCAAACAGCGGCTACGATGTGTTTTCAACTGAAAAAGTGTTGTATCAACAAAGCTGATGACAAGCACACGACAATCAAAGAAATAACTATGCTGCAGTCATTCCATGCCACGATCGTCGTCTTGCAGTATCCGTTCAGCCGGACCTTGCAAGTCTTCGAATTGGCCGCTGTCAGAAGCTTTGAAGAAAAGCCAGATCGCAAAGAAAACCAGAGCGGTACTCAGCGGGATTAACAGATAGAGCGCTTCCATCAGGCCTCCGGTGCCGGTCTGACGGCATGTACCACACGCATCTGTGTGTCTGGCCGCGCAAGTTCGTTTGCAGCGGTTTCTGTCACAGCTTTTGATACACGCCGCAAGCGCAAGGCATTGAGTATCACCAGCGCCGAGCTGGCAGACATGCCGATGCCGGACATCCACGGATTGATCCAGCCCAGTGCGGCCGCCGGAATCGCCAGCAGGTTGTATGCAGTGGCCCACATCAGGTTTTGCCGTATTACGCGCATCGTGCGTCGTGCCAGTTCGGCGGTGTCGGCGATCACCGCCAGTCGTGGTGACAGCAAGACTGCATCGGCATGCGTCTGCGCCAGCGCCGCGCCTGAACCCATCGCAAACGAGACATCTGCCGCGCGCAACACAGCGGCATCGTTAATGCCATCACCCACCATCGCCACCAGTGCGCCTTGCTGTTGCAACTGCTGCACCAGCGCGAGTTTTTGTTCCGGCAGGCAAGCCCCGTGTACTTCCTTGATGCCGAGTTGCTCGCCAACATATTGCGCGACTTCCGGTCGATCGCCGCTGAGCAGCATCACGGTTTTACCCAGCTTCTGGAAATGCCGCACGACTTGCTGTGCATCGCTGCGGATCGCATCGGACAAATCAAAGCGCGCCAGCCAGGTACCACTGCACCCAAGATAGACAGGGGTCATGCCGACCGGTACCTGATCATGCAAGACCTGACCAGTCAGCTGGTAGACGTAAGCGGCACTGCCGAGGCGATACGGTATGCCATCGACCAGACCTTCCAGCCCCTGCCCCGGGCTGCTCTGTACTTCGTCGGCAATCACCTCCGCTCGCAAAGCGGGATCGGCGGCTGCGACGATGGCCTGCGCCAGCGGATGCGCGCTGCTGGCTTCCAGTGCTGCGGCAAATTGCAGACAGGCTGCAGCTTCCATCTGATCGAAGGTCGTCAGTTTCTGCAATGCTGGTTTGCCCACTGTCAGTGTGCCAGTCTTGTCGAACACGATGTGCGTGGTGCGATGCAGGACTTCCAGCACATGCGGCTGCACGATTAACACGCCCTGCCGCAGCAGATGATCGGTCGCCGCTGCCAGTGCCGATGGCGTTGCCAGCGACAAGGCACAGGGGCAAGACACCACCAGTACTGCAATCGCTATCGGCCACGCACGCGCGGCGTCATGCCACTGCCAGAATGCGAATACCGCCAGTGCAAACAACAGCAAGCCAGCGACAAACCAGCGCGCCATCTGGTCGGCCCACAGCGCAATCTGCGGTTTGCCATTACCCGCCCGCTCCACCAGTTTCAGCAAGGCCGCCAGCGTACTGTCGGCCGCTGGCTTGCTCACACGCAGTACCACTGCTTGCGCAATATTGACCGCACCACCGGGTAATTGATCGCCACAGCTTTTACGCATGGCGGCGCTTTCGCCGGTCAGCAATGACAAATCGACGGCGGTATCGCCACTGACGATTTCGCCATCAGCCGGGAATGCCGCCCCCGGTTTGACCAATATGTAATCGCCTGCCAACAACTGCGACGCCGCGACCAGCTCAACTGCACGCGACGCCGGATACGCCGGCATGCGTGCCGCCGACGCGGGCAAGGCATGCTGCAATTTCTCCAGCGCGCTGGCGGCCTTGCGCCTGGCGATTAACTCCAGATAACGACTGCATAGCAGCAGAAAAATAAACATCGTGACCGAATCGAAATAGACCTCGCCGCTGCCACGCCAGACCGCCAACAGGCTGGCGCCAAATGCGGCGCTGATGCCGAGTGCCACCGGTACATCCATCCCAAGCGCACGCTGGCGTATGCTGGCCAGCGCACCGCGGAAGAATGGCAAGGCGGAGTAGCACACGGCAGGCAGCGTCAGCAGCAAGCTGGCCCAACGCATCAGCGCATCCATGTCGGCATCGAGTGTGCCTTCGTCGGCGATGTAAGCCGGTATCGCATACATCATCACTTGCATCATCGCGAGTCCGGCTACGAATAGTTGCCTGAACAAAGTTTTGCCAGCAGCTTGCAGTTGCGCCGCGTGGCGTTTGGCATCGTAGGGATAAGCGCTGTAACCGATAGCGCGCAGCGCCTGCAAAATCTGGCTGGGCTTGCAGATCGCCTTGTTCCAACGTACGTACAGACGTTCTGTTGCGGTATTCAGACTCACTGCCTGCACACCGGCCAGACCGGCGAGTCTGCGCTCGATCAGCCAGACGCAGGCGGCACACCGTATTCCTTCTATCGTCAGACTAGCTTCAGCACTCTCGCCATCCAGCGCAAATTGCTGCTGCGCCTCCGGTAAGTCATACAGCAGCAACTCGGGCGGCAGCAAGGCCTTGCTATCGACTGTCGCCGAGAATTCGGAGCGCTTGCTGTAATAGTCTTCCAGCCCCATCGCGACGATGGTTTGCGCCGCCGCCTGACAACCGGGGCAGCACATAGGCCGCGCAAGTCCGCCGATCTGCACCTGCCACTGCGTCCGCTGCTGTGGCGCGATGCTGAGGCCACAGTGGTAACAGGACGTCTCCATCAGTGCACTCCTGCTGAAGGCGTAATGCATAAGATATCTAACCAGCCATTGCTCAACACTCCAGCTGCGCGCAACAAACCAAGCACACCGAAAACCAGCACGATACAGCCGCAAGCGATCCTGACTGCCGGCAGCCGTGCCAGTTCACGCAAGCGCCCGCCTAGCAAGCCGAGTGAGAGCATCGCCGGCAAAGTGCCGAGACCAAAGGCCAGCATCACACTCGCACCGGATAAAGCCGAACCGGAAAACATCGCCGTCAGCAACACGCTATACACCATGCCGCACGGCAGCCAGCCCCATAGTCCGCCCAGCATAAAAGCCTTGCCCGCATGATCGACCGGCAGCAAGGGGCGCATCCATGTTTGCAGCAGCGACCAGAGCTTTTGTCCTAGCTGTTCCACTCTGAGCAGACCGCGCCATACATCCATCAGGTACAAACCGAGAGCCACCAGCATCAGATTGGCGAGCCAGTAGCCAATCACCTGCAAGGAAGCGATACCGGAGAGGCTATGCACGCCGCTGGCGATGCCACCGACAATGGCACCGGCCACTGCATAGCTTGCGATACGACCAGCGTTATACGCCAAAGCGCGACTGGCATCATTCCATGCTTCATGTCGCACGGTAGGGATAGTCACCACCACTGCCGGAAATGGACGTGGCTGTGATACAGCTGAAAACGCACTGACGATGCCACCGCACATGCCTATGCAATGCAGGCTGCCGAGCAGACCTAACAGGAAGATGGGGATCAGCGCAGCGCCAGTCATAGACTCAAATCGTTTTTGAATAGCGCAGCACTTGCACGCCGCCCGTCGGCGCACTGGTCGCATGCTGTGCCGCTGCCAGGTAGCGATCAAACACCATGCAGATATTGCGGATCAGCAAACGTCCTTTCGGTGTGACGGTGAGCCACTCCTCATCTATGCTGAGCAAGCCGCTTTGCTCCAGCTCGCGCAATTGCAGCAGTTCCGGCGCGAAGTAGCTATTGAAAGAAATCGGATATGCCAGTTCTATCGATGCGATGGAAAGCTCGAAGTTACACATCAGCATTTGAATGATGATGCGCCTCAGCAGATCATCCATATTCAGCTTGATGCCACGCGCGATCGGCAATTCATTCTGTTCTATGTGTTCGTAGTATTCATCCAGCGTCTTCACGTTCTGGCTATACGTCGCACCGATGGCGCTGATGGCCGAGACGCCGCAGGACACCAGATCCGCGCCGACATGCGTCGAGTAACCCTGAAAGTTACGATGCAGCCGACCCTGTCTTTGTGCAATCGCGAGATCATCAGTCGGCTTGGCAAAGTGATCCATGCCGATATAAATATAGCCAGCTTCATTCAGGCGGCTGATGCACAGCGCCAGCATCTCCAGCTTGGTTTCGCCATTCGGCAGATCGGCTTCGGCGATCCGGCGCTGCGGCTTGAACAGATGCGGCATGTGCGCATAGTTATAGATGGCGATGCGATCCGGGTCGGCGGCGATGACCTTGTCCAGCGTCTGCGCCATGGTCTGCAGATTCTGCTTCGGCAAGCCATAGATAAGATCGACGCTGACCGAACGGAAACCAGCGGCACGGGATGCGTCTATGATGGCGACCGTTTCACTTTCCGGCTGTATACGGTTAACCGCCTTCTGCACCTCGGGATCGAAATCCTGCACGCCCAGACTGATGCGATTAAAGCCCTGACGCCGCAAGCTGTGTACGCGCTCCGGCGTGACCGTACGCGGATCGACCTCGATCGAATATTCCCCTTCTGCATCGGGTGCAAAGCTGAACCAGCGGCGCAAGTGCTGCATCAGGTCGCCCATCTGCGCATCGCTCAGATAAGTAGGCGTACCGCCACCGAAATGCAATTGCTCAATCTGATTGGCACCGGCCAGCAGCTTGCCCTGCATTTCAATTTCACGCTTCAGATAAATCAAATAATTAGCGGCCTTGCTACGGTCTTTGGTAACGATCTTGTTGCAGCCGCAGTAGTAGCAAATGGATTCGCAAAACGGAATATGAATGTAGAGCGATAAGGGATGCATATTGCCGCGTGCCGTCACGCCCGTGACCGCCTGCAGATAATCGCGATAGCCGAAGTCAGCGTTGAAGCGATCGGCGGTCGGGTACGAGGTATAGCGCGGCCCCAGCTGGCTGAGCCTGCGTATCAGGGCCGTATCGAATTCCACGTTCTGCGTTACGGGTAGCAACGTTGCCGATCCCACCATGTGTTACTCCTGTTATCACTGCTATTGCCGACCTGCTCCGGAATGGAGCGAGGCCACATGAGCACAAAGTGTAAGCAGGCAGCATGCACATCGCTTTGACATACATCAAAGAGATCCCGATCTGGCTGGCGCTCAATGCAGGCCCATCCGCCACCGGCTGTGACAGCTGGCAACGACAAATATCTTGCGTAATTTTTAAACTTGGCACTCCTGATATGTCAGTTTGTGTTATTAATATGGGGCAGTCATTTTCCTGAACCGCTGGGCCTGTGGGGAAGCCCTGCAGTGCCATGTGCAGGAAGTAAAAAGTAAGAGATATCAACAACAATGGAGAGAGACATCGCATGAATACTTTCAAAAAAACTGCCATCAGCCTGTTGTTCCTGGCCGCCCTTCCCGCCTTCGCGCAAAACAAACCAGTGGTGCAATTCATCGCCACAGGCGGCACCATCGCGATGAAGATCGATCCGATCAAAAATGCGCCGGTACCGGCCATCTCCGGTGACGACTTATTGTCGACCGTGCCGGACGTCGCCAAATTCGCCACGATAGAAGTCAACAATCTGTCGAACGTGCCTTCCGACTATATGGATCCGCCACGCTGGATAGGCTTGACCAAAGCCGTGCAAGCAGCGCTGGATCGCAGCGATGTGGCCGGTGTGATCGTCTCGCACGGTACCGACACGCTGGAAGAAACCGCTTACTGGCTGGACCTGACAGTCAAATCGAGCAAACCGGTGGTGCTGATCGGCGCACAACGTAATGCCTCGGTGTCTGACTTTGACGGCCCACGCAATTTGCTCAATGCAGTGCGTATCGCGGTTGATCCGCAAGCCAAGGACAAAGGCGCGATGCTGGCAATGAACAATCAAATCAATGCCGCCCGCTTTGTGACCAAAACGCATACCGCCAATGTAGAAACCTTTAAATCCGGCGACTATGGTTTCCTCGGTGAGGTTTACCCGGATCGCGTGACCTTCTCCAACATCCCGATGCGTCGCCAGTACATTCCTATCCGTACCGACAAAATGCCGGAAGTCGAGATCATCGCGATGTATGGCGGTGCCGACGGTGCGGCCTTGCGTAATGCAGTTGATCGCGGCGTCAGAGGTATCGTGGTGCAGGCTTTGGGTATGGGCAATATGAACGTGGCGATGCTCAATGCCGTCAAGTATGCGATCTCGAAAAACGTCGCAGTCGTGGTTTCCACCCGTGTCCATAACGGTCGGGTCCTGCCTAGCTACGGTTTTGAAGGCGGCGGTAAAACTTCGTACGAGGCTGGCGCTGTGATGGCAGATGATTTGAAACCGGCCAAGGCGCGCATCCTGCTGATGCTCTTGCTGCAGCATGGCGTGACCACTCAGCAAAGCCTGCAAGCTGTATTTGATCGTTAAGCCGAGACTGCAAAGTCTGTAGCTTGCAATCAGATAAGTAATAAAAAACGCCCGGCATGGTCCGGGCGTTTTTTATGTTGCTATGCGTAGAAACTAAAGTGATCAGGCGGCCGAGACTTGATTACGGCCCATATTTTTCGACATATACATCATCTCGTCGGCGCGCTGCAGTAGCGCTTCGAAAGTCGGATCATCGTCGCGCAATTGCGCCACACCAAAGCTCGCTGTGAAGCGTAGCTTTTTACCCTGATAGCAAATATCTTCCGCCACGATCAACTCACGCAAGCGTTCGGCAGTCACTTCGGCTTGTTCGAGATTGATACCGGGCAGCAGAATCGCAAACTCTTCGCCGCCTATACGTGCGACGAAATCGATTTCGCGCATTGCATGTCGGCTAATACGGGCTGCGGCTTTGATGACTTCATCACCGGCGGCATGACCATGCGTATCGTTAATCAGCTTGAACAAATCGATATCAAACGAAATCACCGACAGCGGCTGATGGTAGCGCCGCACTTTGGCGTACTCCAGCGTCGCGACTTCATTAAAGTATCGGCGGTTAAACGCTCCCGTCAGTGCATCAATACGCGACAGCCGCTCTGCTTCATCGCGCGCCTTGCACAGCTCGGCGGTACGTTCAGAGACGATGCGTTCGAGGTCATCCTTGGCTTGCTGTAACAAGGCATTCGATTGCAGTTTCTGTTCAACGATGGCTTTCTCGCTGGCCTCATTTTGCAAGTGCAAGAACTTGATGCGATCTGCCAGCGCCAGTGACAGCAAAATCACATCGGCCAGGATGCCGAACTCAACCGCGTGGAAACTGATGAAGCTGTATGACATATGGCCGCTGACCGTCATCGCGGTGATAAAGGCGCCGACCAGATTGCCCATCGACGCCACCACAAAGAAGCGTGCCGCACGGAAGCCCGAGCGCCATGCCAGAAAGCCTGCGATCGCGGTCAATGGCGAGTAAAAGAACACGAAGTAGACGCCGGTCGCGTTATGCAAAATCGGATTACCGCTAAGCATGGACAGCAACCACGCCGCCACCATCAGATACAGGAAGTACTTCAGCACCTTGTGCATACGCGGCAAGCGCGTGGACGTTTCCAGAAACACCATCGCAAAGATGATGGCCATTAACTGATAGAGGAAGACCCAGCTGGTGTACGTCGCGTTAGACCAACGCGGGGAATCCGGCCACAGATACTGGAAAGAAAAACCGTTGTACGAAAAGTTCATGATGAAGAACGCCGCCAGATACAGGCAGTAATACAAATAACTACGATCCCGCGTGGAGAACCAGATGAAGGCGTTGTACAGCAGCATGACCAGCACCACGCCATAAAACATGCCGAAGTAACCGATCAACAAGCGATCATTATCATGAAACGCTTCGGCATCCCACAATTCTATCGGCGACAAAAAAGCCTGCGTACTACTAATACGCAGGTAATAAGTATGGGTTCCCGGTGGGATTTGCAGATCCAGCAAAAATTGCGGATGCGGATGCAGACGTTCGGCAAACGACAGCGTATCGCCCAGCCGCGTTTCCTTGTAATTGCCCTTGCCGTCGGGTTGATAGACACTGATCGTATCCAGCCACGCGGTACGCATCACCAGCATGGTGTTGTGCGGGGTGGCTGAGGGATTATGGATATTGAAGCGGAACCAGTAGGTCGAACCGGTGAAGCCGAAACTGAAAAGACCCGTGTTGTATTGCTCGAAGGCAATATTATTTGTATCCTTGCTGACTTCAGCGAAGCTGAGTTTGCCTTCCGGGTCTTCCAGCACATCGACGACTGCGTGCACCAGATAACTGTCACGCCCGGGTTCCAGCGTAACCACCCCTGCGTGCGCGATCTTTCCTGGCAGCAACAGACACAGCAACAGAGTGAGCAGCAGCAAGCGCCACGGCGTCAACGTCCTCAACAGCAAGATCCGATTCATCATTAACATATGCATACCTGCCCCTTAGGTCCGGTCCATCTTGCAAATGTTGGTCTTGCATATCAAAAGGACGTCCACACTTATGAACGGCCTTTCAACAAAAAACTTTAGTAAAAGTATATTTCAAATGTGCAAGTATTTACCGTCTCGCGGCACATAATAATTAACAGCTGCAACAACTCAGGGAAAAACCAGATGAAAGTATTGATCTTCGGTGCCAGTGGCATGGTCGGCCAGGGAGTACTGAGAGAATGCCTGCTCGACCCTGAGGTGACAGATGTAATCAGTATTGGACGCAGCCCCAGCGGCAAGTCGCACCCCAAGTTGCGCGAACTCATACATCGCGACTTGTACGACTACAGCAGCATAGAATCCGAGCTGATCGGCATCGACGCCTGTTTCTTTTGTCTGGGCGTCTCTTCACTCGGAATGAAAGAAGCCGAATATGCCCGCATCAGCTACGACATGACGCTCGCGGCCGCGACTGTACTGGCGCGCCTGAATCCGAATATGGTCTTCACCTATGTCTCCGGTGCCGGTACCGACAGCACAGAACAAGGTGCGGTGATGTGGACGCGGGTCAAGGGCCGTACAGAAAATGCCTTGCTGGCTTTACCTTTGCGCGCCTATATGTTGCGCCCCGGAGCCATCCAGCCACTGCATGGCGTACGTTCCAAGACGGCGCTCTACCAATTTTTCTACACGCTGGCCACACCTATATTCCCGCTGCTGCGCGCGATCGCACCGAATCAAATCACGACCACCGAGCAAGTCGGCAAAGCGATGCTGATACTGGCCAAACGTGGCAACGATAAAAAAGTGCTCGAGAGCAAAGATATCGCTACGCTGCGATAATGCTACAAAGCCAGTTAAAAAGCGTGACGACAAAACACATCTGAACAAATAGCTGTCTAGCCTAAGGTCGCAACAGTTCACATCCTTCATCTAAGCAGCAAGCAGCAGTAAAACATACAAGCATAGCCACCAGCGCCCTATTCGCTAGCCGCTGTGCTTCACCATTTCACCATTGCGGAGGCATTTTGCAATCCATTATTTCGGTCAAAGGTCTGACCAAAGAATATGCGTCCGGCTTCAAGGCGCTCAAGGGTATCGATCTCGATATCCGTCGCGGCGAGATCTTCGCCCTGCTCGGCCCTAACGGCGCCGGCAAAACTACACTGATCAGTATTATTTGCGGCATCGTCAATCCGAGCGGCGGCACCGTGCTGGCCGATGGCCATGACATCGTGCAGGATTATCGCGCCGCGCGCACCAAGATCGGCCTGGTGCCGCAAGAACTGTCGACCGATGCATTTGAAACGGTGTGGGCGACTGTCAATTTCAGTCGCGGTATTTTCGGCAAGCCGAAAGACCATGCCTACGTAGAAAAAATCTTGCGTTCATTGTCGCTGTGGGAAAAGAAGGATTCCAAGATCTTCGCTTTGTCCGGCGGTATGAAGCGGCGTGTGATGATCGCCAAGGCCTTGTCGCACGAACCGCAAATCCTGTTCCTCGATGAACCTACCGCTGGTGTCGACGTTGAACTGCGGCGCGATATGTGGGAAATGGTACGTGGCCTGCGTGAAAGCGGCGTCACCATCATCCTGACCACACACTATATTGAAGAAGCCGAAGAAATGGCTGACCGCATCGGCGTCATTCGCAAGGGCGAGTTGATTCTGGTGGAAGACAAAGCCGCGTTGATGGCCAAGCTGGGCAAGAAGCAACTACGCCTGCATTTGCAACGCCCTTTGCAAACCATACCGGCTGAGCTGGCGAACTGGCAGCTCGAATTGTCGGACGACGGCAATGAATTGATCTATACCTTCGATGCACAAAGCGAACAAACCGGTATTGCCGAATTGCTCAAGCAGCTGGGTGAGCACGGCATCGACTTCAAGGACCTGCAATCCAGCCAAAGTTCGCTGGAAGAAATCTTCGTTAATCTGGTAAGGGCGCAAGCATGAATATCTACGCAATCCGCGCCATCTATAAATTCGAACTGGCACGCACCTGGCGCACGCTGATGCAAAGTATTGCATCGCCAGTCATCTCCACCTCACTGTATTTTGTTGTGTTCGGTGCCGCCATCGGCTCGCGCATGGTCGAAGTCAATGGCGTCAGCTACGGTGCCTTCATCGTGCCCGGCCTGATCATGATGGCGCTGATGACCGAGAGTATTTCCAATGCCTCGTTCGGCATCTTCATGCCCAAGTATGCCGGCACCATCTACGAGATTTTGTCGGCACCGGTCTCCTATGTCGAAATCGTGATCGGCTATGTCGGCGCAGCGGCCACCAAATCCATCATCCTCGGTGTCCTGATCCTGGCGACCGCAAGACTGTTCGTGCCGTTTGAAATTCAACACCCTTTGCTGATGATTACCTTCCTGATTCTGACGGCGGTCACCTTCAGCATGTTTGGCTTCATTATCGGGATCTGGGCGACCGGCTTTGAGAAGCTGCAAATCATCCCTATGCTGATCGTGACACCACTGGCCTTCCTCGGCGGCAGTTTTTATTCGATCAATATGCTGCCGGAGGTATGGCAAAAGATCGCACTGCTTAATCCGGTGGTGTATCTGATCAGCGGCTTTCGCTGGAGTTTTTATGGTGTGTCGGATGTCAGCGTGGTGGTCAGCATCGTGATGACGCTAGTCTTCCTCAGTGCTTGCATGACGGCGGTCTGGTATATCTTCAAGACCGGCTATCGTCTCAAAAGCTAAGATCATGGATGCAGCAGCGGCAGTTTTATTGACGTTAATCAAAATATCAAGCAAGCTGTCGCGGTAGACTACAGACCTAGCAGTAGGCAAAACACAATTAATTCTTTTCGACAGGGATACGATGAATAAAATTACACTGGCTTTTCTGACCATGCTGCCAGCTTTGCTGTCCACAGCCGCTTCCGCGCAACAGGTTGATCCTTGCCTGTCCAAAGGCACGCCACAAGAAATGAATGCCTGCGCCAAAGAAGCCAGCCAAAAAGCGCAAGACAAGCTGGAAACCACCTACAAGGCTTTGCTGCAACAAATCCCAGGCAAGGATGTCGATGGCATTCCTTACATCGCCACCAAAAAGCAATTGCGCATCGCGCAAAAAGAATGGTCGCAATTTGTTGAGCAAGACTGCAAGACCATCAATATCTACAACAAAGGCAGCATCCTGAAAGACATCGAGTACTACAGCTGCACCCGTTTGCATGCAGAACAACGCAACTCGGACCTCGAACGCTTCCTGAGCCGTCGCAACAAAGCAAAATCGTAATTATGTAGTGTGCCGCAGTGACGGGTCAGGCTATAAGCCCTCGTCACTGCCATCTGTGAGCTGAATCAGCGTTCAGTCAGATTCGCCCGCATGCTGCCATACGGGTCGTCGATGATGTAGCGCCACGAACCGTCTTCCTGCTTACGCAAGACTTCCAGTGTATCGACGCTGGCTTGCACCAACTTCCCTTCCGCATCCTGCCACGACAAATCCGCCTTCATGCGATTGGTCGCCAGTGTGCCATCACCACTCACCGTGAACTTGATGAAGTCGATCGCGAAGGTCGGCTTTAGCGCGATCAGCGCAGCATTGTTTTTGCGGATCGCTTCCAGCCCGACCATGGTGCGGCCCGACTTGGAAAACAGCACGGCACTGGCTTCATACACGGCGACTGAGGTTTCGATATCACCTGTTTCCAATGCCTGTACCAGCACACGGCTAACGTCATCCGGTTGCAGCGTACGTGCGCTCAAATCCTTGTTTGTGTTCGACATCATCATTCCCCGAAAAAATAAACGGCAAGTACAGGGTACTTGCCGTTATTGATTTTGTCACGAGATGTCAACTCACTCAAAAGCCCAGACTGGCCTGCAACCATGCAGTCGGACCACGGCTGCTCCATTCCGGTATCGAGGTCGGCGTGCCGCCATAAGTACGCCACGCCAGCGAAGCCTTGATCTGTACTTGCGCAACATAGGCATTCAGGCCGAAGCCAGCTCCAGACAGCGTACGCGTGTTCGCCGCGGCTGGGCCAAATGGGGTGTGATTGATTTTTACCGAACCGGTGTCATAAAACAGCGTACCCTGCAAGCCACTCATGATTTGATGACGCAACTCCAGCGTGGCCAGCACGCCCTCATCGCCTATGCCCTCGCCTTGCGGATAGGCCCGCACGCCATTCGCACCACCCAATGCAAATTTCTCCGATGAGTCAAGATTCTTGCTGGCTTCCTGGCCCGATACCGCGAGATACAGATTGTTGCGCTCGCTGATGCGTTGCAGACGTGCCAGGTTATACGCCACGCGCGCGTAATTGCCATTCGACTTAGCCGAGACATTATCGATGATCAGCGCGGAGGCCGACTTGATATCCAGCTGACCGAAGATGGCAGACAAGCTCAGGCTATTGATACCGCCGCCGGCAAACACGTCCTGCCGCGTACCGAAGATACCGGCCGTGACCAGCTTGGCGCGTTTATTGGTCGTGGTCACTGTGGCGTCGACGCTATCACTCAGGTTCTTTTGTTCCCAGCTCAGGGTACCGTTCAGATTGCTGAACTGACTGCGTATGAATGGATAGGCGGCAAACACGCTGGCGCTGCTGGCCGTGCCGTGTGCATCCAGCCGTTTGAATTCCTTGGCCAGTTCATAGCGGGTTTCAAAGTAAGCTGCACCTATGCGCAAGCCGTCACTGCCTAGCGGCAATTGGTAGGCCACACGGCCATAGTTCAGACCGCTGCCGCTGGTCAGCAGATTCGCCGTCAATACGTCGCCTATCTGCAAAGGACTATTAATGTTTAAGGTGCCGCCCAGACGATAAGTGCCGACATAACGATTGCCGTAATTATCGAAATCGATATTGCCGCTATATGCAGCACCCGGCTCCAGCTGCACCACCAGATCCGAGGTACCGACGCTGGCACCCGGTTGCAAAGTGGCACGCGCATTACTGACGCCCGGTGTGTCATTCAATATCAGCAAACCACGGTCTATGCTCTCGCTGCGGATAGCACCATCGCCGGAGCGATCCAGATAAGCAGCCGCACGCTGATCCGACAAGCGCGAATTATTTTTCAGTTGCTGTGCAGCGATGCGTCCTTCCACCACGGCGATGGTGACCACGCCATCCTTGATTTCCTGCGCTGGCAGATAGGCACGCGCCACCGGATAGCCTTGTTCGCGGTAGTAGGCGGTAATGCGTTGCGCTGCCACATTCAAATCTTTCATGCTACGGCTACTGCCCTCCAGCTCGCTGACCAGTGCATGCAGCTCTGCTTGCGTAAATGTCGTGTTGCCGGTGATGGCGATGGTTTTCAGCGCAAAGCTGGTGCCCTGGTCGGCGCTCGCATTCAGCGCTCGCTCGTCCACTTCCAGCGTCGGTCCGGCTTTCGGTACGGTCAACTCTGGTTGTTGCTGCAACTCGCGCAGGATCTGGCCGGCATTCGGCAGTGCTTGTGCTGCGCTGTTTGCACTATGCAGCAGTGTGAATGTCAACGCACAGAGCAGCGATGCTTTGTTGACACGAGAAAGTTCGTTCATCGGATTAATGGACATAGGATTGTGATTGATAGGCAGGTAGACGAAAATTTATGGGCAAGTAGCAGCATCCAAATCGGTTGGCAATCGCATGCCACATCCGTTCAGGCTGATACGTGGGGAATTGTTTGACACTGCTGGAAGGACCACATCGACGCTTGGGTCTGTATGGCTGGTTTGCATCTCGCTGCTGACGCCCTCCTGCACACTGCTATATGCCGCCAGCAAGGCCGTACCACCAAGTGCTGCCGTGGCCTGGTCGCCGTAGCGTATCGTCACGCTGGAATCACCGTAACTGAAGTCGTATCCCTGCTGGCCAGAGTACAAGCCACCTTGCGTCATGCTTCCGTCCTGCGTACTGTAGCTACCGACAGCTGCGGAACTGGTGACGCCTATGAATGAACCATAAAGTTGTACCTGCCCCAGACTCGTATGATAAGAACCACTGGCATTTGTACGGCCGTCAAAATACTTCACCAGATCTGCACTCACCGTCAGTGGCTTCAGGTAAAAACGCATCAAAGGACCACTTAAGCCTTCATAGATGCGCCACGCAGTACCGTCACCGGCGACATTGCTTGCATCCCATCCGGCCGCCGTATAGGTGGCGGCACTTGTGAACTCGGCATCCGTCAACACACGCGAGTTGCTATTCACCGTACCGTTATTCTGACCGGCAAGGACATTGCTATTGCTAGCGCGCGAGAACGAGCTGCTAATGCTGCCGTTATTTCGCCCTACCAAGCCGCCAACTAAACTGCTGCCGCTAACGCTGCCGCCGGCATAGCTATTACTGATAGCGCCGCCACCGGTACCGCCAATCAGACCACCGACACCAGTACCACCGCTTACATTTCCCGTCGCATAACTACTGCTGATATTGCCCACATGGTTGTAACCGATCAGGCCACCAGTAAAAATCCCTGCGCTAGTCAAGACACTGACATGACCAGTCGCATAGGCGTTGGTGACATTGCTTCCCTGAAAAAATCCAATCAGGCCTCCAGCGTAGGTATTAGCTTTTACATTACCGGTCGCGTAAGAGTTGAGCACATCGGAAAGATAAGTGTTCCCGACCAAGCCACCTGTACTATCGGATCCTGCCACGTTGCCCGTTGCATAGGAGTTGCTGATCATTCCTCTGGCACCTCCGACCAGGCCGCCTACATATGAGGCACCGATCACGTTTCCGGTTGCGTATGAATTATCGGTGGTGCCATAAGCATTCCCCAGCAAGCCACCCACAGCTGTGGATAATGCTGCCGTAACCGAACCACTGGCGTAAGAATTACTGACCGCTTTGGTCGCGAAACCGACCAGACCGCCTATCGCAGTATTGCTCCCTATTCCATTTACATTGCCGCTGGCGTGGGAATTCCTGACGTCGCCTTCCGCATAGCCGATCAGACCACCGACACTTTGAGCACCGGTAACCGTCAAACTTGCATAAGAATTTTCGACGGCCGTATTATCAGTGGGTGAGATATTGCCTAAAAAGCCTACCAATGAACCGACTTGGATATTTCCGGATATGCTGCCGCCAACCAGGCCAACATTGCGCAGAATGGAGCCCCGACTCCAGCCAAACAAGCCTACGAAGGATTGCGTCGGCCGATTGATGGTCAGGTTACGTATCACATGACCGAGACCGTCGAAATTCCCGGTAAAAAAACCAGTCACGTTAGGCGTTCCTATCGGCATAAAGCCAGCGCCATCATTCCAGCCCGCGGTTGAACTCGCATCGATATCACTACCAAGCACATAATGCCCAGCCAGATTGGCTTGCATACCCTGCAGATCGGCGCCGGTCATGCTACCCGCGCTACCCAGCGCAGTAATGACCTTGTACTGCACGGTCACGCCATCGCTACCCAGCTTGGTACTGAAGTTGTCACCGGCACGCAGATTAACTGCGGCGTTGACGTTATAACGCGCCGTATTCCCCGCGCTTACTGCTGCCTGCCCGTACTGCAGCGCCAGGCTGCCATCACTGTGTTGTGAAGTAATACTCTGGTTGATATTGATATTGCGTTCGGCATTCAGGGTGAGTTTGGTCGCTGCATTCCAGCTGACTGCATCATTGACATTGATATCGCCGTTACCGCTGGCAGCACCGTCTATGCTTTGTATCTCTACGCTGCCATTGTTAAGCGCTGCACTGAGAGCGGCGCCACTGATATCACCACCACTGGCAGCGATCGTGAAATCGTTCGGATCTATCAGCCATTTACCGCTCAAACCGGAAGCAGATTTGGTCGTGATAACAGAACCGTCGGCGACTTTCACATGTGCGGCACTGGTTTCGATAAAGCCACCGTTGCCTGTGCTCGGTGCACTCGCATCCAGCGTACCTGCCACATTGACCGCGCCAACTTCCATATCGCCCATCAGCATGATGCGACCGTTACGATTCTCTATCGTCTTCGCTTCGATCAAGCCGGTGTTGTTGACGACTGCTGTCGTCAGATTATTCAGTGCCTTGGCCGACATCAGTACCTGTCCGCCATCTGCCTGTATCAGCTGTTTATTCTCTGCCAGCGCATTCAGCGCCCCTTGATTGATGCTGTAGCCGAGCAAGCTACCGTTATTGATGTTGAGCGTGACTTGATTGCCGGCTGCCAGCAAGGCTGTGCCCAGTCTGGCATTAATCTCGCCTTCATTGCGTACCGTGCCTGCGATCAGCGCGACATAACCACCATCAGCGGCGTTGATTTTGCCTTTGTTCACCACACTGCCATTCGTATCGCCATCCAGCGCAAAGACCATACGCCCTGCTTCCAGATCCGCATTACTCATGCCCAGCGTCGAAGCCACCAGGCCACCGACATTGACTTGTGCACCCGCACCGAACAGCACACCATTTGGATTGAGGATGAAGACTTGCCCGTTTGCGCTCAAGCTGCCGAGCAAGGTGCTAGGGCTGGAGCCGGTAATGCGGTTGAGGGCAATCGCGGATGAGTTGGGCTGGTTAAAGATCAGCGCTTCGTTTGCTGCTGTCGACAAACTTGTCCAGTCGATGGCGAGGTTCTGCGAATTCTGCTTGATGGTAGTGGTGTTACCTACCGTGCTGACGCTGCCGTTGCCCAGGGTGACGGTCGCGTCGGCGGCATTCGCCGCATGCGCTGCCGGCGCCATCAGCATCGTCCCGGATACCAGTATGAACGTGCCACCAAGTGTCGCAGCCAACTTGCCTGCGCGTGTCGCTTTACCATGCGCCTTTGCGTTTTCTGCGACGGCGACCCATGCTTGCGCCAGGTGGCTCCAGACCAGCCGGTAGATATGGTTCATTTTTATTCTTCCCTATAAGACGACAACAGGCACTTGTTTAAGTCAGCAAGCGAGCAGACCAAAAGCGCTGTCGTCTCTACAGGACGGTATGCGCTTGTATGGCAATTTTCAGTGCCATGACTATAGTGAGTATCGGCAGCCTTGTATGTAGAACAAATGTGCTACACACAACTGTAAACACCCGGCTAAAATGGCGGCTCATGAATTCCCCCGCTCACAGCGCCGAACTCTCTGCCCTCCACGTCCTTAGCGTCGTGGACGCACCGCGTTTTGCTGCTGCCTTGAGCAAGGCGCACCTGAGATCCAAGGCCGAAACGCTCTACGAGGACAGACCTCATAGCGTGTGGTCGAAGCGGCTGTCTGCTACGTCGCGCCATCCATTCGCATTGCACACCGGGTTACCGTCAGCATGAAACAACGCTCCTCATTAATCTCGACCATGCTGCTGGTATTTTCTGTGGTGTTGCTGATTTTGGTGGGTGCTTTTTCTTTCGGTGGTTATAGCGATTCCAGTGTTGATCTGCATGCGCAACAGATCGAATGGCAGGTCCAGCAAAGCAAGGGATACAACCCGCTGACACCTGCAAATCTCGACAGCCAGACACTGCCGGCGCAGTGGCGATCTGTCAGTCTGCCATTTGCACCGCCGGTGGCCTTGTGGCGTCAGGCCGACGTCAAGCCTACATCCGGCGCTACCCAGACCAGCTGGTTCAGATTGCAATTGCCTGACATCGCTACCAACGAAAAACCACTCGCCTTGTATGCCAGCCGGGTCCGTACTGACGGTACCGTCGCCATTTACGCGAATGGTCGTCTGGTGCACCGCTCCCAGCAAGAAGGCACGTTATGGAATAGCAGCCGTACCCCGCTCTGGATCGAGTTTGCAAAATCCGATGACAGTGCCCCCTTGCGCGAAATTCTGATACGGCTGGAACACAGTGCGAAAATGCAGGTCGCGCTGTCATCGATATGGATAGGTCCGACAGAGTCGCTGTATACGCGTTACCACCTGCGTTTGTGGTTACAGCAGGAATTGCCAGCCATGCTCAGCATGGCCTTTCTCGCGGTCGGCATTTTTGCCTTGTTTGTATGGACGCAGAGAAAACATGAAATTGCCTACTTGCTGTTTTTCCAGCTTTCGGCCACATCCTTCCTGCGCGGTCTGCATTTTTACAGCAGCATACCGATCACCAATGACTGGTTTGCGTGGCTGACAGTCAATTCGCTGTTCTGGCTGGTTACCTCGGTACACTTTTTCTTGTGCCAATTGCATGGACGGCCACTGCTGTGGCTGACGCGCGCACTAGTTGCCACCACCGTCCTGATAGGAATACTGACCTTTCCGCTATTTAACCTGCTTACCAACACGCCTAAGATCACGCCGCTTATTTACATCGTTGCCGCCACCATGGGCGCGACAGCCGGCCTGATTGGCGGCATCAATGCATGGCGTGTTTCGCGCGAAGGTCGCCTGATTGCGCTCGGCATATTGATCTGCACACTGCTTGGTGTGGATGACTGGTTACTGCAAAATAATTTCATCAGTCCGGAAGGTTGGTATCTGGGTGCATACACCAATGCGGTTTGTTTCACCGTCTTCGGCATCCTGATGTACCGCCGCTATGTACGCGCGCTCACCGAAACGGAAGAAGCCAATGCCAACCTCGCCTTGCGTTTGCAACAGCGCGAAGCAGAGCTCGAACTCAGTCATAGCCGCCTGCGCGAGATAGAGCTGCGGCAAACCATCAGCGACGAACGTCAACGCCTGATGCAGGATATGCATGACGGTCTGGGTTCATCACTCATCAGCGCGATCCGCTCGATGGAAAGTGGCGGCATGAGTGAAAGCCAGGTATCGCAACTACTAAAGGATTGCCTCGACGACCTGAAACTAACGATCGATTCGATGGAGCCGGTCGATGCAGATTTATTGCTACTGCTGGCGACCTTGCGCTTCCGCCTCGAACCACGGCTGGAAGGCACCGGCATTGCTTTGCAATGGGAGGTCGAGGACTTGCCGGCATTGGGCTGGCTGGATCCATCCAGTGCGTTGCACATATTGCGCATCGTGCAGGAAAGTATCGCCAACATTCTGCGCCACACGCGGGCCAATGCGATACGCGTGGCAACTGCACGTGACGCACATGGCGTCGTCATCAGCATAGAAGACAACGGCCATGGTTTTGACATCGAGCATGCGCTGGCGAACGCGAACGGACGCGGTTTGCAGAATCAGCAAAGACGCGCGCAAGCCTTGAACGGCAAAATCAGCTGGCATTCCGGTAAGTCGGGCACCTTATTCCAGCTATGGCTGCCTTTGCAACGCGGCGCATAGTCGGACAATTTGCTTTATGCTAGCGCGATGAAGCAAGTTCCCCTCGACCAAGACACCGTATTGCAGCGCTATGAATGGATAGACGAAGGCCGTCTGATCGGCTTCATCGACTATTACGTATTCGAGCAGATCTGCATGGTGATGCATACCGAAGTCGCGCCGGCAGTCGGCGGTCAGGGCTATGGCTCGCGGCTGGCGGACAAGGCGCTGGAATTTTTCAGCGCATCAGACAAACGCATCGTGCCGATCTGCGGCTTCTTCATCAACTACTTGCGTAAGAACCCGCAACATCACACACTCATAACAGCAGAAAGCCGACGCATTTTCAGCATCGGCTCTTAAGGACTTCCTGCACATTAGCGCTAGTACGCTGGCGTCCGTGCAGGAACGCCAGCGCACCTCATCAGGCGAGTGCCGGATAGTCGGTATAACCGTCAGCGTTGCCGCTGTAGAAGGTTTCAGGACGTGGCTGATTCAATTCCGCATTGTCTTTCAGACGACGTGGCAAGTCCGGGTTCGAGATAAACAATTTACCGAATGCGACCGCATCTGCTTCACCGGTAGCGATCACGTTTTCTGCGATTTCCTTGGTCATTTTTTCATTCGCGATATACACGCCGCCGAAGGCTTTTTTCAGTTGCGGACCGAGGCGGTTCTCACCCAGCGATTCACGGGCGCAAATGAAAGCGATGCCGCGTTTGCCTACTTCAGCCGCTACATAGCCGAAAGTTGCTGCCGGATCGGAGTCGCTCAAATCATGCGAATCGCCGCGTGGTGCCAGATGCAAACCAACGCGACCCGCACCCCAGACTTCGATACATGCATCGGTGACTTCCAGCATCAGACGGGCACGATTTTCTATCGAACCACCGTAGATGTCGGTACGTTGATTGGTGCTGCTTTGCAGGAATTGATCCAGCAAGTAACCATTGGCACCATGCACTTCGACGCCGTCGAAACCAGCCAGCTTGGCGTTTTCTGCGCCTTTGCGATAAGCGGCGACAATGCCAGCGATCTCTGCCAATTCCAATGCGCGCGGGGTCGGATACTCAACTTGCGGACGCACGATGCTGACATGACCAGCTGGTTTGATCGCGCTTGGTGCCACTGGCAATTCGCCGTTCAGGAACATCGGATGCGAGATGCGACCGACATGCCACAGTTGCAGTGAGATCAAACCGCCTGCTTTGTGCACCGCATCTGTCACTTTCTTCCAACCGGCAACCTGCTCGTCCGACCAGATGCCCGGTGTGTCAGCGTAGCCTACGCCTTGTGGTGTGACAGCCGTGGCTTCGGTCAGGATCAAACCGGCCGAAGCACGCTGCACATAGTATTCGACCATCAGGTCATTTGGTACACGGCCGCCACCGATGGCGCGGGAACGGGTCAAAGGTGCCATCACGACGCGATTAGCAAGGGTCAGGTCACCGACTTTAAGTGGGGTAAATAAATGGTTAGTCATCGTATTCTTTCTAAAGTTATCTGGAACTAGGTATTTGAAATTAAGTATTTAGAACTACCGTGCAACTAAGCGGCGGCCGCAACTGCTGTCGTCGCATCATCATCGTCATCGGCCAGATGCATGGAAACGCGCATCGCCACGACTGCTGTCAGCGCAAGCGCACCTGCGGCCAACGGAACTGCTTGCAAACCAAAACCGGCACTGATCACGGAGCCACCGACCCACGCGCCCAGCGCATTACCAACATTGAACGCGCCGATATTCAGCGTCGCCACCAGATTCGGTGCCGCCTTGCCAAAGATCATGACGTTGACTTGCAAACCGGGGACCGCGGCAAACGAGACCATGGCCCACAAGAATAAATTGATCTCGACCGGAATCAGACTAGGGCTAGTCCAGCGCACGATGGAACTGACCACCGCCAACACCAGAAAGATGCCAGTCAGCGCAGTACCCAAACGCCAGTCCGCCAGACGACCACCGATGTAATTACCTACGGTCAGACCGAGGCCGATCAGGAACAGGGTCCAGGTCACACCATTCGGCGACAGATGGGTAACGTCTTCCAGCAACGGTGCGACATAGGTGAACAAGGCAAAGGTCGCCGCAGAAAACAGCATGGTGGTCGACAGCGCAGCCCACAAACCGGCGTTACGCAACTGACCAATCTCTGCGCGCAAATCGGTTTTTTCTTCATTGCGATTGACCGGCATCACACGCCACAAACCGATCAGCGACAACACACCGAGTACCGCCACAGCCCAGAACGGCATTTGCCAACCGGCGATCTGACCGAGTGCGGTACCCAGCGGTACACCCAGCACGTTGGCCAGCGTCAGACCGGTGAACATCAGCGCAACGGCGGAAGCCTTGCGGTTTTCCGGTACCAGGCTGGCAGCAACTACGGAGCCGATACCGAAGAAGGCGCCGTGGCACAAGGCGGTAATAATGCGCGCCACCATCAGGAAGTTGTAATCAGTCGCCACCGCGCACAGCACATTGCCGACGATAAAAATCCCCATCAACAACAGCAAGGCACGCTTGCGTGGCAAGGATGCGGTAGCGACTGCCATGATAGGCGCGCCGATTGCCACACCCAGCGCATAGCCGCTGATCAGCCAGCCGGCGCTGGGAATCGATACCGACAAGCTGCGCGCCACATCAGGCAGCAAGCCCATGATGACGAACTCGGTGGTACCGATGGCAAAGGCGCTGAGCGCCAGGATAACTAAAGCTAAGGGCATACAGTCTTTCAGTAAGTGGGCTTACAAATCGCCGTGTATCGAATCCAGAAAGGCCTGGATCGTGGCTTCATTGCGTTTAAAGAAAACCCACTGACCGACGCGACGCGGGGTAATGAGCTCCGCTGCCTGCAAAGTCGCGAGGTGGGCGGAAATGGTGGATTGCGACAAACCACTGCGCTTGTCGATCATGCCGCAGCAAACACCAAAATCCAGCGGGTGTTCCTGCTCAGCGAAATACTCTTGCGGCGACTTCAGCCATTGCAAAATTTGTCTGCGTACCGGGTTAGCCAGCGCTTTATGTATGGCATCGATATCCATGCGAGTGATCCTTTATCCGTGCGTCCCGGACACCCTGAGGCATGCAAGACTGGTACTTTTCGTTAAAAGGCGAAACAAATATCGCCTTCTTCAAAATTTAATATCGCAATTGTACGATATAAAAATTAAACGTGCTGGCGACCGCTTTTTTTGCGCGTCCCTACCCTTACCGGCGCATTTTCCCCTTGTCATAAGCCTGTCATGCTCCGGTGCAACAATGCCGCAAAGCAATACGACTGAGCAGGCCACATCCTATCTTCATCGCCGGGCCCGCTGAGCCTCTGTCCTCTATCTCCAATGGAAGATCTCCGCCATGACCATCCGCCTGCGCATTACTCTCCTTGTCATATTGACCTTCATCGCTATTTCACTGATCGGTGGCTACGCTGTATTCCAGTCACGCGGCAGCGCGGTTGAGGTAAAAACTGTTACCGAAGGGGTGGTTCCCAGCACGCTCGCTTCGTCCGATCTGGTCGCGCAACTGAAGGAAGTCCAGCTCTCCGCGATGGCCATCGTGTCAGAGCCGGATCTGCAAATCGCGGTACAGAACAATGAAAAACTGAGCGGCAAGAAAGATATTCTGGAAAAAGCGCTGGACCTGCAATTGAAGCAAGTCGATAGCCAGGCACAACGCGGTCTGGTAGAGCAAGCCAAGGAAAGTCTGGTCAATTACTTCGATGCGATTGATAGCACGATGCAGCTGAAGCTGGCTGGCAAGGATGAAATCGCCAAAGCGTCGCTGTTCGGTAACGTCGTACAGTTCCAGCAAGAGCTGGAGCAAATTATCGATACCCTGCGCATCGAAAAAAATCGCAGTAAAGACGTGGCGATTGCAGCACTGAATGAAAACCTCGCGACCACTACTACCGCGATCACGGTTGTCACCATCTTCGCCGTCATCTTCCTCGCCACCATCGGCTTCCTGCTGTATCGCCAGATCACTGGCCCGATCAGCCGCATGCAAAAAATGATGAGTGAAATCGCTGCCAGCCAGGACTTCACACGCCGCGTACCGATCACCCGCATGGATGAAGTCGGCCATTCGATCAAAGCCTTTAACGGCATGCTGGAAAAAATCGAAGAAGCGTCTGCACTGGTGCGTCAAAAGACTGCTGACATTCAGACCATGCTGCAAAATATTCCGCAAGGCATATTGACCATCGTCGACGGCAATACCATTCACCCGGAATACTCGGCGTATCTGGAAACGCTGTTTGAAACCAAAGACATCGTCGGCCGCGACATCATGGACTTCGTGTTTTCCGACACCAATCTCGGTGCTGACACCCTGGCGCAAATGGAAGCCATCGGCGGTGCCTGCATCGGTGAAGATTTGATGAACTTCGAATTCAACCAGCATTTAATGGTCGGTGAAATCGAAAAACGCATGGCCGATGACCGCGTCAAGGTCCTCGACCTCAGCTGGTCGCCTATCGTCGATGAGAACGACACCATCGTGCGCCTGATGCTGTGCGTACGCGACGTGACGGAATTGCGTCAACTGGCAGCAGAAGCGAATGAGCAAAAACGCGAGCTCGAAATCATCGGCGAAATTCTGGCGGTACGTCAGGATAAATTCCATGAATTCATCGTCAGCGCCTTGAAATTCATTGATGAAAACGAACTGGTCATTCGCCACAACAGCGACAGCAGCGATTTTGTGGTCGCCAAACTGTTCCGCAATATGCACACCATCAAGGGCAATGGCCGCACCTATGGCTTGTTGCATCTGGCCGATATCGTGCATGAAGCCGAACAGCATTACGAAGAATTGCGTAATCCGGAAAGCGGCCGCAGCTGGAATCAGGCTTTGCTGCTGGATGAGCTGGCTGGTGTACGTGCTGCGGTTGAACGCTATGCGCGCATCAATGAAGTCAGCCTGAGCCGTCAGGGTCCAGGCGGCAATAGCAGCGGTCGCAAGGTCGACAGCTATTTGATGATAGACAAGAAGCACATACAAGAAAGCCTGCACCGTCTGGAACACGTCAACACTGCCAACCTGCATGAACTGGTGGCCGTGCGCAATGCAGTACGCCGCACCCTGAGTTTGCTGGGCACCGAACGTCTGGATGAAACGCTGTCCGGCGTGATCGAATCGATGCCGGCACTGGCGCAGGAATTAGGCAAGCAAGCACCTGTCGTCGACATCAAGGATGGCGGCTATGTCGTACACAACCAAATCAGCGCCCTGCTCAAAGACGTCTTTATGCACCTGATCCGCAATGCAATGGATCACGGCATAGAAACGGCGGAAGCGCGCGTGGCGCTGGGCAAACCGGCAGCTGGTCGTATCAGCCTGCAAATGGCGGTGCATGAACAGATGTTGAACATTACCTTGCGTGATGACGGTCGTGGCCTGGCGCTCAAACGCATACGCCAGATCGCGCTGGAAAAAGGTTTGAGCGATGCACCGGATCAATTGGATGATCTGGCGGCAGCCCGCCTGATTCTGCAAGCCGGCTTCTCGACCGCAGACAAAATCAGTGAAGTCTCCGGCCGCGGTGTCGGCATGGATGCTGTGTTGGCCTTCGTCAGCCGCGAGAATGGCAGCATCGATATTCAGTTCGATGATGCAGCGACCGGTGCCGACTTCCGTCAATTCCACCTCATCGTTACCCTGCCGGCTGCGTTCGCCGTCAAGGCCGATGAAGCGGACGACAGCTTGCAGGAATTACTGCAAACGCCATTGTCCGAACACAGCAACAAGGATTACCCGGACGACAGCCGCGTCGCTTGATTGACCTAACTTGACTAGCGTCACCCCGTATGAAGCCCAGTATCACTGAACAGAAAACCGATCATGCTTAACTCACTTATTTTCTTTGTCCTTGGCCTGCTGGTGTGCGGCCTGCTGCAGCAATGGCGTATCCGCAAACTCAGACAGCGTCTGGCTGGCATGGTCGATATTGCCCAGGCTCAGGCACTGGAGCAAGACCTGCAAAACGTGATGCGCGATATGCAGCAAAAGATGGAACAGCATGAGATGTTGCTGGAACAGGAAAAACTGTTGAATCAGGATCAGCTCTCGCAATTGCAGGAAGAGCACGAGCAGTTAATCCAGAGCCTATCGGAGCGCAATGCCGACAGCAACGCGATCGCAGTGGAAAACTGCGAACGTGCAGCCGATACCATCACCCGTCTGATGGGGCTGATTAAAACCTTTGAACGCTGGCATGACGATATGGGTGTGCTGATCAAGCACAACCGCGAAATGCGTTTGAAGAATGATGAATTTGCACTGATCGTGAATCAGGTCATCATCGTCGCGCTGAATGCATCGATCGAAGCGGCACGCGCCGGTGAGCATGGCCGCGGCTTTGCCGTGGTCGCAGCCGAAGTGCGCTCGCTGGCACAGCGCGCAGAGAAACTGTCGAAGAGCTACCGCAGCAATCTGCATGAAAGCGATCTGATCACCACCACCACTTTCCAGGACTTGCAAGCGGGCGGCAAGATGATCGTCGGTGCTGTCATCGGCCTGAATCTGGCGAATGACAAAACCAAAGAAGCACTTACCGTTTAATTTAGCGACGAATTTACCGACTGCATCATGATCAGCACACACGCACAAGAAGGCTTCGACCTCTTACTCATACGCTCGCTCAAGGCTAGTCTGCCGGCAGCGATGGAACACAGTGAAATCGGTATCACGTCGGAAGTCGCTGATCTGGTCGAGCAGGAAGCCGTCGTGCTGACCGTCTCATCCTATCTGTTCCGTCTGATGGTGATGATTCACTTCAAGCAAGATGCGAAGACCCTCGCCTATATGGCGAATATGTCGGCGCCAACAGAAACTGAGGCAGCACCAGAAGCAGGCGTCGAGCAACAGACCTTCCACGATGCGATTGCCGAGTATGGCAATTTATTCTGCGGCATTTTGAATCGTGAACTGGGCAGCTACTTCCCACATATCGGCATGTCGACCCCGAACTTCCTCGACGGTCATTGCTTGTCGTATATACAGATGCTCAATTGCAGCCACATTCAGCACTTTGCGGTCGCACTCGACGGCGAGCCGCTATTCCACGTCAGCCTGTGTGTCAGCGCCTATGACGATCTGGATTTTGTGGTGTCTGCAGATGAAGCCAGCGCCAGCACCGGCGAACTCGAATTATTCTAAAACTTAATCCTTCTATACATTACTTGAAAAGAAAAACATGGCACAAATACTGGTAGTCGATGATTCCGCCACCGTCCGCAATGAAGTCGGCGATTTCCTCAAAAACAATGGTTTGGCAGTGACGCTCGCGGTCGACGGTCGCGATGGTTTGAGCAAACTGAAAAGCGATGCCAGCATCAAGCTGGTTATCTCGGACGTGAATATGCCGAATATGGACGGCCTCACCATGGCTGAAAAGATTCGCAGCGAACTCGGCAACAACAGCGTCAACATCATCATGTTGACCACCGAAAACTCACCGATGATGAAGGAACGCGGCAAAGCGGCTGGCATCAAGGGCTGGATCGTCAAACCGTTCAAAGGTGATGCCGTACTCGCCACCTTCAAAAAACTGGTCGCTTAAAGCTGCGCTGCGTCTGCATTGCACTGTTAGCCATAAATCGGCAGTGCAAGAAATAATTTGATGACGAGCGCATTCGCCAGATCGATAAAGAATGCGCTCACCATCGGCACCACCAGGAAGGCCACGTGTGATGGTCCGAAGCGCTCCGTCACTGCCTGCATATTCGCAATCGCGGTCGGCGTCGCACCCAGACCGAAACCGCAATGCCCGGAAGCCAATACCGCAGCATCGTAATTGCCACCCATCACGCGGAAAGTCACAAAGGCGGCATACGCTGCCATCGCCACCGCCTGCACGGCGAGTATCAGCAATACCGGCAAAGCCAGCGAGGCCAGATCCCACAGGCGCAGACTCATCAGTGCCATCGCCAGAAACAAGGACAGACTGACATTGCCCAGCAGTTGTATCGCACGCTCGAAAATCTTGTAGCCGACCATCAGCGATAAACCATTGCTCAGCAAGACGCCGACAAACAGCACGCAGACAAAAGTCGGCAGTTCGAAGGCCGTGCCATTTAGCTGATACGCAATTGCGCTGCCAACCGACAGACTGATCGCGATCAAGGCCAGCGCTTCTATGAAAGCTTGCGGCGTAATCAGTTGCACCGCTTTTGGTCGCTCAAAACTCTGCTGCACTTGTTCGTCGTTTGCCTGCGCGCTGGCACTGGCTTGCAAATTAAAACGTTTGACCAGAAATCCAGCGACCGGGCCGCCGACCAGACCACCCAGTATCAGACCGAAGGTAGCGCAGGCAATCGCGATTTCGGTCGCCGCGGCCAGTCCATGTCGTTCCGCAAAGACCTTGCCCCATGCAGCGCCGGTACCATGCCCGCCTGACAGCGAAATTGATGCTCCCAGCAAGCCGATCAGCGGATCCAGCCCCATCATTTTGGCCATGCTGATGCCGATGATATTTTGCGCGACCAGCAATCCCAAAACCACACCCAGAAACAGTGCCAGCGTGCGACCGCCTGCTTTTAAACTGGCCAGATTCGCATTCAGCCCGATGGTCGCAAAGAAGGTCAGCATCAAGGGCCCTTGCAGGCTGCCATCGAACTGTACTTGCGTATCGGAGACGCCGCGCAAGGCAAATAGCAGCAAGGCGACCAACAGGCCGCCGACCACCGGTTCGGGAATGCTATAGGATTTGAGAAAGGAAGAAGACGCGACCAGCTTACGGCCCAGTAACAATACGAGCGATGCCGCTACCAGAGTTTCCAGCACATCGAGGCTAATCATCTTTCACCTTTTCTTGTGGCTACGCATGAATAGAAAATACCAGATATCCATGCCGCAGAGAAAGTAAAGATGTGACTAGTCTGACGAAATTACGACGCAGCGCCACCCTGCACCAGTTTGAGTGGCTTGGCTGGTTTCAGCTGTTTCAGCGGCTTACTCGTCTTGGACGATGCATGGCTAGCGCGTAAAGCATCGGCAAACGAGGTTAATGCCGGCGTCCAGCTCGCCTGATCGGCAGCGACAAAGTAAGTATCCACCACGCCCAGTCTGGGCGCGAGTTTCAGGCTATAGATCGGGAAGCGGTGTTGATGGGCTTCGAATACGACTTTGGGCATCAGCGCGTAACCCATGCCGGCACCGACACAACCGAGGATGGCATCGAGCGAACCGAAGTCGACCATGCGCGATGAGTACACGCCGCTATCTGCCAGCAACACATCGACCCGTTGCCGATAACTGCAACCCTGGCCAAACACCAGAAATGTCGACGCGCGTAATTCATCCGCACTCGGCATGCGCGTCAGCGGCGTCGACGATACCAGCACCAGCTCTTCGCGGTAGGCCTTGTATTGATACAGACGCGGATTATCCAGTTTGCCAGCGATAAAGACGCAGTCGTAACGCCCTTCGTTGAGACCGGCGACCAGCCTGGCGGTGGGGCCAGTGCTCAGTTTCAGATCCACTTCCGGATGCGTGACATGGAATTGCGTCAGCAAGGGCGGCAGCCGCAGCGCGGTGGTGGTTTCCATTGCCCCTACCCGCAAACTGCCGCTGACCGCGCCGCCTTTGAACAAGGTAATCGCATCATCATGCGTCTGAATAATGCGTTCTGCATACGCCATCAGCGTATGACCGGCAGAACTCAGACGAGCCGGTGTGGCACGCTCTATCAATTGCGCACCGACTTCGTCTTCCAGTTTTTTGATATGCGCAGTTACATTCGACTGCACCGTGTGATGTCGCTCGGCAGCAGCGACAAAGCTGCCGGTTTCGGCCACGGCGATGAATAAGCGTAGTGATTTCAGATCCATGATTGCACCCGTGATTTCAACTGTAAATGCAGCAATGACTGCCCTTACAGCTATCTCTAAATGAGATACAGCATATCATTACTAATCGTTGGTAGTGCTATTGATGCAGGACTATGATGCTAGTAACAAAGCCGCCAGGCCTTGCCTTGCACCGGATGGAACAAAATGCCCTCACGTAGCGATTTACCCGCCATCGCCGTTGGCACCACGGCAACCCTCGCCGCCGTCGGGCTGGCGCGGCTTGCTTACACACCTTTGTTGCCAGCTGTCATCCATCAGGGCTGGTTCCTCAGTTCGCAGGCGGTTTATCTGGGCGCGGCCAATCTGCTCGGCTATCTGCTGGGCGCCTTGCTGGCCTTCCGCCTTTCTGAAAACGTCGACACCCGTAAGCTGCTGGGCCTGTCATTTGGCGGCATCGCACTCAGTTTCATACTGTGCGCGCTACCCGCCGCCTTTAGCTGGTTTTTCCTGTGGCGTTTTATCTCCGGTCTGGCCGGTGGCTTGCTGATGGTGATCGGGCCGTCGGTGGCGCTGACTGCAATTCCACCGGAGCGCCGCGCCAGCGTCGCCTCCTTCGTGTTTACCGGCATCGGCATGGGTGCCATTCTGTCGGCCAGCCTGATCCCCATGCTGCTGCGCTTTAATCTGACGGTTGCCTGGCTGGTACTGGGTCTGTTGTCCCTGCTCACCGGGCTAACCGCTGACTGGGGTCTGCGTCATCTGGCGATACGCAAAGCCGCCGCCGCACCAGTGAACACGGCGCCACTACCAGCCGCTCCGGCCTTAAGCATTGCCGCCTTGCTGGTGGTGCTGGCTTACGGCCTCGATGCCATTGGCTTTATACCGCACACCGTGTTCTGGGTCGATTTCCTTGAGCGCGAAAATAAATTGGGGACCGCTGCCGCCTCCTTCCAATGGTTGTTGTTCGGCATCGGTGCGACTATCGGACCACTATTGGCTGGCTATGTCGGCAAGCGTTACGGCTGGCACCGCAGTCTGGCCCTCGGCTTTTTTATCAAGGCTGCCGCGATTGCGATCCCGCTGATATCGATTACTTTATTCTGGCGTTCCGCCTCGTCGCTGATCGTCGGCACCATGGTCACAGGTCTGGTGACGCTGACCTCGGGACGCGTGATGGAGCTGGTCGGACCCGCTGCCTACAAACGGGTATGGGGTATAGGTGCGGTTTCGTTCTCCAGCGCGCAGGCGCTATCCGGTTACGGCATGTCAGCACTGTATGGCTTGCTCGGCAGCTATCTGCCCTTGTTCGCGATCGGCAGTTTATTTATGGCCAGTGGCTGTCTCTTGCTGATGCTCACACCGAAGGTCAAAGCATCGCCGCTCGCAGCGGCAAATTTATGTAAAAAGGAAAATTGATATGCAACTCTTGCTCAACCGCACCTCTCCCTATGCCCGCGTCGCACGTGTGGTCGCGCTGGAAAAAGGCTATGCAGATGAACTCACATTGGTGTGGAGCGATCCGTGGAACGAGGATGCCACGCTGTTGCAACATAATCCGGTGCGGCGCGTACCGGTACTGGTGACCGATGACGGACACAGCATCGCCGAATCGTTGCTGATAGCCAGCTACCTCGATCATGCCGGCAGCGGTGCCAGCTTGCTGCCCGCCGCGCAGTATGCGCAGGTACTGCATCTGACCGGGCTTGCACAAGGTTTGATCGACGCCGCCTTCACCACCATGATCATGCGCAAATATCATGGCGCAGAGATCGATGACAGCGTACTTGGTCAGCGCCGTTTGCAGGCGATAGCACGTACCTTGCCGGTATTGGATGCAGCGTATGCAACACCTGCCACGTCCGAACTGACGCTAGCCGATATCGTCACCGCCGTCGCGCTCGATTACATTGCCTTCCGCTTACCGGAAATCGCATGGCAGGAACAATATCCGGCGCTGACAGCCTTGCGCACGCGGATGATGCAAAGGCCGAGTTTTTCTTTAACGGTGTTCAGCTAAGGCTGCTGGCATGCGCGGGCGGCTGACCAACCAGAACAACAGCGCCAGTCCGCTCACGCCCGCGCCCAGCCAGCACAGCGCCGACCAGCCGCCATACGCATACACTCTGGTGGCAGCGATGGCACCAAGGCCGCTGCCGACTGCATAGAACATCATGTAGCAACCCACGAGTCGGCTCGATGCACCTTCCTGCACATTGAAGATCATGCTTTGATTCGTCACGTGTATCGCTTGCCCGGCCATATCCAGCAAGATGATGCCTATGATCAGGAACACCCAGCTGTAGGGCATCAGCCCCAGCACCAGCCACGACAACAGCAACACACACAGCGCAACCGCGGTGGTTCTTTGCCCATACCCGGCATCGGCCCAACGCCCGGACCGGCCGGCGGCCAGCGCACCGAGCACACCGATCAGACCGAGTGCACCGATTGCGGTTTTGGAATAGTGATACGGGGCCGCACTCAAGGGCAGCACGATCGCACTCCAAAAGATGCTGAGTGCGGCAAACATCAACAAGGCGATGATGCCGCGCACCTGTAATACGCGCTCCCGCCACATCAGCTGCGCCATCGATGCCAGCAAGCGGCTATAGGGCAAGGCCGTGAGCGGCGCCTGCGGCTGCGGCAATATGCGCAGCAAGACCAGCGCCAGCAATAACATCAGACTGGCCGATACCAGATACACCATGCGCCAGTCGGCAATATCCGCAATCGCACCTGCCAGTACCCGCGCCGATAACAAACCGACCAGCACACCGGCTTGCGTGGTGCCAACCACCCGCCCGCGTTCTGACGGTTCGGCGATGGTCGCCGCATAAGCGATCAAACCCTGAGTCATCGCGGTACCCAGCAAGCCGACGCAAAACATACCCAGCAGCAAATAGAGCGTTGACCCGGCTGCCGCCACCCCGGCCAGAGCCAGTACCAGCAGCCATAATTGAACTAGCAACAGACGTCGACGGTTCAACATATCGCCCAGCGGTACCAGCAGCAGCAAGGCAATCGCACTCCCCCCCTGCGTCGCAGTGATGACCGTGCCGATCAAGGCGGGCGACAAAGCGAAGTCGCGCGACAGCGCATCCAGCAAGGGCTGCGCATAGTAGACATTGGCCACACTCAAACCACAAGCGGTGGCAAACAGCCACACCATCCAGCCCGGCAACGCCGCCTTTGAAGTTGTTTCCAGCCCTGTTGCTGATAATTGTTGACACGTCATGACGCCGCTCCAATCTGGTTTCAATTTAAAACCACTTGGAGTATGCCGATAAAGGTTTTAAAATGCAACTAGATTGTTTTATTGCCGTCGGCACAAATACTCATCCCGGGAGTCCTATGAAACAAAAAGAAACACAGCCAGCCCAGCCCTGCCCGGTCGCACGTGCACTGGATGTCATCGGTGATCGCTGGGCCTTGCTGATCGTGCGCAATGCCTTTGACGGCATGAGCCGCTTCAGCGATTTTCAAAAAGACCTGGGGATAGCCAAGAATATTTTGTCGGATCGCTTGCAGAAGTTACTGGCGCAAGGAGTAATGGAAGTAGTGCCCGCTGCAGACGGCAGTGCTTATCAAGACTATGTACTGAGCAGCAAAGGAGAAGCGCTGTTCACGCTGATCGTCAGTCTCAGACAATGGGGCGAAGAATATTTGTTTGATAAAAAAGAAGCGCACTCCGTTTTGCTCGAACGCCAGAGTGGCAAAACCATACCGAAATTGGAGGTACGCGGCAGCAATGGTCGCAAGCTGAAGCCCGGCAATACCGTAGTACAAAAAGTATAAAATCAGACCCGCGCTTCAGCCGCGGCGGCGGAACCAGCCAGCTAAAGACAAGCGGTCGCGCGTGGCCGGTAATACTTCATGCGGCATGGTGGCAGACAAGAACAAAGCCAGACGCCCGGCCAGCGGCAAGACCTCGACTGCGGGCTGGTCTGCGGGGTACATACGCAAGGCGCCACCGTGCTCCGGTAGCCATGCATCATTGAGGTAAATCACAGCCGAGATGGTGCGCTTGTCGTCATCACGAAAACGATCCAGATGCGTCTGATACGCGCTGCCCGGTGGATAGAAAGCGAAATGGCTTTCATACTCTTCCAGCCCGAGGAAGAAGCTGCGATTCAAGGCCAGCCGTAACTGATCCATCAATTGCAGATAGCGATCACAGGCGGCTGACTGCCCTTGCTGCAACCAGACGATATGGTCGCCACGGATATCGGCGCGTATGCTTACCTCATCACCACGGCCTATGCCAGCCTTCTTCAGTGCACCGGCGGCTATCAGCGCACGACATTCGTCGGCCAGTGCGGCGCTCAGCTCTGCCGACAAAAATGCATCTTGCTGCGACCAGCCCTGATCAAACAAATCATTGCCTATGCGCAGTTGCTGCTCATCGTTAAGCTGGTCGTCCGGCGCGCTGGATGCGGTAGGCATGGTGGGTAGTTTGATAAACGTAGGAGTTAGGGGCGAAGCACTGCAGCAGTTTATTCCGTCACGCCGCAATCGGAAAGCAGATTCAGTTAGCAACGATCCGATAAACACAACGCCCTGCATCGGCCAACAAATGTTGCTCGCGCGTGATGCTTGCCTCGTCACCAATAATTTCCTGAAACAGCCGCAGTTCAGAGCGACAAAAGCCCTGACAAGTCCGCGCCGCCGCACAGATCGGGCAATGATCCTCGATCAATAACCAATCCTTGCCGTCACGCTCTACTCTGGCCATATAACCTTCCGCGCTGCGGATCTCGGCCAGACTCTGCAAGCGCTCCGGCAACTTCTTGTCATTGCAGGCTTGCTGATACACCACGCGCGTCTCTTCTTCGCGCTGACTGATCATGCGCTCCAGCCCTTCTTCGCCGAACAGCTGACGCACGCTGCCCAGCAATTGCACCGTCAGTTGCGCATGCGTATCCGGGAAACGGGCGTAACCGGCGTCGGTCAGCACCCAGTTCTGGCGCGGACGACCGGCGCCGACTGCGGCTTCCTGCCGCCCCGCGATCAAACCCGCGGTCAATAGTTTTTGCACCTGCTGCCTGGCCGCTTCAGGCGTCAACTCCAGCGTGCGGGCCAGGTCGGCGGTCGAGATCGGGCCTTTGGTTTTGATGAATAAAAGAATGCGCTCATGCGTGGCGTTTTTATTCTCGCCATCCTTATTTTCAAAGTAATCACTTGCATAATTCATGGGGCCAGCCTAATATCCAAGACAATATTTGGATAATAGGTCATCGTGACCGCTGTGTCGACGAATTTATGAGTAATGTTTATGGGCAATAACTATGAGTACAAGTATGAGTAGCACCCACACCCCCACCGCCAGTTGGGGCGCTTTATTGGGTGGCCAGAACGGCTTGCGCGCCTTGGCACTGACCGGCGGCGTCGCGCTGCACGCCATCAATGTGCATATCGTCACCACCGTTTTACCTTCAGTCGTACGCGAAATCGGCGGCCTCGACTGGTATGCATGGAACACTACGCTCTTCATGGTCGCCTCCATCATCGGCGCCTCTTTTTCAGTGCGCCTGCTGGCCGCACTCGGGCCACGTTCATCTTATTTATCGGCCTTGCTGATCTTCGCTGCCGGTTCCTGCATTTGTGCGATGGCCAGTTCGATGCCGATGATGCTGGCCGGACGTAGTGTGCAAGGTCTGGGTGGCGGCTTCCTCGCCGCCCTCAGCTACGGTCTGATTCGCGTCGTGTTCGCGCCGCCACTATGGCCACGCGCGATTGCCTTGGTGTCCGGCATGTGGGGTATCTCGACTTTATGCGGGCCAGCGGTCGGTGGTTTATTTGCCGAAGCCGGGCACTGGCGCTGGGCCTTCTGGACTTTGCTGCCGATCGCACTGGCGCAAGCCTCACTGGTCGCAGTTCAATTGCGTCCGGAAAATCTGGCCAGCGTACCGCGTAACAAAAGCACTCCAGCGGTGCCACTGGCGCAGATCGCTTTGCTGACGGCATCGGTCCTGGCAATCGCGGCCGGTAGTCTGTCACCGGTATTGCTGTGGCAGGCATTCGGCGTCTTCATCGGTTTGCTGCTCGGTGCCGCCACCATCTTCTGCGAGCGTCGTGCCAGCGTGCATATGTTGCCGACGCGCGGCACTGTGCTGAGTACGCCTTTGGGTGCGGTGTATGCCAGCATCGCCTTGCTGCTGATCGGCATCATGACCGAAATCTTTGTGCCCTACTTCCTGCAAACCCTGCATGGTCATGCACCGCTGACCGCCGGTTACCTGACTGCAGCGATGGCCGCTGGCTGGAGTGTCGGCTCCATGCTGTTTTCCGGTCACGGTCATATCGGTGCGGCACGTCTGCTGCGCGCCGGACCGGCCTTATGCACTCTCAGCTTGCTGGCACTGGGCGTGTTGATACCGTTTGATCTCGGCCTGCATGCGCATCTGCGCACCACACTTTGCGCGGTGGCGCTGGCTGGGGTCGGCGCCGGGGTCGGCATAGGCTGGCCACATCTGGTGACCCGCGTCTTGACGGTGGCAGCAGCCGGCGAAGAATCGACTGCTTCCGCCGCTATCACCACCGTGCAGTTATATGGGATGGCAGTCGGCGCCGCCATCGCCGGTCTGGTGGTGAATGCGGCAGGCATAGGCAGCCCGGGTGGCATCGCTGGCGCGCAGTCTGCCGCAGTGTGGCTCTTCTTCAGCTTTGCGCTGGCACCGGCGATGGCGATGCTGTTGGCACGCAGTATCAGTGCGGCGCATTAGAACCAGCTCGATCAAGCATAAAAAAACGGTGCACCTTCACAGGTCGCACCGTTTTTTTTTACATGCAGCAGAATCAGTATGTACCGGGGATCAGAATATTGTGATCAACTTTTTTGACATCGGTCAGTCCGCAAAAAGCCATCGTCAGATCCAGTTCGTTTTCGATGATCTTCAGGCATTTGGTGACACCCTCTTCACCCATCGCGCCCAGACCGTAGAGGAAGGAGCGACCGATATAGGTTCCCTTGGCACCCAGCGCCAGCGCCTTGATCACATCCTGCCCTGAGCGTATGCCGCCATCCATATGGACTTCGATTTGATCGCCGACAGCGGCGACGATAGATGGCAAGGCGGCGATACTCGACAAAGCGCCATCGAGCTGACGCCCGCCGTGGTTCGACACAATAATCGCATCAGCACCGCTCGCCACTGCCAGCCGCGCATCTTCCGCATCCATAATGCCTTTGATGATCAGCTTGCCGCCCCAGCAGCGCTTGATCCACTCCACGTCCTTCCACGACAAGGCCAGATCGAATTGCTGCGAGGTCCACGACGACAGCGAGGACATATCCGACACATCGCTGGCGTGACCAACGATATTGCCAAAGTTGCGCCGCTTGGTACCCAGCATGCCCATGCACCAGCGCGGCTTGGTCATCATGTTCAGGATATTCGCAACCGTCAATTTAGGCGGTGCCGACAAACCATTCTTCAAATCCTTGTGGCGCTGACCCAAGATCTGCAAATCCAGCGTCAAGACCAGTGCCGAACACTTCGCGGCTTTGGCGCGTTCAATCAGACGTTCGATAAAAGGCCGGTCCTTCATCACATACAACTGGAACCAGAACGGCTTGCTGGTATGCGCGGCGATATCTTCGATCGAGCAAATGCTCATGGTCGACAAAGTGAACGGCACACCGAACTTCTCGGCAGCACGCGCGGCCAGGATTTCACCATCGGCATGTTGCATGCCGGTCAGACCGGTCGGTGCAATCGCTACCGGCATATGCACTTGCTGCCCGACCATGGTGGTCTGCAGCGTGCGGTTTTCCATATTCACCGCAACCCGCTGACGGAACTTCATTTGCGCAAAATCGGTGGTATTGGCACGGTAGGTGGACTCCGTCCATGAACCGGAATCGGCATAATCGTAGAACATGCGGGGAACGCGCTTCTGCGCCAGTACGCGCAAGTCTTCGATATTGGTAATGACCGACATGGGGAATCTCCTTGTGTGCTCTCAAGCGAATTGATCGCTAATAGTTATGGGTATTCGGGTAAATCATGCAGCAAAGTGTTTACGGCTACGCTATTTTATTTCGTCCCCGCCGGCACTGAGATGAATGTTTTTAACCGATATGCGAGGTTTTGGTTCATGCCTGAACTCCCCTTCAGGCACACATCCTGCTGTCGGCGGGATAGATGCAGCCTCAGTTCTGGCTACGTTTTGACTATATAGGCAGTGTTGCCAACAATATCTCCGATATATATTGCATTTGATATGCAACATATTTAAACTTTCACCTTTGGAGTGCAAGACTGGGCAAGCTTAAGACCTGATTCAGTAGCTTGCACCATCATCCCTACTTTATAAAGCAGCCTGGCAGCCACCACTGTGATGTAATACGGATAAAGTAATTTTGCTAGGAGCAGTATGTTGCAATCGGCCTGGAAGGCAATCACCCGCCTCATCCCCACCCCCGGCACAGTTGATCGTTATGAAAAAATGCGCGCCTGCGCTGGCGCCATGTTCGGCATCGTGCTCACCGGCGTATGCAGCTATTTCATCCTTGGTAAAGATATCCATGCCGCCTGGCTGATCGCGCCGATGGGCGCATCCTCGGTCTTGCTGTTCGCGGTACCGGCCAGCCCGCTGGCACAACCATGGTCCATCATGGGCGGCAACATTCTGGCCGCCATCATCGGCGTTACCTGCGCCAAGCTGATCAATGAACCGATACTGGCAGCCGGTCTGGCCGCCTCGCTGGCGATTGCCACTATGTTTGCCGCCCGTTGCATCCACCCGCCCAGTGGCGCCGTGGCTCTGACCGCAGTGCTGGGTGGCCCGGCGGTACATGCGATGGGTTACAGCTTCGTGCTGGTGCCGGTCGCATTGAATTCCGCGCTATTACTGATGACCGCGCTGTTTTTCAATAATGCGACTGGCCGCCGTTACCCGCACCGCCCCTTGCCGGACAACAGCAACAAGCACAAAACCAGCGACGCCGCGCCGACCGAACGCATCGGCATCGCACCGCAAGATCTGGATGCAGTACTGACTCGCTACAATCAGGTGCTGGATATCAGCCGCGATGACCTCGAAGCCATCATGTTGCAAACCGAGATGCAGGCGTATCGCCGCCGCCTCGGTGAAACTGTTTGCTCGGCCGTGATGTCGAAAGACGTGGTGACAGCTGAATTCGGCACCACGCTGGCAGAAGCATGGACCCTGTTACGCGAACATGATCTGACCGCCCTGCCGGTGATCGACCGTGGCCGCTACCTGATCGGTATCGTGACCAAGGCGGACTTTCTTAAACATGCGGACATCGAACCGCATGATGGCCTGACCGACAGACTCAGACATTTGATTCTGCCGTCGCAACTCAGTCACACCGAAAAGCATGAAGTCGTGGGTCAAATCATGACCACCGAAGTACTGACGGCGGAAATCAACCAATCGATACTCGATCTGGTACCGCTGATGTCTGACGCCGAACTGCATCAGGTTCCGGTGATCGATGAACGTGGCCATCTGGTCGGCATGATTACGCAAACCGATATGATCGCCGCGCTGTACGAACACAGTCTGACGAGTGAATACGTAAAACCCTGATTTTTGTATAGCCGAAGCTGCCAACGAGGAGAAACAATGCAAACCACCAACAACCCTGTCGACTTAGCCCTGTCACAAGCCATCGTCGATCAAGCTCCAGACGCCATTATCTTTGCCGATCTGCAAGGTTTGATCCGGGTCTGGAACAGCGGTGCAGAAAGAATCTTTGGCCACAAGGCAGAAGACGTGATCGGTGGCCCGCTCGACATCATCATTCCGGAACAGCTGTTGAAGGGTCACAACAATGGCTTTAACCATGCGATGTCGTCCGGCGAAATGAAATATGCCGACAAGGTATTGACCACCCGCTCGATGCACAAGGATGGCAGCCGCATCTACGTCGACATGAGCTTTGGTTTTGTCAAAGATGAAGCTGGCACGGTATTGGGCGCACTGGCAGTGGCACGCGACATTACCGAACGTCAGGCGAATGATCGCGCACAACGCCTGCACATCGCCGAGCTGGAAAAGGCACTGGCAGAAAAATCCTGATATCGGCGCACTGGTCTGACGCACACGATCAGATATAAAAAAACGGCAAGCAGCTTAAAACTGCTTGCCGTTTTTGTTTGTCATTTTTAAGAACGAATCAAACGCTCCCGCACATGTTCTTCATGGAAGACGGTGTGCGTAGGTTTAAGCAAATCACTGCGACTAATGACTCCCAACAGACGTTTCGACTGTTGATCAGCCACCACCGGCAAACGTTCGACGTGCTGCGTCGCCATCCGGCGTCCCACCACCTGACAGGTCTCGGTCGGCAAGGCTACCTGCACATGCGCCGTATCGATGATGCTGCTCAGTTGCTGATCACCGCCGTGCAAGGCGATGTGATGCAGCAAGGATTCGCGCTCCAGCATGCCTAGCAATACGCCGTGTTGATCCACTACCGGGAAGCTGCGATGTTTTTGCTCACTGCCAAAGTATTGCTGAGCCGCTTCGTGCAGCGTCAGATTGGCAACGATGTTCACCGTATCGGTCGTCATCACCTCGCTGACAAAGGCACGCTCTTGCGGATCAACGCTGTATTCGCGATAAATATGCAAGCCGCGTCGGGCGATTTTTTCGGTCATGATCGAACGCCGCATCACCAATACTGTAAAGCCGTAGGACACACCACTCGCCAGCAATAAGGGCAGCAAGGCATTGAAATCGCCGGTCAGGCCGAGCGCAAAGATAGCGGCTGTCAACGGCGCGCCGAGTACGCCGGCTAGTACCGCAGCCATACACACCAGCGGCCACAAGGTCGGATCACTGCCCGGGAACAAATGCGCAATCACAGCGCCCAGTCCTGCGCCCAGCATCAGCAAGGGTGCCAGCACGCCACCAGAGGTGCCCGAACCCAATGCCACTACCCAGATCACAGCCTTGACCAGCAATAGCGACAAGGCGATCTCCAGCGCCATATGATTATTGAGAAGATCTGCGATCACGTCATAGCCGACGCCCAGCGCACGCGGCTGGAAGTAGCCACCAATACCGACCACCAGGCCGCCTATCGCTGGCCACCACATCCAGTGCAAGGGCAACTTGCCGAACCAGTCCTCGACCCGATACAAAGCCAGCGACATCCCGGCTGATAACATCCCGCTCAGCAAACCGGCCACGATGCAAATCGCAAATGCTGCCAGCCCGACCGGTGCAGTATGCAAGGGGAACAAGGGGCCGGACTCCAGCAACAGCGGGCGACAAAAGGCTGCCACCGCGCACGCCAGTATTACCGGCAACAAGCTGCGCGGCCGCCATTCAAACAGCAGCAACTCCACCGCCAGCAAGACAGCGGCAACCGGCGTGCCAAACACGGCCGTCATACCGGCAGTGGCACCGGCCACCAGCAAGGTCTTGCGCTCGGCAGCACTGACCGAGAAATTTTGCGCAATCAGCGAACCGATCGCGCCGCCCGTCATGATGATGGGCCCCTCAGCACCAAACGGACCACCACTGCCGATCACGATGCCTGAAGTCAGCGGCTTGAGCACCGCCACCTTGGGTGACATCTGGCTCTTGCGAAACAAAATCGCTTCTATCGCTTCCGGTATGCCGTGACCGCGCACCTTATCCGAACCGTAACGCGCAATCAGACCGGCAATCAAACCACCCAGCACCGGCAGTGCAATCACCCACATACCCAGCGTATGGTTGGCGGGTGATCGGTCTTCAAACGAAAAGGTCTGGAAGAAAAACAGATTGGTAAAGAAATGAATCGAGTTGAGCAACACATACGCCGCCACCGTGCTGATCCCGCCGATCACGATGGCAATCGCGCACAGTAGCAGAACGCGTTTATCCGGTGAAAAATCGCTTTGATGAGCTCGCATAATTTATGCCCCGCCTTCGCTATCGTTGAAGGCAGAAATGCGCGCCACCTTGAACACATTCGACAGCGAGCGTAATTCATTGCGATGCAATTCCGCCAGATGCCGCAGGTTCTCTTCGCCGATCGCAGTCAGGCGCACACAGACCTGGCGCTTATCCTGCACACCTGGACTGCGTGTCACCAGACCGGCTTTTTCGCAGCGCGATATCAGCGCCACTGCACCGTGATGCTGGATCTGCAAACGTTCCGCCAACTGCCCGATCGTCGCCCAATCCTGCCCGGGGAAACCTTTGATATGCAGCAATACCAGATAGTGCAAAGGCGTCAGCCCGGCGCTTTGCGCAGCGTCTTCACTGAACTTGAGAAAGCGACGCAGTTGGTAACGGAATTCAGACAAGGCCTCGTAATCGGCTTGTTCTAGGGAGGTGGAACGGCTCATAGGGCTGTATCTGCCGGAGGTACCCCGGCATAAAGTAAGCAGAAGCGGGAAATAGTATCACATTGTGATGTATTTATTCGCCTGCTAGCAAAACCGTATACCTAACTGAACTCACAAATAATAGATGAATTGTCAATTATCGTTACAAATCCTGTTTCACCTGAATTCAGATGAATAATAGCAATGCTCAGACGTACCTCGGTCCACACCATGAAAAGGTAAACCATGAATTATGCAACTTTCGATGAAGTCATAGACAAGCTGGTTAAGGCTAAAAGACCGATGCATCTACTGATGGGAAATGGGTTTAGCGTTTCTTACGATCCCAAAATATTTTCATACAACGCATTGCATGATTTTATTGGGAATATGAAAGACCCAAATCTCGCGAAGCTTTTCACAGCACTAAAGACAAAAAACTTTGAACTGGTGATGCAACAGCTGGAAACTTCGCTACTTCTCTTAGATCTTTTAAATGCTGACGAAAAAATAAAAAATGAACTCAAGACTTTATACGAAAGACTAAAAGCAGGATTAATCGATGCAATACGTTCACTGCATCCAGAACATGTTTTTAAAGTTACCGACGACCAGTGTGTGTCATGCGCTAAGTTCTTATCTCTTTTTCTTGCATCCAAAGGCGATATTTACACAACAAATTACGATCTGTTGCTCTATTGGGTGGTAATGAGAGAGAAAGCGCTTAATGCAAATGATGGTTTTGGATACGAATTACAAAATCCAGTCGAAATCACTAAAGGAGGCGAGGAGGAATGGTCCGAATTAATGTGGGGTCCCAATCGAAGTGGACAAAATATCTTCTATTTACATGGAGCATTACCACTATTCGATGCTGGCCACGCTATCCACAAAGAAACCTATGGGCGAGACGCCATGTTATTGGAGAACATTCAGAAACGCATCGAGAAAAAAGAATATCCAATCTTTGTCACCGCTGGCGATGGAAATGAAAAATTAGCTCAAATTAGACACAACAATTATCTCTCTGACTGCTACGACAACTTGTCCGAAATCAATGGCTCGATTGTAACTTTTGGCTTTGGCTTCGGCGAATACGATGACCATATCATCGACGCACTTAATCGTGCCGCGCACGTTCGAAATAAAATGCCCCCAAAGTTATGGAGCGTCTACATCGGAGTCTATTCCAAAGCAGACGAAGCTCATATTGAGTCTATTCGACATAAGTTTCATATGACCGTATATACATACGATGCATCTACAGTAAAAATATGGAACTAAACTGAATACTCCTCGACATCACATTCCAGATTCCAAAAATGTGGGGAGTAAGGATTCTTCATTTTTTATAATTAGGAGAAGCACTACTGAATTATTTCCGTAACATCCAGTCAGGACACCCCCAGCATCCGTGCTGGGGAATCACTACGCGGGAATTGTCTGTTTCGAGCAGATAACTAGCTACTCTTCTCTATTTTCATCTTGCGCAACAACTTGGCCAAGCCTTCGCCGTGTACCAGTCGCATCTTGTTATCGACCGCAAACTGCATGGCATTTTGCGTGAAGTCGCCGGAAGTAATGTAAAAGCAATCATGTGCAGCTTTGGCTTCCCTCGCCTTTTGCAAATCGCGCAGGATTTCGACGCCGGTGCTGGCGGCTTTCCAGCGTTTGCAGCTGACCAGTGCCGTGCGTCCTTCGCTGGTAATCGAAAAATCGGCTTCCGGCAAATCGATGCGCGTGACTTCAAAGCCATCACGCTTCAGCGCATTTTCAATTTCCACTGAAAAATCGCGCCACGACATTGCGCGTATTGTCTGCAGGATCTCCGCCGCACGCGCCTGACTAGGCTTGCCCCATTGGCGGCGCAAGGCGATCACACTAATCACCATGAATGGCATGCCGGTAAAGATGCCGTACACCACGTATTGTCTAGGAACCACTGCCGCCGCGATTAACGCAATCACTACTGCGATCGCTGCACTTATCCACCACGGCGAGCGCAGTAGCATGGCAAAGATCGAGTTCTTGTTCATCTTGAATTTCACGTGTCACCTTTAGTTTTAGTAGGAATGCATCTCGTAGATACTGATGAGATGAGTTCTATTTCTTTGGCACGCATAATAACGCAGTTCGATTCCGCTACGCATAATTACGTAGTGGCGCGGCCTGCGCGGCAGTGTGTGAGTAGCCGTCTGCCGCACATCAGGTAACATCGTGCATCAGCTCATTTCTTATCTCAGGGTCACTAGCCATGAACATGTCTGCCACCGCCCCGCTTTCCGATGCCATGCGTTCCTTCATCGAAGGCTTACCAAAAACCGAGCTGCATCTGCATATCGAAGGCACGCTGGAACCTGAATTACTGTTTGCGCTGGCGCAGCGTAACAACATTGAATTGCCCTACGATACGGTCGAGAGCCTGCGTGCGGCTTACGCCTTCACCGATCTGCAATCGTTTCTTGATCTGTACTATGCGGGCGCCAATGTCTTGCGCACCGAACAAGATTTCTACGATATGACCGCGGCGTATATTGCGCAGGCGCGTGCCGATCAGGTACGACATGCAGAGATTTTTTTCGACCCGCAAACACATACCGAACGCGGCATCCCGATGGCAACCGTGTTTGCCGGCATCGCCCGCGCGCTGCGGCAGGCGCGTGATGAACATGGTTTTAGCAGCGTGATGATTATGTCCTTCCTGCGCCATATGTCAGAAGCCGAGGCCTTCATCACGCTGGAACAGGCTTTACCACTACGCGAACAGTATGCGGATTTATGGAGCGCTATCGGCCTCGACTCCTCAGAACGCGGTAATCCACCCGAGAAGTTTCAGCGCGTCTTTGCGCGCTGCCGTGAACTCGGCTTCCGCGTCGTCGCCCATGCCGGAGAAGAAGGCCCGGCCGCCTATGTCAGCGACGCACTCGATTTGTTGCAGGTCGAACGTATCGACCATGGTGTACGCAGCGAAGAAGATCCGGCACTGATAGAACGTTTGATCAAGTTGCGCATGCCGCTGACGGTGTGTCCGCTCTCGAATCTGAAACTATGTGTAGTGGACGACATGAGGCAGCACAATCTGGCACGCTTGCTGCGCGCCGGGGTTGCAGTGACGGTAAATTCGGATGACCCGGCTTATTTCGGTGGCTATATGAACGCCAATTATCTGGCGGTGGCGTCAGCACTGGCATTGAGTCGTGAGGAACTGGTACAACTGGCGCGTAATGGTATCGCCGCCAGTTTTATCAGCACCGCCGAGAAAGAGCGACTGAGCATAGAACTGGAGCAATACGCCCGTTCGCATTAAGACAAAGCATGGCGCATGCTGCGCCCTCAATTTCCGACACAGGTTTATATGGTTTCCATCCGCCCCATGACCATCGCCGATTACGACACGGTCATCGCTTTAATGCAGCACACTCCCGGCCTCAGTTTGCGGGATGCCGATTCGCGTGCCAGCACCGCACGTTACTTGGAGCGAAATCCGGGGCTCAGCTTCGTTGCCTGTGCAGACAGCGGCATCGTCGGCTGCATCATGGCGGGTCACGATGGTCGGCGCGGATATCTGCAGCATTTGCTGGTGCATCCGCAGCATCGCAAGCTAGGCATAGCCAGTGCGCTGATCGAACAATGCCTGGCTGCGCTGGAAGAAATCGGCATTTGTAAATCGCACATCGATGTACTCAAGACGAATGATGCAGCGGCTGCTTTTTGGCAGCGTCAGGGTTGGCAATTGCGTACCGATATTGATCGTTACTCGCTGATCCGCGCCGGTGGTGACAACGCCTGAGCGGACTAAGCTTCGCCTTCCGCTACCTTGGCGCCAACCGGCGTTTGCTCGGCCGCAGCCTTTTGTTCCGGCTTAGGTTTGAGGCGGGACACCCCAAACATCACCAGCGCCAGACCACCCAGCTGAAATGCCGAGATAGGCTCGCTCAACAGCAACCAAGATGCCAGCACCGTCAACACCGGGCCCAGACTGCCGACTGCAGCGGCCTGCGTGGCGCCCATTCTTTGTACCGCCAAGGCCAGCCAGTAAACCGGCAGTGCCGTCGACAATACCGCCATCAAGCCGGCATTCAGCCAGACCGCCGACGGCAAGCTCGGCAGAGTCGCGACGTTGCCACTCACCGCAAAATGCAGCAACACCAGAATCGAAGAGGCACTGCCAGCCAGCCCCGCGAGGCGCATCGAACCAAGACGATGCACCATCGCACCGGTGCCGAGGTAATACAGCGCGTAAGTCACCGCACTGGCAAACACCCAGGCCGCGCCTTTAATGACTTGCGTACTTTGTTCGGTCATCCCCACATCATGGATGAAAGCTATGCCCAGGCCGAGGTAGCAAATCGCCATCGCCTGCACCACGCGCGATGACGGCCGTCGACGTGAGGCAAAGGCCTGAAACACCAGCACCAGCGTCGGATAGAGATAAAGGATCAGGCGCTCGAGTCCGGCGCTGATGTATTCCAGTCCATAAAAATCAAACAGACTGGAGAGGTAGTAGCCGACCATCCCGAGCAGCACGATGCGTACACCATCCATGCGGGTCAGCTTGACCGCCTGCTGATCGCGACTCAGCCACAACAGCCAGGCAAACAACGGCAGCGCCAATCCCATGCGCAAGGTGAGCAAGGTCAGCGCGTCGACCGGTCCGGCGGCATAACCGAGTTTGACGAAGATCGCCTTGAGGCTGAAACCGGCGGCAGCCAGAATGGCGTACAGGCGGCCATCTGCGGCCCAGCGATGGAAGGACAAATTAAGGGATTTCATGGCGAGCTTCAAGGTTGGATCTATTTCCGACACTTATTCTGGCGCGAAGAGAAGCAGGCTAAAATGCTTATTTCGGCAAGTAAGGCTTCGCCTCAGGAGAAACCATGCACTTCGATTTGATAGATTTACGCCTGCTGGTGGCCATCGCCGATGCCGGTAGTCTGAGCAAGGCAGCGGCCTCCTTCCCTATCGCGCTGTCGGCCGCCAGCAACCGTTTGCGTCATTTTGAAGAACGTTGCGGCCTCAGCCTGTTTCAACGTTCGGCCGAAGGTATGAGCCCGACGCCGGCTGGTCGCCTGGTGCTGGACCGTGCGCGTCACGTCCTGACCGAAACCGAGAATCTGAAGGAAACCTTGCGCGACCTCACCGGACAACGCCGCATTACGCTGCGACTAGCCGGCACCACGGTTGCCAACAGCACCTTTTTGCCCGCTGCACTCGGACCTTTTCTGGCCGACTATCCGGAAATCGACCTGCAACTGGTCGAGCAAAAAAGTGCCGATGTCTTGCTGGCAGTGCAATCAGGCGATGTGGAAATCGGCGTGCTCGATGGCAATCTGGTTACCAGCGGCGTGATCCCGCTGCCGTTCCGCCACGACAAGCTGGTATTGCTAGTGCCGAACGGGCATACGCTGGCCGAACGTCCGTCGGTGAAGTTGAAGGATGCGCTTGATTTTGCCTTTGTCTGCCTGCCGCCGGAACGTGCGATGCAACGTTTTATCGAAGAAATGGCTTTGAAGAATGCCCGCCCCTTGCGGGTACGCGTGCGTGCCCCGAGCTTTTATGCGATTGCGCAATTAGTGGCAGAGAAAGCTGGCATTACGATGCTGCCGGAAGCAGCAGCCTTACGCCATGTGCGTGAGTTGCCGGTCAGCGTGGTCGCACTGGACGATGCATGGGCCACGCGTGAGCTACGCATTTGCATACGCGCCTGGGATACACTCTCGACCCACGCGCGACAATTGGTCGATTATCTCGCCATCAGCGACCAGCCCAAGACTGACAAAGCAGGCAAAGGCCGAGCTGCGGACTGACACGCGTCAAGGCGGGAACCAAATGCACGCAGCGAGTACCAAGCAGGGGCGCTCGCACTGCCCACCATCGGCCCGGGTGTGTACATCCGTCAATTTTATTCATGCAGCATAGCGGCTAATTCGCCATTTCTTCGCGGTTCCGGGCATACTCATACTATCCCGCTGACTTATATGCTCCAGATGGAAATCAAGCCTTACACTCTCCCGGCGAGTTTTATTGATCTGTTGATGGATGCGGTTCTGGCCGTTGATGCGAACGGCCGCGTGGTATTTGCCAGCGTGGCATGCGAACGAATCTTTGGCTATACCTCGCAGGAAATGCTGGGCAAGGTCATGTTCGACATGATTACGCCGCGCGACCGCGAACGCACCAAGGAATCCGCGCAAGACATCATGGCGGGCAATCCTCAGTTAAATTTCGAAAACGCTTACATCCGCAAGGATGGTCAGATCGCCCACATCATGTGGTCGGCGCGCTGGTCGCCGGTCGATCAGGTCAGAATCGGCGTGGCACGCGACATTACCGAACGCAAACGCGCGGAATCGATACAGGCCGTGTTGTATGCGATCTCGGAAGCAGCCGCCACAGCAGCAGATATGGCCATGCTGTTTCAAAACATCCATCAAATCATAGGCACGCTGTTGCCAGCCGATAACTTTTCGGTTGCACTCTATGATCAGGAAAAAGACCTGCTGAGCTTCCCCTACCATGTGGACGAGCATGAGCCAGCCCCGTTGCCGCGCAAACTGGCCGGCACCCTGTGTGCCGAAGTCATCTTTGAAGGACGCGCACTGCTGCTGACGCCAGACACCATGCAGGAGCATCTGGAGGAAAATCAGGTCAGCCTCGCGATCGTGCCGCTCTGCTGGCTCGGCGTGCCCTTGAAGTCTGCTCAGGGCACAACTGGCGTGCTGGTCTTCAAAAGCTATCCGGGCGGCATTTGCTATAACGAACAGGATCAGGAATTGCTGCAGTTTGTCTCGACGCAGATTGCCACTGCCATCGAACGCCAGCAAATGCAATTGCGCCTGCAGTACATGGCGCAATACGATCAATTGACCGACCTGCCTAACCGCGCCTTCCTATATGACCGTCTGCGGGTCGCCTTGCTCACTGCGCGCCGCGAGCGCGGCCGTTTGGCGCTGCTGTATCTCGATCTGGATAAATTCAAGGAAGTGAATGACAAGCTGGGGCACCATGTCGGCGACTTGTTGTTGCAGGAAGTCGCTCGGCGCCTGAAAGATTGCCTGCGCAAATCAGATACGGTGGCGCGCGTCGGTGGCGATGAATTTGTGATTTTGCTGCAGCTCATTCCAATGCAGGAACAGGCCGAACTGGTGGTGGATAAGATCCGGCTGGCTTTGCAACCGCCCTTTGTGGTCGACAAACACACGCTCAGCATCGTGCCTAGCATAGGCATCGCGCACTACCCGGAGCACGGCGAAGATGAAGAGCAGCTGCTCAAATATGCGGATCAGGCGATGTACGATGAAAAAAACAGTCGCGCTCGCAGCCCGCTGAACATCGAAATGTAAAACGCTATGAATACCAATATGAAGCAGGACTTTTCTTTTCTCAGCTACAAAGACCGTATCCATCAGGAATTGGATAAGCTCGGCATTTCGCTGGAACTGATTGCAGAAAAACGTCTACCCTTCTATGCCGAAGCAGAGGAATTAACGGTTGCGGAAACCGATGCTGACGGCCGTGAATTCCAGATGACGCCGGCTACCGCACAAGCATGGCATGCGATGAAGCAGGCAGCAGCGGACGACGGCATTGTGCTGGAAGTGGTCTCGGCCTTCCGTTCGATAGAAAGGCAGATAGAAATCATCCAGTACAAACTGGATCGCTATATGCCGATCGAAAAAATCCTGACCCTGAGCGCACCGCCGGGGTATAGCGAACATCACACCGGACGCGCGATCGATATCAACACACCAGGTTGTCTGGCGACTGAAGAAGAATTTCAGGACACAGCGGCGTTCCGCTGGTTAAGCGAACATGCAGCGCGCTTTGGCTTTAGCTTGTCCTACCCGCGCGACAATACGCTGGGCTTCATCTATGAACCATGGCATTGGTGTTTTGCGGCGAGCTGATTCGTCTCAGCGACATCACCCCGTCAGCAGCAAGCTCACAGCTTGTTTTGAATAAAATCCAGGAAGCAGCTAATCCTGCGTGCCAATTGCGTATTGCGGTAGTAGACCGCATTGATAGGACGCTGATAACCGGTGTAGCACTTGCCCAGTAGCGGCACCAGCGTCCCGGCCGCGATATCCTTGGCAGTCATGAATTCCGACAGGCAGGCGATGCCCTGCCCGGCCAGTGCCAGTGCCCGCAAGGTTTCACCGCTGGACGCCAGAATCGCCGGTGTAGTGCTGAGCCACACACCACCGTCGTGCCGCAAAGGCCAGTTATTGCCGCTTTCGTACTGCAAAAAACCCAGCGTCTGATGCTGCGCCAGCTCGGCCGGTGTGCGCGGCACACCATGCTGCTGCAAATATTCCGGGCTGGCCAGAATCGCCATCGCCCCCGCGCGCAAGGGCCGCGCATGCAAGGTCGAATCGCTCAGCTCGCCAACCCGGATCGCGATGTCGGTGCGATGTTCGAGCAAATCGGCAATCTGGTCATTGCTGGTGAGCTCCAGCGTGATATCCGGATACAGCGCGCGGAACTCGGCCACATGCGGCACGATCACATGCAGGATGAAAGGTGAAGCCGCATCGATGCGCAAACGACCACTCGGCTTTTGGCGTCGCACGCGTATCGCCTCTTCCGCTTCATCTAACGCAGCCAGGATGGCCCGTGCCTTGTTGAGCAAGAGTTGCCCTTCGTCGGTCAATTCCATGCGGCGCGTGGTGCGCGTCAGCAAAGTGGTCGCCAGTTTTTCTTCCAGCCGTGACAAGGCACGACTGACGGCAGAGGTAGTCAGACCCAGATGCTGCGCAGCGGCGCCCAGCGTGCCACTATCGATGACGGCAACAAAGGTCTTCAAATCGTCAGAGTTCATATCCATGCTTACTCCACATTGTTGCGTATTACGCAAATATTATTTGATAGTACAGCTATTTTTCTCAACAATAAATGGGCGCATAGTAGGGTCATCGGCGCACAGACAGAGCTTGAGCGCCCCGTACAAACAAAACACAGCGTAAGCAAGGACATGAAAATGAAAATATTTATCACAGGCGCAGCAGGTTATATCGGTGGTTCAGTCGCAGCACGTTTGCTACAGGAAGGCTATACCGTACGTGGTTTAGTGCGCACACCGGAACAAGCCGAACGCGTCAAACAGCTAGGCATAGAGCCAGTAATCGGCACCTTGGAAGATGTCGCCATTCTGGCGCATGAGGCACAACAGGCTGATGCCGTCATCAATGCTGCGAGCTCGGATCACCGCGCGTCGGTCGAAGCCATGCTGGATGCACTGGCCGGCTCCGGCAAAGCCTTCATTCACACCAGCGGTTCCAGCGTGGTCGGCGACGATGCACGCGGTACCTGGAAGTCAGAGCAGGTCTATGCCGAAGACACACCAGTTGCAGTGGTGCCGGAAAAAGCCGCACGCGCCTCGCTCGATCAACTGATACGTGATGCCGCCAAGCGCGATGTGCGCTCGGTCATTCTGTGCAATACGATGATCTACGGCACCGGCCTTGGTGCCAGCCCGAACAGCGTGCAGATTCCACCGCTGGTTGCACAAGCGCAAAAAAGTGGCATCGCGCGTTACGTCGGTCAGGGTGTCAATGTCTGGTCGAATGTACACATCAAGGACGTGATTGAACTGTATTTGCTCGCATTGAAGCAGGCACCGGCAGGCTCATTCTATTTTGTCGAAAACGGTGAAGCTTCGTATGCCGAGATCGTCGGCGCCATCGCGCAACGCCTGCAACTGGGCGCACCGCAAGCGTGGCCAGTGGAAGAAGCGATCAAGGAATGGGGCTTCGGTCACGCCGTGTATTCGTTTGGATCGAACAGCCGGGTGACAGCAGCACTGGCACGCAAGGAGCTGGGCTGGAAACCGACACATACCTCGGTGCTGGACTGGATCAACAATGATATGAAGGTCTAAGGCATATTGCGGGTCTGCTTGCTGCTGCCAAGCGCAGCCAGCAGACCCACAGATTTCTTTTGCAGCACGCTGCTAAATTTTGTTTTAATCCTTCAGTTGTTCCAGACGCAAGCGCAAAAATTCACGCAAGCTCACTACCGCCGGCGATAGCATCAAACGATGCGCGCACACCAGATTCAATGGTGCGAGCTCGCCCTGATAATTGCTTAAGGTCTCCAGCAGTCGGCCTTTTTTTAAATCGTTGCTGACGTCCAGTCGTGATTTGTAAGCCAGACCATTTCCCGCCAGCGCCCAGCGCCGTACCAGATCACCATCATCGCTGACGCGATCACCAGCGACCACGATGGTTTCCATCTTCTTGTTCCGCCAAAAATCCCAGCGCTCATGCACGTTATCGCCGAGCACAAAGCGCAGGCAATTGTGCGCATGCAGGTCGCTTAGTTTTTTCGGCGCAGCATGGCGTTTGAAGTACGCCGGCGACGCGCATAAGACGCGACGATTGTCTGCTGCCAGCGGTAAGGCCACCATGCCGGAATCTTCCGGTTCGCCATAACGTATCGCGACATCGATAGTCTGCCGGTACAAATCGGCCAGACGATCGCTGATGCGTATGCGCAAGCGCACTGCCGGATGTTGCGACTGAAATTCATCGAGCCAGGGCAGCATCACATTGCGTCCCAGATCGGATGGAATCGACAAGCTCAGATCGCCGCCTATCACCCCCGCATCACGCGCCACACTCGCCGCCCCTTCATCCACCGCCAGCAATACGGCACGCGCATGTACCAGATAGCGCTCACCCTCGGTCGTCAGGCGCAAACTGCGGGTGGAGCGCACGAACAGGCGCACCGCGAGTGCCGCTTCGAGTCGCTTCAAGGCCGCACTCGCTGCGGCCGGTGCCATATCCAGTTCACGCGCGGCGGCCGACAAGCCACCACAATCGGTGGCCCGCACGAATAGCATCAAATCTTCTATACGCGGTATTTTCATTTAATTTTTGAAAGTGATAGTTAATTCAACGTATTTTCAATAAAGAGAATATAGCGGAAACTACGTCCATCGTGTTTGCAAAGCAATGCCTTGTCGCGCAAGCCGGCCAGCCATTTCACCAAGGAATAAGAATGAAAGCCATCGCCTACCAAAAAGCATTACCCATCAGCGACGAACAGTCTTTGCTCGACGTCACCCTGCCCGACCCGGTCGCCAGCGGCCACGATTTGCTGGTTGAAGTGCAAGCGGTCTCGGTCAATCCGGTAGACGTCAAAGTGCGTAGCAGTGCCAATCCGCCAGACGGCGAATACAAAGTCATAGGCTGGGATGCCGCAGGTATCGTGCGCGCCGTCGGCGATGCCGTGACCTTGTTCAAACCGGGTGACCGCGTGTTTTATGCTGGTTCGATTGCGCGTCCTGGCACCAATAGCGAATTGCATCTGGTCGATGAATTCATCACTGGCAAGATGCCGACCTCACTGAACTTTGCTGAAGCAGCGGCCTTGCCTCTGACTGCGATCACCGCATGGGAATTGCTGTTTGAACGTCTTGAAGTGAAGGCCGACAGCAAGGACGCGATCCTGATCATCGGTGCTGCCGGTGGTGTCGGTTCCATCCTGGTACAACTGGCACGCCAGCTGACCGAGCTGACCGTGATCGCGACTGCATCACGTCCGCAGACGCAGCAATGGGTACGCGAACTGGGAGCACACCATGTGATCGACCATAGCCAACCCTTAAGTCAGGAGCTGAAAAAAATCGGCATAGACAATGTCAAATACGTCGCCAGTCTGAATCAAACCGATCAGCATTTTGCAGAAATTGTGGAATCGCTGGCACCGCAAGGCAAGCTCGCACTGATCGACGATCCGGCCGCACTCGATATCCGCTTACTGAAACGCAAAAGCATTTCTCTGCACTGGGAATTCATGTTCACGCGCGCCCTGTTCGGCACTGACGACATGCACAAACAACACGAACTGCTCAATGAAGTCTCACGTCTGATTGATGCGGGCATCATCAAAACAACGGTGGCAGAACATTTCGGCGCCATCAATGCGAGCAATCTGCGCAGAGCACATGCATTGCTGGAGAGCAATGCGTCAAAAGGGAAAATTGTGCTGCAGGGATTTGCAAAATAGTTCGCGAAGTTTAAAAACAAGCGTCAACTTGGATAGAAAGATCTGTCTGCTTTAAATTATTTTGCAGTCAAAAAGACAAGCACCCGTTTTAAAACGGGTGCTTTTTTTTCGTTCTTTATTAAAGGAATTTGCAAAAAATTACAGCTGAAATCAGCTTCCATTGCGTTTTCATTTTCATGCTTTTCTACTATGAAAATACGTAGTTTGATTCTTGCATTTTTCTTTTGATATGGCAGCCGGTGCACATGAAAAATACGGACTAATACATCACAAACACGCGCCCGCCACCTGCCAAAACGCGCCATCCGCGGCTGTCTGAAGTAGACAAGGTTTTGTCGGAAAGTAAAAGATGCCAAGACCTAATATCAAGCCAATCCAAACGAAACCAGTCGGCCGCTGGCATTAGTGGATTGATCCGAAGGCAGCTAGTGATTACACAAAACTCTGACTGCCCTGCGGTGACTTTGAAATACACATCAAGGTAAACAAACTCTATCCACATTCAGGAGAATGAAAAATGAAACAGCACATCATTGCAGCAGCTATCGCCTCATTATTCGCCGTTGCAGCATTTGCTGGCGGCCATGGGGGTCCACGTGGGGGTAACCAACCAGCCCCAGCAGCCAGCGGCGCAGTCTCTGCAGCTTCAATTGGCGGTGCAGGTGGTGGTGGCGGCAGCGCAACGTCGGGTAACGTCACAGGCGGCTCAACAACTGGCGGAAACGCAAGTGGCGGCAACGCAAACCAAGACAACTCCGGTAACGCTGCCAATACCGGGGGCAACTGGACCAGCGGCGGCAACGTCAAATCCTTTGGCGGCGACACCACAGCAAACGTCAGCAGCACTGCCAGGCTCAACGCCGGTACTCCACCCAACAACGGGAACGGCAACGGCAACCGCGGCCAACACAACGGCAACAACGGTGGCAACAACGGTGGCGGTAGCGGCGGCGGTAGCGCGGACGCAGGCAACGCTTCAGCTTCGCAAAAACTCAACGGTAATTCGCTCGCAGTTGGTGGAGAAACCAAATCCTTCACCGGAGGTGCGTCGGCCGGCAGCAACAACGGCAACTACGCAGGCAATGGCAAGTCGGTGACTATCGGCGGCGATGCTAAGAGCGGTGCTGCATTTGGCGGCAACGGTGGCAATGGCGGCAATTCGATGGCCATCGCTCACTAAGTCTGTCCAGAGCAGCTATCGATGAGGTAGCAAACCAGGAAGAGAGGCAACTCTCTTCCTGAATTAAGAGAGTCATCATTGTGATGGAGCAGCCATGAAAAGCAATCTTATAGGCGTGCTGGTAGCCTCAATGTTTGCATTGCCAGCTTGGGCAGGTGGCCCGACCGGACATGGGTCCGGCTCCGGATCAACCATGACCGCAGCAATCCCAACTTCAAATTCAACGTCTTCAGCAACTGGTGGTGCCGGTGGCGCAGGTGGCTCCGGAACCGGTGGCTCAGCAACTGGTGGTAGTGCGACCGGTGGTGCAGCCAGTGGCGGTGCGTCGAATGTGAATGTCTCGGTGAACACTGGCTCCGGTAGCGGAGGCGCAGGTGCCGCTGCACTAGGCGATGTCGGTGCACCCGGCAGCAGTGCCAACAATACTAAAGCGACCGTCGATTACGGCGGCAGCTACACGGTAAAAAATGTCCCTGGTGTACTGGCTCCATCGCTGACCACCACACTGTCTGACACCTGTATGGGTTCTGCTTCTATCGGTGTATCGGCAGTTGGCTTTGGTGTGACTGGTGGTATGACCATGGTGGATGACGCTTGTGTACGTCGTCTGGACTCGAGAGAGTTTCGTGCGATGGGTATGAACGATGTTGCACTCGCCTTGCTATGTCAAAGCGATGCCAATCGTAAAGCCATTGAATCGACCGGACGCTCCTGCCCTAGCGTGCCTAAGCAAGACTCTGCGGCACCAGTACAAACGTATTCAGTGAGCTCGGCTGAACAATATACCGATCCTGTAGTACGTCGCCGGATGGGACTTGAACCACTGCCTTAAGTAGTTGCATGTAACTGGAATTGAGATTTCCAAATGGAAAGCTTTCATGCAATCAATAGAAAACAGAGGCCATGCGATGAAGCGAACGATTACAAGCGACCAGATCGCAGCCGCCTTGAAGCAGGAAGAATTAGGTATTCCGTTGGAAGATGTCTTGCGGCAAGCAGGTGTATCTGAGCATACATTTCTTGATTGGAAGAAACGTTATAGTGCTCTGCCCGGCTTCCCGCAAGATTTGAAATGTCTGCAGGAAGAGAATAGCAAGCTCAAACAAATCGTCGCAGAACTTGCTCTGGAGAATGCTCGTTTGAAAGATCTGCTCGAACATAAATAAATGTTCTCAAATCGTAATGCAACACTTGCAAATTCAAGATGCATTTAGGATTAAATAAGCATATATTAATTGTTCGAATCAAATCGTGACTCAGGGCAAGCCTCTCCTCCGTCTATGAATAATGCTGCTAGGTAATTTGTTCTATAAGAGAAATTAGAAGATATAAAAAGTAATAGCCTGACGGGAGATATGACATGGAACAAATGTCTTTCAAATTGCCGGCTCTAACCGACAGCGCACGAACCATTAAACATATCGGCATCATTGTGTTTGAAGGTGTAGTTCTCGCCGATGTCATCGGCGCAGCAGATGTATTTGGTGTCGGCGACAAATTAATTTCTTCTGTCTTTGCCGGTCAATCCGGCTATGCCATCTCCCTGCTCTCACTCAATGGCGGCGTCATACGATCTTCTACTTGCGTGCAGATCATGACACTCCCGCTACCAGCGCACGACAATCACAACTTCGACACTTTACTGATTGCCAGCGGCACCGGCAGCTTCGATGCGTATCGCGATCCCGGCCTGATCACATGGCTACAAAATGTCAGAAGCAATGTGCGTCGCATCGGCGCGGTATGCACAGGTGTGTTTGTGATGGCTGCGGCCGGCATACTCGACAATCGTCGTGCGACTACCCACTGGGCCTTGCAAGATAAGCTGATACGCGAGTTCCCCGAGATCAAAGTGGAGCGCGAAGAAAACGTTACGGAAGATGATGGATTATTTACCGCGAGTGAAGTCGGCATGGCGACCGATCTGGCGCTCACCTTCCTCGAAAATGATTTAGGTGCCAGCGTCGCAAAACGCGTAGCCGAAAGTCTGGTGGTATGCCAGCGACGGCGTGAACGTCCGGTTGCAGTACGTCCGGTTAAAGTTACCGAAGTAAGTAAAAGCAGCAAGATCCAACAAGCGTCGCGCTGGTTCATCGATCACATGGCAGAGCCGATCAGCATACTGGATGCCGCCAACTTCGTCTCGATGAGTGAGCGTAATTTCCAGCGTCAGTTCAAACGTGAAACCGGCTGGACACCGCATGAATTTTTACTGCATCTGCGGCTGGAGGCAGTACGGCAGCAATTGACCGATACCGATCTGCCGGTCGACAAGATTGCACGCCGCTGCGGCTTCCTGAATGGCGAGCACGTCTCCAAACTATTCCGCAAACATCTGTTGATATCGCCGTGTGAATACCGACGCAATGAACGCGCTGCGCATAATCAGCGCGCCGACGATGCACCGATCACGGTTGATCCGGCGCTGTTAGGCCAGCTTTCGAAGCCGAAGAATTCCTTGGCCGACGGGCTGCAGTAAGCTCGTCGGCCCCAGGCAGCATGCTGCCGCGGTTTACTTCAACGCACCAAAGACCTTACCGAGGATGGCACTACCGGCACCGACCGGATCGTTACGTATCGCTTTCTCTTCCTCGCCGATGATGGTGTACAAACCGTCGAGCGCACGTTTGGTGACGTAGCCTTCTACCGTGGTTTCATCTTTGGAGACCAATCCGCTCGCACCCGCTTTGCCCATCACCGCGTTGTACTGGGGTGCGAGGCCATTTTTATCGGTAATCTTTTTTACTACCGGCAGAAATTGTGCGCTCAGTGGAGTGGCGGTTTTTTGACGGAAGAAATCCGTCACCGAAGTTTCGCCACCGGTCAGAATATTTTTTGCATCAGTGACGGACATCGATTTCACCGCATCCAGCAATAAAGGTTTGGCCAAGGCCACGGCAGATTCTGCCGCATGGTTCATCGACACCTGCAACTCTTCCACTTTCTTGCCCTGCCCGGTCATCTTCAGAATCGGCATCGCCTTCTCGACCACACTAGGCAAACCGATCTTCACTTTTTCATTATTCAGGAAACCGTTTTCCACCCCAAGTTTGGCAACCGCAACCGTCGCGCCTTTTTCCAGTGCAGCCTTGACACCGCTGGTGGCGTCCTTATTGCTCACATCTGCCAGCGACAAGGCAAAGGCAGCGGAAACGACACAGCTCAGCGAAACTGCCAGTGCCGTTTTGGAAAAATGATGATTGAGCATAGTGACTCCTCGATATAAACAATGGATGGGTATCTGCATTAAGCGCTAGCGGCTTCATATTATCGCAAGGCAGCTTTTTGCGGCAGCAGTTTGCCGCAAACATTTGCAAGCGTCACCACGCACGGCTATGCATGGCGCGCGCTGATTACCATAAAGATGGGAGCCGGGATTGCTGGCAGGAAAAGCGTCGCCGGGAACGACACTATATAAATATGTGGATAGGAGAAGCCAATAAAGCAATACGCCGACGGGGAGATGTACTCTCCCCGTCGGCGTATTTACAAACTCCGCTTATGGCTGAGTTTGCTGGTAGTCGCTGATGGACTTGCTTTAAGGCTGGGTAGCCAGCGCCAGACCATCTTTGGCCGGCGCTTCCCAGCCACCGCCCAAGGCACGGATCAAGGCCACCGATGCCACCGCACGCTGACCTGTGCTGCGGATCTTCGAACGTTGCGAAGACAGGCTGGAACGTTGCGCATCAATGACTTCAAAGTAGCTGGCAGAACCGTAGCGATAACGGGAATCGGCCAGACGCGCAGCCAGTTGCGCGGAGTTGACGGCCTGATCTTCAAACTGCAACTGACGATCCAGCGTCCGCAATGCACTCAGATTGTCTTCCACGTCCTGGAAGCCAACCAATACCTGCAAGCGGTAATTCGCTACCAGTCCTTCGTAATTGGCGTCCGCCCGCGTCAGATTCGCGCGGTTACGACCACCATCAAACAAAGGCATGCTGAGGATGGTGCCAACCACCGGCCCCAGCATCCAACTGCGGCTCGACCATTTGAACAAGTCACGCAATTCATTCGACTCGTAACCAGCTGAGCCGGTCAACAGCAGTTTCGGGAAGAAGGCTGCCTTGGCCGCACCGATACGCGCGCTGGACGCAGCCAGTTGACGCTGTGCCTGCGCAATGTCGGGACGACGTTCCAGTAAATCAGATGGCAAACCGGAAGGCACTGTGACGACCGCGGCTTCCAGTGGCGCCACCGGCAAAGTGAACTCGGCCGGTGCCTTGCCCAGCAAAATCGCCAAGGCATGGTCACGTTGTGCACGCTGGCGTTTTACGCCTTCCAGTTCAGCACTGGTGGTGGCCCATTCCGTTTTCGCCTGTGCCACATCCAGTTCGCTGGTATCACCGGCATCGAAGCGACGCTGCGTCAGATTCAGTGCTTCCTGCCGCAATGCGACCGTTTTTTGCAAAACATCCAGTTCCGAATCCAGCGAACGTATCGTGAAGTATTGCTGTGCCACGTCCGACTGCAAGGCGAGCAAGACGGAACGATAGGCCGCTTCCTGTCCTTCTGCATCGAGTCGGGCAGCACGGCTGGCATCCGACAGGCGGCCGAACAGATCAACTTCATACGAGAAGCTCAGCGGCGCGCGATACTGCGTGCTCGCCCCTTGCGCATTGCCGCTCCGCGTCGGACCGACACCTGCATCTACCTGCACGCCGCGATCAGCATCGATCACGCCGGCGGTAGCGCGGGCATCTTTCACCCGGGCCAGCGCAATCGCCAGATTCAGATTCGAGTTACCGGCTTCGACTATCAAGTCACTCAGTTTGTCGTCGCCAAATACCTTCCACCATGCGCCACGGTCTTTATTGTCAGCCGGTGCCGCCAGTTTCCAAGCGCCATCCAGCGTGCTGGCTTGTTCGCGGTAGGCCGCCGGCAAATCCAGCTTCACATCTTCCGGTGGCCTGGCGGTCGAGCAACCTGCCAGTACCAGCGCCGCCACCATCGTGCTCAGGGTTAAATTAAATTTCTTCATCATCACACCTCGTAATTGTGCGGAGTATCCGCTGCGGCTACAGGATGCGGATGGGCGACGTAGGCCTCGGTATCCGCTTCCTTCTTGCGCGTAAATTTCTTTTCCAGCGTACGCAACAGCACATAGAAGATAGGCGTCAGGAACAGACCGAATGCCGTCACCCCTATCATGCCGGAGAACACTGCCACACCCATCGCATGCCGCATCTCTGCACCGGCACCGGTCGACATGATCAGCGGCACCACACCGGCGATAAACGCAATCGATGTCATCAGGATAGGACGCAGACGCAAACGGGCTGCTTCAATCGCTGCTTCATAGATGCCGCGTCCCTGATGCTCAAGTTCACGGGCGAATTCCACGATCAGGATCGCATTTTTACAGGCCAGCCCCACCAGCACGATCAGACTGATCTGCGTGAAGATGTTGTTGTCACCACCTGTCAACCAGACACCGAAGATGGCGGACAGCAAGCCCATCGGTACGATCAGCAGGACTGCGAGCGGCAGGGTCAGGCTTTCATATTGCGCAGCCAGCACGAAGAACACCAGCAGCATCGCCAACGGCAGGATCACGAACAGCGTATCGCCGGCGATCTTGTCCTGATAGGTGATCTCCGTCCATTCGTAGCTGATGCCGCGTGGCAGGGTTTCCGCCAGCAAGCGCTCGACTACCGCTTGCGCCTGGCCGGTACTGTAACCAGGTGCCGGGCCGCCGTTGACGTCCGCTGCCGGGAAGCCGTTGTAACGGATGAATTGATCAGGGCCATAGCTCTGTGTCATTTTCAAGACCGATGACAGCGGCACCATTTCGCCATTCTTGTTGCGTGCCTTCAGCAAACCGATGTCTTCAGCATGCGCACGGAAAGGTGCATCCGCTTGCACCCGCACCTGGAAGGTACGGCCGAATTTGTTGAAGTCATTCACGTACAGCGAACCCAGATACACCTGCAAGGTATCGAACACGGCCGGTACCGACAGACCAAGCTGTTGCGCACGAGTGCGATCCAGATTGGCATACAGTTGCGGCACATTGATCTGATAGCTGGAGAACATACCAGCCAGTTCAGGCGCCTGATACGCTTTCGCGAGGAAGGCTTTCAAAGCATCGTTCAAGGCTTCTTTGCCCAGCGCGCCGCGGTCCTGAATCTGCAGCTTGAAGCCGCCGATGGTACCCAGACCCTGCACCGGTGGTGGCGGGAACATCGCAATGTATGCACCTTTGATACCGGACATTTGCTGATTCAGCTTCTGTGCAATCGCCGGGCCACTCAAGTCTTTGCTCTTACGTTCTTCGAACGGTTTGAGCGACATAAACACAATGCCTGAACTCGGGCTATTGACGAAGCCATTGATCGACAAGCCAGGGAAAGCCACCGCTGATTCAACACCAGGTGTCTTCATACCGATTTCGGACATTTGACGGATCACGTCTTCAGTACGATCCAGCGAAGAGGCATCCGGCAATTGTGCAAAGCCGACCAGATATTGCTTATCTTGTCCCGGAATGAAACCAGCCGGTACATGATGGAACAGGAACATGGTGGCGCCGATCAGCACGGCATACACTGCCAGCGCGGCCGATTTGCGTTTCAGGATGCCAGTCACACCACCACCGTAGTTATCCGAAGCACGATGGAAGACTTTATTGAAGCGAATGAAGAACCAGCCAAACAAGCGATCGATAAACAACTGGAATTTATCTTTCGGAGCACCGTGGCTCTTCAACAGCAAGGCAGCCAGCGCTGGCGACAAGGTCAGCGAGTTGAATGCCGAGATCACTGTCGAGATTGCAATCGTCAACGCGAACTGTTTAAAGAACTGACCAGTCAGACCGCTGACAAAAGCGAGTGGCACGAACACCGCCGACAAAGTCAGCGCAATCGCCACAATCGGACCCGATACTTCACGCATCGCTTTATAGGTTGCTTCGCGTGCAGTCAGACCGTCTTCAATATTCCGTTCGACGTTCTCCACCACCACAATCGCATCATCGACCACGATACCAATTGCCAGCACCAGCCCGAACAGACTGAGCGCATTGATCGAGAAGCCGAGACCCATCATGACCGCGAAGGTACCGATCACCGACACTGGCACCGCCAACAATGGAATGATGGATGCGCGCCATGTTTGCAGGAAGATGATCACCACGATCACCACCAGCAGAATCGCTTCGAGCAGGGTATGCACCACCGCTTCAATCGAGGCCCGCACGAATTGGGTAGGATCGTAGACGATGCTGTAATCGACGCCTTCAGGCATGTCTTTCTTCAGCTCGGCCATGGTCTTGCGTACATTGTTGGAAATATCCAGTGCGTTCGAACCCGGCGATTGGAAGATAGGAATCGCGACTGCGGATTTATTGTTCAGCAAAGAGCGCAATGCATATTCGCTGGCACCGAGTTCGACGCGACCGACATCGCGTAAACGAGTTACCACGCCATCCGCCGAAGTACGGATCACGATATCGCGGAACTCATCTTCCGTTGTCAGACGCCCTTGCGCGTTAACCGAAATCTGATAATCGACACCAGGTACCGATGGCGATGCACCGATCACACCAGCGGCGACGTTGACGTTTTGTTGACGGATCGCATCGACCACATCGTTAGCCGACAAACCACGTTCTGCCACTTTGCGCGGATCGAGCCAGACGCGCATCGAGTAATCACCGGAGCCAAACAATTGCACCGCGCCGATACCCGGCAAACGTGCCAGACGATCTTTCACATTCAGCACTGCGTAGTTACGCAGATACGCCATGTCGTAGCGGTCATTCGGCGACACCAGATGGACCACCATCGTCAAATCAGGCGAGCTCTTGGTGGTTGTCACGCCCAGACGCTGCACCACATCCGGTAAACGCGGCAAAGCCTGGTTGACACGGTTCTGTACCAGTTGCTGCGCCTGATCCGGCGACACACCCAGTTTGAAGGTAACAGTCAGAGTCATCAGGCCGTCAGAGGTTGCCTGCGACTGCATGTACAACATGCCTTCGACACCGTTGATTTGTTCTTCAATCGGAGTGGAAACAGTTTCTGCGATGGTTTGCGGATTGGCACCCGGGAAGTTGGCTTTAACCACGACCGATGGCGGAACCACTTCCGGATATTCGGAGATCGGCAGATTCAACATCGAGATCAAACCACCGATCAGGATGATGGCCGAAAGCACACCGGCAAAGATGGGGCGATCGATAAAAAATCGAGAGATATTCATTTCAGTGTTTTTCTTTTTAAATAGTGAGAGCTGAGTCAGCTAGCTGCGTGCGGCAAATTCTGAAACGCGATTAGTTGACTGCGCTGGCAGCTGCCGGCTTAGCCGTAGCAACGCGTGCATCCATCTTCACAACTTCCGGTGTTACGGTGTCGTTTGGACGTATGCGTTGCAAGCCGTTGACGACGATGCGCTCATCTTTTTGCAAACCGGTACGCACCACACGCAAGCCCTCTACTACCGGACCCAGGGTGACCGGGCGATACACCGCCTTGTTATCCGCGCCGACCACCATCACGTATTTTTTGTCCTGATCGGTACCGACTGCCTTGTCATCGATCAACAAAGCATTTTTGGCATTCGCATCACCGGTACGTACGCGGGCATACATACCCGGTGTCAGCGTGCCGTCCTCATTATTGAAGACTGCACGGACACGGATGGTGCCGGAGCCGGTATCGAGACGGTTATCAAAAGACTTGACGTGACCATTGCGTGGATAGCCGTCTTCACTGGTCAGACCGATGGAGACTGGAATCTTGTTCACGCCACTATTGCCGACGGTGCCGTTGCCGGCATAGCGGATATAAGTAGGCTCATCGATTTCAAAGTTCACATACACCGGCGAGACCGAGACCACGGTCGTCAGGGTCGGTGCAGTCGGGCCGGTCGCAACCAGATTACCTACTGTGATTTCGGCGCGTGATACACGACCAGCCACCGGTGCGGTGATTTCGGTGTATTGCAGATTCAGACGTGCAGTCAATACCGCGGCGTCAGTTGCTTTCAGATTGGCATCGGCTTCCTGCATCGCGTTTTCGCGGGTGTCGAGTTCACGCTGTGCGACGGCACGTTCTTCCAGCAAACGCTTGGTACGTTCAAGTTCGGTTTTGGCCAGTGCCAGACGGGCTTGTGCACCAGCGCGTGCAGCTTCGGCACGGGCCAGCTCGGCTTTATATGGACGGGGATCTATCGTGAACAGCAAAGCGCCCTTCTTCACCAACTGACCATCCTGGAAGTGCACTGCATCGATGGTGCCGGAGATGCGTGGGCGAATTTCGACCCGTTCTATTGCTTCGACCCGACCGGAGAAATCATCCCATTCTGTAACCGAGCGCTCCAATACATTCGCCACCGTCACACTGACTGCTGCCGGTGCTGCCGCCGGTGCTTTTTCTGCACGGCCGCTGAGTGAGACCGTCGCCGCGCCGACTATCAGTAAAACGCCGACCGCGATTGCGATGGCGCTACGGGAAAAACGTGGTGTGTTCGATGTTTTCATTTTCATTCCCTGAAAAGTAATCTGTAAAAAAGTGGTCAATCAAAATATCCGGTGCGAGATCCGCTATAAAACCCGCTGTGCTGCGAGATCAACTTCAGAAGAAGATCAACATCGCGCCGTGTTTTCCCCTTCGGCATGCGTGCTGAACTGAAGTGCCGGATTGCGCAAAAACGCATGCTGCCAACCTGAATCGGCATTTAGTGGCATCATGTCGGGCTTGCGCATAGGTTTAATGCTCAGCCGAGACGGTTAAACCGAAGTTGCCGAGTGGCACGCTGGCACCGGCCAATACGGCACCGCCAGTCAAGGCGCTGTCGTAAATCACGGTTTGCAGTGTTTCGTTATGCATCGCGGCAGACAGCGCGAGCGTACTGGCAGCAACAACAGTTAATTGATAGAGACGGTTTTTCATTTGGTACACTCGCTGTTTACTAAATTGATAAAAAGTATTGATAGATAGAAATATAAGAACGAACCCTGACAGCGGAAACGCCTTAAAAAATATTTCAGTTTCATGACATTTTCATATTTCATAGTGATCGCTATGAAAGTATGATGTGAACTGTATATTGCTTGTTTAAAGCTGTCAAGAGGTTTACTATCGATCGCTATGGAAATGGAAAATAAATCCGACAAAGCCGACAAAAAGGCCGACACGCCCCGTAAAAAAGGTGGCCGTCCGCTCTCTTTTGACCGGGAAGCAGCATTGCATCGCGCAATGTTGGTGTTTTGGCGTTTCGGCTACGAAGCCGCTTCGTTAAGCGAACTCACCTCCGCCATGGGCATTACGCCCCCTAGCCTGTACGCCGCGTTTGGCGACAAGGAAAAGCTGTTTCTGGAAGCGGTGGAGCTCTACTCCACGAAGAATTGCGACGCCCTGCAATGCCTGTTTGCGGAAGCCCCGACTGCGCGTGACGCCATCGAGCGCTTATTGCAAAGCAGCGCGGTCGACAATACCTGCCCGAGTCACCCACCCGGCTGTCTGGTCGTCACGTCCACCACCAATTGCTCTGCTTCAGCGGAACATGTGCAAACGGCCATGACGGAACGACGCGATTATGTGGAAACCATGATCAAGCAGCGCATAGAACAAGGCGTGACGGAAGGTGAACTGCCAGCGGGTACCGATGCCAGTACGCTGGCCAGCTTTTATGCGACGGTGATACAGGGGATGTCGACGCAAGCACGCGATACCGGTGATCGCGACAAACTACTGGCGATTGCGGCTGCCGCCATGCGTGCCTGGCCGGTCGCCAGACAAGAGCAAAGCAAAGTCAAAGCAGCATAAAAAACAGCGGGCGTCCTGCCCGCTGTCTGCACATTCAATTAGGGAAATTTAAAAGGATGAGCCGGCCGTTTGCAAAAACGCCAGCTCTTCTTCCGTTGATTCGCGTCCGAAAATAGCATTCCGGTGCGGGAAGCGGCCAAAACGCGCAACGATGTCTCTGTGCTTGATCGCAAACTGTACAAAACCGCTAAAGGTTTCCTTCTGCGCGGCCGGCACATCTGCCAACAACTCCTCAAACAATTGCACGCAACGATGTTGATGCTCCAGCACTTCGGAGTGTTCTAGCGGGAGATATAGGAAGACCCGTTCTATCGGGCGTAAATGGCGTTCGAAGCCATGATCCAGCGCAATCAAGCTCCATTGCAGAGCAAGCGCATCAAACGCAAAGGAAGTCGGCAAACCGCGATACATATTGCGCGGGAATTGATCTGTCAGCAGGATTAAAGCGAGTAAGTCGCGTGGCTGCGATGCCCACTCATCCAGCTCGCCGTTTGCCGCCGCCAGCGTACTGGTTTTGAAACGCGCACTAATGGCCTGGTCTACTGCGGTGTCTTTGGCCCACCACAGCTGGTTCTGTTGTGCCGCGGTTTTGCTATCGTCCAGTTCGCTACCGAACCAGAACGCCAACACTGCATCTGCCGTTTCCATCGTCATGCCGTCTCCTGATTTACCTGTTGCTACGTGTCAACAATGCCAACTTATCGTCAGCTATGGTCGCACAGGAGGCGGTGATACGGAAGCCGGCAATCAGGCTTTGGTGTTGATGTTTTGACCTATATTGGCCGGCAGGCTGACCTTAGGAATCGCATCCAGCAGACTGAGCGCGGTTGAACTTTGAACGTCCAGCGCCTTTTTGAATACGGTCAGCGACACTTCATTGCTGGTGCGTTGCTGGGCCAAACTACTTGCCAGACTGGCGATATTGCTTACGTCCATAGACACCTCAAATGTATATACAGGGGGTACTTCCACCCCACCGCTTCTACCTTGTTATCGGCTGTAATCAGGAATTCTTTATGCTTTCCATATCGATAAGTTATCTATCTCACAGAGCGTCCCAAGTAAACGCTGCTATAAATAGTAATTGATGGCAAGATAAAGCGCGCTATGTTTGACTAGCGCACATGGTTTGAGCCCGTATCTATCGATACCACTGACAAAAATATCTCACAAGAAATGTTCAATCAATTTTTACGCGATCCATTTTTGCTTAGGCTCCCGCTGGCAGCACTCTGCCTCACGCTCAACGCGTGTGCTTCGCTGCCCGACGTGCAATACCTGAAGACTTCATTACAACCGCAAGACTCGGCGACAATACAAACCGCTCAGGGCGGCACACTCTCCAAAGAAAAAACCGAATCGCTGCTGGCGCGCCGTTTGCGCAGTGACAATGTGGCTTTGCCTGAACTGGCCGCACTGGAAGAAGCCGCCACCGGCAGCCCGCTGATCGCCGGCAATAAACTGACCTTGTTGAATGACGGGCCAGACACCATGCGCGCGATGCTGGCCGCGATCGGTGCAGCCAAAGACCACATCAATCTGGAAACCTATATCTTCAATGAAGATGCCATCGGCAAAGAGTTTGCCGAACTGCTGATGCAAAAGCAAAAAGCCGGGGTGCAGGTCAATATTATTTACGACAGCATCGGTTCCCTCAGCACCCCGCAAGAGTTCTTCGATAAATTGCGCGACAGCGGCATACAGCTGTTGGAGTTCAGTCCGGTCAATCCATTCAAGCGTGCGCTCTCGACTCGTCTGAACAATCGTGATCATCGCAAGATCCTGGTGGTGGACGGTCGTGTCGCGTTTACCGGCGGCATCAATATCAGCAGCGATTACTCTTCGAAATCGCTGTTCCGCTCGCGCAAAAAACCAAATGATGACGACCTCGGATGGCGCGATACCCACATACAAGTCGAAGGCCCGGCAGTCGCCTCCTTCCAATGGCTATTCATGCAAACATGGGTTGGCCACAATACCGATAGTCTGGCCAAACGCAACTACTTCCCGCCACTGCCGCCGATGGGTGACAAGGTAGTGCGTGTCATCGGCAGCGAGCCGGGCGGCAATTACGAAGTCTATAAAGCCTATGTGCTGGCGATGCAGGAAGCCAAGGTATCGATACACGTGACCAATGCCTACTTCGTGCCCGATGTGCAACTGGTAGAAGCGATCACCAAGGCCGCCAAACGTGGTGTCGATGTGAAAATGGTGTTTCCCGGTATGTCTGATGCCGGCCTGGTGATGCATGCCGGGCGCTCGTTTTATACCGAATTGCTGGCCGCCGGTGTGCGCATCTTCGAATTGCAAGCATCAGTACTGCATGCGAAGACCGCCGTGATCGACGGCTACTGGTCTACCGTCGGCTCAACCAATCTGGATATGCGCAGCTTCCTGCACAATCGGGAAGTGAATCTGATCGCACTGGATCGCGCCTTTGGCGATGTGATGGAAAGCGCCTTCAACGAAGACTTGAAGAACTCGATAGAAATCACGCCAGAAGTATGGGCCGAGCGCCCCTTCTCCAATCGCATCAAGGAATGGATGGCACGACGGCTGGAGTATTGGCTGTAGTACTGCTGTCGGCGCTATGCTTGCCGCACACTATTCTGCGCTTAGTAAGAACTCAATCCGGCGTCTGCTGGCAAAAGCGCAGGTGATTGCCGAAAGGATCGGCAATATCCATCATGCGGCCCCATGGCAAATCTTGTACGCCGGGCTTGGCGTTTTTATAGTTTTGCGCCAGCAGCTCTGCATGCAAGGTGTCGATATCGTCGATGGGAATAAAGATCGCTGAACCCGGCGTCGCATCGCCATGATGCTCACTCAAATGCAAGATCAGCGACGAGCGTCGCACCTGCAGGTACAAAGGGAAATTGTCGCCGAAGCGATGTTCCCAATCGCAGCTGAAACCAAGGAAGTCGAGATAAAACTCTTTGGCCTTCGCTTCATCAAAGATGCGAATGATAGGAATGGCGGCGGAAATTTGCATGGCTTTATTCGGGCTGGTGACGTGTGTGAATTATGACTGATCCAGGTGGCCGTATAAATAAAAAAGCGATGCATCCGCATAGATGCATCGCTTTCATTTTTTCTATCTGATTACCGCGTTTGCAGTGCCATTACACCAGATCGAAACGGTCAGCGTTCATGACTTTGACCCAGGCCGCTACGAAGTCCTTAACGAATTTTTCTTTCGCATCGGATTCCGCATAGACCTCGGCTACCGAACGCAATATCGAGTTGGAGCCAAACACCAGATCTGCCCGTGTGGCAGTCCATTTGACTTCACCAGTGGTCCGATCACGGCCTTCGAACACATTCGCGTCGTTTTCTACTGGTTTCCACTGCGTACGCATATCCAGCAGATTGAGCAGCACTTCATTGTTGAGCACGCCTGGTGTCTTGGTCAGCACACCATGTCTGACGCCATCAACGTTGATATTGATGGCGCGCAAGCCACCTATCAGCACTGTCAATTCAGGCACGCTCAAACACATCAGCTGTGCTTTATCTATCAGTGAGACCTCAGCCGGCAACGCACTCTTCTTACTCACGTAATTGCGGAAACCATCGGTACGTGGTTCCAGCGCAGCGAAGGATTCCACATCGGTCTGATCCTGACGCGCATCATTACGTCCTGCAGAGAAAGGTACTGTCACGTTAACGCCTGCCGCTTTCGCCGCCTGCTCAACCCCGACTACGCCAGCCAGCACGATCAGATCGGCCAATGAGATTTTCTTGTTGCCGTTAGAAGACTCGTTGAATTCAGCCTGTATGCCCTCCAGCGTTTTCAGAACCTTGGCCAATTGCTCAGGCTGGTTAACTTCCCAATCCTTCATCGGTGCCAGACGAATACGTGCACCGTTCGCACCGCCGCGTTTATCCGAACCACGGAAGGTCGAAGCGGAAGCCCAGGCGGTACCGACCAATTCGCTCACCGACAGGTCAGCAGCCAGCAGCTTGTTCTTCAGTGTCGCCACATCCGTAGCATCGACCAGGGTGTAATCCACTGCCGGAATCGGATCTTGCCAGATCAATTCTTCCTTCGGTACTTCCGGGCCGAGGTAACGCGAACGAGGACCCATATCGCGGTGCGTCAGTTTGAACCAGGCGCGCGCGAACGCTTCAGCAAAGGCTTGCGGATCTTCGTGGAAGCGCTTGGAAATCTTGCCAAACTCCGGATCAAAGCGCAGCGTCAGATCGGTGGTCAGCATGGTCGGCTTGTGGAATTTACCCTTGATATGCGCATCAGGGATGATTTCTTCCGCATCCTTTGCCACCCATTGCTTGGCGCCGGCAGGTGATTTGGTGATTTCCCATTCAAAGTTGAACAGGTTTTCGAAGAAGTTATTGCTCCACAGTGCTGGCGTTTTGGTCCAGGTCACTTCCAGACCACTCGAAACCGTGTCCGCGCCGTGGCCCTTACCGAAGTTGCTGATCCAGCCCAGACCCTGCGCTTCTATCGGTGCGCCTTCGGGCTCTGGTCCCTTGTGCGATTCAGGTGCGGCACCATGGGTTTTACCGAAGGTGTGTCCGCCTGCAATCAGCGCAACGATTTCTTCATCGTCCATCGCCATGCGGTAGAACGTAGCGCGGATATCCTTGGCTGCAGCCATATAGTCACCGCTGCCGTCCGGCCCTTCCGGATTTACATAGATCAGACCCATGTGGGTTGCGCTCAGATTTTCATCCAGCTCGCGATCACCGGTGAAACGTTTGTCGGTGCCCAGCCATGTGGTTTCTGCGCCCCAGTTAACATCGTTATCAGGCTCCCACACGTCAGCGCGACCACCGGCAAAACCAAAAGTACGGAAACCCATGGACTCCAGCGCCACATTACCGGTCAAGACCAGTAAGTCGGCCCATGAAATGCGTTGGCCATATTTTTGTTTGATCGGCCACAGCAAGCGACGCGACTTGTCGATATTGACGTTATCCGGCCAGGAGTTAAGTGGCGCAAAACGTTGCTGCCCGCGTCCACCGCCGCCTCGGCCGTCCATGATGCGGTAGGTGCCGGTCGCATGCCAGGCCATGCGCACGAATTGTGGTCCGTAGTGACCGAAGTCAGCTGGCCACCAATCCTGGCTATCGGTCATCAGCTTGACCAGGTCTGCTTTTAGCGCCTTGTAGTCAAGCTTCTTGAATTCTTCTGCGTAATTAAATTTCTCGCCCAAAGGGTTGGACTTGTTCGAATGCTGGTTGAGTACATCGACGCGCAACTGGTTGGGCCACCAGTCTCTATTGCTTGTACTAACGTTAGCAGCATGGGGAAAAGGACACTTGGCTTCGCTAGACATGATGGAGTCTCCTTGAGTTATTACGGCTCAACATGAACCGTGAAAAATGAATGGGAAATGAAGGGGAAAACGGCACGACATTATTTTGCTTAATGCGCTTGCGCTAAAGCGGCCAATACTTCCAGCCACAGCGGAGACGAAGCTGACAATGAAACCAGCGGTGATGGCGAGTGCAGCGGAAATCTGGGCACAAGAAACTCCTGAGTAATGACGGCAAACAGAGTTTATGCAAAAACTATCAATATTAGAATTTGATTGTTTAAATATATCGGATAGCCACTGACTATTTCAAACGAACACTAATGTAACCCGAGTCTGCAAAGAAAGAACAAGAGCGGAAAAAGTTTTCATGATCCACTTTTTCATGGAGGGACCACAGGTTCAGACGCCCAGCCACTCTTGCCTGATCGCAGCGTTCGCCTGCAAATCCTGCGGGCTGCCTTCGAACACGATCTGACCGTGCCCCATGACATACACCCGTTGCGAGATCTCCAGCGCAATCGCGAGCTTTTGCTCGATTAGTAAGACCGATACGCCGCGTTGCACCAGCTCCTGCAGGAAGCTCGCGACCAAGGCCACCATTTGCGGTGCCAGTCCTTCGGTCGGTTCATCGATCATGATTAATTGCGGATCACCCATCAGGGTGCGGCATAAGGCCAGCATTTGTTGTTCACCACCCGACAGCAAGCCGGCCTGCACATGCTGGCGTTCCCGCAAGCGAGGAAACAGGCGGTACATATCTTCGCTCGTCCAGCTTGATTTCTCCTGTGCGCCGAGCAAGAGGTTTTGCGCCACGCTCAGGGTCGGAAACACGTCGCGGCTCTCGGCCACATAACCCAAACCCAGACGCGCAATTTTGTAGGTCGGCATGCCGAGGATGTCCATGCCCTTGAAACGGATGGAACCAGTGGCTTCCAGCATGCCCATCGCCGCCTTGACCGTGGTGCTGCGCCCTACGCCATTACGTCCCAGCAGGCTGACAATTTCACCCGGCGCGATGCGCAGATTAATACCGTGCAGTACATGGCTTTTGCCGTAGTAGGCATGCAGGTTTTCAATTTCCAGCAAGGCGCTCATAAGGACTCCGTCTTGCCCAGATAGGCTTGCTGGACCAGCGGATTATTGCGGATATTGTCCGGGGTATCGCAGGCGATGATTTCGCCATAGACCAGCACCGCCACCTGATCGGCCAGACCGAACACCACATCCATATCGTGCTCCACCATCAGCAGGGTTTTACCTGCACTGACCTTGCGTATCAACTCGACTGCCGCGTCAGACTCGGAGCGACTCATGCCGGCGGTCGGCTCATCCAGCAATAGCACGTCGGCGCCACCGGCGATCGTGATCCCTATCTCCAGTGCACGTTGCTCGGCATAGCTGAGCAAATCCGCTTCCACATGCCGCCTTTGCTGCAAGCCTATCTGCTCCATTACTTGTTCGGCCCGTGCGCTGACATCCCGCAAACCATTCAGACGCTGCCAGAAAGAATAACGATAGCCGAGCGACCATAGCACCGCGCAACGCAGGTTTTCAAAGACACTGAGGCGATGGAAGATATTCGTGATCTGGAAGCTGCGCGATAAACCGCGGCGGTTGATTTGATACGGCTTTTGTCCCGCGATACTGCTGCCGTTCAACAAGATATCGCCGCTGCTGAGCGGGAAGCGTCCCGAGATTAAATTGAACAAGGTCGACTTGCCAGCACCGTTCGGACCGATCAAAGCGAGGCGCTGTCCCTGCGGTAATTGCAGATTGGCGCCACAAATAATTTCGCTGTTGCCGAAACTCTTGCGCACATCTTTCAATTCGAGTGCCAGTGGGGAATTGAGCAGCGTCATGCCGGCACCTGCTGCATTTGCGCTTCTATCTCCAGATTGACCTGCGCCCATGTCTGTCGCAAACGCGGCCGGACATAGCGCCAGAGTCCGGCGCCTAGTGCAAACAAAAGCACGCCACAGAGCCAGCCATGCGGCTGTGCGGTATCGATGGTCCAGCCGAGTAACTGGATCGCGCTGCCATTGCTGCTATTCAAACTCAGGTGATACAGCATCTCGACCAGCGTCACAAAGCCCGCCAATAGCAGCAAGCCAGCCAGTGCCGTCATCGCGAGCCGCGGTGCCATGGCTTTGAATTTGCCGTACTGAAGCAAGCGCAGCAACTGCATCAGCAGTCCGGCAATACCGCCCGGTGCGAGCATCACGAGCAAGACGAAGAACACACCCAGATACAACTGCCAGGCACTGGTGTAACCGGACAGTACGACCGTCAACAACACACCGACGATGGCACCCAGGATGGGGCCAAAGAAGAAGGCCGTACCACCAATGAAGGTGAACAGCAGGATCATGCCGGAGCGCAAGGCGCTGACGTTTTCAGCACTGACGATTTCAAAATTGATGGCGGTCAGACCACCCGAAATGCCGGCGAAGAATGCCGACAACATGAGCGCCAGATAACGCACCCACTGCGGATCGTAACCAATGAATTCGGCCCGCTCGGGATTGTCGCGCACCGCATTGATGATGCGTCCCAACGGCGTTTGCGTATAGGCATACATGGCGATGGTGCTGAGCAAGAGCCAGAATGCGATCAGGTAATACACCTCTATCTGAGGACCATAGGTGATGCCGAAGAAGGCTGGGCCCACCACGCGATCGGTAAAAATGCCGCCCTCGCCGCCAAAGAATTCCGGAAACATCAGTGAACAGGCAAACACCAGCTCCACCATCCCCAGCGTAATCATCGCGAAGGTGGTGCCTGACTTGCGCGTCGTCACATAGCCAAACAAGGCACCGAAGAACAAACCGGCAAAACCACCCACCAGCGGAATCAGCGTGATCGGTATCTGCAGACGACCGGCGGCCAGCAGATTGATCGCATGGATCGCGCAAAATGCGCCCAGTCCCGAATACACAGCATGGCCAAAGGACAGCATGCCGCCCTGCCCCAGCAGCATGTTGTAAGACAGGGCGAAAATAATAGTGCTGCCCATCTGGCACAGCAGTGACAGCGAAGCACTTTGCGTGAAGATATGCGGTGCCAGCAACAACACTGCGATGAAGCCGCCCCATATGATGCCGCGTCGCAGCTGGCGGCACTTGCTGTTGAATGCGAGTCCGCTACTCATGCGTCCCTCGTCCCTAGCAAACCCCGAGGCCGGAAGATCAGTATCAGTACCAGCAAGAGGTAAGGCAGGATGGGCGCGACTTGTGAAATCGTCAGTTTCAACAAACCATAGCCGAGCGTGTCAGCGTTGATGTGCAAACCCGCCAGCGCTAGCGCATCGAGCAAAGAAACATCCAGTGCGACGGCAAAGGTTTGCAAGACACCGATCAGCAGCGACGCCAGCAAAGCACCGCACAAAGAACCCATGCCGCCGACCACCACCACCACAAAGATGATGCTGCCCAGCGCATGCGCCATATTCGGTTCGGCCACAAAGGCATTGCCACCGATCACGCCCGCCAGACCGGCCAGCGCGCAGCCACCGGCAAAGACCCACATAAAAACCCGCGGCACATTGTGGCCGAGTGCCTGCGCCATCTGCGGGTGCGTCAAGGCAGCACGGATCACCAGACCAATGCGACTAAGCGTCAGCGTGAAGTAAATAGCGGCCAGCATCAACAAGGCAATCAGCATCATGAAGCCGCGATAAATCGGGAAGGTGGTGGTGTACAGCGTGAACAGCGAACCCTGCAACTCGGCCGGTACGCTATACGGAACGGCGACGCGCCCCCATATCAGTTGCACCAGTTCGACGATCACATATGACAGGCCAAAGGTGAACAGCAGTTCCGGGATCTGTCCGTACTTGTGCACGGCGCGTAAGCCGTAACGTTCGACCAGTGCACCGAGCAAGCCGACTGCCAGTGGCGCCAATACCAGCGCTGGCCAAAAGCCGATGGCCGTGCTGATGCTATAGGCGAAGTACGCCCCTATCATGTAGAAACTCGCGTGCGCGAAATTCAATACACCCATCATGCTGAAAATCAGCGTCAGCCCGGATGACAGCATGAACAGCAACAAGCCATAGCTCAAACCGTTCAGCAATGAAATCAGCGTAAATTCCACGAGCCCGTTTTCTCCTCTCCGGGCATGACCTTGTCGGCCCGGTCCTTCATCAGTAGTGTGCGAACTTGTGTGCCCAGCCGTGTGACTATCAGCGCATCAATTCACTCAGGGAATAAGATCGCAGCGTACGGCGACATTAGCGCGCCGCGGATTCAGCGCTGCCTCGCAGTTCTACTCTATAGCAGAACTGCGCAGTGATTTTACACGGTGAATTTAACGTGACGGCCGTTTCATCTGGCACGAGGTAGGTTGGGCAGCGACGTAGGCATCGATCTTTTGATCGGTGCGCCAGCCGTAACCGGTGTTTTCCTGATCGAACTTCACATCCGTGTTGTTCTGCTTGACCCAGGTTGCGATATACAAGGGTTGCTGGGCCTGATGATCGGATTTACGCATTTCCACTTCACCGTTCAGGCTCTTTACCTTCATGCCTTCCATCGCCAGCGCAACCTTCAGCGGATCGGTCGAACCCGATTCACGGAATGCCTTGCCCAGCATATTCAGCACCGTATACGACGCCATCGCGTAGTAATCATCGTTGTACTTCTTTTTGAAGTCTTCGATGATTTCCTTGCCGGCATAGCTTTCGTTATTCAAATTCCAGTAAGCGACGTATTTGACGCGATCCAGTCCGGCCGCCCCCATCGCAGTCGGCACACCGGTGGTCGCTGCATACAGCGTGTAGAAATTCGCTTTCAGGTCGGCATCACGTGCCGCTTTGACCAGCAAGGCCAGATCAGCGCCCCAGTTAGCCGTGATAATCGTGTCTGCACCGGCCGCCTTCATCTTCGCTACATACGGCGAGAAATCCTTGACCTGCCCGATAGGATGCAAATCATCCCCAACGATCTGCACATCCGGCCGCTTACGGCTCATATAGTTGCGCGTCGAACGCGATACTTCCTGCCCCAGCGCATAGTTCTGACCGATGATGTAAATCTTCTTGATGTTCGGGTCTTTGGCCATGAAAGTGGTCAGCGACTCCATCTTCATTTCAGAATTCGCATCAAAGCGGAAATGCCAGAAACTGCATTTGCTATTGGTCAGCGCCGGATCGCCTGCCGAGTGGTTCAGGAACAGGACTTCCTTGCCCGGGTTACGGTCATTGTGTTTGTTGATCGCATCAATCAGCGCCAGTGCCACGCCGGAGCCATTGCCCTGCGTAATGTAGCGGTAACCCTGATCGATGGCCGACTTCAGTTGGACCAGCGACTCCTGCGGACTGCCCTTGTTATCGAAACCGACGATTTCTACCGTATTGCTACCAGCCCACTGCTTTTGATTGGACAGCTCGGCAATTGTCTGGAAACTGCGCAACAGATTTTGCCCGACCGGCGCAAACGGGCCGGAAAGAGGATCGATAAAAGCGATCCGGACATTTTCTGCAAGGACGGGAACAGCGGCGAAGCTAACAGCGGCGGTAAGAACGAGGGATGAAATACGCATGAGCATTAATCTTTAAATTTCTTCTTGGAAATAATGGTCATTTTTATACCATATTTATGGGATATTTGTGACGATAAACGACTCTGACAGATTGCTTTTCAGGCAGCTGCAACTGATTTTGCCTTCTCTGTCAAAATACGCCCTTTATAACGTACGTCAATTGACTCACGTCAATACGTGCGCAAGTCATGAAACCGTAATAAACCGTATCGCATGCAGAGCGCAATCGCCGGACCGACTCACAGGAAAGTATATGAACGCCCCGAAGCCACCACCAAGCGCACCGTACCCGATCTACCGCACGGACACCCTGCCCTTTAGCAATTCATTTGCAGCCTTGCCACCGGCGCATTACACGGCACTCATGCCGACACCCTTGCCTGCGCCTTATCTGGTGTGTGCCAGTGGCGCGACTGCGGCTCTGATCGGACTGGATGTCGCCGATACGCATAGCGAAGCTTTTATCGAGACCTTTACCGGCAATCGCATCCCTTCCGGTGCCAAACCATTGTCGGCGGTGTACTCCGGGCATCAGTTTGCGGTGTGGGCCGGTCAGCTCGGCGACGGCCGTGCCATCTTGCTGGGCGATGTACCAGCGCCGGATGCACAACCAGCCGGTCGCCTTGAACTGCAATTAAAAGGTGCCGGGCTGACGCCCTACTCCCGCATGGGTGATGGTCGTGCGGTTTTACGTTCATCGATCCGCGAATTCCTCTGCTCGGAAGCGATGGCTGCACTCGGCGTGCCGACCACGCGTGCACTCTGCGTCACCGGCTCAGATCAACTGGTCATGCGCGAACAGCCTGAAACCGCAGCCGTCGCCACCCGCGTGGCACCAAGCTTCGTGCGATTCGGCTCGTTTGAGCACTGGTTCTACAATGAAAAACACGATGAACTAAAGACGCTCGCCGACTACGTCATCGACAACTTCTACCCTTACTTCCGTAGCAGCGAGAATCCGTACAAGGCACTGCTGACCGAAGTCACTTTGCGTACTGCGCACATGATCGCGCATTGGCAGGCGGTCGGCTTCATGCATGGCGTCATGAACACCGACAATATGTCGATTCTGGGACTGACACTGGATTACGGTCCGTTTGGCTTCATGGAAGCCTTCAACGCGACGCATATCTGCAATCATACCGACCAGCAAGGACGCTACTCATATGCGCGCCAACCGCAAATCGGTGAATGGAATTGCTATGCGCTGGGTCAGGCCTTGCTGCCGCTGATCGGTGACGTCGAAGAAACTCAGGCGGCACTGCGTATCTACAAACCTGCGTTTGCCGAGAAATTCGAAGAATTGATGCAAGCCAAGCTGGGCCTGAAAACCCGCCATGCTGACGACCGTAAACTGCTCGATAGCCTGTTTGCCATCCTGCAGGACAGCCATGTCGACTTCACGCGCTTCTTCCGCCTCTTGGGCAATCTGCAGCCGGCTAATAGCGCCAGCCACGAACCTCTGCGTGACCTCTTCATTGATCGTGCCGCATTTGATGCCTGGGCGCTACAATACGGCGCGCGCCTGCAGCAGGAAAACAGCATAGATAGCGAGCGCAAGCTTGCAATGGATTCGGTCAACCCCAAATACATCCTGCGCAATTATCTTGCGCAAATTGCCATCGAAAAAGCGCAAAATAAGGATTACTCGGAAGTCGCCACCTTGCTGCGCGTACTGGAAAAACCGTTTGACGAGCAGCCCGAGTATGAACAATATGCTGCCCTACCGCCCGACTGGGCCAACGATCTGGAAGTGAGTTGCTCATCATGATAGATAAAGTAATCAAAACCGACGCCGAATGGCGTGCCATGCTGGATGACGAAGAATATGATGTGACGCGCCATGCCGCGACCGAAGCACCGTTCACCGGTCGCTACTGGGATCATCACGAATTCGGCATCTACACCTGTGTCTGCTGCAATACGCCATTGTTTGCATCTGACACCAAATTTGATTCCGGTTGCGGCTGGCCAAGCTACTTCAAGGCACTCAACCCGGCTAACGTGAAAGAAAAGATAGACCGTGCCTACGGCATGATACGTACCGAAGTCATCTGCAATGTCTGCGATGCGCATCTGGGCCACGTCTTCAATGACGGCCCACCGCCGACCGGTTTGCGCTATTGCATCAACTCCGCGTCATTACGTTTCGACCCGGCTCCAGAACTGAAATAAGGCTAGTACACATGAAATTTTTGTTCGATCTATTCCCGGTCATCCTCTTCTTCGGCGTCTTCAAGTGGGGCGAAGGCAATACCGAAGCAGCACAAGCTTTTGGCCAGCAGTATCTGTCTGGCGTGGTCTCCGACGGTCTGGTCACCGCAGCGCAAGCACCTATCCTGCTGGCGACTGCCGTGGCGATCGTGGCAACCGTATTCCAGATCGCTTATTTGCTGGTAAGAGGCAGAAAGATCGACAAGACTTTATGGTTGTCGCTGGCCATCATCGTCGTCTTCGGTGGCGCCACCATCTACTTCCATAACGAAACCTTCATCAAATGGAAGCCGACCGTGCTGTACTGGTGCTTTGCCGCAGCTCTGTTGTTCAGCCAGATCTTCCTTAAAAAGAACCTGATCCGGACCATGATGGAAAAGCAGATGACGTTGCCGGCAGCGGTCTGGCATCGCCTTAATCTGTCCTGGGTCGCTTTCTTTATGACGATGGGCTTGATTAATCTGTATGTCGCCTACAATTTTTCCACAGCAACCTGGGTCAATTTCAAGTTGTTCGGCGGCATGGGCTTGATGGTTGCCTTCATCATTGCACAAAGCCTGTTACTCTCTAAATACATGAAAGAACCGCAATGAGCGCAAGAATGGATCGCATCCAGGCTAAGCTGAACGAAACTTTTGCGCCCCTCGAATGTCAACTGGAGGACGAATCTGCGCTGCATGCTGGTCATGCTGGTGCAGCCTCCGGTGGCGGGCATTTCCGCTTGCGCATCATTTCAGCGCAATTTGAAAAGCAGAGCCGCATAAATCGCCATCGGCTGGTGTATGATTGTCTCGATGACATGATGCACAAAGAAATACATGCATTAGCCATTACTGCTTTGGCGCCATCCGAAGTCTGACGCGCGCCGGAAAATAATAGCTGTCACTCTCAAATAAAATAACTTCCATTAGGAATAAATATGACCTTAAAACCTGCTCATTTGCTGGCCGCCTTAATCGTATCCGCATCACTGCCTGCGATGGCACAAAACCTGGCCGTAGTGAATGGCAAGCCCATTCCATCTTCCCGCGCTGATGTCATGATCAAGCAAATGACCTCCCAGGGTCAGCAAGACACGCCTGAACTGCGCGCGATGGTCAAGGATGAACTGATCAACCGTGAAATCCTGATCCAGGAAGCCGACAAGCTGGGCCTGGGTGCACAAGCTGACGTTAAAAACCAGATTGAAATCGCACGCCAATCCATCCTGATCCGCGCCCTGGTAGCTGACTACCTGAAGAAAAACCCGGTCAAGGATGCTGACATCAAAGCTGAATACGACCGCTTCAAGGCCCAAGCCAGCGACAAGGAATACCACGCTCGCCACATCCTGGTTGAAAAAGAAGACGAAGCAAAAGCCATCATCGCTAAGCTCAAAGGCGGCGCGAAATTTGAAGACCTGGCCAAGCAATCTTCCAAAGATCCAGGTTCGGCAGCGAATGGCGGCGATCTGGACTGGGCATCCCCAGCTTCCTTCGTGAAGCCATTCTCCGACGCGATGATTGCCCTGCAAAAAGGCCAATTGTCGGAAACACCGGTGAAAACCCAGTTCGGTTACCACGTCATCAAACTGGATGACGTACGTACCGCAAAAATCCCGACTCTGGAAGAAGTAAAACCACAAATCGCTGAATCGCTGCAACAGAAGAAACTGCAAGCGTTCCAACAGCAATTGCGTGGCAAAGCGAAGATTCAATAATCTTCAGCAGTCGATAAAAAAGCGCTCTTCGGAGCGCTTTTTTGTTGCCTGATTGGTTTTCTCAGTGAGGGGTGCCATGTCGGGTGCGACGCGGCGGTGATTAACTGTCTGCTATCGGCCAAAAGCGGACATTCGAAGAAATAAAAAAGGCGACCATCAGGTCGCCTTTTCCTTTATGTATCTTGCGTTAGAACGCCCACTTGGCTTTCACTGACGCCGTGTGGTTGAGATAGTCTGAACGACCTTCTGCATCGTAACGAAAGCTGACTTCCGTACCATTCGAGGCCAGCATGCTGTATCCAATACCACCACGCATCAGCCAAGGTGAATGGTCGATGCCAGTCGTTAGAAACGATTGCCCCGGCGCCCCCGCATAAGCGGCAACGATGCTGCCCTGCTTGTTAATGGTGTCGTAACCAACACCGAAGTTGGCATCGAAACGTGAGGTATTGGAGAAACGATGTTGCAGGTATGCATCCGCACCAATCACAAATGCATCTGTTTTATTCGAACCAACATTCAGGTTCAATGCATCGGCACCGCTTTCGCTATACGCCTGCGACTTCAACCATGTGTAATCTGCACGCAGTGCTGGTGTCAGCGTCGTTTTTTCGCTTAACTCAAACGCTTGTGCAAGGGCAGCACCGACGTGAGCACTGTAGGTACGGTAGTCGGCACGTGCAGTACGTTTCAAGCCACCAAACTCGATATCACGTGTGGACTTGCTGTCGTTCAGACCGATATCACCCTGGAACGAGAAAGTACGATTGCCGCCTATGTCTTTACTGCCGTATGCAGAAATCACGTGTGAGTCGATATTGGCACGTTGTGCGGCACCGCTGAGGTTAGTATTGCCATCGACTGATGTCTTGGCATAACCATAGGCCACACCAAAGCGAGCCTCCGATGCGACTTCTGCATCGGCACCGAGTGCCAGACCCCAGGTGTCCGCCGTGAAGCCAGCCGCACCACTGCGATTATCCTGTTCGGCGCGCGAACCAAATACTTTGCCCCAGGCGTTCTTGTTGGCGAATGCATCGCCGCCTGACAATCCAGTCGTATCTGAACTATTGCGATTCTGAACCAGATTCTGGAAGGTCGACAAGGCACCCTGTACGGCTTGATTGCCAGAGATGACCGGAAGTGTCTGGGCAGTTGCACGGGCGACATCACGGTTGTTGGTTAATTGACCGAGGGCCGTTACTACGGTTCCCATATCGCTAGTCCCACCATTGTTTACTTGCGCATCCAGCACACTAGCTGCGCCTAAGGCAAACCATTGACCACCCTCTGTGACCGCAGCAAGAATTCCGCTTGAGCTGTTGGCGCGCACCTTTAGGTCAACAGAGTTTGCGTTCCGAATGGCTTCAAAATTGAAGAGTGCTGAGTTGTCCGTGACGTTGAAGCCATTGGCAGTCAATGTGCCGGCGCGTATGACGTCGGTCAGGATAGTGCCGTTTGCCAGCGTAGGTGCCGATGCCACTTCGACATTGAGTTTGGCGTTGGTATCAAATGTCGCAACGCCCGTGACATCAAGCTTGCCATAATTGGTAAGACTCGTCACGCCGATACCAAGTGCCTGACTCGCAGATTGGATGTAGGTATCAAACCTCAGTGTGCCTTGGGATACTGTGGTGCTACCCGCATAGGTATTGCTGCCAGCGATAGTTAACACGCCGCCACCTTGTTTGGTGAGTCCACCCCCACCTGTTAGAAGGCCCGCAGTTGCGATACCAACGTTGTATCCATTGGTGTCGAAGTAGGCGCCGTTGCTGCCGATGGTGATATTCGAGCTGCCAGAGTTTTGTAAGAAGTTGTTCTGAGCCCCCGTTGCCTGCAGGATGCCACCGTTCCAGTTGAACTGAGAAGTATTGGAATTTAACGACAAGGAATTGACGGCCAGTAATCCGCGCGCACCACTGGTGCCGTTGAGATTTAGGGTGTTACTACCTGCACTCCAGAGACTAAGATAGGAACTGGTGACCTTTGCCCCGTCTTCAATGGTGAGGGTGGCGCTACCAAAAACGCCCATATTAATCTCTGCCGAGTTTTCCCAAATTGAATTAGTTCCGGTCACGATGACTGTGCCGGTGCCGGTGCCGGTACGGCCGATATACGCAAAAGTATTGCTTACTTTTCCCCCGTCTTTGATGATGAGGGTGCCGGTATGAATATGACCTACGCTAAGGTCGCCTCCAACATTCCATGTTGAGGTAATCGTTTCTATCTGCCCGCCATCAATCGGGGAGGTTTGTGCCATCCCTGCACCAGCATACAGTCCAAGTAACATGGTCAGCAATGGCTTGCTGACCATGTTGCCGGTTTTGCCCGCACTGCGTGTTTTTTCTGAAGTGACTTGCCAGGTGCCGGTGCGGCGATTGAAAACGGATTTGAAGCTGTGGTTCATCAGGGGCTCTCCGATTGTTGGGGTATGCAGTGCGACCGTCGGAGGCCAGAACTACAGGTGAAGGGCATTCCACAAATCGGTAAAGAAGGGGGAGAGAACAGCAACCCGAGATACCTCACAGTGGCGTCAGGGCAATATTGTCCATGCCGCGAGGCAAGATGTACATCACTGAAAACTGGTATTTGGTGATGTTTTTGGGACTTTTTTGCAAAAGACTTGGGCAAATTTACTTATGGAAGGTCCGCTTTGGGTCGAGAGCGGACATCGTCTAACTTATCGCTAGAACAGCGATTGCGTATTTCCAATAAAAAAGCCGCCCAGTCAAAAACTGAACGGCTTTCAAAAACCACTTTAACGAGTAAAGCTAGCTAAATCACCCCACCCACTTCCGTGCATTACGGAACATGCGCATCCAAGGCGAATCTTCGCCCCATGACTCTGGGTGCCAACTTTGCTGCACGCTGCGGAACACACGCTCTGCATGCGGCATCAAGACCGTAAAGCGACCATCCGGCGTGGTTACCGAGGTAATCCCTTGTGGCGAACCATTCGGATTGTATGGGTAAGCTTCCGTCGCGCGACCTTTGTTATTGATGAAGCGCATCGCTACCAGCGCTTCGTCGATGTCACCTGTCAACGAGAAGTCGGCATAGCCTTCACCGTGCGCAATCGCAATCGGGCTTTGCGTGCCCGCCATGCCATTGAAGAAGATCGATGGCGAGTCTGCTACCTCAACCATAGAGAAGCGCGCCTGGAACTGCTCAGCCTTGTTACGGGTGAACTTCGGCCATGCTTGCGCACCAGGAATGATGGACTTCAGATTACTCATCATCTGACAACCGTTACAGATACCCAGAGCAAACGTATCCTGACGGCTGAAGAAGGTCGCAAACTGCTCGGCCAACTGATTGTTGAACAAGATCGTTTTTGCCCACCCCTCACCTGCGCCCAGTACGTCACCGTAAGAGAAGCCACCGACTGCAATCACGCCTTTGAAATCACTGAGGTGAGCACGACCACTGATCAGATCACTCATGTGCACGTCGACCGCGGTAAAGCCGGACTTGTGCATGACATAAGCGGTTTCGATATGCGAGTTGACGCCCTGCTCACGCAGGATCGCAACATGCGGACGCACACCCTTTGCAATGAACGGCGCTGCGATATCTTCCTGCGGATCGAAGGTGATGATAGGTGTAATGCCCGGATCCAGCTTGTCGAGGATGCGGTCGTATTCGGCATCGGCGCAATCCGGGTTGTCACGCAGACGCGCAATACGCCAGCTGGTTTCGCTCCAGAAGCGATGCAGGTCGATACGCGACTGACTGAAGATGGATTTGGCATCACGGGTGAATTCAACCATATCGGTTTCATTCGGCTTGCCGATGATGTGGCTGCATGCGCCCAGATTGTATTCACGCAGCACATTCATGACGTCCGATTTTTGCTCGGCACGTACCTGTATCACGGCACCCAGTTCTTCATTGAACAAGGCACGCAGAGTCAGGTCGTTGCGACGCTCGGCCACCTGCGTGGTCCAGTTCTTCGCATCGCCACCGTCGCTGGCGTGTTCACCTTCCAGTGTCAGGATGTCGAGGTTAACCGACAAACCACTGTGACCGGCAAACGCCATTTCGCACAAGGTGGTGAACAAGCCACCATCGGAACGATCATGGTAAGCCAGCAATTTGTCTTCTTTGTTCAGACGCTGGATCGCGTTGTAGAAACCTTTCAGGTCTTCTGCGCTATCCACGTCCGGCGTTTCATTACCGATTTGCTGCATGACTTGAGCAAAAGCGGATGCACCCATACGATTCTTGCCACGGCCCAGATCAATCACGATCAGAACGGTATCGCCAGCATCAGTACGAATTTGCGGCGTCAGCGATTTGCGCACGTCATATACAGGTGCAAACGCGGAAACAATCAGCGACACCGGCGATACCACTGCCTTGTCTACGCCTTCATCTTTCCATGTGGTGCGCATCGACAAGGAATCCTTGCCGACCGGGATGCTGATACCCAGCGCCGGGCACAACTCCATGCCGACTGCCTTGACGGTATCGAACAAAGCCGCGTCCTGACCAGGCTGACCGCAAGCGGCCATCCAGTTGGCCGACAATTTGATGTCGGAGATATACGCGATCGGCGCCGCTGCAATATTGGTCAGCGCTTCACCTACCGCCATGCGGCCGGATGCAGCCGCATTGATGACAGCCAGCGGGGTGCGTTCACCCATCGCCATTGCCTCACCCAGATAACCTTCAAAACTCATGCTGGTGACTGCGCAATCGGCCACCGGGATCTGCCATGGGCCGACCATTTGATCACGTACGGTGGTGGCACCAACGGTACGGTCACCAATCGTGATCAGGAAGGATTTGTCGGCGACTGTCGGCAGACGCAGTACGCGCACCGCAGCTTCCAGCAAATCGATGCCGGTAACGTCGATCGCCGGCAGCGCTTGCTGCACATGGCTGACGTCACGGTGCATCTTCGGCGGTTTGCCCAGCAAGACATCCATCGGCATATCGACCGGGTCGTTGCCGTGTTCCGGATCGATGACTTTCAACTGACGTTCTTCGGTTGCGGTACCAACTACGGCAAACAGGCAGCGCTCGCGTTCACACAAGTAAGTGAATTGCGCCAGGCTTTCCGGTGCGATCGCCAACACGTAACGTTCCTGCGATTCATTACTCCAGATTTCCTTCGGTGCCATACCGCTCTCTTCCAGCGGCACTTTGCGCAAATCAAAGATCGCGCCACGTTTGGCATCGTTGGTGATTTCCGGGAAGGCATTCGACAAACCACCGGCACCAACGTCATGGATAGACAAAATAGGATTGTCGTCCTGCATCGCCCAGCATGCATTAATCACTTCTTGCGCACGGCGTTCCATTTCCGGATTGCCACGTTGTACCGAATCGAAATCCAGATCCGCAGTATTGGTACCGGTTGCCATCGACGACGCAGCGCTGCCGCCCATGCCGATACGCATACCCGGGCCGCCGAGCTGGATCAGCAGGCTGCCGACTGGCAAATCGTGTTTCTTGGTGTGCTTGGCAGAGATGCTGCCGATGCCGCCTGCGATCATGATCGGCTTGTGATAGCCGTTGACCGAGCCAGCGATGTTTTGTTCGTAGGTACGGAAGTAACCGCCCAGATTCGGACGACCGAATTCATTATTGAAAGCAGCCGCGCCTATCGGACCGTCGATCATAATGGCGAGTGGCGTCGCGATGCGGTCTGGTTTGCCATACACCGGCGCTGTTGCACCGTCGGCTACCGGTTGCGTGACATCATGGCTGTTTTCCCAGGCCTGCACGCCATCTGGCAGCAACAGATTGGACACGGTAAAGCCGCTCAGGCCAGCCTTAGGCTTGGCACCACGACCGGTTGCACCTTCGTCGCGGATTTCACCACCAGCACCTGTCGACGCGCCCGGGAATGGCGAAATTGCGGTCGGATGGTTATGCGTTTCAACCTTCATCAGAATGTGCGTCAGCTCTTCCGATGTTTCATAGACATTGCCGGCAGCAGCACCACGTGGATAGAAGCGCGTGACGGTTGCGCCTTCGATCACAGAGGAGTTATCGCTATACGCCACCACGGTGCCGCGCGGCGCCAGTTGGTGGGTGTTCTTGATCATGGCAAACAGCGATTTATCCTGTTTGACACCATCGATAGTCCAGTCGGCGTTAAAGATTTTGTGGCGGCAGTGTTCGCTGTTTGCTTGTGCAAACATCATCAGCTCGACGTCGGTAGGATTACGTTTGGCGGTGGTGAATGCAGCCAGCAGATAATCGATTTCGTCGTCGGACAAGGCCAGACCGAGTTCGGTATTCGCATTGACCAAAGCGTCTTTGCCACCTTGCAGCAGATCGATGAAGGCCAGCGGCTTGGCTTCCAGTTCACCGAACAGGCCAGCGGCTTCGTCGGCACTGCGCAAGACCATTTCAATCATGCGGTCATGCAGCAAGGCTTGCACTGCTTCTACGCTCTCTGGCGCCAGGTGTTTGGCGCCGCCCAGCAAACCGGACTTCACATGCACCACATAGACGATACCGCGTTCGATACGGCGGATCCCGGCCATGCCACAGTTGTGCGCAATGTCGGTCGCTTTGCTGGCCCATGGTGAAATCGTGCCGAAACGCGGAATCACGACAAACTCATCACCTTCCAGCTTGGAGCTGAATGGTTCGCCATAAGTCAGCAGTGCTTCCAGACGCTTGACCTCGTCCGCCGCGAGTGGCGCAGCCGAATCGACAAAGTGCAGGTAGCGACCGGTCACGCCGGAGATGGCATGATCGACTTGTTGCAGTTGAGTTAAAAGACGTTCGGTACGAAAAGCAGACAGGGCGTTGGAACCTGGCAAAATCAGCATGGCGAGAAGGTAGTTGATGCGAAAAAACGGACAAATTCGGCCGCCGTTCCGCGAGTTAGATCAGAAACCGTGATTATACCGCGACCGGCCGTCTTTACCGCCGTTTTCACTGTTGAAACAGCAATGCCCACAATACAAAAAGGGACGCATTTTCATGCGCCCCTTCTGTCAGCTGCCGTCAACCATGTCTTGCCGGCCTGTCAATTCCACTTGCCGCCACGCCCGCCTACACTGAAACGCCCTGCTCCCAGCAAGACCAGCGCCAGCGCCGCGACCAGGAACATGCCTTGCAATTCCAGCGCCCAGCCGCCGGTATCGGACAGCGTCAACAACTGTTTGGTATGCACCAGAGCAATCGCGAAAACCATATTCCCGGCAATAATCAGCGCCGCCAGCCGTGACCAGATGCCGACTATCAGCAGGATCGGGGCAATCACCTCGCCCAGATATACCAGGTAACCCACCGCCGCCGGCAAGCCCGCGCTGGTCGTAGCGCTAATCACAAAAGCCGGTCCCGCCATGATTTTTGCAATACCGTGCAGCAGGATTAGTCCACCCAACACCACGCGCAGAATCAATTTGCCAAGATCGTCAGTATTTTGCATATCGCCCATCCTTGTCTGAGGTTGATGATTCGTCGGCGCCGGCCTCGTCTGAACGGGCCGGGTCGGTACGAAGCCATATTGCCATAGGCATAATACTCCCGGCTGGCGAAAAATGTACTTTTTACACCTGCTTTGGCCTTATTCGCCGAGCAATTCCGCGACAACCTGCAAACCGTCGACATGCTCCGAAATCACCTTGATGATGACGATGATGGGAATACCGAGCAGCATCCCGCATACGCCCCACAGCCAGGCCCAGAACAAGAGCGAGACGAAGACCGCGACCGCATTCATTTTGGCGATGCGCCCGGTCATCCAGGTAGTGACGAAAGTGCCGACCACGGTGGCAATCAGCAGCGTCGCTCCGCCCACCGCCAGCACCGAGGAAAAGGTACCGAACTGCATAAAGGCGGTGACACCTGTTGCCGCGATGATCAGCAGCGGGCCGAAGTAAGGAATGATGTGCAGGACGCCCGCCGCCAGCGCCCAGGCCCCGGCATTTTCCAGTCCTATCCAGCGCAAGGCGCCCCACATCAGCAAGCCGAACAGCACATTCGTCACCAGCAACATAAACATATAGTTCTGGATCGACGTATTGATCGCATCCAGGATTTGCACCGTGATTTTGCGCGTAGCCAGCGAATGCCCGCTAATCTTGACCAGTTTGCGCCGGAACATATCGCCGGACTGCAGGAAAAAGAACACCAGGAATATCACCATCGCGGCCTGGCCGAGGAAGCCCGCGAGACTGATGGAACTGGCCAGCAGCCATTGGCTGAAGTTAAAGACCGACTGTTCCACCGGGCTCTTTACAACCGGACGGCCGCCGGCCGCCTGGTTCGTCGCCTTTTCAATTTCAGTCGCTGCCGCCTGCATTTGCTGGATCGTGCTGCCCTGTCCTCGTTGCAGGCTCTTTACTGCGCGCGCCAGCTTTTGCGTGGCCGTCGGCAAGCTGACCAGGATCGAATTGAATTCATCGCGCAAATTATTCGCAGTCAACGCACCGCTGCTCACTATCGCAATAATGACCACCGACGCACCGAGCCAACGCGGGATGCGGATGCGTTCCAGCCAGACCACCAGCGGATTGAGCGTGTAGGCAATGAAAATACCGAACAGCAAGGGAATGAAGAAGGCATGCGCGACCGACAGCGCAAACACGAATGCGACGGTCGCGATAATCGTCAAGGCGACGCCGCGCGCATTGACCGGCAAATGAATGACGCCGGCCGCAGCCACACCTTGATCAGGCGGCATGCTCAGCGGGCTTGGGGTCGGCTTTGGGGCAGCCGCTTCTGTATTTTTATCAGTCATAGGGATACTTGGGAATAAATCCTGCGAGCAACAAATGCGGCATCAAACGATGCGCCTGCAGCGCGGATATGGAAGTACGATTGTCCCATATGCATTACAAGAAAGCATGTTGATTTCAGGCCTGTATTCGGCTGCAAACAACAAATTGCCCTTATGTACGATAACGTACGGACAACATTCCACATGCGGCGCAAACTGCAGTCGAAGGTGCATAGCCCTATGCGACATGCCCCTCCACGCATGCGCATCTAATGATCGAATTTACAAGGAGACCTTATGCTCTATACCATCGCAGTTGTACTCGTCATCCTTTGGCTGGTTGGCTTGGTCAGTTCCTACACCATTGGCGGTTTCATCCACATTTTGTTGGTGATTGCCGTCGTGCTCATCCTGTTGCGCGTTATCAGCGGGCGAAAACCGTTCTGACGACCCAGGTGAAATCCATGCGGCAGACGCTTGCTGCAACAAAAAACCGTACCGCCTGGTACGGTTTTTTTATGCCGTAGAAACCGGAAAACTCCGTTCGGCCGCGCCGCCCGACCCGATAGATACAGATATAAGCAGCTTTGCCACGCTTTTTCGCCATTTTTCAAAAATTTGCATGACTACTGCTGGCACAGCCATGTATCCGCTTGGTAACATGGCGGGCTAATTCTGGGAAGGATAGAAGTAATGCAAGTAGCGGTTATCGGTGCAGGTGTCATTGGGGTAAGTACCGCCTATTTTCTGGCTGAAGCAGGACATGAAGTGGTCGTCATCGAACGACACAACAATGTGGCAGAAGAAGCCAGTTACGGCGACTCTGGCATCCTCGCACCCGCCAGCATTGCACCGTGGGCTGCACCCGGCGTGCCACGTTCCTTCCTCTCCTCTCTGTTCAAGCCCGAATCCCCGATCCTGTTGAATCAAGCCTGGCGCCCATCCATGCTGGGCTGGTTGCGCCGCTGGATGAAAGAAGCTGACCTCGAGCGTTACCAGATCAATCGCGAGCGCATGCAACGTATCGCGTTTTATAGCCGCGACCTGATGCATATGTTGCGCGAGCGGCATCAGCTGGATTACGAACAAACTCCCGGCTATCTGCAATTATTCCGCAGCGAGCGTGATCTGCAATTGGCCAAGACCTCTTTCGATTTCCTCGCGGCGCAAAACATTCCACACAAGCTATTGGACGCGGCAGCGGCGCACGCCATCGACTCTGCGCTCAATCCGAACACACCGCTGGCAGGTGCGCTGTATCTGCCGGAGGATGAGTCCGGTAACTGCCCGCTCTTCACCCGACAAATCCGCGCGCAGGCACAAGCCATGGGCGTCGAGTTCCACTTTGGGAATGAAGTCAAATCGATCGAAGAGTCGAAGCGCGGTGTACATCTGCAAATCGATGATCACAGCTTTTCCGCTGAAGCAGTGGTGATCGCCGGTGGCGCAGACAGCAACAAACTGCTGGCGCCGCTCGGCTTGCATTTGCCGCTGCGTGCCGTTAAAAGTTACTCGGCCACAGTGACCATACGCAATTTTGAATCGGCACCGGTTGCCGCAGTGGTCGATGAAAGCTACAAGGTTGCCATCACCCGCATGGGCAAACGCATACGCGTAGCTGGTACTGCAGAGCTGGGTTCGACCAGCCCGGAATTGCGTCAGTCCGCACTCAATACCTTGCTCAAGGTCGGTTACGACTGGTTCCCCGATGCGTGCAACTACAACACCGCTACCTTCTGGTCTGGTAGTAGCCTGATGCTGCCGGACGGCCCGCCAGTCATAGGCGCGACACCCGTCAAGAATGTGTTCGTCAACATCGGCCATGGCAGCACTGGCTGGGCGATGGCAGCGGGCTCCGGCAAGGTACTGGCCGATATTATTTCGCAGCGTACGCCGGACATCGACATCGCCGGTTTGACGCCACTGCGCTATCTCTGATTTGAGGTCGGCATAATTGGTCTAAAATCAAATGCATCAGCACACTGTGCTTGCATCCATTTGATTTGATAGCCATATGACCGACATCCACGCGCTCTACCCGATTGCTGAAATCCGCCAGATCGAACAAGCTGCACTCGCGACACTCCCCTCCTACACCCTGATGCAACGCGCCGGCACTGCCGCCGGCGAACTTGCCTATGAGTTGCTGCAAAACAGCGATAAGGACAGACGCGTGCTGGTACTGGCAGGCCCCGGCAATAATGGGGGCGATGCGCTGGAAGCCGCAGCACAACTGGCGCAAGCGGGACTCAAAGTCACGATCTCCTGTCCGCTCAATATAGAGAACGCAGCCGCCGATGCACAACAGGCATTGCGCCGGGCCCAAGCCAGCAAAGCGGTGTTCGTCGAGAGCACGGATGCAACGATCAGCAACACCGACTGGGCCTTGGTCATAGACGGTTTATTCGGCATCGGACTCACACGCGCCATCACCGGACCTTTACGCGATCTGGTGGCGACTATCAATGACATGCGCTGCCCGATACTGGCACTCGATGTGCCCAGTGGCTTGAACGCCGACACCGGTGCCGTGATAGACGATGCCGATGGCACCGAAGCTGGCATTGCGATCCGCGCCAGCCACACCATTACCTACATCGCCAACAAGGTTGGTGTGCATACCTGTGAAGGTCGCGATCACGCCGGTAGCGTCAGCCTCGCCACACTCGACATCGCCAGCGAGCATTTCCCACCGGCGCAGATGCATCTGAATCGCCCTGCACTATTTGCGCAATGCCTGCGTCCACGTCGGCACAATACGCACAAGGGCACATATGGCGACGTCAGCGTACTGGGTGGTGCACACGGCATGGTGGGTGCTGCGGTACTGGCCGCCCGCGCCGCTGCCAAATGCGGTGCCGGTCGTGTCTTCATCGCTTGTCTAGCCGACTCCTTGCTATACGACAGCATGCAGGCCGAACTGATGAGCCGCCTCGCCAGCAATATTGACTACACCACGACCACTACTGTCGCTGGCCCGGGGCTGGGAACTTCGCGTCTGGCGCGCGATACGCTGGCGAAAGCGATAGTGGCGAATACGCCGCTGGTGATCGATGCGGATGCGCTGAACCTGATCGGTAACGAACCATCCTTGCAAGAAAAACTGCTGGCGCGCAGCGCTGCGACCATCATCACGCCACATCCGCTGGAGGCAGCACGACTGCTGGCGACTAGCACGCAACAAATTCAGGGGAACCGGATCGCTGCGGCACGCGCGTTGGCGAGTACCTTCCGCGCCACCACCATATTAAAAGGTTCAGGTACCGTAATCGCAGCAGCGGATGGCAGCATTGTCCTCAACACCACTGGCAATCCGGCCCTGGCGACTGCGGGTTCGGGTGACGTACTGGCGGGTTTGACCGGGGCCTTGCTGGCGCAAGGTTGTCCGGAATGGGAAGCGGCGCTGGCTGCAGTGTATTTGCATGGCCTGGCAGCGGATGAACTGGTCAAACGCGGGATCGGCCCCATCGGTCTGACCGCGAGCGAATTAATTCCAGAAATTCGCTCGGTCTTGAATCAACTGGTGAGTGCTCAGGCAGCCTGAACCAGACGTCCGGCCGAAATCGTGATCGTGCGTTTGCACAGGGCTGCAATCGAAGGGTCATGTGTCACCAACACCAGCGTCGAACCACGTTCACGATTCAATTCAAACATTAATTGAATCACAGCGGCACCGGTCGCCGCATCCAGACTACCGGTCGGTTCGTCGGCAAACAGCAAAGGCGGCTCACTGACGAAGGCACGTGCCAGTGCGACCCGTTGCTGCTCACCGCCCGACAAATACTTCGGATAATGTTTGAGGCGCGTGCTCAAGCCCACGCGTGCCAGCATCGCTTCGGCTTTTTCCTTCGCCTTGGCGTCACCGCGTAACTCCAGCGGCAGCATGACATTTTCCAACGCATTCAAATGCCCGAGCAATTGAAACGACTGGAACACAAAACCGAGTTTGGACTTGCGCAAACCGGCACGGCCATCCTCATCCAGCGCAAAAATATCGGTGCCATCCAGCTTGACCGTGCCATCCGAAGGCGTATCCAGGCCAGCCAGCAGCCCCAGCAAGGTCGACTTGCCTGAGCCGGAGGCACCGATGATCGCGAGCGTGTCGCCCGCTTGCACGGTAAAATCAACCGCTTGCAGGATGGTCAGCTCACCCGTGGCATCCGCTACGCGTTTAGTCAGATTGATTGCTTCAATTGCAGGATACAAAGTAGAGGATTCAGGCATGCCGATTAATTTCAAGTTTTCGTATCAGGTGGGAAGTGTAAAGAAGGTGTTGAGCGCATGCGCGTTGATCATGCTCGCCTCGTTCACAATGAGCGCTTATTCTGCATCAAAAACCATACTCGTGCTCGGCGACAGTCTGTCAGCGGAATATGGACTGCAACGCGGTGAGGGCTGGGTCAGCCTTTTGCAAAAGAAGCTGGATGCGGAAAAAATCACCGCGCCCATCGTCAATGCCAGTATCAGCGGTGAAACCACCAGCGGCGGCGCCGCGCGTTTGCCGGCGCTGCTAGCTAAACACCAGCCTGCAGTGCTCGTGATCGAACTGGGCGCGAATGATGCCTTGCGTGGCCTGTCACTGGTCGCCACCCAGCAAAACCTGCGCGCGATGGTGACGGCGGCACAAAAAGCAAAAGCCAAAGTATTACTGGTCGGCATGCAAATTCCGCCCAACTACGGCACCGATTACACACGTCAATTCGCAGCACTGTTTCCGAAGATAGCCAAAGACAGCAAGTCTGCGTTGGTGCCCTTCATGCTGAAAGACGTCGCAGACAAAGCGGATCCTAATTTATTCCAGGCTGACCGCATTCATCCGGCAGCAGTAGCGCACCCGATCATATTGAATAATATCTGGCCGCAGCTGAAACCTTTGCTAGCCAAGTAGTAACGTCTAGCTTAAAGAAATGCCGTTCAGTTGTCGGGCTGAGCGGCATTTTTTATTGTCAGCTGGTTTTCTCTGTTACTTGCGGTGCAGATGTTTTTCTTAGCCAAAACACAGCACAATAAAAAAGCGCTCCGAAGAGCGCTTTTTTAAACCAGAAGATTCAGAGTATCAAACTCTTAGTCAGCAGCATCCGCCTTGGCGACTGCCGGCTTGATGATCTTCACTTTTGCTTTTTCTTTCAAGACATCCAGATAAGCCTGCATCTCTTCCTGTGCCAGCGCTGCAGTGATTTGCTGTTGCTCAGCCTGACGCTTGGCAGTATCTACCTTACTCGGCGGCACCACGCGTATCACGCGCAATACGCCATAACCCTGGCCCGGCACTTCGACACCGACATACGATGGCAATTTGCTGGTATCTGCTTTCATTACGGCCAGGAACAATGCAGGATTCACGCCCTGGCTTTTCGCACGTGACACGGTTTGTGTCGCCGAGAAACCGGTCGCATCATCTTTGGCTTTCAATGCAGCCAGTTTTTCTTCGCCCGCTTTTTTCGCCAGTACCAGCGCTTCAGTCTGAACCACGCGCTCACGTACTTGCGCTTTGACTTCATCGTAAGGACGTTTGCTTGCAGGTTTGTAATCCACTACACGACCAGCGATCAGCGTATTCGGTGCCACTTCCACTGCTTCCGTATTACGTTTGTTCTTCAACGAATCTTCCGAGAACAAGGCGCTCAGGAATTTTGCGTTGTTGAATGGTGCGGTTGCTGGCAAGGCTGGATTAGGCTGACGCGACAGATTGTTGATGGTTTCAATTTTCAGCTTCAACTTGTCGGCAACAGACTTCAGACTATCCGCTTGTTCATAAACGGTGTTGCTGAAGACGTCAGCGGTTTCTGCATACTTCTTGGTCACCAGTTGTTTGCGGATGTCGTTCGCGATATCGCCTTTGACTTGTTCCAACGGCTTCAAGGTGGCCGGTTTGATTGCCGTCACTTTGATGATGTGGAAACCATAGTCCGATTCAACCAGATCGCTCAACTCACCCTGCTTCAGTTTGAATGCAGCATCTTCAAACGGCTTGACCATCATGCCTTTGCTGAAGAAGTCCAGATCACCACCACGTTCGGCAGAACCCGGATCATTCGAATTTTCTTTGGCCAGCTTGGCGAAGTCTTGCGGTGCTTTACGCAATGCTTCCAGCAATTTTTCTGCTTTGGCTTTGGCAGCCGCTTTTTCTGCTGCAGGCGCATCTTTGTTGGCAGCGATCAAAATGTGGCTAGCGCGGCGTTGTTCATCCACACCATATTGCTTGGCATTTTGTTCGTAATACGATTTGACGTCAGCATCGCTGACATTGATTTGTGAAGCTAGCGCATCAGCCGTCAACACGACGTACTCTGCCTTGACTTGCTCAGGTACGGAGAATTCATTGCTCTTGTCGTAGTAAGCCTTGAGCATGTCGTCTGTGACCTTGACTTGTGCTGCATAGTCAGCGGCTTTGAAGGTCAGGTATTGCACTTCGCGTTCTTGCTCACCCAGTTCAGACAAACGCTTGGCCAGCGAGTCCGGTGCAAATGCAGTCGACTGGATCGCGGCATTGACTTGCTGCACGATCAGATCCTGACGCAATTGCGCATCGTACATGGTTGGCGTCAAGCCTTGCGCTGCCAGTAAAGATTCATAACGCTTGTAATCAAACTTACCATCCACCGTCAAACCTGGGATAGCCAAAATGATTTGCTGCAAAGCCTGGTCAGAGACCGATAATTTATTGCGTTTGGCTTCTGCTGCCAACACGCGTTGTGCGATCAAGCCATCGAGCACGTCTTGCTTGGCTTCCGCGGTATCAAACATTTTCGGATCGAACTGACCACCGAACATTTGACGGAAACGTTCCATCTGGTCGCGTTGTGCCGCGTCCCATTCCGGTTGCGTAATTGCCTGACCGTCGACCTTGGCCACAGTAGTCGATGAATCGCCCATGCTGGTGTAGCTTTCCAGTCCGAACAAAGCAAACGATGGGAAGATGACCAGCAGCAGCAGGAACTGCATCAGGCGTTGGTGAGTGCGGATAAAATCAAACATGGCTAACCAATCACAGGCAAAACGCGATCAATACGTCGCATATATGAAAAAAGGCGAACTCTCGTTCGCCTTTTATTTTTTTGGCGGAGTGGACGGGACTCGAACCCGCGACCCCCGGCGTGACAGGCCGGTATTCTAACCAGCTGAACTACCACTCCTAAACTACTTGATGATTATTTTGCGAGTTTGACTGATGGTGGGTGCTGACGGGGTCGAACCGCCGACATTCGCCTTGTAAGGGCGACGCTCTACCAACTGAGCTAAGCACCCTTATTCTTGCTTAACCAGCCAAACATACAGCGTTGTCACCACGCCGCAAAAGAAAATAT
>RCUQ01000053.1_pt1 | contig 158219 bp, 160 predicted proteins | sample 2166351 | NCBI WGS metagenome assembly RCUQ01 (sample SAMN09932597, study PRJNA488358) | compost metagenome | feature: garden; material: soil; isolation source: compost soil in acetonitrile-enriched culture | place: Germany: Experimental Botanical Garden Goettingen | collected 2016-01-27 | reverse complement strand
AAAATCAAGCGAGCGAGTCTGATATGAGCGACATCAAATTGAAAACAAATTCAGCCAAGCTGGTGTTGGCGCTGGCCACCATCCTGGTGACGGCATATATGTGGTTGTTCCTGCACGCCGAATCGCAGCTCGCCATTGGTGCACTGATTGTGCTGGCACTGGTGCTGGTGATCGTCGGTAAAAAGTTCGGCACCACGCAGCGCATCGAACAGGCAGCGGCCAGTCGGCCGGGTCTGGCGCGCTTGTGGATGGTGATGGGTTTGCTGGCACTGGTAGCAGCCTTTTACGACAGCCACTTTGTGTTGATGATGATCTGTGCGGTCTTGCTGTATTCGACGGCATGCATGGGTCTGACGCTGCAATTCGGTTTTGTCGGGGTGGCTAACTTTGCCGGTGCTGCATTCTTTGGTATCGGTAGTTACACCACCGCCGTGCTAGCGACGCATACCGGTTTGCCACAACTGGCGAATATTGCGATTTCCGGTGTGGTCGCGGCCATCATCGGTTCGGTGCTGATTCTGCCGGTGCTGCGTACCCGTGGTCACTATGCAGCATTGGTGACGATCGCCTTCGGTATCCTGTTCAAGACCTTTATTGAAGTCAACGATGTACTCGGCGGTCCGCAAGGTTTGCAAGTGCCGGGCATGCAATTGTTTGGTCATGCGTTTAACGATGGCTTCAAATTGTTCGGTATCGAGTTCTCGTTCTATGTGTCGTATGTGCTCTTGAGTCTGGTGATTTGCGCTGGTGCCTTTGTACTGGTGAAGGCACTGGAGCGTTCATGGGTCGGTTTGAGCATGGACGTGGTGCGTACCGATGAAACGGCAGCGGCAACCTTCGGCTTGCATATCGCACGCTGGAAGGTGATTGCCTTCACCATGGGTAATCTGTTCGCTGGCATCGCCGGTAGCGTGTACGGCATGATGGTCGGCTTTATCGCACCGAACAACTTCACCTTCTCTGATTCGCTGTTGCTGGTCTCGATCGCCATTCTCGGTGGCTTGGGTAATCCGGTCGGCCTGATTCCTGCCGCCATCATCGTCTTGATGCTGCCGGAAAAACTCCAGTTCATACAGGAATATCGCGTCTTGCTGTACGCAGCACTGGTGATTGCGATTCTCCTGTTCCGTCCGGACGGTCTGCTGCCACGCAAGACACGTTTGTTCTTTAGCAGAAAGGATGCGTGATGACTGCGACTACTTTAGATCAGGCAGCCGTGAACACAACGCACGCTGCACACAAGATAGGTGGCAAGCTGGTCGGCGTGACTGACCTGACCATGCGCTTCGGTGGTCTGACTGCGCTCGATCAGCTGAATATGCATATCAATGAAGGTGAGGTACTGGGTTTGCTCGGACCTAACGGTTCCGGCAAGACCACCTTCTTCAATGTGCTGACTGGTTTGTATAAAGCCAGCAGCGGTTCGATTATTTATAACGGTCAGGAAGTCATCGGCCAGACACCGCAAGAGATTTACCGCAGCGGTGTGGCACGGACTTTCCAGCGTTCACGCTTGTCACTGCCGTTGACGGTGTTCGATAACATCGTGATCGGTGATTACCAGCACATGAAGCACGGCCTGTTCTTCAATCTGTTTCAGCGCAAGGCCTTCCGTGCTGAATACGACGCGTATGTGAGCAAGGTTGAGGCATTACTGAATATCTTCAGCCCGCCGTTGGTGGCGCGCATGTTCGAACCAGTCGGCACCTTCACCATGATCGACCGTCGTCGCATCGAAGTGTGCCGTGCCTTGCTGAGTCGTCCGCGTCTGTTGCTGCTGGATGAACCTTCGGCTGGTATGACGCATGATGAAACTGAGGCGCTGATGGATGACATCTTGCAAGTACGCGGCAAGCTGGAAAATCTGACCATCGTGCTGATCGAACATGAAATGAATGTGATCGAGCGCATCACTGATCGCTGCATCGTGTTCAACTACGGCAAAAAAATTGCCGAAGGCACCTACGCAGAAATCACCGCTGATCCTAATGTGCAAACCGCTTATCTGGGAGAAGCAGAATGAGCAATCTGATCGTCAAAGGACTCACCACCGGTTACGACAAGGTGAATGTGCTGCACGATGTGTCCATCGAAGTGGCGCCCGGCAAAATCACTTGCATACTCGGCGCCAACGGTGCCGGTAAAAGTACCCTGATCCGTTCGATACTGGGTTTGACACCACCGCGCCAGGGGGAAATCCTGTGGGGTGGCAAGAACCTGGCCGGCGAAAAAACGCACAACATCATCGCCAGCGGTATCTCTTGCATCCCAGAAGGACGCAAGGTATTCCCGCGCATGAGCGTGGCCGAAAATCTGGCGCTCGGTGCCTTCCTCGAAAGCAGCAGTTCAGTGGTGCGTGACCGTCTGGCCCGCGTCTATGAAATTTTCCCGCGTCTGAAAGAACGTGCAGCGCAGCTGGCCGGCACCATGTCCGGCGGTGAACAGGCGATGGTTTCCATCGGTCGTGGCTTGATGGCTGAACCGAAGTTGCTGGTGATCGATGAACCTTCGCTCGGCTTGTCGCCTTTGTATGTGAAAGAAAACTTCAAAGTCATCAAGCAGATCAATGCGCTCGGCATCACCGTTTTGCTGGTTGAGCAAAATGCGCGTCAGACGCTGGCGATTTCGCATTACGGCTATGTGTTGTCACAGGGTCGCGTGATGGCGCAGGGCACAGCGGAAGCCTTGTCGAGCAATGACGATGTGCGTTCGGCTTACTTCGGTTGAAAAAGAAAGAAACAAGGACGCGTATGAAAGATTATGCAAGTGCATCGCTGAAGCAACTGGCGGCCAGTATTGCGCGCCGCGAAGTATCGGTAGAAGAAGTGGCGCGGGCTGGTATTGCGCACATAGAGGAATACGAACCGGCGGTATATGCCTGGCAGCACTTTGATCCGCAGCTGGTGATCGAACAGGCACGTCAGCTCGATGCACAGCAGCAGCGCGGTTTGCTGTATGGCTTGCCGATAGGCGTCAAGGATTTGATGGATACGGCAGATATGCCGACCACCTACGGTTCGCCCATCTACGAAAACTACCGGCCGCTGGTCGATGCCGCCTGCGTCGCTGCCAGCCGGAGTGCGGGTGCCTTGCTGATGGGTAAAACCGTCACCACCGAATTCGCTACCTTTCTGCCGGGGCCGACCCGTAATCCACAGGCGGCAGCAGATCACACACCGGGCGGCTCATCCAGCGGCTCGGCGGCGGCAGTAGCCAGCGGCATGGTGCCGGCTGCTTTCGCTACGCAGACGGCCGGATCGATCATCCGGCCCGCTGCGTATTGTGGTGTGGTCGGTTACAAGCCGACCTTCGGGACCTTGTCGCTGGCCGGTATCAAGTCTTTGTCGCCGAGTCTGGATACAGTCGGTGTGCTGACACGGAATGTGGCTGACGCCGCTTTCTTTATCGGTGCGCTGGCACGTTTGCCTTTGTCTGCCTTGCTGGCGCCGCAAGCTACCGCACCACGTCTGCGCGTCGGCATTTGCCGCACGCCGCATTGGGAGCGTGCGAGTCCGGGTGCACGCGCGGTGTTTGAACAAGCCGCACGTTTGCTGGAACGCAGCGGTGCGGTGTTGCGTGATATCGATTTGCCGGCACCTTGTGGCGGTCTGACCGATGCGCAGATTCGCATCATGGGGTATGAAGCGGCCGCCGCCTTTGCGCCGGAAGCACGCACTCATGCGGAAGGATTCAGCAAGCCGTTTGCCGCCGTACTGGAATCCGGCCGCGCGATAGATGGCACCAGCTATGTCGCAGCACAAGCACTGGCCGCGGCCTCACGTCAGATGGTGGCGGGTGTATTTGAGACGGTCGATATTTTGCTGGCGCCTAGCACCGAAGGCGAAGCACCGGCCGGACTGGCCGCTACCGGCGATCCGATTTTCAATCGCATGTGGTCCTTGCTCGGCAATCCTTGTGTGCATGTGCCGCAGGGTGCAGGCCCGGGTGGTTTGCCATTGGGCGTGACTCTGATCGGTCCGCGCTGGGGCGATGCTGGCACGCTGGCTGCAGCTAATTTACTCGAAAGCACTTTTGCTTCGATCAACTGAAGAACAGGAATAGCATGACGAACCAAACTCAGACGGCTGTCGCGGCCGCAGAAAAAGCTCAGGACAATGTCAACAACCGTCGCCTGCAAGATGCTATCGCTGCACTCGCAGCTTTTGGTGGTCGTGACGATGGTGGCGTGGCACGCGAAACCCTGACCGCGATCGATCTGGAAGCACGGCGTCACCTGATTACATCTGCACGTGCGCTCGGTTGCGAAGTTGAGATCGACGATTGTGCGAATTTGTTTTTCCGTCGTCCCGGTCTCACCGACTTGCCGCCAGTATTGACTGGCAGCCATGCGGATACGCAACCGGTAGGTGGCAAGCTCGACGGTGCGTATGGTGTATTGGCCGGACTGGAAGTGATCGCAGCATTGAACGACGCTGGCATTCAGACCCAACGCGCGATTGAAGTGGTGGCGTGGACTAATGAAGAAGGGAGCCGCTTCGGCCCCGGTGCGATGGGTTCGAGTGCCTTTGTCGATCCCTCGCGTCTGCCAGCTTACCGGCTGGTGAAGGATGCGAACAATATTACTTTCGGCGCAGCGGTAGACACTGCCTTGCAAGCGGCAGCGGATGTCAAACATCGTCCTTTGCGTCAGCCGGTTGCTTCCTGTGTTGAACTGCATATTGAACAGGGACCAGTGCTGGAACGTGCTCATGCGGCACTCGGCGTGGTCACCGGCATCCAGAGCGTACGCTGGTATCGCGTTGAATCCGTTGGGATGGCGGCGCATGCCGGTACCACGCCTATGGATGAGCGCAGCGATGCGATGAAGGCTGCAGTCGCACTGGCACAACAGTTGTACACCTACGCCGCAGCCGAGGCGGCCAACAATTTACGTCTGACATTGGGACGTTGGGTAGTGGGGCCGAATTCGGTGAACACGATACCGGGTAATGTTGAATTCACGATCGATGTGCGCTGTGTCGATGCTGAGGTATTGGAACGTTTCGAGGCCTTCCTGACTCAGACAGTGGCGGCTTACCAATGGCGCGGCAAGCTGAGCTTTGAATGTTTCTTCTCGCGTCCGCCGACGATTTTCCCGCAAGACATGCTGACCTTGATTGAGAGAGCCTGCGTGCGTGCCGGTACTTTGGCCAAACGCGGTGCACCGCAACATCTGACTTCAGGTGCTTTCCACGACGCGATGTATCTGGCGGAATATTGTCCGACGGCGATGATTTTTGTGCCAAGCAAGGGCGGAATCAGTCACAATGCCGCCGAGGAAACCGCGCCGGAAGATTTATACCTCGGTGTACAGGCACTGGCTTACACGGTGGTAGAGCTGGCCAATAGCTGAGTGAGCTTGCGTAGTTAGCTGCTTCGGATGCGGTATTCGATAGTTTCAACATTTACGGATAAAGAAATTGAAGACCAAACGCGATACTGCTGCAAGCATCGAGGCTGTCGATAAAAAGACGTCGGTGTCCGGTTTGGGTGTGCGCTTGCGCCATACCCGCCTGGTCGCAGGTTTGACTCTGATACAACTGGCGAAAAAAGCTGAGTGTTCAGAGAGTCTGATTTCCAAGATAGAACGCGGTTCGGCGACGCCGTCACTGGCGATGCTGCACAGACTGGCAGTGGCGCTGGATAGCAATATATCGAGCCTGATGTCGGAAGAAATGCCGGTAGTCGGCCCGGTATTGCGGGTCGGTGAACGGCCGGTGATCAAGACCGGTGGCATTTCGCTGGAACGACTGGTGTTGCCGACCCGCGGTGGCTTACTGCAGGCGAATATACATATCGTCGAACCCGGTGCCGAGAGTGATGGCCAAATCGAGCATATCGGTGAAGAAGTCGGCTATGTGCTGGAGGGGACGCTGGAGTTGCGTCTGGGTGACGAGCGTTACACCATCACTAGCGGCGATGTGTTTACCTTCGCCAGCAATGTGCCGCATGGCTATAGCAATATCGGTAAGGTGCAGGCGAAAGTATTGTGGGTGAATTCTCCTGCCACTTTTTAGTGCATCGCACTTGCTTGGATGAAATAAAAAAAGCGCCTGATCGGCGCTTTTTTTATTGCGGGACAGCTGCTTATTTCACGACTGCCAGTTCGGTGCGTTTGCCGCCACGGTAGGTGTACAGCGTCAGGGTGCCGTCCTTGATATCGCCTTTGGCATCGAAAGCGATGGTGCCGGTCACGCCCGGATAGCTGATTTTGGTCAGCTCAGGCAGGTACTTGGCCGGTTCCGAGGATTTGGCTTTTTGCATCGCATCGACTACTGCATAGGTCGCATCGTAGGCATAGGCTGCGGTGTAGACAACGTCGATGCCAAAGCGTTTTTTGTAGGCGGCGCGGAATTTATCCAGGCCTGCTTTACGTGCATCTTCTACGCCGCCAGCTTCTGCGCAGTAGACCTGATTTTCACCGAGGCCTGCGCCTGCCAGACCCGGCAGGGAACCGGTGCAGATACCGTCACCGCCCATGAATTTGGCGCTGATGCCCAGTTGTTTCATTTGTTGCAGCATAGGGCCGCCGACTGCATCCATGCCGCCAAAGAAGATAACGTCAGGTTTCTTGGCTTTGATCGAAGTCAGAATCGCGTTGAAGTCGGTTGCCTTGTTGTTCGTGTACTGGCTGGCGACCACGCTGCCGCCGGCTGCCTTGACGCCTTTGGCAAATTCTTCTGCCACACCCTGGCCGTAGGCAGTACGGTCATCGATTACAGCAACGTTTTTGGCAGCCAAGGTTTTGACTGCGTACTGGCCCAGTACACGACCAAGTTGCGCATCATTGGCGACTACGCGGAAGGCTGTTTTAAAGCCTTGTTGTGTGTACTTCGGATTGGTGGAGGAAGGCGAGATCTGGACGATACCGGCATTGGCATAGATGCGTGAAGCAGGGATGGTGGCGCCCGAATTCAGGTGGCCGATGACGACGGCTACATTGGAGTCGACCAGCTTGGTCGCTGCGGCGGTAGCTTGTTTAGGATCGGCTGCATCGTCTTCCGGCATGTATTGCAGTTTGACCTTTTTGCCGTCGATGACGACGCCTTTGGCATTGAGTTCTTCGACTGCCAGGCGCGCGCCGTTTTCATTGTCCTTGCCCATGTGTGCGTCGGTGCCGGTGACCGGACCGACATGGCCGATTTTGACGATTTGTTCTTGTGCCAGAGCGCTGCCGGCAAGTGCCAGGAGGACTGCGCCCGTCATTGGGATCATTTTTGTCTTGAACTGCATATATTTTCTCCTGAGGATTGTAAAAATACAGAGTAGCTGCAACACTGGGCACGCGTGCCTTGCAAGACACCGACCTTACAACATAAGAAAATGCGACGCAAAGCGTTTTTGTGCAATTTCCGAGGTTCACACGATTTTATATGAGCAAACTTCATACCCTGGATAAAGTTGATCGCAAGCTGCTGAATCTGCTGCAAAAGGATAACCAGACGCCGACCCGTACCCTGGCCGACAAGGTGCATATCTCGCAGCCGACCTGTTTGCGCCGTATCCGCGATATGCGCGAAGCCGGCATTATCAGTGCGGATGTGGCAATGATAGACCCGTTTGCCCTTGGTTACGGCATGCTGGCTTTTCTGGAAGTATCGCTGGGCAATCAGTCCGACGAACATATGCAAGAGTTTGAAGTGCGTATGGGCAAGGAGTCTGAAGTGATGCAGTGTTACTTTGTCTCAGGCGACTATGACTATTTCCTGGTGGTGCATGTGGTCGATATGGATGCGTATTACCAGTTCGTGCGGCGCGCCATTTCGGGCTCCGGCAATGTGCGCCATTTCCAGTCGCGTTTCCCTATGAAGCGGGCGAAATTCGATACCCGCATCGCTTTCGACGAAAAATCGGCAGCGGTACAAGTGCGGGTCGAGAAATAGACTGCAATGTCATTAAATTGCGGAGAATTTCTGAGAATTAAAAAAGCGCTGCATGTGATGAACATGCAGCGCTTTTTATTGGGTGGCAGAGAAATCAGACGGTTTGCGTCTGTGCTCGCACGATTTGCTTGGCAGGGCGATAAGGCATGCCGGTGAATTTGAAATCCAGATCCGGTTGCAAGCCGGAAACGATTTCCGCCAGTGCGCGTCCCGAACCGCAACCCATGGTCCAGCCCAGTGTGCCGTGGCCGGTATTGAGGTAGAGATTGCTGTACTTGGTTTTGCCGATGTAGGGCACATTGGATGGCGTCAACGGACGCAAACCAGTCCAGTACACCGGATTTTCATAGTCGCAGGCACCCGGGAACAGTTCTTTGGTACGGCGTGTGATCGCCTCGCAACGCGCGGTATTGAGGTCACGGGTGTAACCATTCAATTCGCAGGTTCCAGCCACACGCAGGCGGTCGCCCAGGCGTGAAACCACTAATTTGTAGCCGTCGTCCGTCAGGGATACTGTTGGTGCGGCGGCCGGATCGGTCACTTTGTAAGTGGCCGAATAACCTTTACCCGGATAGATCATCAAGTCTATGCCCAGCGGTCTGACCAGTTCGGCCGAGAAGCTGCCCATCGCCATGACATAAGAATCGGCGTGCAAGACTTGATGGCGGCCGTCCGGACCGATGACTTCGACGCCGGTGATTTTGGCGTTGGCACCGCTGCCTTCTGTCAGCAGGCGGGTGACCGAGGTGTTGTACTGGAAATTGACACCTGCTTCAGCTGCCTTGGCCGCCAGACCGCTGGTGAATTTATAGACGTCGCCAGATTCATCGGTAGCGGTGAAGTCACCGCCAACAATCTTGTCGCGTATGCTGGCCAGCGCTGGCTCGATACGCACCACTTCGTCGGCGCTGATGGAGTCACGCGGGCAGCCCAGATCGCGCATCAGTTTGGCGGCTGGCAGCGAGTCGTCGAATTCTTTTTGATCGGTATAGAAGTGCAGGATGCCGCTGGTCAACTGATCGTAGTTGATGCCGGTTTCGGCGCGCACTGCTTGCAGGGTTTGACGGCTGTATTCGCAGATCGCAACGATCTGACGGATGTTGTCATTGGTGCGGGACGGCGTACATTCGCGCAGGAAGTTCAGCGCCCATTTCCATTGCAGCCATTCAGGGCGGAAGCGGTAGAGCAGCGGTGCATCTTCCTTGCCCAGCCATTTCAGGACCTTCATCGGCGCAGCAGGATTGGCCCATGGCTCAGCGTGCGAGACCGAGATCTGGCAACCATTGGCAAAGCTGGTTTCTTGTGCGGCGCCGGGTTGACGCTCGATTACGGTGACCTCATGGCCTTGTTTGTTCAAGAACCACGCGGACGAGGTACCGATAATGCCAGAACCCAAAACTATAACTTTCATGTCTATCTCTCCAACCATTCAGGTGTTTATGCTATGGCTAGATTGTAGAAAGTTATTGATTTTTTAGGCGTTCATTATCGTGTCCATTATTTTGAATAAAAAACAAAATAAATTTCATTTTGTTTTAAAAACAAAAAAATCACAGATTATTTTGTTTATTTGAAAAATGAATTTTGTCGACTTCTTGCGCCACGGCATCACTGATCGCGTCGGCCAGCGTTTGATGCAAATCCTGCTTGATGCCCTCTACCGCGAGCTGCATGACTTGCGCCAGGCTGTCCTTGATGCGCTGCTCCAGCACCGGTTCTATGCGCTCCAATAGTTGTGTGAGTACACGCTCACTAACCTTTTGCTCCATGCGCGTCCATTCTTCATCGAGCCAGCTGTCTATCGGCTGATGGGCGGCCGGATCCGGGCTTCTGTGCTCGGCCGCTGGCGCTGCGGCGGTATCTGCTGCAGCTTCCGGCTCGACCTCGGTATGGACTGCGCGTGGCGGGGTGGGGATGACTTCGGTCAGTACCGGTATGCCAAAATCTTGCGAGGAAGAGTTACTCATGTCGGTTCCGCCACGAAATGGGTGAGTGGGTAGCCGCGCTGCTTATAAAAACTGTAGCGCTCGCGTCCGGCTGCCTTGTCGCCGTCTTCACTTGAAATGACTTCAAACATGCGTTCGAAACGCGCAAAGTGGGTCGGCGAGGTATCGGCCAGATTGATCAGAATTTGCGTATGCGGCGATTCCATCGCGCGGTCAGCGGTCAGCAGTATCGGGGTCTGTGCGGCCAGTGCATCGTCCAGCATCACATGCGGCAGGAAGTCTTGTTCAGAAAACGTCCACAGCTTCTCATCCAGCAGCGCCAGTTGTGCCTGATCCTGCGCCAGAATCACGATCTGGAAATTAGCATTACGTGCCTTGCGTGCCAGGCGGCAGGCATAGCTGATTTTGTCCGGCACGTTGCTGTGGAAATCGATACGGGTCATAAGCGCTGAAGGTGAGGTAGGTCGATATTAAGTGTGGCGATGAGTCTGGCAATCAATTTTGCCGCAATACGGCTAACAGCAGTTAACACATCTGAGTGCACAGTTGAATCCTGCCGCCATAGCGACAGGCATAGGCCTGTCTGCCAGCTGTATCAGAACTGGAAACCAGGCGGCGCATTGCCGGCAGCCGGCAATCTGTCAGAGCTGGTTTCGCTGCTCGTTGAATTGGTCGGAGCGGGCTTGGCTTCTACTGTCTTTTTGGGAGCGGCTGGCTGTGCTGCCGGATTACGATAAGTCGCAGGCAATTGACTGTTTTCCGGATAAGCGGCTGCGCTCAGCATGCTATTCCATGCCTCGGCTTCAAAGCCGGATTGTTTGCTGCGACCTACCGTCAGGAAAGGCAATTGCTTGTCGCCGCCTGCTTGCTGCAAACGCAGCAGGTCCTCATTGGTGTTGACGGTTTTTTCGGTGTAGGGGATGCCGCGTGCATTTAATAATGCGCGGCCGCTATCGCAGCCGCTGCATTTGCTGGTGGTATACAGCGTGACCGGCGCCGCCTTGATGGCGCTGGCCAGCTCAAATGGCAGATTGGAGGCAACAGTGGTGGCGGAAATGGTTTTTTCCTCCACCTTCTTGGCGGAGGAAGGCGGTGGCGTATCGCTATACGTCACCTTGCCATCCTGGCCTACCCACTTATATAGCTGAGCATGCGCATGGCCTGTCAGCAGTAAACCGAATAGTAAAGGTAACAGTAACCCGGAACCGCGCTTAATCATTTCATCATCTCCGTATTGCTGGCTACCCATACTTATTTAGTCAGGCCGCCATGCCACTGTGGCGCAGCAAGGCATCGATAGTCGGTTCGCGACCGCGGAACGCCTTGAACGAGTCGATTGCCGGACGCGAGCCACCCATCGCGAGGATTTCGCGCAGGAAGCGGGCACCGGTATCGCTGGACAAGACATTGCCGCTGCTGGCGCTGGCTTCTTCGAATGCACCATAGGCATCGGCCGACAAGACTTCCGCCCATTTGTAGCTATAGTAACCGGCTGCGTAGCCACCGGCGAATATATGCGAGAACGAATGCTGGAAGCGATTGAAGGCCGGCGGCGTCATGACCGACACTTGCGCGCGTACTTCATTGAGGACGTCCTGCACGGTTTTGCTGCCGTCCGGATTGTAGTCGTAATGCAGGTGCATATCGAATAAAGAGAATTCAACCTGGCGCAGGGTTTGCAGGCCGGACTGGAAGTTCTTCGCTGCGATCATCTTGTCGTACAGCGCGCGCGGCAGCGGCGCACCGGTATCGGCGTGCGCCGTCATGTGCGACAGCACATCCCATTCCCAGCAGAAGTTTTCCATGAATTGCGATGGCAATTCGACCGCATCCCATTCCACGCCGGAGATACCGGACACGCCCAGCTCTTCAACACGCGTCAACATATGATGCAAGCCGTGGCCGAATTCATGGAATAGGGTGATCACTTCATCATGCGTAAACAGCGAAGGCTTGGCCTGGCCGTTGACCACCGCCGGTTCGGTGAAGTTGCAGGTGAGGTAGGCAATCGGCGTCTGGATGCCATCCTGGCCTGCGGCGCTGTCCTTGGAGATCCTGCGACGACCGCGCGCATCATCCATCCATGCACCGCCGCGTTTGCCCTGGCGTGCATACAGGTCGAGGTAAAACTGGCCGACCAGCGCGCCGTCTTTTTCGATGCGGAAGAATTTCACGTCCGGATGCCAGACCGGTGCTTCATCCGGTTTGATCGCCACCGAGAACAGGCTTTCAATCGTGCGGAACAAACCGGCGACGACTTTAGGCTCGGGGAAGTATTGCTTCACTTCCTGTTCCGAGAAGGCATAGCGTTGCTCGCGCAGTTTTTCCGATGCGTAGGTGACATCCCAGGCTTCCAGCTGCTCGATGCCGAGTTCCTTTTGCGCAAAGCTGCGCAGTTCGGCCAAATCCTTTTCGGCAAATGGACGCGCGCGCTTGGCCAGGTCCTGCAGGAAGCTGATGACCTGGTCCGGCGTTTGCGCCATTTTGGAAACCAGCGAGACTTCGGCGAAATTCTGGTAGCCGAGCAGCTTGGCTTCTTCATCGCGCAGTTTCAGGATGTCGACGATGTTTTGTGTATTGTCCCAGGCCGGCTGGTTGGCGAGCTCGGATGCCTTGGTCGCATTCGCGCGATAAATCGTTTCGCGCAGTTTGCGGTTGTCAGCATATTGCAGCACCGGGAAGTAGGACGGGAAATGCAGCGTGAACTTGTAGCCGGGCTTTTCATCCTTCTCGGCGGCGGCACGCGCAGCCTGCTTCGCATCGTCGGGCAGGCCGGACAATTCCGCTTCATCTTCTATATAGAGGGCGTAGTCGTTGGTGGCGTCGAGGATGTTTTCCGAAAACTTGGTGGTCAGTGCCGCGTGCTTTTCCTGGATTTCGGCGAAGCGTGGTTTGTCCGCTTCGGCCAGCTCGGCACCGCCGAGGCGGAAATCGCGCACGGCGTTTTCGATGATTTTCTTGCGCGCATCGGAGAAGGTGGCGTAATCAGGGCCGAGCTGCAAGGCCTTGTATTTTGTGAAGAGCGTCAGGTTTTGCGCCAGCGCGGTCCAGAATTCGGTGATCTTTGGCTGGTTCTCGTTATAGGCCGCGCGCAGTTCCGGCGTATCGACGACGGAATTCAGGTGACCGACGATGCCCCAGGCCCGGCTGAGTTTTTCCGTCACGTTTTCCAGTGGTTCGACAAAGTTCTCCCAGGTGACCTGGGCGCTTTGTGTTTCCAGCTCCATGACGACGGTGCGGCATTGCTCGAGCAGGCTGTCGATCGCCGAGCCTATGTGCTCGGGCTTGATCGCTTCGAATTGTGGGAGGTCGGAAAAATCCAGCAGCGGGTTCAGGGCAATATTCATCAGTTGGTTTCTCTCTCTGCTGCTTCTATGGTGTTAACCAGAAGCATGGTGATAGTCATGGGACCGACGCCGCCTGGCACCGGGGTAATGTAGCTGGCAACTTCCTTGGCATTGGCGAAATCAACATCGCCGCACAGCTTGCCGTTATCGTCGCGGTTGATGCCGACATCGATCACGATGGCGCCGGGTTTGATCATCTCTGCGGTCAGGGTGTTGCGGCGGCCGGTAGCGGCTACGACGACATCGGCCTGGCGTGTGTGATAAGCAAGATCCGCGGTTCCACTATGGCAGATGGTGACGGTTGCATTCGCTTGCAAGAGCAATAATGCCATTGGTTTGCCGACGGTATTGCTGCGGCCGATGACGACTGCATGCTTGCCGGCCAGTTTGGTGCCGGTGCTTTCAATCAGCTTCATGCAGCCGTAAGGGGTGCATGGGCGGAAGCCGGGCAGGCCGGTCAGCAGTTCACCGGCGCTCAGCACCGAGTAACCGTCAACGTCCTTGCGCGGCGAAATCGCTTCAATCACCTTGTTCGCATCGATATGCTTGGGCAGCGGCATCTGTACCAGGATGCCGTGGATCTTCGGATCGGCGTTCAGCGCCGCGATACGCGCCAGCAGCGCCGCTTCGCTCAGGTCCGCCTCATATTTCTCCAGCAGCGAATACAAGCCATTGTCTTCGCATGCCTTGACCTTGTTGCGCACATAGACCTGGGAAGCCGGATCGGCACCGACCAGGATCACGGCCAGGCCGGGCTGCTTGCCTTTGGCCGTCAGCGCGGCGGCGCGGGCGGCGACATCCTTGCGCAGTTGTTGGGAGAGCAAATTTCCATCGATGATTTGTGCGGTCATGGGTCAGATATGGGTGATTGAGGGTAAATGAGGGACTAAGTCCTAGATTATAAAGGCTTATAAGGGCATGTCCGAATGGGCTTATGCCGCAAGTTTACATGCTCTTAAAATGCCGCTAAAAGCCTGTAAAAATGCTGCTATGCCGCATAATTTCGCATTATGAGAAATGATATCGCCATTTGAAAATAACAAAAACTGCTGTTAAACTCAGCGCAAACTACACGACTATACGTGTTATCAGTTTTAAAAATGACGGTTCGTTCTTACAAAGAACGGTACTAAAGACAAATCAGGAGACAAATTATGTCAGCCCAGCTCGACCAGGTATTGGCGCAAGCCGCCAACGATCCCGATGTAATGGAAACGCAAGAGTGGCTTGATGCCCTCGAAGCGGTTATCGAACACGAGGGCCCTGACCGCGCCCACTACCTGGTGGAGCGCCTGATTGATCTGGCCCGCCGTCGTGGTGCGCAAGTTCCGTTCTCCAGCAATACTGCATATGTAAACACCATCCCGGCCGACGTCGGCGTCAATTCACCAGGCAATCAGGAATACGAAGAGCGTCTGCGTTCGTGGATGCGCTGGAATGCGATGGCGATGGTCGTTAAAGCTAACCGTGTAGACGGCGATTTGGGTGGTCATATCTCCAGCTTTGCTTCGCTCGCGAATATGCTGGGCACCGGCTTCAATCACTTCTGGCACGCACCGACCGAAGATCACGGTGGTGATCTCTTGTACATCCAGGGTCACTCCTCGCCTGGCGTGTATGCTCGCGCTTTCCTCGAAGGCCGCTTGAGCGAAGAACAATTGATCAACTTCCGTCGTGAAGTTGATGGCAAAGGTTTGTCTTCTTACCCGCATCCGAAACTGATGCCGGATTTCTGGCAATTCCCTACTGTATCGATGGGTCTGGGCCCATTGATGGCGATCTATCAGGCACGCTTCCTGAAGTATCTGCAAGCACGTGAAATCGCAAAAACCGACAACCGTAAAGTCTGGGTATTCTGCGGCGACGGCGAAATGGATGAAGTCGAATCGATGGGCGCGATTGGTGTAGCCGGCCGCGAACAGCTCGACAATCTGGTGATGGTCGTCAACTGTAATCTGCAACGTCTGGACGGCCCGGTACGCGGCAACGGCAAGATCATCCAAGAACTCGAAGGCGAGTTCCGTGGTGCTGGCTGGAACGTGATCAAGATCATCTGGGGTTCCAACTGGGACCCACTGCTGGCTAAAGACAAAGAAGGCATATTGCAACGCGTAATGATGGAAACGCTGGACGGCGAATACCAGAATTACAAAGCCAAGGATGGCGCATACGTGCGCAAACACTTCTTCGGCAAACACCCGAAATTGCTGGAAATGGTATCGCGCATGTCGGACGACGACATCTGGCATTTGCTGCGCGGCGGCCACGATCCGCACAAGGTCTACGCTGGCTTCAAGCAAGCGCAAGAACACACGGGTCAACCAACCGTCTTGCTGGTCAAAACCGTCAAAGGTTATGGCATGGGCAAATCGGGCGAAGCGCGTAACACTGCGCATCAAACCAAAAAACTGGACGACGAAGCAGTGCGCGAAATGCGCGATCGTTTCAATCTGCCTATCGCTGACGAACATCTGGCTGACATTCCATTCTTCAAACCGGCGGATGATGCGCCTGAGATGAAGTACCTGCACGAACGCCGTGCGGCACTGGGCGGTTACCTGCCACAGCGTCGTCAACAGGCTGACGAGAAATTGCCGGTACCGGAACTGGCTGCATTCAAAGCAGTGCTGGATGCAACCGCAGAAGGTCGCGAAATCTCGACCACCCAAGCTTACGTACGGATTATCTCCATCCTGTTGCGCGACGCGAATCTGGGTCAGCGTTTGGTGCCGATTCTGGTGGATGAATCGCGTACCTTCGGTATGGAAGGCTTGTTCCGTCAAATCGGTATCTACAACCGTGAAGGTCAGTTGTACGAGCCGGTCGATAAAGATCAGGTCAGCTTCTACCGTGAAGATAAAGCCGGTCAGATTCTGCAAGAAGGTATTAATGAAGCTGGTGCGATGGCCTCGTGGATCGCTGCGGCGACTTCGTACTCGACCAACAACCGCATCATGGTGCCGTTCTACACCTTCTACTCGATGTTCGGTCTGCAGCGTATCGGCGATCTGGCGTGGGCAGCGGGCGATATGCGTGCACGCGGCTTCCTGCTCGGCGGTACCGCTGGTCGTACCACATTGAACGGTGAAGGTTTGCAGCATGAAGACGGTCACAGCCACATCCTGGCATCGACCATCCCGAACTGTATCCCTTACGATCCGACCTTCGCGCACGAAGTGGCAGTCATCATGCATGACGGCTTGAAGCGCATGATCGAAAATCAGGAAGATGTGTTCTATTACATCACCCTGATGAACGAAAACTATGCACAACCAGGTCTGAAGCCAGGTCAGGAAGAGGGCATCCTCAAAGGTCTGTACCTGCTGCAAGAAGGCGCGAAAAAAGCGAAGAACCGCGTACAGCTGATGGGCTCCGGCACCATCTTGCGCGAAGTGATCGCGGCTGCTGATCTGCTGAAAGACGACTGGGGCGTTACTGCCGATGTCTGGTCCGCACCCTCGTTCACCTTGCTGGCGCGCGACGGTCAGGACGTAGAACGCTGGAACATGCTGCATCCGACCGACAAACCACGTCAGGCGCACATCACTTCATCGTTGCAGGGCACCGCCGGTCCTATCGTGGTGGCCACCGATTACATGCGTACCTTTGCGGAACAAGTACGTGCCTTCGTACCGAAAGATCGTACCTACAAAGTACTCGGCACCGATGGTTTCGGTCGTTCCGACAGCCGCGCCAAACTGCGTGAGTTCTTCGAGGTCAATCGCTACTTCGTAACAGTTGCGGCTCTGAAGTCGCTGGCTGATGAAGGTGCGATTGCAACGTCGGTAGTGGCTGAAGCGATTGCGAAGTACGGCATCAATCCAGAAAAAGTTAATCCGGTAACGCTGTAATCTACAAACAAAAATCCTTCCTCATCAGTGAGGCGACGGGGATGCAGATGGTGCGCAGAACAACTGTCAACCATTTGCTTCCCCGCTGTCGTGATGGTGGACACGCACGGAGATAAAAAATGAGCATGATCGAAGTCAAAGTCCCGGATATCGGCGACTTTAAAGAAGTCGAGGTCATTGAGCTGTTGGTTAAGGCGGGCGATACGATCAAGGTCGATCAGTCCCTGATCACGGTTGAGTCCGACAAAGCCAGCATGGAGATTCCATCCAGCCACGCCGGTGTCGTCAAAGAAATCAAAGTCAAACTCGGTGACAAAATCGCCGAAGGCGCGCTGGTCCTGATGCTGGAAGAATCGGCGGCAGCACCTGCAGCCGCACCGGCAGCTGAGCCAGCGAAGGCTGAGCCTGCACCAGCGGCCGCGCCAGCACCTGCACCTGTAGCAGCACCAGCACCTGCGCCAGAACCAGTCGCTGCTCCTGCACCTGTTGCAGCGGCACCAGCTCCGGTAGCAGCCGCAGCGGCAGCGCCTGCCACTGCAGCCAATAGCAAAGCACATGCATCGCCATCGATACGCAAGTTCGCCCGCGAACTGGGCGTGGATCTTGGCAAGCTGGCCGGTTCCGGTCCTAAGGGACGTATCACGCAAGAAGACGTACAGAACTATGTGAAGGGTGTGATCGCTGCCGGTCCGGCTGCGGCTCCTGTTGCGGCACCAGCCAAAGCGGGCGGCGGTGCCGGTCTGGATCTGTTGCCATGGCCATCGCTGGACTTCAGCAAGTTCGGCAGCACCAGCTTGTTGCCGCTGTCGCGCATCAAGAAAATCAGCGGTCCGAATTTGCATCGCAACTGGGTCATGATCCCGCACGTCACGCAATACGACGAAGCCGATGTCACCGAGCTGGAAGAGTTGCGTAAATCGACCAATACAGCTTTGGCCAAATCCGGCGTCAAGCTGACCATGCTGGCATTCGTCATCAAGGCTTGCGTTGCCGCACTGAAGAAATATCCGGAATTCAATTCCTCACTCGATGCGAGCGGCGAAAACCTGATCCTCAAGCAGTACTACAACATCGGCTTTGCTGCTGATACACCGCAAGGTCTGGTAGTTCCTGTCGTAAAAGGCGTGGATCAAAAAACGGTGACCCAGATCGCACAGGAAATGGGCGAACTGTCGGCACAGGCACGCGAAGGCAAATTGAAACCTGCAGATATGCAGGGTGCGACCTTCACGATCTCGTCGCTGGGTGGCATCGGTGGTACTTACTTCACACCGCTGATCAATGCACCGGAAGTCGCGATTATCGGTTTGTCGAAAACCTCGATGAAACCGGTATGGGATGGCAAGCAATTCGTACCGCGCCTGATCATGCCTTTGTCGCTGTCCTACGATCACCGCGTGATCGATGGCGCGCAAGGTGCACGCTTCGTGACTTACCTCAGCGAAGTGTTGACCGACCTGCGCAAGTCCCTGCTGTAATCAGCCGGGCGCGAGCGATGACGGAATTCTTCTGTCCTGACGAGCTGCGTAGTCATACCGGGGTATCGGCATGACTACCTGCGTCGTCGTCAAAAAGAACCGGGAAATCGCGATCGCCTGCGATTCGCTGGTGACCTTCGGTGACACGCGTTTATCGCATGCCTACGAAGAGAACAACAAGATGTTCCGCATCGGCGACTCCTACGTCACGCTGGCCGGCACCGCCGCACATTTCCCGGTCATGCGCAAATTGCTGACGGGGATGGGCGAGGACTGCAAGCTGAACAGTCGCGATGAAGTATTCGATACCTTCACCAAGGCGCATCAGATTCTCAAGGACCAATACTTCCTCAACACCAAGGAAGAGGAAGATGATCCTTACGAGTCGTCGCAGATCGCCACGCTGGTAGCGAATCCTTACGGCATCTTCGGTATTTATTCGTATCGTGAAGTATTCAGTTTCGACCGCTTCTGGGGCATAGGCAGCGGTCGCAATTTTGCACTGGGTGCGATGTATGCAGCGTATGACGGTGCAGCCAGCGCCCGGGAAATCGCGGAAATCGGCGTACATGCAGGAGCCGAGTTCGACAAGAGTACGGCAGGACCGTTTCAAATCCTCAGTTTTCCTATGCAGGGATAGTGTGTAGTGGATACCCCTGTAATGGCTAAGCCTTTCATTCAGGGTTACTAAAAAATATCAATCCGGACGCGACGCGCAGAGCGGGGCGGACAGGATAAAAAATACGGAGCTAAAGCGATGAGCATGATTGAAGTGAAAGTCCCCGATATCGGCGATTTCAAGGAAGTTGAAATTATTGAATTGCTGGTCAATGTGGGCGATACGATCAAAATCGATCAATCGCTGATTACGGTTGAGTCCGACAAGGCCAGCATGGAGATTCCATCCAGCCATGCCGGCGTCATCAAAGAATTGAAAATCAAGCTGGGCGACAAGGTTGCTGAAGGTTCCTTGCTGCTGGTACTGGAAGCGGCCGATAGCGCGCCTGCGCCAGCCGCGGCAGCGACCCCGGCACCAGCTGCTGCTCCAGCACCAGCACCAGCACCAGCACCAGCTCCCGTAGCTGCGGCACCAGCGCCGGTGGCAGCTCCAGCCGCCGCACCTGCCCCAGCTCCTGCAGCAGCCGCAGCCGTAGCACCAAGTGCTGCCAGCTACAGTGGCAGCGTCGATATCGAATGCGACATGATGGTCCTGGGCGCTGGTCCTGGCGGTTACTCCGCTGCCTTCCGCTCGGCCGATCTGGGTTTGTCTACCGTTCTGATTGAACGTTATTCGACACTCGGTGGTGTTTGCCTTAACGTTGGTTGCATCCCATCGAAAGCATTGCTGCACGTCGCCGCGGTGATCGATGAAACAGCTTCGATGGCCGCGCATGGCGTGACCTTCGGCAAACCGCAGATCGATATCGACAAACTGCGTGGCTACAAAGAACAAGTCATCGGCAAGATGACGACCGGTCTGGCTGGCATGGCCAAAGCACGCAAGGTCAATGTGGTGCAAGGTGTAGGTCAGTTCGTCGGTCCGAATCACATCGAAGTCACTGCAGCTGACGGCAGCAAAAAGACTATTCAGTTCAAACAAGCGATCATCGCTGCCGGCTCATCGGTAGTGAACCTGCCGTTTGTACCGCAAGACCCACGCATCGTGGACTCCACCGGTGCGCTCGAATTGCGCAGCGTACCTAAGCGCATGCTGGTAATCGGTGGCGGCATCATCGGTCTGGAAATGGCGACCGTCTATTCCACTCTGGGCGCACGCATAGACGTGGTTGAAATGATGGATGGCCTGATGCAAGGTGCAGACCGTGACATGGTTAAGGTCTGGCAGAAATTCAACGAGAAGCGCTTCGACAAAATCATGTTGAAGACCAAAACCGTGGCAGTGGAAGCGTTGAAAGAAGGCATCAAGGTTTCTTTCGAAGCAGCCGAAGCTGGCGTGACTGCACCGGAACCGCAAGTCTACGATCTGGTACTGGTTGCAGTAGGCCGCAGCCCGAACGGCAAAAAAATTGCCGCCGACAAAGCTGGTGTTGCGGTTACCGACCGCGGCTTCATTGAAGTCGATGCGCAAATGCGTACCAATGTGCCGCACATCTTTGCAATCGGCGATCTGGTTGGGCAGCCTATGCTGGCGCACAAGGCAGTACACGAAGCACACGTGGCAGCAGAAGCCGCCGCTGGTGAAAAAGCTTACTTCGATGCGCGCGTGATTCCTTCCGTCGCCTACACTGATCCGGAAGTGGCATGGGTCGGTATTACCGAAGACGAAGCCAAGGCCAAAGGCATCAAGCTGGAAAAAGGTCAGTTCCCATGGGCTGCATCGGGTCGTGCCGTGGCTAACGGCCGTGACGAAGGTTTCACCAAGCTCCTGTTCGATGCAGAGACACATCGCATCGTCGGTGGTGGCATCGTCGGCACGCACGCTGGCGACATGATCGGTGAAATCGCGCTGGCGATCGAGATGGGTGCAGATGCAGTGGATATCGGCAAGACCATCCATCCGCATCCGACTCTGGGCGAATCCATCGGTATGGCAGCTGAAGTCTACAAAGGCGTTTGTACCGATCTGCCACCAGCACGCAAGAAGTAAACTGTACTTCGAGCCTACCATTCTGTTCAAATAAAAAGCGACGCGATGCGTCGCTTTTTTTATCAAAATCCAATAACATGCGCCCTAATTTAGGCTTTTCTTAGCGCTTTATTCATTCATTAAATGTTAGGCATATCATGCATCGCGTTCTGTTGGTAGCAAGTCTATTGCTGTTGTGCGCATGTTCGTCAACACACGATCTCAAGCGTGATGGCGCCAATTTCTTTGGCGGAGGTTTTATTGATGACCAGATCGGAGAAGGATTTTATTTGATCAAGGGCTTTAGTAATGAATCCATATTTGTTACCAAGGAGTCCGCTGCCAATACCTTTGAGTATCGAGCCAAACAATTATGTCCAGAGGGTTTTGCAGAAGTCAGGGCGATTACCAATGCATATAAATCAGCGACACCTGGTATGCCGAATCCCTTCCTAACCTTGCAAGTTATTGAAACTCCGCGAAACGTCATTACTTCGAAAATCGGATATGTCCTTTGTCGCAATAGTCCTATTGCCCTGGAAGAAGCGCAGGCGATTGTTGTGTCCAGAACTGAGTAAACTTCGTTTGTAAGGTGGTTGTTTTTATTAAGAGATATCGATGAAAAAACTTGGTTTGATCTTCATATTGACGATTTTCCTATCGGGGTGTTTGGCATCCCTGCCGGGAAAAGAAGGAACACGTATTGATGAGGTTCCAATGTATGGCGGGATGGAACGGGCTCAATATCCAACGCTCAAGGCCGGAGATGAAAAATTTATCTCTGATGTAAGCGCACAATTTGGCTCGCGTGAGCGTGCCAGCATTGTGTGGGTGGACCAAGCTTATAAATTTTACCGCCAGAACCAATTGGGCATGGCGATGCGACGCTTCAATCAGGCGTGGCTCTTGAATCCCAATAACGCCGAAGTGTACGCCGGTTTCGGAGCTGTACTAATGGATCAGGGAAAGTCATGCGAAGCAATGTCAATGATGGAAAAATCTCTCACACTTTCGCCTCCTGAATACCAAGGTATTTACGCGGATGCAGCGCGTATTGTTACCTTGTGTGCTGTCAATGGCAAAGATCTGACTAGTGACGGCAGGACTAAGTTATTGGCGCGCTCTGAGGAGCTATACAAGAAAGCGGAGAAAATAGAGATTAATAAAAAATACGTCTATGACTCGTGGGCAATGAGCCGATATTTACAGGGAAGATACGATGATGCATGGTCCATGCTTGCCAAAGCTCGCAAAATAGGTGGGGAAACACCGAAGAGCTTCCTTGACTTGTTGCAGGCAAAGATGCCAAAGCCGGCGCAGTGACCCGTATCATCAAGCTGATTTAACGGCACATTCCCAGTACACAAGTTGGATGTTGTCCCCGTATTAAAAGAGATGCATAGCATCTCTTTTAATTTGCCGGGATGAAGTCCGCTTTACATTGTCTGCATCGTAATAGTTAAAATCGGATGTTGGAACAGAGAAAATCAGGTGATATATGAATATTACGAACGAACAGAATAATGCGGCCGGGCAGATCGTCGAGCTACTGGCTACACGGATAGGTCAAAACCGGGCCATCCATCCAGAAACCGTGATTGCGGTGATTGCGCGCTTGTCCGGCAGTTTGCTGTTGCGCTCATTTAACTTCGAGCTGGATAAGCTGGAGCCGGGTGCAATCGTGTTGTCGACAGAAGCCAACGAAAAATCGCCAGAGTTGCTGGCGCTGCTATCGACCGCGCTGCTCAGCCGCGAGATTCCGCTGGATACGAGCAAGCTGGGTAGCGATGCATCCTTGCGTGGCGAAGAACCTAAATTGTCGTTCGCGGATTCTCTGACTGCACTGCAAGATGAGACGCTACGCATCGCGCAAGAAAACAATCTGGATTTTGAACAGGCGGCACAGGCAGCAACGCTGGCCGCGGCTTTTATCATTGCCGAGTGCAGCCGAACCATCGGCGCGGAAACCGCATTGAATGTGGCGGTGTATGGTTTGATCGAAGGAACGAAAACCGTACCGCCTGCATTTGCGGCTGCGCCATCTGCTTAAGCTGAGAGTTGTCATAAAAAAAGCGACGCAAAACGTCGCTTTTTTTATTGCACCGGCGTATCTCCGATATCAGTCATGTGCTTATTTGAAGCTCCATGCCGACCATGCTTGTACCAAGCTAGCCAGCCTGTCATATCCATATTGACGGGGATGCGCAAAGTCATTGGCAATCGCTTCCTTCAGCCAATGTTCATCTTTGCGCAGCGTCTCAAATACCGATAAGTAAGGCACATTCAAGCTAGCCGCTATTTCAGCAAACTGCTGATCCAGTTGTGCGACGCGACGGTTGTGTGGCGCGTCCGGCATGGGTGGTGGTCCAACCATCAGAGTCTTGTAGCGTACTGCAGAAGAGCGCAAGATGCGCTCGCAGTTGGCGAGACTCTCTTCTTCCGGCACTCGCAGTGCACCTTCGTAGATCGCACTGTCGTTGACGCCGAAGGAAAACACCACGTGCTGTGCACAGTCCGCCGGCAAGCGCGCCGCGCATTCCTGTTCCCAGCGTGCTGCGATGTCGCGGCTGGTATCGCGTCGTATGCCGAGGTTGTAGTGGGTGAGATTGATGCCGCGTGCGACGGCATCCTGTGTGACACGACCAGCCCAGCCGAGGCAGAGCGGATCGCTGGTGCCTTGTACAAAGGAATCACCGACAAAGCAGATGCGATGATCAGTGTTGGTCTTGGGCTGCTGATAGTCGCTCATGCCGCATCACTCGAAGTAGGTGCGCGCCATTTCAAATCTGGGCGCGAAGTAGACATTGTCCATGCGCTCTATGCGCACTTTGCCTTTGCTGGATGGGGCATGGATGAAGCGTCCATCGCCGATGTAGACACCGACGTGCGAGAACGGACGATTCAGGGTGTTGAAGAACACCAGATCCCCCGGACGCAGGGTACGCGGATCGATTTCTTTGCCGCGTCGTGCGATGTCTGCTGCGCTGCCGCTGACGTTCATGCCCAGCGCTTCACGGTAGATGTAGGCCACCATGCCGCTGCAATCGAGACCGGCTTCCGGGTTCTTGCCACCGAACTGGTAACCGGTATCGATCATGCCCATCGCATACAGTGCGACTTCATTGCCCTTGTCACTCACCGGTTGTGGTTCGTACAGGATGGCGCGCGCAGTTGGTCGTTTGACGGGTGTAGACGTACCGCAAGCGGCAAGCAGTGTAGCGGCTAACAGCGCGAGTAATACTCCGCGCCAGCCAGCGAAGTGAGTGCGGACGCGATGCATCATCATGCGCTTAGCGCTTGAGTTCGCTCAATACGCCGGACAACATGTCTATCATCTGGTCCAGCTCTTCATAGCTGACGTTGAGTGCAGGCATGAAGCGCAGCAGGTCAGGGCGTGGCGAGTTGAGCAACAAGCCGACCGGTTCCAGATCGCGTGCTTTCTCGACGATTTGCGGACCGATATCGGAACCCAATTTCAATGCGCGCAGCAAGCCATCGCCACGTTCACCGGCCAGACCGTGTTTCTCTGTCAGTTTCAACAATGCTGCGCTGAGGTAAGCGCCTTTGTCTTTGACTGATTGCAGGAAGCCCGGTGCCAGCAATGCTTGTGCTACGGCAGTGCCGACAGCTGTCATCAAAGGATTGCCGTTGTAGGTGCCACCTTGGTCGCCCGGTTCAAAGCAGGCGATTTCTTCACGACACAACATGGCTGCCAGCGGCACACCACCGCCTATGCCTTTGCCCAGCGTCATGATGTCTGGTGTGATGTCGGACAATTGGTAACCAAACAGTTCGCCGGTACGGCCCATGCCGGTTTGTACTTCATCGACGATCAGCAGCACGCCATGTTCTTTGGTCAGCGCACGCAAGCCTTGCATGAATTCGCGGCTAGCCGGAATCACGCCGCCTTCGCCTTGCACTGGTTCCAGCATCACAGCGATGGTTTTATCGGTGATGAGTTTCTTGACGCTATCGAGGTCGTTCAGCGTGGCTTTGAAGAAGCCCGGTACTTGCGGCGCATAGATCGTGTCCCAGCCCGCTTTGCCGCTGGCCGACATGGTAGCCAGTGTGCGGCCGTGGAAGCTGTGATCGAAGGTAATCACTTCGTAGCGGTTTTCACCGGCGGCGTTTTTGTTGAGCTTGCCCCATTTGCGCGCCAGTTTGATGGCGCTTTCATTCGCTTCTGCACCGCTATTGGCAAAGAAGACGCGGTCGAAGCACGAGTTCGTGGTCAGCAAATTCGCCAGGGTGATCGATGGCTCGTTGTAGAAGGCTGGCGAAGGGTTGATCAGTTTCTTTGCTTGTGTGCTCAGTGCTTCCTGTATACAGGCCGGCGAGTGGCCGAGGCAGTTGACAGCCCAGCCTTGCAGGTAGTCGAGGTAGCGCTTGCCCTTATGGTCAGTCAGCCACATGCCATCGCCTTCGGTAAAGACCAGTTCAGGACGGTTGGTGATGTAGAGCAGTGAATTGACGGGGTACTGGCTGAATTCCATTTCGGCTACTCCTGAGCGCAAATAATTGAAAAATATCTGAAACTAAAATGACTGGAAATACTAAAAAAAAAGCCACAGGATTTGCCTGTGGCTGAGTGATCGGCTTACGCTTACACGCACGGCATCCAAGGCTGGGGCAGCTGGTTACGGCGTCGCAAGAGTTTGGCGGTCATATTCATGTGAAGAATATTATGCCGTTTTGCGCAGTGCGTCAAAACGTTTTTCGCCTTACTCCGCGACCATATTAAACAATCAACCCTGTGCCAGATCTGCTTCCGATGTGAAGGCATCGGCATAGAACTCTTCACGCGGCAACTGGCACAGTGCGCTGAATTCGGCCTGCGCCGCTTCCACCATCACCGGCGTACCGCAGGCATAGACCTGGTAGGCCGACATATCGGGCAGGTCTTCCATCACCGCCTTGTGCACGAAACCGCTGCGGCCCTGCCACTGGTCGTCGGCGGTGGCATGCGAGATGACCGGCACATAGTTGAAATGCGGAATCTCGCGCGCCCATTGTTCGCACAGCGCGTGCATATACAAATCCTTCGGACGACGGCCACCCCAGTACAGTGTCATCGGGCGTTGACTCTTGTCATGCAGCGCCTGCTCGACGATGGCCTTGATCGGCGCGAAGCCGGTGCCGGATGCCAGCAGTACCATGGGTTTTTTCGAATCTTCGCGCAGGAAGAAGCTGCCTTGCGGACCTTCGAAGCGCAGGATGTCGCGTTCCTTCAGGGTCGTGAAGACGTGATCGGTAAACAGGCCGCCCGGCATATGGCGGATGTGCAGCGTCAGGTGTTGATCCAGGTGCGGCGCATTGCCGAGGCTGTAGCTGCGGCGCTTGCCGTCTTTCAGCAGGAATTCGATGTATTGGCCGGCGCGGTATTGCAGGCGTTCGCTGGCCGGCAACTGCAGCGCGATCAGCATAACGTCGTCGCCCAGCTTTTCGACCTTGGCGACGCGCACCGGCAATTTCTTGATCGGGAATTCACCTATGCCCAGCACTTCGCGCGCTTCGATCACGACATCGCTGGTCGGACGTGCGCAGCAAAATAATGAGAAGCCGATTTCTTCATCGGCGGCTGACAAGGCGCGCGCCTGATGCGGGCCGTGTGTGACGGCGCCGGACAGTACCAGGCCCTTGCAACTGCTGCAGGCGCCGTTTTTGCAGCCGTAGGGCAGGCCGACACCGGCGCGGATTGCAGCATTCAATATGGTTTCATCGGCGTCGCAGCTAAATTGCCGACCGCTGGGCTTAACAGTTACTTGGAACGTCATACAATCTCGATCATGAATATAAATACTGAAAACAAACACTTCGGCAAACCGCGCCTGCTGATACTCGGATGTGGCGACGTGGGCATGCGCTTGTTGCCGCTGTTGCGCGACCGTTTTCGCATTTTTGCCGTCTCTACGCAGGTATCCAGGCAGGAAGAGTTGCGTGCCGCTGGCGCCATTCCCATCATTGCCAGCCTCGATGAGCCGGCTACGCTGGCCCGTTTGGCAAGATTATCGCGATACATCGTGCATCTGGCGCCGCCGCAGTCGGACGGCAGCATCGACAGGCGTACGCGCAATCTGACCGCCATTTTACCCGACCACGCGACTCTGGTTTATGTCAGCACCTCCGGCGTGTATGGCGATTGCGGCGGCGAGTGGATTACGGAGACGCAGCCGGTCAGGCCGCGCAATCTGCGCGCGCGGCGCCGGGTCGATGCGGAACAGGTGCTGCGTAGCTGGGCGCGGCGTGCCAGGGCGCGCCTGAGCATCCTGCGCGTGCCCGGCATTTACGCTGACGACAGATTGCCGATCGAGCGCCTGCAGAAGGGTTTGCCCGCTTTGCTGGAGGCGGAAGACGTCTATACCAACCATATCCACGCCGATGACCTGGCGCGGATAATTGCGCTGGCGCTGTTCCGTGCGCAGTCCTGCCGCGTCTATCACGCAGTGGACGATACCGACCTGAAGATGGGTGCTTACTTCGATGCCGTTGCCGATGCACTGGCCTTGCCGCGCCCGCCACGCCTGCCGCGGGCAGAGCTGGAGCGCGCAGTGTCGCCGATGATGTTGTCCTTTATGTCGGAATCACGCCGCCTGTCCAATCAGCGCATCAAGGCCGAGCTGGGCGTCCGGCTGCGCTATGCGAAAGTGGCTGATGCGCTGGCTGCGCTCGGGGAGCGGGCCGGGCAGAAATAAGCTATTGTGAAGATTGTGTTAATAAAATAATGGCGTTTGACGCCATTTTTTATGCCTTTTGCGCCAGGGTGGCCCGTCATCGTATTTTCCGTTTTTCGAAAACGCCCGGATCGGGTGCTTTTACCGTCAATTTCAGCGCTTCCCTCTGAAAAATCCCCGTTTTGGCGCAGATAAATTGCCAAAAAGCACTCTTTAAGTTCAGTTTTTCTATACCTAAGAATTTAATTGTTCGGTTTTTTCGTATATAAATCATGCGAAATTCGATTTCCAAGAATGTTAGGATTCCGTTAAAGTCTGCCCATCTGCTAAATGCAGCGATCAATACAGTGATTTAAGGGAGATGGCCGATGTAGAAGCACCGGCGCCGATTACCAGCTAAGGGATTGGCTTTAACGATAAAAAATTGCCGTAACGAGATCCGCGCTCGACACCCCTGGGGCTGATACATCGTTCGTCACTAACCAACTATCTGAGACTAATATGGAATTCTTACAAGTATTTACGACGCCGGAAGCATGGATCGCACTGGCAACGCTGGCAATGCTGGAAATCGTGCTCGGCGTCGACAACATCATTTTCATTTCGGTCCTGGTCGACCGTTTGCCTAAGCATCAACAACAAAAGGGCCGCATCATCGGCCTGGGCCTGGCGATGGGTACACGTATCCTCTTGCTGCTGAGCCTGTCGTGGATGATGGGACTGGTCGAGCCGATCTTTACCGCATTCGGTCAAGGCTTCTCCGGACGTGACCTGATCCTGTTCTTCGGTGGCCTGTTCCTCCTGTACAAGGCTTCGTCCGAAATCAAGGAATTGATGAGCGGCCACGAAGAAGCGGAATCGCAAGCTGTCGTCAAGAAAGCCAGCTTCGCGATGACCCTGGCACAGATCGCCGTGATCGATATCGTGTTCTCGCTGGATTCGGTCATTACCGCAGTTGGTATGGTCAGCCAGGTTGAAATCATGATCGTCGCTATCGTGATCGCAGTCGGTGTGATGATGTTCTCGGCAAAGGCAATTGGCGAATTCGTCAATGAGTACCCAAGCATCAAGATGCTGGCACTCTGCTTCCTGGTCATCGTCGGTGCGGTACTGATCGCTGAGAGCTTCGAGTTCCATATCCCGAAAGGCTACATCTACGGTGCTATGGCATTCTCGCTGATCGTGGAACTGTTCAACATCCGTATGCGTCGCAACCACCACATGGCTGCATGCGATACACCTGAATCAGTACAACCACACGGCGCAACTGCTTAATTGAAACGAGCTAATGCGGCACTCAGGTGTCGCATTAGCAAGTAAGCAGAAGTCTGAAATGAAAAAGGAACCCGTTCAGGGTTCCTTTTTTTATGGCTGCAAGTGATGCAAAGTCGCTTGCTTACAACTAATAACTAAACCATGGAGCTGCTCTGCTGATATTCGCAACAGCAAGCTGTGGCCAGAATTACTGCCGCTTGGACGCTTCTTTCTTTAGCTTCTTCGCTTCCTTCTTTTCTTTCATGGTTTTTGCCGGTTCTTTCTTTACCGCTTTCTTGCTGTCCTGACTTTTGCTCATGATGCTCTCCAGAGGATGGGTATTGCAATTCAACTAGCGGTGCCGTGTCACTCAGGCTGTTGCCAGTGTAGTCCGTTTGCTCATTACTGGTACGTCTTATTGATAGATAGCTGCGCTAAGGCCATACATCAATTGCCTAGCATCCATGCCGAACAGTGATGTAGCACCCAAAGGCAGTATTACCGAGCAGATGGCTGCAATGAAAAAGGAAGCTGATCGGCTTCCTTTTTTATGTGGCTGAGCAAAGCGTTTATGTAGTTCTGCAACTAGAACATCTTTTTGATGCGGATGGACGGTACGACGGTCAGCAAATTGAAGAGAAATAGAAATATAACCGAATCGATGTTTTCATCGTAGAGATAGAGCAGGCCACATATGATCGCAGCAGGGATGGCCATTCTCGCCATCCATTTCCAATCAAAGCCGTAAGTGATTTTATTTTTACAGTACATACAACCGTCCGCGATGTCACGTGTGGATGGTAGGCCGATATCTTTTCTGCAGAATGGACATTCCATTTGTCGCCTCTCTATTTTTGTTATTGACGAAAAAATCCTGTTACCTGCTTTGCTACCTATGCATGTCGAAGCTGAATTATTTGCCTAGCATCCAGTTCGACATCTTGCTGACTACTTCAGTATCGAGTCCGTTGTATCCATGATGTGCCGCGGCGTTACAGGCGTTGCCTATGTTTTCGCCACCGGTGAATGACAGCAATTGTTTTCTTGGATTATCAGACAGCTTATTCATCAGTTGCGGAATCAGCGTAAACGGGCAGAGTCTGCAGCCGTCCTGTTCGTGATGCACGATAAGTACCGGTATGCGTAATTTTTCCAGCGGCATTGCCAGTACCGATGCGCCTTCGCTATCGACCAGGATGCTGGAGCTGAGTGCGATGCCATCCGGACCATCCGGTGGTGCGAGCTGGGTCGCGATATAGGCAGTTGATTGCGTGCCGCGACTGGTGCCGACCAGCCACACCGGATTTTTACTTTGCTTGCGCACCCAGGCGATGGCAGCTTGTATGTCGGTCACGTGTTCCGGTGTTTCGCGGAAACCGCGCAGGAAGGGCGGTGACAAGCGATCCGATGGCGCATCGGCCAGTACCACCTGAAAACCCTGATCTGCGAATAGCTGCCGTGCGCGCACCAGAAAATTATCTTTGCCCCACTGGATATGGCCGGCAGGTGTAATTTGCAGACCACCATGACCGCCAGCCATCAGGATGACGGTCGCTTTTGCTTGCGCGGGTGTGATGACCAGCAAACGCTGGATCACGCCGGGACGGCTGGTGAGGTCAACCACCTGAGTCGTGCTTTGCGCATGCGCGAGTTGCAGGCAGCAGGCGAGGAGGAAGGCGAGGCCGGTTTTCATCATGCTGTGCATATAGGCTCCGGATAGAAGGGTGCGATCTGATGAGTTGCCGGCCGGGTTAGCGGTTATCGACCTGCTTGCACTTGGTTTGCAAGTGGCGCATGCCGCTGCCTCAGGTGAGTGCTGCGGTTGCCTTCAGCACTTCTTCTGCGGTGGTCGTGCCTTCCATGATTTTTAAGGCACCAGCCAGACGCAAAGGTTTCATGCCATCGCTAATACTTTGTTGCCTTAACTGATGGATATCGGTTTCGGCCTTGATCATTTTGGAGAACGCTTGCGTCACCGTCAGCAATTCGTACAAGCCGGTGCGACCGCGATAGCCAGTCTGGCGGCATTCCGGGCAACCAACCGGGCGATAGATAACGGTCGGTTTAGGCAAGTCCCAGCCTTCACTCAGACTCTTCCATAGTTCGTCCGACATGTCGCCGTCGGCTGATTTGCAATGCGTGCACAAAGTGCGCGTCAGACGTTGTGCCATGATGCCGATCAGCGTCGATTCCAGCAGGTAATACGGCACACCCAGTTCCAGTAGACGCATCACAGCGGATGGCGCGTCATTCGTATGCAGGGTGGAGAGCACCAGATGGCCAGTGAGGGCGGCCTGGATCGCCATTTCGGCCGTCTCCAGATCGCGTATCTCGCCGACCATGATGATGTCAGGATCTTGCCGCATCAGAGAACGCACGCCATCGGCAAAGGATAAATCGATGCCGTGCTGGACCTGCATTTGATTGAACGATCCTTCCACCATTTCTATCGGGTCTTCGACCGTGCAGACATTCACTTCGCTGGTCGCCAGCGTTTTGAGTGTGGTGTAGAGCGTGGTGGTCTTGCCGGAGCCGGTCGGGCCGGTCACCAGAATGATGCCGTGCGGGCGGCTGGTCAGACTATCCCAGCGCTGGGCGTCATCCGGCGGGAAGCCGAGTTCCGGCAGTGACTTCACCACTACATCCGGATCAAAAATCCGCATCACCAGCTTTTCGCCAAAGGCGGTCGGCATGGTGGATAAACGCAGCTCGACTTCCTGCCCGTTAATGGTACGGGTCTTGATGCGGCCGTCTTGTGGCCGACGTTTTTCAATCACGTCCATCCGCCCCAGCAGCTTGATACGGGCGGTCATCGCAATCATGACGTTGGGTGGGACCTGATACACCTGATGCAAGACACCATCGATGCGGAAGCGGATCGCGCAGAGTTCACGCTTGGGTTCGAGATGGATGTCGGAAGCGCGTTGTTCGAATGCGTATTGCCATAACCAGTCGACGATATTGATGATGTGCTGGTCATTCGCATCGACTTGCTTGTTATTGCCTAGTTCGACCAGTTGCTCAAAGTTATTGCGTAGCGCGACATCCTGCCCATTGAGTTTTTTGGCGCCCTTGATCGATTTGGCCAGCGCAAAAAACTGTGTGGTGTATTGCGCGATATCGAGCGGATTGGCGATCACCAGCCGGACGTTGCGGCGCGTGATTTTTGCGATCTCCGCTTCCCATTCGGTGGCGTAGGGTTCAGTGGTGGCAACTACCAGTTCGCTCGGGGTCAGCTCGACTGGCAGGATGTGGAAGCGCGTCGCATAGGATGCCGACATCACGTCTGCCACGCGGGTGAAATCTATTTTGAGCGGATCGATGCGGAAGAACGGTAACTTCACTTTGCCGGCCAGCCATTCGGTCAGCCAATCCAGCGTGACCGGACGATGCGGCTCGCAGGCGGAGAGAATTTTGCACTGCGCGACTGCGACCAGCGGGTGCATCGCTATCGATGCATTCTTGAAGATGCCCTGCGCCTGGTTATAAAAGACTTTGACGCCTTCTTTGGTAACGATGCCATCTGCCAGCAGCCAGGTGAATATCTGCTGCAAGTCCAGCTTTCTGGGGCTGGCCTTGGCGCTGGTGATCGTGGCAGCAGCAGAAGCTGCAGAAGCTGGTGCAGAGGAGGCGGCAGTTGGCATAACCATGACCCATGAGGTGGAACTGTGAAACCGATGTTAACACAGGGCAAGAGGTTTATTGCTGTGCCTGCCACGCCTTGATGCCATTTACCCACGATTTTGCCGGCAACTTGGTGTTGGCGGTGATTTGTGCTGCGCGCTCGTACAGCGCCGCCACGTCCAGCTCGGGCGTGTTATTGAACGCAATCGCGATCACGTTCCCCTCATGCACTTCAGGCAGCGAGATGACGGTATCGAAGGCGTAATGCATGGCGCTCAGATTGCGTGCGTAGCTGGGATGGTCGCCAAACAGATTGACGGTCATGATGCCGTCTGCGCTCAGGCAGGCTGCACAAGCCTGATAAAACTCAGGGGTGTCCAGCACCGGGCCGCGAGCCGTGGCGTCATACAGATCGACTTGCAGTGCATCGATGCGACCCAGATTAGCCGGATCGTTGACATAGTCGAGCGCATCCATTTCGATCACGGTCAGACGTTCGTCATTCGGTGGCAATTTGAACATCGACTCACAGATGGTGATGACGGATGGATTCAGATCGACCGCGGTAACACGTGCGGCGGGGAAGCGTTTATAGCTGAATTTGGTCAGTGCGCCGGTACCCAGCCCCAGTTGCACGATGTGTTGTGGTTTGTCATTGAACAACATCCACGCCATCATTTGTTGCGCATATTCCAGTTCTATCCAGTCGGGTTTGCTGATGCGCATCGCACCTTGTACCCATTCGGTACCGAAGTGCAGATAGCGGATGCCGAATTGTTCCGACAGTGTGACAGGTGCAAATTTCACTTTGCGTGCGGGTTTGGCTTTGGCGACAGGGGGGGATTTCTTGCCAGGACCACTTTTTGAATTGGCGTCGGCTTCTATGGATTTACGTTTGATCAGCATGAATTCTTGAGTATGGGGTTTTGCGATGAATTGCTTATTTACGCCATGATACCGCGCCAGGCTGCCAGTTTTTGCTCAAATGTCAGCACGGCATAGGCGGGCGACGAAGAGGGCAGCACCAGCGTGGCGAAGCCGGCCTCGGCGAAAGCTGCTTCCTGCTTGCCCGATGTCTTGCCATTAAAGCAAACCAGACGCAGTTGCGGACAGGCTCGCTTCAGTTGTGCGAAGTCATTATGTTGCGCGTGGCGGATCGCGCTATCCAGACTGCCTTCACGCGCGCAGAGTGCGATCACATCCCATACTCCTATGTGATGCGCCTGCAATCTGAGTAGCCTTTCGTCATAAGGCAAGCTCAGCAGATCTTCATTGACCAGCGCGGCGATGAGTTTCCAGAACTGATTGCGCGGGTGTGCATAGTACTGCTGCGCCTGCAAGGAGGCGACACCCGGGAAGCTGCCGAGTATCAGGATTTCGGTGTGCTGATCGATGACGGGTGGAAAGCCGGCGAGCAGCGCAGCTGCCTGAGAAGTTTGGAGAGTGGAGGGCATGCTGGTATTTTAATGTAGTGCGTGCGATGGTGCGGCCAGGCCAGCTAATGTAAAGGAGAGGCAGTATGACAAAAAAAGTGATGATCGTGACGGGTGGCAGTCGCGGCATAGGAGCGGAGATTGCATTGTTGGGTGCGGCCGACGGTTATGCGGTCTGCATCAGCTATGTAAAAAACAAGGCGGCGGCAGATGCCGTGGTCGATGCGATCCGGCAAAGCGGTGGTGTTGCCATCGCGGTGGCGGCAGATATGGCGGTAGAGGCCGACATCTTGCGTCTGTTTGCAACAGTCGATCAGGAACTGGGTACCGTAACGGCATTGGTGAATAACGCCGGCATACTGGAAACACAAATGCGGGTTGATCAGATGGATGTGGCGCGCATGCAGCGCATCTTCAATACCAATATAGTCGGCACCTTTGTCTGCGCGCGGGAAGCGGTCAAACGCATGTCGACCAAGCACGGCGGGGCAGGCGGTGCGATCGTCAATATTTCTTCGGTAGCCGCGCGTGCCGGCGGGCCCGGAGAGTATGTCGACTATGCCGCGTCCAAAGGCGCGGTCGATACCATGACGATAGGGTTGGCGAAAGAAGTGGCGAACGAAGGCATACGGGTGAATGCGGTACGACCGGGTGTCATCTACACAGAAATTCATGCCAGCGGCGGTGAGCCAGGGCGGGTCGATCGGGTCAAGGCTTCCGTGCCTATGCAGCGTGGCGGCGAAGCGCGTGAAGTGGCGCAGGCGGCGATCTGGTTGCTGTCTGAACATGCGTCATATACGACTGGCAGTTTCCTCGATGTGGCAGGCGGGCGCTAAAATAGGTCGGCTGATTGCTGTTACAAGCGTTGATTCTTGAGTAATTTCTTCATCGCCCTTTAAGGAGAAAAAAATGAAAGCAAACTGGATATCACCAATGCTGGCCTTGTTGCTGGCGATGCCGCTGGCACATGCGGCCGACGATATGAAGGCCTTCCCTCCAGCTGAAAAAGGCATGACACGTCATGTACTGCAATTGCCTGCACAAAGCGATGAATCTGCGTACAAGGTAGAACTGATCGTCGGCAAGGAAGTGAGCACCGATGAACGCAATCGTTACTTCTTTGGCGGCACGATAGAAGAAAGAAATATCGAAGGCTGGGGTTATACGCGCTATGTGGTGCCAAAGCTGGGACCGATGGCGGGCACCATGATGGCAGTCGATCCGAATGCGCCCAAGGTAAAACGTTTTATTAGCCTGAGTGGCAGTCCCTACCTGATCCGTTACAACAGCCGTCTGCCGGTGGTGGTGTATACGCCGCAAGGTGTGGAAGTGCGTTATCGCATCTGGCGTGCGGGTGAAGAGGTGAAGAAGATAGAGCAGGGCTGATCGCTAAGATAGCTGGCAAAGACGTCTCATCCTCTCGAACACGCACCGTACCCGCAAGGGGCGTGCGTGTTTTTTATTGCCTTGAAGTGTTTGACCATGCATCCCGCGACAAGCGATACAGCACATGTTCGCTGAGCGGATGTCCGGCCGGTAGTTTGGGATGCGCAAAATTATCTTCCGCTTTGTGCTGCATGCCCAGGCGTTGCATCACAGCCTGTGAGCGCAGATTGGCGGGTACGGTGAATGCCACCACTTCCTCCAATTGCAGCGTTGCAAAACCGTAATGCAGTGCGCATTGCGCGGCTTCGGTCGCATAGGACTTGCCCCACACCAGACGTGCCAGACGCCAGCTTATTTCCACCGCTGGTGTGAAATGCGCATCGAAGCCTACATGCAGCAAGCCGACACAACCGGCGAAAGCTAGTACACCCGGGATTTCGACTACCCAGGCACCGTATCCGTACTGGCTGAAGTGTGCACCTACGCGCGCCGCGAGCTGGTCGCTTTCTGTGCGCGTCAATACGGCGGGGAAATGCTGCATGACTTCGGGGTCCGCATTCATCGCAGCGAAAGGCGCGAGGTCGGCATCGGTCCAGGGACGCAGTAATACACGTGGTCCGCGCAGTTCGGTATTGATAGTTTCAGAGTTCATCGGATGGTGAGCCACTTTGTTGCCACTTCTGGATTTGCATATAGACGACGGTTTGCAGCAACGCCACGATGCTGCCCGCCATCACCTCGGATACGCGCAGGAAGGCCAGATGCAATTCTTCATCCACGCCGCTGCCTGAATACGCAGCCGACATCAGGATCACAACGGTCACCGGTCCGAGCCGCCAGTTGCTTGGATAGTTTTGCCACAACATGGCGACCACCACCGCCAGCGTCATCGCGATCAGCATCGCAAAGAAGCTGGTGCCGAACAGCAGCAATGACAGACAAGCGATGACGCAACCCGAAATGGTATTGACCAGACGTGCCTTGAAGTTGGCTTTGGCCACCGTCATGTCTGGTTCAGTCACGATGATGAGAGAGATCATCGCCCAGTAAGGCTCTTGCAAGCCGAGCGCGCGTAGTCCGTACCACAGGATCAAGGACCCGGAGAGGATCTTGATAATGTAGACCAGCGCGTTTTTCCTGGGGGTGATGAAATTGAATTCCATGGACTGCGTCAGACCCGCAAACGTCCCTTCAGTTCAGGTATTACTGCGTCAGCTTGTTCTTGGCTTCCTGCAGCTCGGTTTCAGCTTCTTGCAGTTTCTTTTGTTGCTTGGCGATTTTTTTGGTTTTGCCGCTGGCCTGGGCTTTTTCCAGTTCAGCTTTGCGTTCCGCTACATTGTTTTCTTTTTTCTTGATGTCGGCTTCACGTTCCTTGCGCAGGCCTTCATCCGTGCAGTGATCAACGATTTGCTTGAGCGCGATGTTCAGTTTCTTTTCCTGCGCCTTGTTGCCATGGGTGCGCGCATGTTCGATCTGGGTTTGTACTTCCTGCCGTTTGGCGGCGCAGCCGGTCAAGGGCTCGGCTGCGTGTGCAGTGGTGATGACGGCTGCCAATAGCAGGCCGGACAAACAGCTGGTCGTGATGATCTTCATTACGCAACTCCTTGATAGTTTGGTGGTCGCTTTACTGTATAGGAACAGTGACAAAGCTGGCAACACAAATAGCATGCCGCAAATGATAACGGCGACCGTCAAGGTCGCCGTAGCAGGGAAGCTACTGGCAAGCTGCGGTGCTTGCCAGTGCAATCTCAGGGATTACTGTGCAACTGGTTTTGCGGCTGCTTTAGCTGGTGCTTTTTTCTTTTTAGGTGCTGGGCTATCGTCGCCTTGAACCTTGAGCTGACCACCGGTACCCAGACCGCCTTTGACCGTTTGTTGACGGTAGTTTTTCACCGCACGTACAACATTGTTATACGAGTCGGTGAAAGCGGCGACGATGACTTTACCTTCAGCTGTGTTCGAATAGCCGCCCATGCTGCCACCTGCGCTGGAGCCGAACAACTGGCCGACTGCACCGAAGTCCATGCTTTTCGCGCTGCCTTCAGCTGCTGCGATTTGTACGCTGGAGCGGTTGTCGATGACGCTCAGCAGTGTGCTGGCTTCTTTGCTGTTGACGTTGGCTGCCAGACCTGCAACTGCGCTACCCAGACCGCCACCCAGCAAGCCGGCTACGCTACCGCCCATGCCGCCAGCATTGTTGTTGCTGAAGGTGATCGATGGCACCAGACCGTAGTCGGCCGAAACCATTTTGCCTTTGCCGAAATTCGATTTTTTGCGCAGTTCACCGGATTGTTCCAGCGCACGTTCGCCCATGATGGCGTTCATGCCACGGCCGCGTTCAACCACGACGAAGCAGTTCGATTGTTGTACCAGCAGTTTGAGGACAGGGACGGTCGAACCGAGTTTGAATTGGCCGGTCAGGACGCCGTACCATGGCGCGCTGGTGTCTTCGATGATGGCCATCGTGCCCAGAGGAGCATCGCAACGTTCCAGCGTAGCGTTGGCATTTTGTGCATTGGCACCACCGGCAGAGCCGGTTGCTGCGGTTTTTGCACCGCTGTTACCCATGTCCATGGTGGAGCAGGCACTCAGCAGGACGCCGGTCAGACAGAGCGGCAAGATACGCAGTAAACGTTTCGACATTTCTTTCTTCCCCTATTTAATCAAATAAAAACCAACAAAATCTAATTCTTGTAATTTCACTCCGGTGTGCCGGAGTTGCAAATGTGAAATATTACGCGAGATTGTTGTGAATTTTGAGCAGGGGATGCGGAAAAGTCATGTATTTGCCAATATTTGCAATGTTGACAGCAGCCAACGTTGATAAATTTTCATCTGTTAGCAGGATTTTTGGCGGAAATAAAAAAAGCCGCGTTGTAAGAACGCGGCTTTTTATGTGAGGCAGCATCTGCTGCCTGCTGTGCTTACTTCGCTGCCAGACCCAGCAACATTTCATTGAGGCGTTTAACGAAGCCGGCCGGATCGTTGAGGTTGCCGCCTTCTGCCAGCAAAGCCTGATCGAACAGGATATTCGACCAGTCGTCGAATTTCGCTTCTTCGTATTTCAGGCGTTGCACCAATGGATGATCAGGATTGATTTCCAGTGTCGGCTTGGCATCTGGTGCATCTTGTCCTGCTGCTTTCAGCATGCGCATCAGGTTGCCGGACAATTCGTTTTCACCTGCAACCAGACAGGCTGGTGAATCGGTCAGGCGGAAGGTGATGCGAACTTCCTTGGCTTTGTCGGCCAGAGCGGTTTGCATCTTCGCTACCAGATCCTTGTATTGATCTTCGGTTTCCTGATGTTGCTTTTTCTCTGCTTCATCTTCCAGTTGGCCGAGATCCAGATCGCCTTTCGCTACCGAGGACAATTCCTTGCCTTCGAACTCTTCGACATAGGACAACATCCATTCATCCACACGGTCCGTCAGCAACAAGACTTCGATGCCTTTTTTGCGGAAGATTTCCAGATGCGGGCTGTTCTTGGCGGCGTTGTACGATTCACCGGTTGCGTAGTAAATCTTGCTTTGGCCTTCCTTCATGCGTGCCACATAGTCAGCGAAGGAAACGCTTTGTGCGTCGCTCTCGTTGTGGGTGGAGGCAAAGCGCAACAGTTTGGCGATGCGTTCCTTATTGCTCGCATCTTCGCCCATGCCTTCTTTCAATACCTGACCGAAGGCATTCCAGAAGGTGACGTATTTATCTTTGTCTGCCTGCTCGTCGCTGTTGGCCAATTCTTCCAGCATCGACAGCACGCGCTTGGTCGAGCCTTCGCGTATGACTTTGACGTCACGCGATTCCTGCAGAATTTCACGCGAAACATTCAGTGGCAAATCGGCGGAATCGATTACACCTTTGACGAAGCGCAGATAGACCGGCATCAGTTGTTCGGCATCGTCCATGATGAAGACGCGCTTGACGTAGAGTTTGATGCCGCCGCGCTTGTTGCGATCCCACAGATCGAACGGAGCCTGGCTCGGGATGTACAGCAATTGCGTGTATTCGCTGCGTCCTTCAACGCGATTGTGCGTATAGGTCAGCGGTTCGCCGAAGTCATGCGATACATGTTTGTAGAACTCGACGTATTGCTCAGGTGTGATCTCGTTTTTGCTGCGTGCCCACAAGGCGCTGGCCTGGTTGATGGTTTCCCATTCGTCGCGTACTACGGTTTCTTTTTTCTCTTCGTCCCATTCTTCCTTCTGCATCATGATAGGCAGCGAGATATGGTCGGAGTATTTGCGGATGATGGATTTCAGTTTCCATGACGAGAGGAATTCTTCTTCGCCTTCGCGCAGGTGCAAGATGATGTCGGTGCCACGGTTTGCTTTATCGATAGCCTCTACCGTGAAGTCACCCGCACCTTCCGATTCCCAGCGTACGCCGCTGCTAGCCTCAGTGCCGGCACGACGGGTTTCGACGGTGATGCGGTCGGCGATGATGAAGCCGGAATAGAAGCCGACGCCGAACTGGCCGATCAATGCCGCGTCTTTTTGCTGGTCGCCCGACAGTTTGGAAAAGAATTCCTTGGTACCGGATTTGGCGATGGTGCCGAGGTGCTCGACCGCGTCATCGCGTGTCATGCCGATGCCGTTGTCGGAAATAGTGATGGTGCGGGCTTCCTTGTCGAAGCTGACCTTGATCTTCAGTTCGGGATCGTTTTCAAACAAGGCGCCATTGTTGATGGCTTCGAAGCGCAGCTTGTCCGATGCATCGGAAGCATTCGAGATCAGTTCGCGCAGGAAGATTTCCTTGTTGGAGTACAAGGAATGGATCATCAATTGCAGCAGTTGTTTTACTTCAGCTTGAAAGCCCAGGGTTTGCTTTTCTGCATGTTCGGAAACGGCCATTTTTACCTCAAGAATCAAAAAATTAGGGGGTGAGTTTGAAAGTCTGTCTGCGCGACAGGGAGTGGCAAGTCGCCATGATGTTGCCTTGCAGGGGGAAGGTCAATCCAGACTTTCAAAATGTTTGGGCACAGATGGGGCTGGCGGCTCCGATTTCAAGCCTTTCCTATCTCCCGTTCGAGGAAGCGCAGGATGCCCGGATCGGACATGGCGGCGACGTTGAAGCGCATATTGGTAGACGGCAGCTGGTTCGGTGAGAACAGGCTGCCGGGCGCCAGCAGATAGCCTTGTTCCATCGCTTTTTCGGTCAGGACGTTGGCATCGCAGCCGACATCGGTCCAGACGAACAAGCCAGCCGGAGTATGGAAATGAATCTTGATGCCTATGCGTTCCAGCTGCCGCATCGTTTTGTCACGCACGGCGCTTAGTCTGGTGCGCAGTCGGTCCGTATGCTTGCGGTAATGCCCCTCGGACAGGATGCGATATACCACGCGCTCGGTAATCTCCGTCGTCGTTAATGTTGTCAGCATCTTGCGATCGGCTAATTGCCGGGCGATCTCGGGCGAAGTGGCGATGAAGCCGACACGCAGGTTGGCGGCCAGCGTTTTGGAGAAACCACCGAGATATATCACGCGATTCAATTGATCCAGTGCCGCGATGCGGGTCGCAGCCTGTACTGCTGTGCCGGGGTGCATATCGCAGTAGATATCGTCTTCCACGATCATGAAATTGTATTGTTCTGCAATCTTCAATACCTGAAAAGCCTTGGCCGCCGACAGCGAAGTGGAGGTCGGATTGTGCAGGATGGAGTTGATAATAAACAGCTTGGGCCTGTGCAATTCCGCCAGTTGGGTCAGTTGCGCGATGTCCGGTCCGTCTGCCAGACGGGGGATGCCGACTACTTTGGCGCCCAATGCAGCGAAGGAGCCAAACATCAGGAACCAGCCAGGATCATCGACAAAGATCGTGTCGCCCGGTTGTACGTAATGGCGTGCGACCAAATCCAGTGCCTGCGTCACGCCAGCGGTAGTGACGAATTGCTCCGGTGTTGCGGCGATTTCCAGTTCCGCCAGTTTCAATTGCAATTGTTGGCGCAGTGGCAGGAAGCCTTGCGGTACGCCATATGGCAACAGCAGATTGGGGCTTTGTCTGCTGACTGCACGCAAGGCATTCGCGACCAGATCGGCATCGAGCCATTCATTCGGCAGCAAGCCTACGCCCGGCATTTTTTGTGGCGGCAATTGGCGGAACATATTGCGTACCAGCCAGACCACATCGACCGGTTGTGGCGCGGCCGACGGGTCGCCTTGCGGGCGCGGTGTCAACATCGGCGCGCGGTCTCGGACATAGAAGCCCGAACCGCGCCGCGATTCCAGCAAGCCGCTGGCGACCAGCCGGTCATACGCTTCGACCACGGTAAAGCGCGATACCTGATGTTGGTCGGAGAATTGGCGTATCGATGGCATGCGGCTACCGGTACGCAGGATTTTGTCGTCGATGCGGCTGCTGATGAGTTGCACGATCTGTTCGATCAGCGAGCTGCCTGCGCTGCGCGACAGCAGTGGCCGCGCCAGCTCAGTGTCGCTGGTGGTGACCGCTGCGGCGGCTGTGTGTGATTTAGCTGTATTGGTCATATTGCCATGACAGTGAGAGAATTAATTCCTTAAGTGTACCGGTACTGTACTGGTTTTGTCGATTACGATGCATCCACTCGAATAGCTCTCGTTATCTTGTCAAATCGCTCGACCTTCTCCGGAACACTATGGAATCCCTGTTACCGCTTTCCCTGTTCGCTTTCGTATCGTCGATCACGCCGGGGCCGAATAACATCATGCTGACTTCATCCGGCATTCGTTTCGGCTTTGTGCGTTCGTTGCCGCATATGTTTGGTGTGGTCTTTGGCTTCAGTGTGATTCTTGCGCTGTGCGCAGCGGGCATAGGCAGTCTAATAGTCGCGCTGCCGACCTTGCATATCGTCTTGAAAACGATAGGTTCGACTTATCTGGTCTACCTGGCCTGGCAGTTGCGGGGCATGGCTTTCACGCAGAATGTGGATGCCGATGTGCGCCCGATGTCTTTCATGGCGGCTTCCCTGTTTCAATTCGCTAATCCGAAAGCGTGGGTGATGGCAGTGACCGGAGCTTCTGCTTTTTTGCCGCCTATGCAACCGGTGTGGCTGGCAATCGCGGTGTTTTGCTTCATCTTCGGCATTATTAATTTTCCCTGCATTGGCCTGTGGGCCGGTACTGGTGCGGTGCTGCGTCGCTATCTGACGCAGGCAAAATGGCGTCGCGTGTTTTGCGCCGTGATGATCTTGCTCACTTTGTACTCGGCTGTCGCTATCTGGTTATGACTATCTGCATATGAATAATGAATCTTCAGTTTTCCCATCAACAGGATCTTCCGGTATGACATCTGAAACCAAAGGCATGTTGCTGGGCGCAATTGGCGTCGCGCTGTTCAGCCTGACTTTACCGTTCACCCGTATCGCGGTGGCTGAACTGCATCCGGTGTTCGTCGCACTCGGTCGCGCGGTGGTCGCCGCCGGTTGTTCTGCCGTCTTGCTGTGGTGGACTGGAGCGGTGTTGCCGAATCGAACTCAGATGAAGTCACTCTTCATCACGGCATTGGGCGTGGTGGTTGGCTTCCCGGTGTTTTCTTCGATTGCGATGCACTATGTGCCAGCTTCGCACGGTGCGATCATCCTCGGCATTTTGCCACTGGCGACGGCTCTGTTTGGCGCCTTGCGTTTTGGTGAGCGGCCCTCGCTTGGATTCTGGATTGCGGCGCTGATCGGTAGTGCGCTGGTGGTGGCCTTTGCTTTGCAGCAAGGCGGTGGTGAATTGCATATCGCTGATCTCGCTCTGTTTATTGCAGTACTGGCAGCAGCGATGGGCTATGCCGAAGGTGGCCGCCTGTCGCAGAGCATGGGTGGGCAGCAAGTCATTTCATGGGCGCTGGTGTTGTCGATGCCGGTGGTATTGCCGATCACGGTGTGGCTGGGCTGGAAGCACGGCGTCAGCGCATCGCCGGCAGCGTGGGTCGGCTTTGCTTATGTTTCGCTGTTTTCGATGTTTATTGGCTTCTTCTTTTGGTACAAGGGCCTGGCCATGGGTGGCATTGCCCGGGTTGGGCAAGTGCAATTGATACAACCCTTCCTCACCTTGCTGGGTGCCGCCGTGATCCTCGGCGAATTGCTTGAATTGCGCACCTTTTTGTTTGCACTTGCCATCATTGCGGTGGTGGCCATCGGCCGGAAGATGCCGATTCGACGCCAGAATTGACTGGAATTCCGCGGCCAGAGATGGTCTGTCACGCAGAACCATGTCGATAGTTCGGAAGGAAAGCCGAGGATTTGAGATAATCTTGGGATTCCTGCCGTGAGCGACATCGCTGCGATGGCATTTTGCCATCAGCGCAGCCGCGGACTTCTGTTCATTGCCATTCCTGCTGTGCCCGGAATGGCATCAATTTTTTGGAGCACTTATGTCTTTTTACGACAAGCTGAAAGCCTTGAATATCGAATTGCCTGCTGTTGCCACTCCGGCTGCGGCCTACGTCATGTACGTACAAAGCGGCAACACGGTGTTCCTTTCCGGCCATATCGCCAAAAAAGACGGCAAGCCTTGGGTCGGTCAGTTGGGCAAGAACATGACGACTGATGAAGCCAAGCTGGCAGCGCGCGGCGTGGCCATCGATCTGATCGCAACCCTGCAAGCGGCTTGCGGTGGCGATCTGAATCGCGTGCAACGCATCGTGAAAGTCATGAGCCTGGTCAATTCGACCGGCGATTACACCGAACAGCATCTGGTCACCAATGGCGCATCCGAATTGTTTGGCGAAATCTTCGGCGCGCAGGGCGTACATGCCCGTTCCGCTTTTGGCGTGGCGCAAATCCCGCTTGGCGCTTGCGTCGAAATCGAACTGATCGCAGAAATTAAATAAGTTAGCAAGTCATCTGAGCACGACCCATGCCCCGACTTATCGGGGCCTCGTACCTACCGTGAAGTAATCATGAAAATCGAACATCCAACGCCGATCAACTGGCAATTCGCCAAACGTGCAGAACAACTGCAAAGCTCGGTCATCCGCGAAATCCTGAAAATCACGATGCGCCCGGACATCATCTCCTTTGCCGGCGGTTTGCCATCACCGGCAACCTTCCCGGTTGAGCATATGAAAGCGGCGTTCGATAAAGTCTTGTCCGAGCAAGGCAAGATCGCGCTGCAATACGGACCGAGCGATGGCTATGCGCCGCTGCGCGAATGGATCGCGGATTCCTTATCGATACCGGGTTCGACCATCACCCCTGATCAGGTCTTGATGGTGTCGGGTTCGCAGCAAGCGCTGGATTTGCTCGGCAAGGTACTGATAGAAGAAAACAGCAAGGTGTTGGTCGAGACGCCGAGTTATCTGGGCGCCTTGCAGGCATTCTCGGTGTATCAGCCGCAGTTTGTATCGGTACCGACTGACGACTACGGTTTATTGCCGGAAGCGGTGGATGGTATCGCCGACGGTGCGCGTCTCTTGTACGCCTTGCCGAACTTCCACAACCCGACCGGTCGCACCATGTCGGTCGAGCGTCGTATTGCACTGGTAGAAACTTGCGCACGTCGCGGCTTGCCGCTGATCGAGGATGATCCTTACGGTTCGCTCAGCTATCGCGGTGAACCACTGCCGAAGATGCTGACGATGAATCCTAGCGGTGTGATTTACATGGGTTCCTTCTCGAAGGTGCTGACACCCGGCATACGTCTCGGTTATGTAGTCGGCCCGACGCCTTTGATCCGCAAGCTGGAGCAAGCGAAACAGGCAGCCGATTTGCATACCTCGCAATTGACGCAGATGGTGGTGTACGAAGCGATCAAGGATGGCTTCCTGGCGGAACATATTCCGTCGATCCGCACCTTGTATGCGAATCAGTGTCAGGTGATGCTGGATGCCTTGGCTGAGTTTGCACCGGAAGGTGTGAAGTGGAACAAGCCGGAAGGCGGCATGTTCATCTGGGTGACTTTGCCTAAGCACATCGATTGCATGCAGTTGCTGGAAGAAGCGATTGCGCAGAAGGTGGCATTTGTTCCGGGCGCACCGTTCTATGCGAACGAGCCTGAGAAAAATACCTTGCGCTTGAGTTTTGTGACGGTGCCGCCAGAGAAGATACGCGAAGGTGTTTCTACCTTGGCTAAGTTGATTGCCGCGAAGATCTGATTTACCTGATCTCCAATAAAAAAGCCTGCTGAGTGAGCAGGCTTTTTTTATGTGCTTCTGTTTGCAGCTTCAGTTTGCAGCTGCTACCAACAGCAAGCATCAAAACCGTATCATCTCGCCATGCTGAAGCGCGACAAAATCTGCCGCCGGTATCTGCGCTTTCTTCAACTCTTCCGCCAGCGCCTTAGGCGGCTCATCCAGCGATTCGTCAGCCAGTTCAAACGTCCCCCAATGAATCGCGATGGAACGCCGTGCATGCACGTTCTGGTGGATTTTGACGGCCTCACCCGGATCGACATGCTGCGCTTTCATAAACCAGCGTGGCGCATACGCACCGATCGGCAACAAGGCGAGGTCGAATGGCGGGAAGCGTTTGCCTATGTCTTCAAAATCCTTGGAGTAACCGGTATCGCCGGCAAAGAAAAAGGACAAAGGCTTCTTGTCATCGGGCGCGGTCGTAACTGCCCAGCCACCCCATAGGGTCTGGAAGCGATCGTTCAAGCCGCGCGCCGACCAATGCTGAACCGGGACGAAGTTGAAGGCCAGCCCACGCACATCGGTCTTATCCCACCAGCCCAATTCCTGCACGTTGGTGATGCCGATGTCGGCCATCCATTGCTTGATGCCGGATGGCACCAGAAATAAAGGCGCACCGCCTTGCTGCTGGTTCAGTTGCAGTACGGTGTCTTTGTCCAGATGATCGTAGTGATTGTGCGAGATCAGCACCACGTCGATGTGCGGCAATTGATCGTAGGCCAGTGCAGGTGGCACTTTGCGTTGCGGGCCGATGAAGGTGAACGGTGAGGCACGCTCCGACCAGATCGGATCGGTCAGAATATTCAAACCGCGCATTTGTACCAGCACAGTGGCGTGGCCGATCCAGGTCGCGGTGGCGACGTCCTTGTTGGCTTGCAACCAGGCTGCGTCTGCTTTGACGATGGGGAAGTGGTAGCCATTTGCCGGTGGCTTGGGCAAGCCCTGTGTCAGACGTTCCCATTGCCATTTGATGAAGGAGCCGCCTATCTCACCTTGCAGGTAATTGTTCTTGTACAGCGCGGGGGCGGGGCTGATGTAGGCGCTGCCGGCAGCGAAGGTCGCTACCAACATGCTGAGTATCAAGACCCATCGAAGACGACGGCGCGTCTTCGATGGCTTGTCAGGCACAGCAGACACTGAGGGTTGGGGTTCCGTGCTGCTCATGCCTGTATCAACCTATTTTTGCGCAGTCAGCGTGGTCGCTTTGATCTTGGCTTCCAGCGCCTTACCTTTGCGTGCCCGTTTGCCGATGTGAACCGCGAGTCCCGATGCTGACAATGGCACTTCGCGTGCTTTGCTGCCATAGATGCCATGCACGATGAGGCCGCGCTGGCTGATAGGCAGTGCTGCCAGCAGCTTCTCGTTCTTCTCGAGATCCATCAGGATTACGCCACGACCACCTGCGGTCAGTGTTTTGATTTCATCGATACCAAACACCAGCAAGCGACCTTTTTCCGACAGGCAGGCGATGGCACTGGCACCAGCTGCAACCGGACGTGGTGGCAAAGGCTCGTCGCCATCATCCAGCGTGATGAAGGATTTACCGCCACGGGTGCGGCTGACCATGTCGCCGGATTTGGCGGTGAAGCCATAACCTGCAGTCGAGGCCAGCAAGAGCGTGACATCGGCCGGACCAGCGTAGTAGTGCAGGATGCGTGTGCCGCTCGCCAGTTCCACCAGCGTGGTGATAGGCACGCCATCACCGCGTGCACCCGGCAGGGCTGAGACCGGCACCGAATAGATACGTCCGTTCGAGCCGAATACCAGCAGCGCATCGACGGTGCGGCATTCAAAGGTGTCGTACAGCGTGTCGCCCGCCTTGAAGGTGAATTGCGCAGCATCGTGGCCGTGGCCGGTGCGTGCGCGGACCCAGCCTTTTTGCGAGATAACAACCGTCACCGGTTCATCGATGACTTTGGTTTCTACTGATGCTTTTTCTGCGACTTCGATCAGCGTGCGACGTGCATCGCCGAATTGTTTTTCGTCGGCTTCGATTTCCTTGATGACCAGACGCTTCATCGATGATGGATTGTCGAGCAAGTCTTGCAGCGTGGTTTTTTCGTTGCGTAGCTCGGCCAGTTCTTGCTGGATCTTGATGGTTTCCAGGCGTGCCAACTGGCGCAAACGGATTTCCAGAATATCGTCGGCCTGACGTTCCGATAAGCGGAACGCATCCATCAAGGCCGGTTTCGGCTCATCCGATTCGCGGATGATTTTGATGACTTTGTCGATATTCAGCAGGATCGCTTCGCGGCCTTCGAGGATGTGGATACGATCATCGACTTTTTGCAGCTTGAACTGTGAGCGGCGGGTAATCGTGGTGAAGCGGAAGTCTATCCATTCACGCAGGATGTCGCCCAGCGTCTTCTGGCGTGGCCGGCCATCGCCACCGATCATCACCAGATTGATGGAGACGCTGGTTTCGAGCGAAGTGTGTGCCAGCAAGAGATTGGTGAACTCGGTCTGATCCTGATTCTTCGATTTCGGTTCGAATACCAGACGCACTGGTGCATCGCGACCGGATTCGTCACGCACCGTATCGAGCATGGACAAGACGGTTTGCTTGAGCGCCAGTTGCTCCGGCGATAGCGATTTTTTGCCGAGCTTGATTTTAGGATTGGTCAGTTCTTCGATTTCTTCCAGCACGCGTTGCGATGAAGTGCCGTGTGGCAGCTCCGTCACGACGGCCTGCCACTGGCCACGCGCCATGTCTTCGATCTTCCACGTCGCGCGCACTTTGACGCTGCCGCGACCGCTGGCGTAGATGTCGCTGATTGCGGTTGGCGACGTGATGATCTGGCCGCCACCCGGGAAGTCTGGGCCCGGTACGATGGCCATCAATTCTTCATGCGTCAGCTTCGGATTGCGTATCAGTGCCACCGCTGCTTTAGCGACTTCGTGCAAATTGTGCGAAGGGATCTCGGTTGCCATACCGACCGCAATGCCGGATGCACCATTCAGCAAGACGAAGGGCAGGCGGCTCGGCAGCAACTTCGGTTCGTCGGTCGAACCGTCATAGTTGGGCTGGAAGTCGACCGTGCCCATATCGATTTCATCGAGCAACAGTTTGGAGATTGGTGTCAGGCGTGCTTCGGTGTAACGCATCGCTGCTGCACCGTCGCCATCGCGGGAACCGAAGTTACCCTGACCGTCGATCAGTGGATAACGCAAGGAGAAATCCTGCGCCATACGCACCAGAGCGTCGTACACAGATTGGTCGCCATGCGGATGCAGCTTACCGAGTACATCACCGACCACGGCCGCCGATTTACGCGGTTTGGCCGAGGAGTTCAGTCCCAGTTCATTCATGGCAAACAGAATGCGGCGCTGTACCGGCTTCTGGCCGTCGCACACATCCGGCAAGGCACGACCCTTGACGACGGAGATGGCGTAATCCAGATAAGCGCGTTCGGCAAAAGTGGCCAGAGTCAGCGCTTCACCGCCTTCGGCGGGTGCTTGGTCAAAAAGATTGGCTTGATCAGTCATTATTGTTCTGAAAAATTATTCGATGAGAAAGGCTGGCAATTTCGCTAGTAGTTTAGATATCGGCTTCGGCTTCATTGCCGTGCTCTTCTATCCAGGTACGGCGCGCAGCTGCTTCGCCTTTGCCCATCAACATATTGAAACGCGATTCGGAGGCATCGAGGTCGAACTCGCCGAGTGCAACCGGCAGCAGGCGACGGGTGTCCGGATTCATGGTGGTTTCCCACAACTGTTCGGCATTCATTTCACCCAGACCCTTGAAGCGCGAGATGGTCCACGCGCTGTCCTTGACGCCATCCTTACGCAATTTATCTTCGATCGCTTCCAGTTCGCCATCGTCCAGTGCATAGATTTTTTGCACAGGTTTTTTGCCGCGCGCTGGCGCATCGACGCGATACAGCGGCGGCCGTGCGATACAGATATGACCACGATCGATCAATTGCGGGAAGTGCTTGAAGAACAGCGTCAGCAACAAGACTTGAATATGCGAGCCATCGACGTCCGCATCGGACAGGATGCAGATACGGCCGTAACGCAGATTACTCAGATCAACGGTATCGTTCTTGCCGTGCGGATCGACGCCGATCGCGACGGCGATATCGTGGATCTCGTTGTTGGCAAACAGGCGGTCACGTTCGGTTTCCCATGAGTTGAGCACCTTGCCGCGCAAGGGCAGGATGGCCTGGAATTCCTTGTCGCGACCCATTTTGGCAGAGCCGCCGGCGGAATCACCTTCGACCAGGAACAGTTCATTGCGCGAGATATCGCTCGATTCGCAATCGGTCAGTTTGCCCGGCAAGACAGCGACGCCGGAGGATTTTTTCTTTTCTACTTTTTGTGCCGAGCGCAGACGCGATTGCGCTTGCTTGATGACCAGCTCGGCCAGTTTTTTGCCGTAGTCGACATGCTGGTTCAGCCACAGTTCGAGCGCAGGGCGGGTGAAGGATGCCACCAGTCGCACCGCATCACGCGAGTTCAGGCGTTCCTTGATCTGGCCCTGGAATTGCGGGTCCAGCACCTTGGCCGAGAGTACGAAGGAAACGCGTGCAAACACGTCTTCCGGCAATAGCTTCACGCCTTTCGGCAGCAACGAGTGCATCTCGACGAAGCTCTTGACCGCGCCGAACAAGCCTTCGCGCAAACCGGATTCATGCGTGCCGCCATTTGAGGTCGGGATCAGGTTGACGTAAGACTCGCGTACCACTGCGCCGTCTTCGGTCCATGCCACCACCCACGCTGCGCCTTCGCCTTCGGCAAAGCCTTCCGCATCGGCACCGGCGTATTGCTCGCCTTCAAACAAAGGAATCAGGGTCTCGGAATTCGAAGCTTGCGCCAGCGATTCGGTCAGGTAACCACGCAAACCTTGATCGTATTGCCAGGTTTGCGTTTCGCCGCTCTTCGCATGTACCAGCGTGACTTTAACGCCCGGCAGCAACACCGCTTTGGAGCGCAGCAGACGTTGCAGTTCCGCTTGTGGAATGACGGAGGAGTCGAAGTATTTGCCATCCGGCCACGCGGTGACACGGGTACCGCTACGTTTTTCATCGCGTGCGATGGCGCGCGACTTGAGCGGTTCGACTACGTCACCACCGGCAAACGCCAGCGTGTGGACGCCGTTTTCGCGCCAGACGGTAATTTCCAGACGGGTCGACAGTGCGTTCGTTACCGAGACGCCGACCCCGTGCAAGCCACCGGAGAAGGCATAAGCGCCGCCGGAGCCCTTGTCGAACTTGCCGCCGGCGTGCAAACGCGTGAAAACAATTTCCACGGTCGGGACTTTTTCTTCCGGATGCAGGCCGACCGGAATGCCGCGGCCGTCATCTTCGACACTGACGCTGCCATCGGTATTGAGGGTGACGACGATGTTCTTGCAATGGCCGCCCAGTGCTTCATCGGAGGCATTGTCTATGACTTCCTGAATGATGTGCAGCGGGTTCTCGGTACGCGTATACATGCCGGGGCGCTGCTTGACTGGTTCAAGGCCTTTGAGAACACGGATGGATGATTCGCTATAGTCTGCAGAGGATTTTTTAGTGGCCATTCAATCGAATACTGGTAAGGGAGCTGAATAAGGGTACTGCAATAAATTGTTATAACTGCGTGTTCTAAGTGCGTGCTGTAAATAAGTGCGGTAAAGCTTAATTGCAAGACAGCATTAAATACCGAAGTGTCTGCATTCTAATGAAAAAAGACCATCCCGCACGTTTTTACCTTCCCATCATGCCGGGCTAAAGCGCTTAATTGTTAAATAGTGTTATTTCCTCAAAGCAATTCTGGCTCTTTTTTCTTAAAAGCGGTCAAATGTATCCGTTTTGACAAACTACTGACATGACAGTGTGCTTGCCGGTAGCTCGCCTCAGCAAGTTCACCCGCATCGTAAAAGGCGGGCAGCGCGGTTTTATCCCCGCGCGGGCATTAAATGGTAGTGGATTACGACAATCTGCGCCTGGTACATGTTTTTCAACGATGGTTTCATGTCAGCTAACAGTATTCCTTTTGCGGTCCGTCTGATTGGCTTCAAGCCACAGGAAATCGAAATTTTCGATGCCACGTTTGCCCTGGACCAAGGCAAGGGATATGGCTATGTGCGCCTGTCTGACGACAATCTGCAAGATCCCGATTTATACATAGCCGATGGCGAAGAACTGAAGGCCTTGGTGGCTTTGTCCGAGCTGCGCCCCAGTGATGTACGACCGGCCTTGCTGGTGGGTACACCGGCGATCCGCTTGCCTTATCCGATAGTAGAGCGGCCGATCCGCTGGCATCGCCTGTTTGATGCACTGGATAAGCTGATAGAGCGCCGCGCCGATGCCTTGTCGCGACTGGAAGCCTCCGATGTGGTGGCAGTACCGGAGCGCCGTCGCAGCAACCGGGTCGATATTGACCTCACTGACCCGACCGAATACCAAAGCATGCGAACCGAACTGGCGCATGGCGGCGCAGTATTGGTGATCGACAAGACGCCAGCCTTCCGCGATTACATCGCCGAACTGCTATTGCGCAGCAAGACCGAAGTCTTGTGGGCCAGCAGCGAAGCCGAAGCCGAGGGTGCTTGTGCGCGCCAGCGCGTGGCGGTAGTGGTGATCAATACCTCGATGCAGGACATCAATCCTTACCGTCTGTGTCTGACGGTGAAGGCGATACGTCCGGCCGACCGTACTTCGGTCATTTTCCTGGTGAGTAATAGCAACGGCTATGCTGCGGTGCAGGCACGTCAGGTCGGTTCCGACGGCTTCCTGACCAAGCCGGTCGCCGCACATCACTTCATCAGCGCCCTCAAGAAATTCATGCACCTGTCGCGCTAGCGCGCAGCCACCGAGGCGGACCGCCGGACATTTATTTGCTGAGTGTGCGCATCCCGCGTTCCAGCCCTTCCAGCGTGAGCGGATACATGCGGTTGTCCATTTGTCGACGGATGATGGCAATCGACTGGCGGTATTCCCAGATGTGTTCTGGTTCAGGATTGAGCCAGATGTAGTTGGGGAAGGTTTTGGTAAAGCGCTGCAGCCATTCGGCGCCTGCTTCTTCATTGTGATAATCGACGGCACCACCGACCTGCAAAATTTCATACGGGCTCATGGTGGCATCACCGACAAAAATCACTTTGGTGTCTGGTGTGTATTTGCGCAATACATCCCAGGTCGCGAAGCGCTCGGTACGCTTGCGCTGATTGTTGCGCCACAGGTGATCGTAGACACAGTTATGGAAGTAGTAGAACTCCATATTTTTGAACTCGGCCTTGGCTGCAGAGAATAATTCTTCGGTGCGCTGGATATGTTCATCCATGGTGCCGCCGACATCGAGCAACATCAAAACCTTGATATTGTTTTTGCGCTCTGGCTGCATCTTGATATCGAGGTAGCCGGCATTATTCGCCGTGGCACGCACGGTGTCATCAAGTGAAAACTCATCGGCTGCACCGTGGCGCGCAAATTTGCGCAGACGGCGTAAGGCCACCTTGACATTGCGGGTGCCGATTTCCTTGTCGGCATCGTAGTCGCGATAGGTCCGTTGTTCCCATACCTTGACCGCAGTGCGGTTGCGGCTTTCGCCACCTATGCGTATGCCTTCCGGATTAGTGCCGCTATTGCCGAACGGCGAGGTGCCGCCGGTGCCTATCCATTTGCTGCCGCCTTCGTGTCTTTCCTTCTGTTCTTTGAGCAATTGCTGCAGGCGTTCCGCCAGTTTGTCGTAGCCGTACTTTTGCAATAGTGCCTGTTCTTCCGGCGACAATTTACGGGCGGCATTCTTGAGTAACCAGTCCAGCGGGATGTTGGCGTTTTCTTCAAAGGCGGTGCTGATGCCCTTGAAGTAGAGGCCGAAGGCGCGGTCGAATTTATCGAAGTTCGATTCATCCTTGACCAGAGTCAGCCGCGCCAGATAGTAAAAATCATCGAAGGAGAGACTCACAACTTCTTTTTCCAATGCTTCGAGCAGCACCAGAAATTCCTTGATGGAAACAGGAATTTTGGCGTCTTTCAGCATGAAGAAAAAATCGATCAGCACGGGCTAGTCCTCTGTAATGCGTAGAGCGTCGGTCAGCGATTGGTGCGTGACATGAAGACCAGACGTTCGAACAGATTAATATCTTGTTCGTTCTTTAGCAAAGCGCCGTGCAAGGGTGGCACGATGGTTTTATCGTCCTGGCTGCGCAGTGCTTCCGGCGGGATGTCTTCGGCCAGCAAGAGCTTGAGCCAATCCAGCAATTCCGAGGTTGAAGGTTTTTTCTTTAGGCCGCTCACTTCGCGCATCTGGTAAAACACTTCGAGCGCTTTCGCCAGCAATTCACGCTTGAGATTCGGGAAGTGCACCGCCACGATTTGTTCCATCGTGTCGCGGTCCGGGAACTTGATGTAATGGAAGAAGCAGCGGCGCAGAAAGGCGTCCGGCAGCTCTTTTTCGTTATTCGATGTAATAATGACGAGCGGGCGATGCTTGGCTTTGACCATTTCGCGCGTTTCGTACACGTAGAATTCCATGCGATCGAGTTCACGCAGCAAATCATTGGGAAACTCGATATCTGCCTTGTCGATTTCATCGATCAGCAAAACTACCTGCTGCTTGGCGGTAAATGCCTGCCACAATACGCCCTTGACGATGTAATTGCCGATAGTCTTGACGCGCTCGTCACCGAGCTGCGAATCGCGCAGACGCGACACAGCGTCGTACTCATACAGGCCTTGCTGCGCTTTTGTGGTGGATTTGATATGCCATTGCAAGAGCGGCATACCGAGGGCTGCAGCAACTTCTTCCGCCAGCATGGTTTTGCCGGTGCCGGGCTCACCCTTGATCAGCAGCGGGCGTTGCAAGGTGAGTGCGGCATTCACCGCCAGCTTCAGATCGCCGGTGGTGACATAGCTCTGGGAACCTTCGAAGCGTGTTTCTTGTCGCATGGCGGTGTCATTAAAATGAAAAGAAATCGGAGTATAAGCGAGAAAAGGTTTGTGAATGCAGGGCGGCGATAGCAGCTGATACGCTTCAGAATAGCCTCTCCTTACAATAAATATAATGAAAATCTCTTTCCTCAGAATCTTCGCAGTGTGGCGCAGATTCCGCCGCGGTGCTTTGCGGCATCACGCAGACAATGCGCGCTACCTGCAGCAAATCGAACCGCTGGCCCGCCGCGCCGATCCGAACGCTTCCTGGCATGCGCGCGCCAACTGGATGATAGACCTGGCCGACTGGATCCGCCGCGAACCGAAGGTATCGCTGCTGGACGACGACGAGTGGAGCCGCATCAAGACGCTGCGCATCCGCTATATGCTGGATTGGCTGGATGAGAATCGCGATGTGCGGCAAACCGTGCAGGCGACCTTGCGCAAGACCCTGCGGGAAGCAACCGGCCCGGAATTGTTTTCCGCGACTGGCTTGCCGCGTGAATCCGCGTTCTTTTCCGAACTGTCGGAGCGTGTGGTCAAGCATGTCCTGCCGCCGCCTCTGGGGCAGCACGACTTATCGACGCTGTTCACCGCGATGTTCCCGGATGAATCGGATGCCGACTGGTTGCTGGAACTCGATCCGAAAACCTTGTCACGCCTGTGGAAACTGGGCGCGGACGACGGCATCGCTCACGGTTACCGCAAGCAGATAGATGAGGCGATGCTCTACCTGGTGACGATGGTGATTGCGATCGGCATCAGCCCGGCTTTCCGTCAACGCCTGGAACCACGCATGCCTTTATTGGCGACGCCATTCATGGCCTTGCGCCGTGAACTGGAAAATTACCTGATCACCAGCGAGCGCGACGAAGGTGCCTTGCGCAGCGTGCGCATGCTGATCGCCGTGTGCCAGGCGCAGACCGACAAGATCTACGCGCATCTGGATGAATACGGTGTTTCGGTCGGCCTGGTCTATAACGTTGAACGGATGCGGGCGCAATTGACACGCGTTGCGCGCCTGCTGGATTTGCGCAATACCTCGCATGTGGAGGAAGGCTCGGGCCAGGTGCAGGCGGTGCTGGTCGATCTCATCATTGCGCATCACCGTCGGTCGTCGGTGCGTGAGCTGGTCAATCGCAGTTTCTCGCTGCTGGCGCGCAAGATGGTGGAGCGCAATGCCAACCACGGCGAACATTACATCGCCAGTGATCGCAGCGAATACCGCGCGATGCTGAAGGCGGCCTTGCTGGGTGGTTTCATCACCGCCTTCACCGCACTGGCCAAGGTCGGTATTACCGGTTTGGGTCTCGCGCACTTTTTCGAAGGTGTATTCCTCTCCATCAATTACGCCGCGAGCTTTTTGATCATCACGGCAATCGGCGGCGTACTGGCAACCAAGCAACCGGCGGTGACGGCACCGGCGCTGGCGGCGCAGATGGGCGAGCTGGAAACGGTCGAAGGCTTGCGCGAATTGCTGGCGAAGATTGCAGCCTTGCTGCGTTCGCAGGCGGCTGCGGTATTCGGCAACTTGCTGGCGGTGGCACCGGTCATTGTCGGCCTGTCGTTTGCCTTCCTGTTTATCACCGGCAAGCCGGTCATGAATGCGGACAAGGCGCATGCCTCGATCGCCTCGCTTTCCTTCGTCGGCGTCACGCCGTTGTTCGCGGCCTTTACCGGCATCCTGCTCTGGCTGGCCAGCCTGATTTCCGGCTTTGCCGATAACTGGTTTGCCTTGCGCCGCTTGAAGGAATCGATCGCCCATCACCGCCGCCTCGTGCATGCACTGGGGGCGGCCAGGGCGCAGCGCTGGGCTGACTGGCTGGAACACAATATTTCCGGCATCGTCGCCAACGTCTCACTGGCGATCCTGCTCGGCATGGTGCCGGTCATCGCCCAATTCTTTGGCCTGCCGCTGGATGTACGGCATGTGACCCTGTCCACCGCGACGCTGGCGGCGGCGGTCAGCACGCTGGGCTGGGAAGTGATGGCGACGCCGCAATTCTGGCTCGCTTGCGTCGGCATTGCCGCCATCGGTTTGCTCAATGTGGGCGTGGCTTTCGGCTGTGCCCTGGCGCTGGCGCTGCGGGCCCGCGACGTGCCGAAACGGGTGCGGCGCCTGGTATTCCGCGCCATGCTGCGGCGCTTCACTTTGACGCCGTATATCTTCTTCTGGCCGATGCAGCCGGAAGCCGCGGCCCCGGCCGCGGAGCTGGAAAATTCCGGTGAAAAAGACGAAGAGCAAGAGCCGGCGCGGGTTCGCGACGAGTAGCGGCAGGCTTTGTCGGATACTGTCCACGCTGCTGGAATTGAGCGTGGACGCTCCCACAGTCTTGGGGTAGAATCGAGCGGTTTTGGTGTGGCGAAGTAATAATTTCACTATATAAAAAGCTGTCCGCAGCCACGCCACCCGCAGGTTTCGTCCCACTTTTCCATAGCTATCATGAAAAAACTATTTGCGCTTCTCGCGCTCGCGGGTGTGGCTAACATCACTACCGCAGCGGAAATCGTTGGTGACGCTAAGGCGGGCGCCAACAAGGTGTCGATGTGTATCGGATGCCATGGCATCCCAGGATACAAAGCGACGTTTCCTGAGGTATACCAAGTTCCGATGATAGGTGGACAGTCGGAAAAGTACATTGCGAATGCGCTGCACGCGTACAAGAAGGGCGATCGTAATCACCCTTCGATGCGCGGTATTGCAGAAAGTCTGTCGGATCAGGACATCGCTGACGTTGCCGCGTACTACGCGCAGCAGAAATAAGGAGAGCCTCATGAAAAAACTAATCTCATTGGCGCTGCTCTCCTTGTCGACCCTGGTCACTCTTAACGCCGCTGCTGAAAGCAAAATCGATGCAGGCAAGGCAGCAGTCACTAAATTCAACTGCGCGTCCTGCCACGGTGCTGATTTCAAGACGCCTATCGATCCTGCGTATCCGATACTGGCTGGCCAGCACAAGGATTACCTGAAGCACGCGATGGTGTCGTACAAGCGCGGCAATAAGGTATCGAATGGTCGCAGCAATCCGATCATGGAGCCTTTGGCCAAGCAATTATCGAATCAGGATATTGAGAACATTGCGGCTTACTTGCACAGCTTGCCGACCAATTTGGTTTTGCGTAAATAAGCGTTTCAGATTATTAAAAAGGCCTGCTAATTAGCAGGCCTTTTTTACATCTAGCGTCGCTTGATACATTCAATATAGGCAGCCCCATCCGGCGGCAAACCACTGCGCTGCGACGACCAGATCATCTCGCCCAGGCACTCCATGATGTGATGATGTGCTTCATGCTCGGAATCCAGACGCCGTGCCAGTCCGGTATAGGCGGCCCGTATGCCGGGTGGCTGGTCGATCGAGATTTGTTCGGCGATCGACAAATGCATCGACAAATGCAGGAAGGGATTGGCCTGTCCCGATTCCACCGAGTAATCTTGCGCTAGCGCCGCCTCGACGTCGGTCAGGGCGTCGGCGTATTCCGGGTGCTGCATGATCCAGTCGCGCGCGATGGCTTCCAGCGGGGTGAGGATGGAATTGTCACGCTGCTTGCGAAAGGTTTCGCAGAAAAAACGGCGTACATCGTGTTGTGAGGGTGTAAACATGGGTGAAAAAGCCGGACATTGGGTACAGAACGCAATTGTACGTGGCTTGGCGCTGAACTGCTGGCCGGGTTTCGGATAACATATCGCCTATTGTTACGATATTGCCGCAAGCGGCAGGTCATTTGAAAATCTGAAAGTGAAAGTAGCCATGTTGAACCAGGAAGCGCTCGAAACCCTCTTTACCAAAGCCCATACCAATACTGTCTGGCTGGATAAACCAGTGACCAACGGCCAGTTGCGTGAAATCTACGAATTGATGAAGTGGGCGCCGACCTCGATGAACTCACAACCGGCCCGCATCGCCTTTGTGAAATCGCCGGAAGCGAAACAAAAGCTGGCAGCCTGTGTCTCCGCCGGCAATGCTCCGAAAGTATTGAGCGCACCAATTACCGCCATCATTGGCATGGACATGGCATTCCCGCGCAAGATGCCGCAATTGTTCCCGCACATGGATGCGCAGTCTTTGTTTAACGCGAATGAAAAACTGACCGAGGAAACAGCGTTCCGCAACTCGTCCTTGCAAGGTGCTTACTTCATCATGGCGGCGCGTGCCATCGGTCTGGATTGCGGCCCGATGTCGGGCTTCGATGCAGCGAAAGTGAATGAAGCTTTCTTCGTTGGTACCAAGGTCCAAGCCAATTTTATTTGCAGCATCGGCTATGGTGACCATGAAAAAATCAAACCGCGCCTGCCACGTCTGACCTTTGAAGCGGCGTGCGCGATTGTTTTGTAATCCGTTCTAAGCTTGCCGGGGCCTGATCTAAATCAGACGCCTTTGGCCGGCAGCGGCGTCTTGCCCTTGTATTCACACAGGTCGGCAATGATGCAGTTCCAGCATTTTGGGGTACGGGCGATACAGGTGTAACGTCCGTGCAGGATCAGCCAGTGATGCGCATCTTGCTGGAATTCCGGCGCGACAAACTTCATCAGTTTCTGTTCGACGATATCGACGTTCTTGCCCGGTGCCAGACCGGTGCGATTCGAGACGCGGAAGATGTGCGTATCGACGGCGATGGTCGGTTCACCAAATGCAGTATTCATCACCACATTGGCCGTCTTGCGGCCGACCCCCGGCAATGCTTCCAGTGCTTCCCGCGTGCGCGGCACTTCTCCGCCATGTTCGGCGATCAGGATGCGGCAGGTTTCAATGACGTTCTTGGCCTTGGTGCGATACAAGCCTATGGTTTGGATGTAGGGGATCAAACCTTCCACCCCCAACGCATAAATCTTCTTGGGTGTGCCGGCATGCGGATACAGCTTGCGGGTGGCCTTGTTGACCGAGACATCGGTCGCTTGAGCTGACAGTAATACCGCTATGAGTAACTGAAACGGGGTTTGGTATTCAAGTTCGGTAGTCGGGTGCGGGTTGGCAGTGCGCAGTCGGGTGAAGATTTCACGGCGTTTCTCTGCATTCATTTACTTTGCGTCCTTTTCCGCTTGTTCTTTTTTCAGACGGGCGCGTTCTATCGCGGCCTGAATGATGGCTTTCTTGCGCGCCTGTTCCGCCTGCTCTGCGGCCGAGACTGGCGTCTCGGCTTGCACCGCCTGTAATTTCGCCGCAGCTTTGGCGGCGAGGCGCGCGTCGTTCTCTTCTTTTTCGCGTTGCAAACGCTGGGTGCGGAAGTCATGTCGCGCACGCGCATCGTCGGCTTGTGCCTGCGACCAGGCATCCCAACCGGTTTTGCCGGGTGTCACATCGACCATCGCGATGCAATCGACCGGGCAGGGTGCCACACACAGATCGCAACCGGTGCAGAGATCGTTGACCACGGTGTGCATCTGTTTGGCGGCACCGACGATCGCATCGACCGGGCAAGCCTGTATGCACAGCGTGCAACCGATGCAGAGACTCTCATCGATGACGGCAACCGGCCGTGGCCGTTCGTGTCCGTTGACCGGATTGATAGGGATGACTGGCTTGCCCAGCAGCTGCGCCATGCGTGCCACCCCTTCGAGACCACCGGGCGGGCATTGATTGTAGTTGGCGCTGCCGTCGGCTATCGCTTCCGCATATGGACGGCATGCGGGATAGCCGCATTTTGTACATTGCGTTTGGGGCAGCAGATCTTCAAGCTGATCGGCAAGCGATTTTGGGGTAGGTGGAGACACAGCAGATGTGTAAGGGATAAAACAGAATTATCGTCTTATACCGGCTGCTACGCCAAATAGAAAAGGGCAAGAACGCGAAGAGAAGTGGTGTGCAGCCCGATTTTTTAAGTTCGGGCTGCTCCAATTAAGAATGCTTCGCAATAAAGTCAGTGATTTTCGGGCAAATGATCTCGCGCCATTTGCGACCCGAGAAAATACCGTAGTGGCCGCATTGCGGCGCGGTGAATTGCTGCTTGTCGGATTTCGGGATGGCGGAACACAGATCCTGCGCCGCATGGGTCTGGCCGACGCCGGAAATATCGTCCCGTTCGCCTTCAATCGTGAACAGGGCAACCGACTTGATGTCTTGCGGCTTGACCAGCTTGCCTTCGACTTCCCATGTGCCTAATGGCAAGCGATGTTCCTGGAACACCGTTTTGATGGTTTCCAGATAGTACTCGGCGGGCATATCCAGAACCGCGTTGTACTCATCGTAGAACTTGCGATGTTCTTCGGCGGATTCGTTATCGCCTTCGCGCAAGTGCATATAGAAATCCCAATGACTTTGCGCATGACGACCCGGATTCATCGCGATGAAGCCGGCGTGTTGCAGAAAGCCCGGATAGACTTTGCGGCCAAAGCCCGGATAGCTGGCAGGGACGCTATGAATGACCTGATTTTCAAACCAAGCATATGGCTTTTCAGTGGCCAGATTGTTGACCTGGGTCGGCGATTTGCGGGGATCGATCGGACCACCCATCATCGTCATCGACTTTGGCAGATGCGGGTCACGTGCCGTCGCCATCAATGAAATCGCAGCCAGTACCGGCACGGTCGGCTGACAGACAGAAATCACATGCAGATTAGGGCCGAGCTGGCGGATAAAGTCCTGGATGTAGTAGATGTAGTCATGCAGATGGAAGGGACCTTCGCTCAGCGGCACCATGCGGGCGTCGCGCCAGTCGGTAATGTAGACGTCGTGATCAACCAGCAGGCTGCGTACGGTATCGCGCAACAGGGTGGCGTGATGGCCGGACAAAGGGGCGACCAGCAGCACGGTCGGTTGTTTCAGCGCGGAAAAAGCCTTGGCGCTCACATCTTTCTTGAAATGCAGCAGTGTGCAGAAGGATTTCTCTTCGGCCACTTCTTCGATGATCTGGACGTCCTTGCCCTTGATGTTGACAGACGTAATGCCGAAATGCGGTTTTTCGTAATCTTTGCCGAGGCGATACATCAACTCGTAACCGGCGGCGATGGGCTGCGCAAAAGGCGTGTAGGCCAAGGGCGAGACAGGATCGCTGAACAGCTTGGAGGACGCTTCAGCCCACTGGATCAAAGGATTAAGCAGACTGCGGTTGAGCTCATGCAATTGGTAAAGCATAGAGGCTTCTTTCGTTGACTTTGGTTAATTGATTGTCGTGACTAAGGGTTCTTATTGCAATGCACCATTGGTAACTATTCCACGTTTAACAACGTATATCGATAGAAATATTCCGATTTATTGCAATTAAGATAATTCTAGTTGCATTTGGTTCAGATAATAAAAAACGCCCTGTGGCGAACCAGAGGGCGTTTGTGTCGGGAAGCGGTGGCAGCTTAGCGTGCCAGATATTGCAGCTTGTCCGTTTTGTCTTTCCATTCTTCGGCTTCAGCCATCGGCGGTTTGGTTTTGGTGATCGAAGGCCATTCGCGCGACAACTCGACGTTGAGTTTGATGAAAACCTGTTGGTCGGCCGGTACATCTTCTTCTGCATAGATGGCGTTAACAGGGCATTCAGCTACGCATACCGCGCAATCGATACATTCATCCGGATCGATAGACAGGAAATTCGGGCCTTCGCGAAAACAATCCACCGGACACACATCTACGCAGTCTGTGTAACGGCAAAGAATGCAGGAATCGGTCACTACGTGGGTCATACCAGTCCTAACTGTAAATATTTTGAATTAAGCATCGGCCACTCTGGTGCACGCAGGTTTTAATAGCGCGAGTTTGCAGCCGCAAAGCGTTGTATTTTAAGGCAAATCGCTGTTTCTCACAAACCGCCCTTATACCGATTCCAAATAAGCAAATGCAAGCAGCGTCTTATGCGTGCTTGGCACGCGCAGTTTTGCCACACGGGGCGTGCCCGGTAAGCATCATTTTTCTGGGCTAGAATGGCAGGCTTGGCCAGCCGATGTTGGCTGTAAGCATCGGTTGATCGGACTACGCGTCCCCGCCTGTATTTTTATAAGACGTTCACCTGAGGAGATATATATGAAGGCGAAAGTACTCGTCGCACGCGCAACGTTCCCCGACGTGATTGAACGTTTGCAGCAAGAGTTTGAAGTTGAATCGAATCAGGAAGACAAGATTTTTTCCCCTGCCGAATTACTGCAAAAAATGCAGGGCAAGGATGCCGTCGTGATTACCGCCAGCGAAAAAATGTCGGCCGAAGTCATCGCCGCCAATCCGCAGTTGAAAGCAATCTGCAACGTCGCCGTCGGTTACAACAATATCGATGTAGCGGCAGCGACCGCGGCCGGCGTGATGGTGACCAACACGCCTGACGTACTCAATGAAACCACCGCCGATTACGCCTGGACTTTGCTGATGGCGAACGCGCGCCGCGTGTGCGAATCCGAACACTGGCTGCGTGGCGGCAACTGGAAGCACTGGCGTTTTGACAGCTTCCTCGGTGCTGATATCCACGGCGCGACGCTCGGCATATTGGGCATGGGCCGCATCGGGCAGGCGATTGCACGCCGCTCGACCGGTTTCGACATGAATGTGATTTATCACAATCGCTCACGCGCAACGCCGGAGCAGGAAGCCTATGCGAATAATGCACGTTATGTCAGCAAGGAAGAATTGCTGCGCACTGCGGATCACCTGATCCTGGTCTTGCCATATTCGCCGCAGACGCATCACATCATCGGCGCCGCCGAGCTGGCCTTGATGAAGCCGACCACGACGCTGGTCAATATCGCACGTGGCGGCATCGTGGATGATGTGGCGCTGATCGCCGCATTGCGCGAAAACCGTATCGCGTCGGCCGGCCTCGATGTATTTGAAAATGAACCGGCCTTGCATCCGGACTTCCTGACCTTGTCGAATGTGGTGTTGACACCGCATATCGGCAGCGGCTCGGAAAAAACCCGCAGGGCGATGGCTGATTGCGCTTCGGCCAACCTGGCGGCGGCGATGAGCGGCCAGCAACCACCAAATCTACTTAACCCGGAAGTGAAAGCGAAGAAGTAAGCAAATGGCAGATATCAGCATCACGCAGGAGCACCAGCTCCCGCTGCAACAGGCAAAGGACGCAGCACAACAAGTCGCAGACAAGATGGCGGCGGAATTCGATATGACGACGCAGTGGGATGGCGATACCTTGTCGTTCAAGCGCAGCGGCGTGGCCGGTACGCTGGCCCTGCGCGAGAAAGAAGCGCAAATCGATATCACGCTGGATTTCCTGTTCAAGGCCTTCGCCGGTCCGCTGCAGGAAAAAGTGGCGCGCAATATGAAGAAGTATTTTGCCGAAGCTGCGTAAATTGCCCGGCACGTAAAAAAGCCCCGTTGTTACGGGGCTTTTTTATTGGCTCAGTGCATCAGCCTTTGAGTTCATTCACCAGGTCTATGTACTGCTGCTTGGCATCGTCTTGCGAAATGCCTTTCAGGTTATTCCATGCATCCCATTTGGCACGGGCGACGAAGTCCGTCATCGCCGGCTGTTCGCCGGTCGCATCGCCATTGCTGGCTTGTTTGAACAAGCCGTAAATTTTCAGCAGCGTCAGGTTGTCCGGACGTTCCGGCAAGGTCTTGGAATCGGCTAGTGCTTGATCGAATTGCTCTTGCAGGCTCATACACATTCCTTTACAGATGTTGACAGGTGAACTGGCGATGCGGGCATCGCCATGCAGGGAATTAAACGCCCAGCAGTTCCACTTCGAAAATCAGGGTTGCGTGTGGCGGGATCACGCCGCCGGCGCCGCGGGCACCGTAGCCGAGCGACGAAGGGATGATCAGGGTACGGGTACCGCCGATTTTCATGCCTTGTACGCCTTCGTCCCAGCCCTTGATCACATGGCCGGCACCGAGTGGGAATTCAAATGGATCGCCGCGATCTTTGCTCGAGTCAAATTTGGCGCCAGCGCTGCCATCGTCGTTTTGCAGCCAGCCGGTGTAATGCACGGTGACGTGAGCGCCTGCAGTAGCTTCAGCGCCGTCGCCGACTACTTTGTCTTCGTATTGCAGGCCGGAGGAGGTCGAGGTGGTAGCCATAGTGTTCCTTTAAAAATAAGATCAGAAGTGGAGCAGATTGTAGCAGGTGAGGCTGTATTTATCAGCAGAATGGCTGGCGCCCTATGTTGACAGGCGCGTATGGGGACGGCACGGTAAAATGAGAACCCGACGTATTGCGCCAGCGATGCAGCAGCAGGCTGCACCTGCCAGCCGATACGGAACGGATTTCTCTAAGGATTTTTTATCATGCGCCCGGTACTCACTGCTTTCGGACGAGCCATCTATTCCCAGCTGCACGTCAGGATGCTGATGCTGAGTGTGATCCCCTTCGTGTTGTCTATCGTGGTGTGGGGCATCGGTTTGTGGCTATACCTGCAAACCATGATTGACTGGCTGCAAAATTACTTTGTGGAAAACGACGGTTTTCGCGTCACTAACGAGTTATTGATGTGGTTGGGCATGGGTGCGCTGAAGACGGTGGTAGTGCCGCTGATTGCCATGTGGATACTACTGCCGCTGATGATATTGACCGCACTGATTTTTGTCGGTGTGATGGCGATGCCGGTCATCGTCAAGCATGTCGGCAGTCGCCGTTACAAGGAACTGGAAGCACGCAAGGGCGGGACTTTCTTCGGCAGTCTGTGGATGTCGACCTCGTCCTTCACCATCTTCCTGGTGCTGTGGCTGATCACCTTGCCGCTTTCGTTGATTCCCCCGCTGACCTTTGTGATCCAGCCGCTGCTATGGGGCTGGCTGACTTATCGCGTGATGGCTTACGATGCGCTGGCCGATCATGCCGACCCGGAAGAACGCAAAATCATCTTGCGCATCCATCGCTGGCAATTGCTGGTGATCGGTGCGATCACAGGCGCGATGGGCGCAGCACCGACTTTATTGTGGCTGGGTGGCGCTTTATCGGTAATCTTTTTCCCGGTACTGGCCGCCGGTGCCATCTGGTTGTATGTGCTGGTCTTCATCTTCAGCGGCTTGTGGTTCCAGCATTACTGTATGGATGCATTGATGCAGTACCGTGCGCAGCAGGCAGCGGCCCAAGCGGCAGAGCAAGCAGTCAAGCAAGCCACCATACCGGCGGCAGAAACCGTCATCGTGTTGCCGCCGCCGCAAGACGATAGTCAAGGCAGAGCAAGCAAGCAGCCACCCCCTCATCTCTGACGCAAGAAGGAAGAATATGGCATTCGGACTCATCATCATCGGCGACGAAATTTTATCCGGCAAACGCACAGACAAGCATTTCCCGAAGGTAGTGGAATTGCTGGCTGCACGTGGCCTGTCACTGTCATGGGCGGAAGTACTGGGTGATGACAGAGCAAGGATTACGGCGGCGCTGAAGCGTACCTTTGCCAGCGACGATATTGTCTTCAGTTGCGGCGGCATTGGCGCCACACCGGATGATCACACGCGTCAATGCGCGGCGGCAGCGCTTGGCGTACCCATCGAATTGCATCCGGAAGCCAAGCAAAAAATTCAGGAACGTATGCTGGAGATGGCACAGGAAGCCAAGGTTCCTTTTGATTTGAACAAACCGGAAAACCTGCATCGACTGAAGATGGGGGAGTTCCCGCAAGGGGCCGACATTGTGCCGAATCCGTATAACAAAATTCCCGGTTTCTCTATTCAGCACGGCAATGGCGGTGCACATTACTTCATGCCGGGTTTTCCGGTGATGGCGTGGCCGATGATCGAATGGATTTTGGATACCCACTATCCGCATCTGTTCCACCAGTTCGCCCATTTTGAAAAATCAGTGCTGGTGTTTCAATCGATGGAGTCAGCGTTGACGCCTTTGATGGAAGAGATAGAAAGTGAATTCCCGCAAGTGAAGGTGTTCAGCCTGCCGAGCGTGGGCGATGCCAACACCCGTCGCCATATTGAACTGGGAATCAAAGGCGATGCAGAGCAGGGCGAACTGGCTTTTGATAAATTGCTGGCCGAGCTAAAACAGTTGAAAGTGGAAATTCAGCATCTCTGATGTGGATGCTGAGTTCGCTTCTCTTAGCTCAGCCCGCTTTGGGGAAGGTCACCACGTGATCGGCTTCCAGACGGATGCCTATATGTTCACCTATGGCGTGATCATGATGTGAGGGGACCAGCGCCAGTAATTTCTGACCGTTCGCCAGCTTCAATGTATAGAGAAATTCTGCGCCACGAAAAGCCTTGCGCACTACCTCCGCCTTCAGCGGGCTGCTGTCGTCGTGGATCACATCGTCGGCGCGCAGCAAGACATCGACCTGACCTTGTGTGTCGGCATCACACAGCGGCAAGCCCTGGCATAAAGGCAGGCTCCCCAGTTCGGTTGCGGCATCGATCAGCACATCCTGCTGTTGCTGATTGATGGTGCCGGGTACGAACACACCCAGCCCGATAAAGTCAGCGACAAAACGATTGGCCGGACGGTGATACAGATTGTAGGCCTGATCCCACTGCACAATCACGCCACCCTGCATCACGCCGATCTGGTCGGCAATCGCAAACGCTTCATGCTGGTCATGTGTAACGAGTACTGCAGTGGTGCCGACTTCTTTCAGGATGTCGCGTACTTCGCTGGCGAGTCGTTCACGTAAATCCACATCGAGATTGGAGAACGGTTCATCCAGTAGCAAGAGGTCAGGTTGCGGTGCCAGTGCACGCGCCAACGCCACGCGTTGCTGCTGGCCGCCGGAGAGCTCATGCGGGAATTTCTTTTCTTGGGTTTGCAGTCCTACCAGTGCTAGCAACTTGCTGATGCGTGCCTGCCGTTCAGCGCTCGCCAGTTTGCGCAAACCAAAGCCGACATTATCGGCGACCGACAAATGCGGGAACAGCGCGTAATCCTGAAACACGACGCCGACATGGCGTGCTTCCGGCACAGTTGTGTGTTGCGCGTTGCTGAGTTCCTTGCCACCCAATGCGATGCGACCTGCGATCAGCGCTTCAAAACCGGCGATGGCGCGCAGTACCGTCGTCTTGCCGCAGCCGGATTGTCCCAACAGACAGCCGATTTCGCCACGTTGCAAGGAGAAGGACAGACTGTGCACGATCTCGTGCATTTGATGCGCGAGCTGGTAACCCACGCGGATAGCGTCAACCTGCAGATGTGCTGATGCAATAGGCGTAACGGACATGGGGCGCGGGGTTCCGGAAATAATTGACTGGGTGAAATGAGCTATTGATTATAATTCTCGTTTGGCTGATCGCGAGCGTATTCATGCTTTTTAATATTCAGGGTTATCCGCGTGCTTCTTAGTTGCGCGCCTAAACATCAAGGCGGTGCGGCGCATCCTCTGCTGATCGTCTCGTTGGCCATTGCTATGCTGGTCGGCATGCCCATTGTCGGCGTGCTGTCCAATCTGCTGACCGGCACCGAGGGTAGCGAGCTCGGCACTTTCGCCCATTTGTGGGCGACGGTCTTACCTGAATATATAGTGAATAGTCTGGTGCTGGCCGCCATCGTCGCATTGCTGACGGCGGTGATGGGCATAGGCTGTGCATGGCTGGTCGCGGTCTTTCATTTTCCCGGTAAAAAATTCTTTGAGTGGGCGCTGATTCTGCCACTGGCGATGCCGGCGTATGTCGTCGCTTACGCCTATACCGATTTTCTGCAATTCACCGGGCCGATACAAAGCGGCTTGCGCGCCTGGTTCGGCTGGCAAGGGCAGAGCTACTGGTTCCCGCAAATCCGTTCGGTAGGTGGTGCCGGTCTGCTATTTGCCTTTGTCTTGTATCCCTATGTGTATTTGCTGGCGCGGAACGCGTTCATAGAACGCAGCCCGCGCATGTGGGATGCGGCGCGCACCCTCGGTGCCGGACCGTGGCAGGCGTTTTTTCAAGTCAGCTTGCCGCTGGCACGCCCGGCTGCGGCGGCCGGGATCGCGTTGGCACTGATGGAGACCCTGGCCGACTACGGCGCGGTCGCTTACTTCGGTGTACCTACCCTGACCACCGGTATCTATAAATCCTGGTACATCTTTTCCGATCGCAATGCCGCTGCACAAATTGCTGGCGTGTTGTTGCTGGCGGTAATGGCGCTGATGCTGATGGAGCAAAAAGGCAGAGGGCGCGCGCGTTATTACGCAGTAGGCACGCGTAGTGCGGCGCAATTGCCGACCATACTGAGCGGTCGACAAGGATGGGCTGCCACTGCGTTTTGCAGCGTGCCGGTGGTATTGGGTTTCTTTGCGCCACTGCTGATTTTGCTGCATCTCTTGTGGCAGGCCGAGGTGATTTCATTCAGCCTGCGCTATCTCGGCTGGCTGCAGAATACGATCATTCTGGGTGGCGTCACGGCGCTGATCGCGATTGCGATTTGCGTATTGATGGCTTACGCCGCACGCGTCAGCAATGGCAAATTGCAAGCGGTGTGCAATCGCATCGTCAGTATGGGCTACGCCATTCCGGGCGCGGTGATTGCAGTCGGCATTCTGATTCCTTTGTCTTATCTGGATAACTGGAATGCGCAGCACGGTGTGGCTCTGGTCTTGAGTGGCAGCGTGATGGCTTTGGTGTATGCCTATCTGGTGCGCTTCCTCGCCGTGTCTTTGCAGACGGTACAGGCGGGTTTGCTGAAGATTACACCAGCGATGGATGCCAGTGCGCGCAGTCTCGGCCATGGTCTGAGTGCGATGCTGCTGCGCATACATGTGCCGCTGCTATGGCGCAGTGTGTTGACCGCTGGCTTGCTGGTGTTCGTCGATGTAGTGAAAGAATTGCCGGCAACGCTGACGATACGTCCGTTCAACTTCGATACGCTGGCGGTGATTACGCATCAGCTGGCATCCGATGAGCGTTTGGGCGAAGCCGCCTTGCCGGCGCTGACCATCGTGCTGATCGCGATCGTGCCTGTGTTCATCCTCGCACGTGCGATCGCGGTCGGAAGACGAGCTTAGTAGTGTAAAGCTGCAGCTGCATCAGATGCTATGCCACATGCAAGATAAAAAAATGCCCCGGCTAAGCGGGGCATGAAGTGGCGCTGCAGTGTGAGTCTGCGGCCAGTGAGGAGACGCGGTGACGACTTACGATTTACGTGAGCGTGTCGTGGTTTTTTCTGCTGCGCTGACGAATTGGCTAGCTGCAGCATTCAAATTACCTTCCAGAGCTTCGACTGCCTGCTTGGTGGTTTTCGATAATTGATCGTAGCCAGCGCTGGCATTGCCGATTGCCGACTTCAGGATCGAGATCGCATTTTCCGAACCGGCTGGCGCATTCTTGCTCAGCTCATCGATCAGCGACAATACTTTGCGATTGGTTTCAGCGATTTGCGTTTCTGCTGCTTTGGTAAATTCAGCTTGGGTGCTGGTAGCGATGGTTGCCAGATGACGGCCATACGCCAATGCTTTTTCAGCATTCGGCTGTGCGTGCGAAGCGCTCAGCGAAAAGAATTCTTGTGGATCTTTGGCAGTTGCCAGTTTTTGTGCGGTAGCGCTGGATTCTTGTAGCGATGTTTTTGCCACATTCAGATTCAGGTCGACGATTTTTTGTACGCTGTCGAAGGTCGTGCTGGCCAGCGAATTCAGGATGGCGAGTTGCGATTCGAATTGATGCTTGGTAGCGGCGGAAAATTGTTCAGGGATAGTAAACATGGACGACTCCTATATATGAAGGGCATATCTGACTACATGGAAAATTGCATTGTGCGTTGCAACATGAGTCCATTTTTAGACATTCCAAAAACCCTGTCAAGTACTTTTTGTTGCGTTGCACAAAATAAACATGCGCCACGGAAAAGCGGATAATTCGGGCTTGGCAACACCCGTGATTGCTTAAAATCAGGGGCTTATAGATGATGGCCGTACCGTAGGGTAGGGTCTGGAGAGTAGGAATAGCATGTCCGTAGATACCCGCAGTACCAATAGCCCGTGGCTGGCAGCGATGCCGCTCTTTTTTGTACTGATATGGAGTACGGGCTTTATCGTCGCGAAGTTCGGTTTGCCCTATGCGCCGCCGCTGACCTTTCTGGCCTTGCGCTTCTTGGGCGTGCTCATCATCCTGTTCCCGCTGGTACTGCTGCTACGTGCGCCGTGGCCAGTGGGCAGCATGCGGCATATTGCGGTGGCCGGGGTACTGGTGCAAGCCGGCTATCTGGCGGGCGTCTGGTGCGCCATCAAGCTCGGCATGCCGGCTGGTTTGTCGGCGCTGATTGTGGGCATGCAACCGGTCTTGACCGCATTCGCCGCACCACTGATAGGGGAGCGGGTACGGCCGCGCCAATGGATAGGTCTGATCTTTGGCCTGTGCGGCGTGGCGCTGGTGGTGGCAAACAAAATTACCGTGATCGGTTTGACCTGGGGCAGCATTGCGCTGTGCATCATGGCGCTGCTGTCTATCACCATAGGCACGATGTACCAGAAGCGTTATTGCCCGCAATTTGATTTGCGCACCGGAACCATCATCCAGTTTGTTGCGTCGAGTGTGGTGGTGGTACCGCTGGCGATAATCTTTGAAGACTTTTCACCGGCTCTACAAACGGTGCAGTGGACCGCCAGTTTTATCGGTGCGCTGCTCTGGTCTGTCATCGGGCTTTCTATCGGCGCGATCTTCCTGCTCTTTGCCTTAATACGCAAAAGCGCAGCGACTCAAGTCACCAGTCTGTTGTATTTGACGCCTCCCACCACGGCTTTAATGGCCTGGGCCGCATTCGGCGAAGTATTTAGCCTGATCGGAATTGCTGGCATGTTGCTTGCAGTTATAGGGGTGGCTTTCGTCGTCAAAAAATAAGCGGATCTGGCATTTTCTCCTATGAGATTTGTTGTTTCATGGAAATAAAATCGCCAGATAAATCTGCTTTAAACCTGCTTTTTTCAACTAAAACCTGCACCAATTGTGTGAGAAAAAAGATATCGTTAGTTAGAAAGTAGATTAATGAAAACAGCTAACTATCTAATTATCTTGCACATTTTCCGATATTTGCTAAACTGCAAGCCATATTTCATCGTACGTTTTGGGGAGTCGCAGATGCTTAAGTCCGCGCTGGGGATATTTTTTTCATTATTTGTCGTTTTCAACGCCCCCACGGCGCTGGCTAAAGAGCCGAGCTCTGCCACGGCTAAAAAGTCGACTGCGAAGAAGGCTGCATCGACTACGCCATCCAAAGCCGCCGCTAAAAAGACCACTACCAGCAAACAGGCTGCGAGCAACAAGAAGAGCGCAGCACCAGCAAAAAGCGCAAGCAAATCAGGCAAGGCCAGCAGCAAGCAAACAGCTGCCTCCGGCAAAAAATCCAAACAGGCACGCACCACTACTTCGCTCAACAGCAATGAAAAGCTGGTGAAGAAAGAAGTCGTCGTACGCGGCAAAAAGAAAGTCATTTACCAGCGCGTTGCGAAACCTGTGATGACAGTGGTGCCGCCAGTGCTGACCGCAGGCGACATCGCCGGCCTCAACATGACGCGTGATTCGCTGGCACTCGCATCGAACGTGGCGCTGGTCCTCGATCAATCGACATCGGCTGTGCTGTTTGAAAAAAATGCGAACGTGACTTTGCCGATCGCATCGATCACCAAACTGATGACCGGCCTGGTCGTGGTCGAAGCACAGCAGGATATGAATGAAATCCTGGAAGTGACTGAAGAAGATATCGACCGCGAAAAAAATAGTACTTCGCGTCTGCGTGTTGGTTCGCAGTTGTCACGTGCGAACATGTTGCACATCGCTTTGATGAGTTCGGAAAACCGCGCTGCTTCGGCGCTGGGTCGTCACTATCCGGGTGGCATCCGTGCCTTCGTTGCAGCGATGAATGCAAAAGCACGTTCGCTCGGCATGAACGGTACCCACTATGTGGATTCGACTGGTCTCTCCAGCAATAACGTAGCCAGCGCGAGTGATCTGGCCAAGCTGGTAATGGCTGCTTCCCGTCATCCTATCTTGTGCCAATACTCGACCGATACCAAATATGTGGTTGAACCAGGTGGACGTTCGCTGCAGTATGCAAACTCGAATCGTCTGGTGGCCAATCCTGATTGGGAAATCGGTATTCAGAAAACCGGTTACATCTCGGAAGCAGGTCGCTGCCTCGTGATGCAAGCCAATATCAATGGCCGTCCTATCGTGATGATCTTCCTCGATTCCAAAGGCAAGTTCTCACGTCTGGGTGATGCCGCGCGCATACGCAAATGGCTGGAAACGCAGCATCCGCAAAACATTGCGGGCAAGCGCAGACCGGTTGAAAGCTGATCTGACGAACTTATAAAAAAAGGCGAACTACGGTTCGCCTTTTTTATTGCCGCTCACTACTGAGCAGTGTGTTCTTACGCAGCGTCGCTATAACCGAGAGCCGCCGAAATTTGTTTGGCGGTATCCATCAAATCGGCCAGCCATTCCTCCTGCAAACGGTCGGCCGGAGCAGAGATAGACAAGCCTGCGATCAGGCGGCCGGTGTCGTCGTGGATGCCGGCTGCCATGCAGCGCACACCCAGTTCCAGTTCCTCATTGTCGCGTGCATAGCCATGCAAGCGCACCTGATTCAATTCGCCTTCCAGCTTCTTCAGATCGGTAATCGAATTCTTGTTGTGACCGGCCAGTCCGGTGCGCGTCGCATAGGCTTGCACCATGCGTGGCTCGTCTATCGATAGAAAGAGTTTGCCGGTCGAGGTCAGATGCAAGGGCGCACGACCGCCGACTGCACGTACCACCTGCATGCCGGAGCGCTCGGAAAAGGCACGGTCGATGTAAATGATTTCGTCGTTTTGCCTTACCGATAAATTCACGGTTTGATTGGTTTTGCGATGCAGATGACGCATCAGATCCAATGCCGCTTCACGCACATCGAGGCGGCTCTTGACGATATTGCCCAGTTCCAGCAAACGCATGCCGAGCCGGTAAGTGCCGGGCTCGCAACGGTCTACGAAACGTTTGATGACCAGATCGTTCAGAATGCGATGGGCAGTCGACGGGTGCAAGCCGGTGACACTGGAGAGTTCTTTCAGGCTGACCGGATCAGGGTAATTAGCAAGCGCGTCCAGCAGCGCAGTCATGCGCTCTATGACTTGTATCGAAGTCTTGTCTGTCTCTGCATTATTAGCTGTTTTCATGTTCTTGGTATGTGCATTGCAGTCCAGACTTTATATCACATTGTGAAAGATGGCAAAAGTCTATCGGCATTTTATTGCTGAAAAGCAGCGCAGCTTAACGTGCTGTTCACGTCTGTGTACGCATAATTCGCTGGCTCTCATCACCAGCCCGACCCTGACTTGTGTCAGCTCGGACTAAGGTCGATAATCGCAGCAGCTGTTTGCCTGCTACCCCTAACCCCTACCGTGAAATTGCATGAACCATCCAGAACAAGCTGTGAGTGAATTCAAAAGTAAGAGTGGCTTGAAGCGTATTTTTTCTGCGCTCGGCTATTCGATCGCGGGCTTCAAGGCGGCATGGAAGGGCGAGCATGCTTTCCGTCAGGAATTGTTTGTCGTCGTGATCGCGACGATAGCGGCATTGCTGTTGCCGGTGCCGGCATTGCAGAAGTTGCTGCTGATCGGTGTGTTTGTACTGGTGCTGATTATTGAATTGCTGAATTCGGCGATAGAGGCGGTGGTGGACCGGGTATCGCTGGAGCGTAATCCCTTATCCAAGAATGCCAAGGATTTCGGTAGTGCCGCAGTCATGCTGGCCTTGTTTCTGGCGGGTGCGACCTGGCTGGTGATCTTGTGGCCTTTGATCTCAGGTAACTGATCCGGCAGCGGAGCTCCTTAGCGCTTTACAGCTGCAATAAAAAAAGCCGGCATCGCAAGGAAGTTAAACCTTGCGATGCCGGCTTTTTTGTCGATGTGCTTTTAGATATTGCGCTCTATCCAGAGATCAAACGCGATCAAAAATTTCTTCAAAAATTCCGCAGTCGATTGTTCGGTGATGGCACCGCTTTCATCGAACAGTTTGCTGCCGTTGCCAATATAGGCTTCCGGTTGCGGCATGGTCGGCACGTTGACTGATGCCAGCACCTGACGCAGATGATGATTGGCGCCGAAGCCACCCACCGCACCCGGCGAGACGCTGACTACCGCCCCCGGCTTACCGCTCCATGCACTTTGCCCATAGGGGCGGGAAGCTGTATCGATCGCATTTTTCAATACGCCTGGCACTGAACGATTGTATTCAGGTGTGACGAACAGCACTGCATTGGCCGCTTTGATTTTTTGTTTGAAATCTGTGACTGCGGCACCCGGCGTTGCTTCCAGATCCTGATTGAAGAGTGGCAGCTCACCGATTTCGACGATGCTTAATTTCAGTGATTCTGGTGCCAGCTTGATGAGTGCATTTGCCATCTTGCGATTCATCGAATCCTTGCGCAAGCTACCGACTACCACTGCAACGCTATAAGTTTTACTCATGGCTTTCCTTTCAAGAGAGGTGCTGTGTTTATTTTTCGTGCTGCGTCGCTTTATGAAACGATCAGGATGCAGGGTTCGGATGGCGTGTGTGTATCTCTTCAATGCCAGCGAGGACTGCTTCATCCAGTTCGAGATTGATGCTATCCAGATTGCTTTGCAATTGCTGCTGTGTGGTTGCACCGATAATCGTACTCGTTAAAAACGGTCGTGTGTTGACATATGCCAGTGCCATTTGGGCCGGATCCAGTCCATGCTTCTGTGCCAGCGCGACATAGGCGGCAACGGCGGTTTCCACTTGCGGTGCCTTGTAACGGACAAAACGCTCAAACAGCGTGATGCGACCATCAGCCGGACGCGCGCCATTCAAGTACTTGCCCGACAGGACGCCAAAGGCTAATGGTGAGTAGGCGAGCAAACCTATTTGTTCCTGATGCGAGAACTCCGATAAGGCAATTTCAAAGTAGCGATTCACGAGGCTGTACGGATTCTGGATGCTGACGATGCGCGGCAGATTCAATTGCTCTGCGGCGCGCAGAAACTGGGACAGGCCCCATGGTGTTTCATTCGACACGCCGATATAGCGGATCTTGCCTTGCTTGACGAAGTCAGCCAGCACCGAGAGCGTTTCGGCGATAGGCACGGTGTCTTCATCTGCAATGTGCGTGTAATTCTGACGGCCGAAGATATTCACGCTGCGATCCGGCCAGTGCAATTGATACAGGTCGATGTAATCCGTTTGCAGGCGTTCCAGATTGCCATGCAAGGCTTCGGTCAGGCTGGTGCGGTCAAAGCTGGTGTTGCCATTGCGTACATGTTGCGGCTGGTGTGGCAAGCGCGCCGGGCCGGCGGCTTTGGTGGCGATGATGAGTTGATCGCGTTTGCCGGACTTTTTCAGCCAGCTGCCTAAGTAACGTTCTGTCAGGCCCTGGGTTTCAGGCTTGGGAGGAACCGGGTACATCTCGGCGGCGTCGATCAGGTTGACACCTGCTGCCACCGCCAGATCGAGCTGGGCATGGGCCTCGGCTTCGCTGTTTTGCTCGCCCCAGGTCATGGTGCCTAGTGCGATTTGACTGACTTTGATATCTGTTTTTCCGAGTTGTTGAAACTTCATTGCATGCGTTCCTTTCTGGTTGGGCTTTTTTAGTCTAGCGCTAAAAGCAGAACCGGGTACGAGCTGGCAAAGAAGTGAATCTTCAGCAGAAGAGCAGATATTCCTTATGCGTAAAACGCATAAGGAACGATGAAACAATTCGTTTTGTTTTTTTCGGCAGCAATTTAATCTTCAATCTCCAGAAAACGAAATCGCCCAAGGGGAAGAAAATGTTGCTCAAAAAACTGCTCGGCACTGCGTTCGCAATTGCATTGGTTGCGCCTAGCGTACATGCTGCCGAAGTGTCGTTGTTGAACGTTTCGTACGATCCAACACGCGAACTGTATCAGGAATTCAATAAAGCTTTCGCCAAAGAGTGGAAAGCCAAAGCCGGTGACGACCTCAAGCTGAAGACATCGCATGGCGGCTCCGGTAAACAAGGTCGTGCCGTGATCGACGGTCTGGAAGCGGACGTCGTTACCCTGGCGCTGGCATATGACATCGACGCGATTGCAGACCACGGCTTGCTGGCGAAAGACTGGCAAAAACGCCTGCCGCACAATAGCTCGCCTTACACCTCGACTATCGTATTCCTGGTGCGCAAAGGTAATCCTAAAGGCATCAAGGACTGGAACGACCTCGTGAAACCAGGCGTATCGGTCATCACACCAAATCCGAAAACTTCGGGCGGCGCACGCTGGAACCATTTGGCAGCATGGCTGTATGCATTGAAACAACCGGGCGGTACTGAAGCAACTGCAACCGAGTTCATCTCGAAACTGTACAAGAACGTACCAGTGCTGGATTCCGGTGCACGCGGTTCGACTACTACCTTCGTAGAACGCGGTATCGGTGACGTACTGCTGGCATGGGAAAACGAAGCGATCCTGGCAATCAAGGAGCTGGGCCCGGACAAGGTTGAAATCGTCGCTCCTTCATCCAGCATCCTGGCTGAACCACCAGTCGCGGTGGTTGATAAAGTCGTTGACCGTCGTGGCACCCGCAAGGTTGCTGAAGCCTACCTGAAGTATTTGTACTCGACCGAAGGCCAGGAAATCGCAGCGCAAAACTACTATCGTCCTGTGGATGAAAAAGTAGCGAAAAAATACGCAGCGCAATTTCCTAAAGTGAAGTTGTACACGATTGCCGATGTTGGCGGCTGGACTGCAGCGCAGAAGAAACACTTCTCCGACGGCGGTGTATTCGACCAGATCTATCAACCAGGTAAAAAATAATCTGCATCATTCTTTGGAATAGAAATGAATATTTTGTTGCTCGCGGGTAGTCCTTCAACACCATCACGTTCTACCCGCTTGCTGCATCACGTAGGGGAAAGACTGGCATTGCTGGGACACCGTTATGTGAAGCTGCATGTACGTGATTTGCCTGCCCAGGCGCTGGTGCATGCAGATTTCAATGATGAATTGTTGCGGGTCGCACGGGAGCAGGTGGCGCAGGCTGATGCGGTCGTGATTGCCACGCCGGTCTACAAGGCGGCGTACAGCGGGATCCTGAAAGCCTTCCTCGACCTGCTGCCGCAAGATGGCTTGCGTGGAAAACTGGTCCTGCCGCTGGCGACAGGTGGCAGCCAGTCCCACATGCTGGCCCTTGATTACGGTTTGCGCCCTGTGTTGTCGGCGCTGGATGCCAAGCATGTATTGCCGAGCATCTATGCGACTGACTTGCAGATCAACTGGTCTGCAGAGCAGGGTTTGACACTGGATGCTGCGATTGCCAAGCGCGTAAGCGATGGCATAGAGAACCTTTCCGCCAGCTTGTCTGCGCTCAATGATGTGGCGCTCAACGAGTTCGACTCGATTCCTTTCTCCAGCGTGCGATGCAGTGTTTGATGTAGCGTTTTGAACGCAGCTGCGCAGGCAGCTTAGCCGCACAAATCTCTATCCGGTAGTTTGAAAAAATCGGTGCTTAGGCACCGATGGGGAAGTTTTTTCGCCAAATTTTTGCATAACAAGGAAAACGACATGAGCAATTCAAACGAAAAGCGTCTGGCCAAGCGTCGCACACTGGGATATTTGTCGGCTGCCGCAGTCGGCGCGCTGAGCGCAGGTTTGCCGAACTTTGCCGGCGCGCAAAACAAGAGCGTCTTGCGCATCGGTTACCAGAAGTACGGCACGCTGGTGATCCTGAAGGGCCGCGGCACGCTGGAAAAGCGTCTGGCCGCAGAGAATATTGAAGTGAAGTGGACCGAGTTCCCGGCCGGCCCGGTGCTGCTGGAAGGCTTGAATGTCGGCAGTATCGATTTCGGTACTGTTGGTGAAGCGCCACCGATTTTTGCCCAGGCCGCTGGTGCTGACCTGGTCTATGTCGGCAATGAACCGCCATCGCCGACCAGCGAAGCGATCATTGTGCCAAAGAACTCGACACTGAAAACCGTCGCCGACCTGAAAGGCAAGAAGGTTGCGCTGAACAAGGGTTCGAATGTGCACTACCTGCTGGTCAAGGCGCTGGAAAAAGCAGGGCTGGACTACAAGGATATCGAAACAATTTTCCTCGCTCCGGCCGATGCACGCGCTGCATTTGAACGCGGCAGCGTGGATGCATGGGTGATCTGGGATCCTTTCCTGGCCGCTGCAGAAAAGCAAATTGGCGCGCGTGTACTGGCCGATGGTACCGGCATCGTTGCCAACCATCAGTTCTTCCTCGCTTCGCGTTCCTACGCGGAAAAGAATCCGAAGATCATTTCCATCCTGCTCGACGAGCTGGATCAGGTTGATCAATGGAGCAGTAAAAACCTGGCGGAAGTCTCCAAGGTATTGGTGGCCCAGACCGGCCTCGATGCGCCAAGCGTGGAGCTGGCAGCCAAGCGTTACTCATACGGCGTCAAGCCGGTGACGGCAGAGGTAATCGCCGAACAGCAAAAGATTGCAGACGTATTCAGCAATCTGAAACTGATCCCGAAAAAAATCACAGTCAAGGATGCGCTGGTTTCGGCCAAGCGTTAAGCAATACAGCAAGGCGTCGTCATGGATAGATGTGACGACGCGTTTTAAGGAATGAGATCATGAGTTTGAATGTATTTTGGTTTTTGCCGACCCATGGTGACAGCCGTTATCTGGGTACCTCAAAAGGTGCGCGTCAGGTTGATTTCGATTATCTGAAACAGGTCGCTGTAGCGGCAGATACACTGGGTTACGACGGCGTATTGCTGCCGACCGGCCGTTCGTGCGAAGACGCATGGGTTGCCGCATCCAGCCTGATCGGCGAAACCAAACAATTGAAATTCCTGGTCGCGGTACGCCCGGGTTTGAGTACACCAGGCCTTGCCGTGCGCATGGCGGCGACTTTCGATCGTTTGTCGAAAGGCCGTTTGTTGATCAATGTAGTGACCGGTGGTGACCAGGCCGAACTGGAAGCTGACGGCTTGCATGCGAGTCATTCCGAGCGTTACGAAATCACCGATGAATTCCTGAAAGTATGGCGTGCCTCTTTGTCTGGCGAGGGCGGTGATGCCGGCTACGATTTCGAAGGCAAGCATATACAGGTCAAGGGCGCGAAGACCTTGTACCCGCCAGTACAAAAACCATATCCGCCGCTGTACTTCGGCGGCTCGTCACCGGCAGCGCATGAATTGGCTGCGGAACAAGTCGATGTCTACCTGACATGGGGCGAGCCACCGGCCGCCGTTGCAGAAAAAATTGCCGACATGCGGGCACGTGCGGCCAAACACGGCCGTAGCTTGAAGTTCGGCATACGCCTGCACGTGATCGTGCGCGAAACCAATGAAGAGGCATGGAAGGCCGCCGATGAATTGATCAAGTACGTCGACGACGATCTGATCGCGCGGGCGCAGGCTTCCTTCAACAAAATGGATTCGGAAGGCCAGCGCCGCATGGCGGCATTGCATGGCGGTAAAAAGGACAAGCTCGAAGTGTCACCTAACCTGTGGGCCGGGGTCGGGCTGGTACGTGGCGGCGCAGGTACTGCATTGGTGGGTGATGCGGAAACGGTGGCCGCCCGTATGCAGGAATACGCAGACCTCGGTATCGAAACCTTCATCCTGTCCGGCTATCCGCATTTGGAGGAGTCATATCGCTTTGCCGAATTGGTATTCCCATTGCTGGGCAAAGGCCGGGCGCGTTCGGGTGAAGCGGTCCTGACCGGCCCATTCGGTGAAGTCATTTCGAATGACATCCTGCCTAAAGTTTCACAGAGCTAAGGAATTCTCATGAGTGCAGTTCTCCCGACTCTTGCTACTGGCAGCCCTGCTGCTGGCAAAACAGCATCGACCTGGCGCGCCAGTGGTTTGAAAAAACTGGTGCCGTGGATCGTACCGATCTTGTTGATCAGCGTATGGCAACTGGCATCGCAAGTGGGCTGGCTGTCCAGCCGCATCTTGCCAGAGCCGTTTTCTGTCGCTAAAGCGGCATGGCAACTGGCGGTGTCCGGAGAATTGTGGACGCACGTGCAGGTCAGCCTGTGGCGCGCCACGACCAGCTTTGCCGTCGGTGGTGGCCTTGGCTTGTTGTTGGGTTTGCTGACCGGCACCTTCAAAACGGCAGAGACGCTGCTGGATACTACCTTGCAGATGATCCGCAATATTCCGGCATTGGCACTGATACCGCTGGTAATCCTGTGGTTCGGTATTGAAGAAACATCCAAAATATTTCTGGTCGCCGTCGGTGTGTTTTTCCCGGTGTATCTGAATACCTTTCACGGCATACGTTCGGTCGATAAAGGCTTGATCGAAATGGCGAAGAGCTATGGCTTGTCGGGTTGGTCGCTGTATCGCGACGTGATCTTGCCGGGTGCCTTGCCATCGATATTGGTCGGCGTGCGCTTCTCGCTCGGTTTGGTATGGGTGCTGCTGATTGTGGCAGAGACGATTTCGGCGCAATCCGGTATTGGCTACATGACGATGAATGCACGTGAGTTCCTGCAAACCGATGTGGTATTGGTCGGCATCCTGCTGTACGCATTGCTGGGCAAATTGGCGGATGTGGTATCGCGCACGCTTGAAGGTTACTGGTTGCGCTGGCATCCGGGTTACCGCCATTAACAATGGGACAGACCATGCAAATTAATCAGACAGAACAAGCAGCGGTGGCGACTGCGCCGACCGCCGGGCGCGGCATCCGCGTCGCGGTAGACAATCTCTACAAGTCTTACGCCGGACGTGAGGTGTTGAAGTCGATCGAACTGGTACTGGAGCCGGGCGAGTTTGTCGCCGTGGTGGGCCGTAGCGGTTGCGGTAAAAGTACCTTGCTGCGCCTGATCGCAGAACTGGAAACGGCCGATAGCGGCAAGCTGACCTTCGGTGATGGCAAGACCAAACCGGAAACCCGCATCATGTTTCAGGACTCGCGCCTGTTGCCATGGAAGCGGGTGCTGGACAACGTCGCTCTCGGTTTGCCGAAGAAGGACGATTCGCTCAAGGCTTTGCGGCAAGTCGGGCTGGAAGAACGTGCCAGCGAATGGCCGGCAGTATTGTCCGGTGGGCAGCGTCAGCGGGTCGCGTTGGCGCGCGCACTAGTACATGACCCTGAATTGTTATTGCTGGATGAACCGCTCGGTGCGCTGGATGCATTGACGCGTATCGAGATGCAGCAATTGATCGAGACGCTGTGGCAAAAGCGTGGCTTTACCGCTTTGCTGGTGACGCACGATGTACAGGAAGCGATTGCCTTAGCCGATCGCGTGGTGCTGATTGAAGATGGTCGCATCACCTTGGATGAACGCATTCCGCTGGCACGCCCACGGGCGCGCGGTAATGCCACTTTTGCGCAACTGGAAGAAAGAATTCTGGCGCATGTATTGCAGATTCCACCTTCCGCCGATGCACAAGATTCTTCCCTGGGCGATGTCTCGCTGTTGAAAACAGTGAATCAGTTTGCTTGGGCAGTTTGATCTGATTTTTATTTGAATGCATTTTTAACCCACACAAAGGAAACACCATGAGTATCGAAAAAATCAACGCACGCAATCAATTCAAAGGCAAGATCAGCAACATCATTTTGGGCGACGTGGTATCGGAAGTCGATGTTGAAACACCGGCCGGTATTGTTACCTCGGTCATCACCACACGCTCGGTCAAGGATCTGGAACTGAAGATTGGTACCGAAGTCGTGGCGCTGGTGAAGGCAACTGAAGTCTCGATCGCCAAACTGTTATGAACCAAAGGCGCGTCTGAAAGACGTGCCATCGATGCGCACGCTTTCAGATGTCTCCTTGAAGATCAAGGAAGAGCAGCATGACTTTCCCCGCCTTGCAACAATACTTATCGCGGCTGCATGATGCCCCCCAGGCCGACAGCACCTTATGGCTGGATGAGCAGGGGCGCGCACATGGACGCTACTTCAACTCCACTCTGACCAGCGCCTTTCAGGCGATACGCACACCGGAAACCGGTGGCATCGTTGGCGTGCAGGGTTTCATGCGAAGTTATTCCAAAAACGACACCGGCCTGAGTATCTGGAAACTGCTGGATAACAGCGCCACCGATGAACAATCGATAGAACTGGATCGCCTGTGCCGCTTGCTGCACGCAGTGAATTTCTATCGCCAGCCGGAGATGGTCGATTACGATCTCTACCTCAGTGTGCATGCGCGTCTGCTGGCAGCGGTTGATAGCAATCACGGCATGTCCTTCCGTCGCGTGCTGGATGTACTTGGTTTGCCGCACAAGAAAATCGTCTTGCAGTTGCCGCTGATCCAGCCGGATCAGGCATGGCTCTTGAACTATGTGGCAGATAATTACCGGCGCAACGGTTTCCGTCTGGCGGTGAATGCGGCGAATGCGCGGCAAGGGCTGGAGTTACTGGATCTGGTGCAGCCTGATATGATTAAGGTCGATGTACGCGAAATTACCGACGAAGAAGCGACACTTAATTTGCTGCGGGTGGCCGCCGACAAAAAGGTGAAGCTGGTTTTCAAGCGTGTAGAATCAACAGCGATTTATGAAAAATTGCGCAAGCTGGGTGCCGCGGCACAGCAAACCATACTTGCGCAGGGTTATTTATGGGATCAACCGAAGGCAAGCTTTGCACAGGTAGCAGGTGCGAGTGAGCCAGATGCGATTGCGACGGCAGGCCTGGAATCATGACTCTTCCTTATTTATCCGATTATCGTGTACTGGTGGTGCCGGGCTTGCACGGCAGCGGCCCTGAGCATTGGCAATCTCGCTGGGAACGCTTGTACCCGGACTTCCAGCGGGTGCAGCAAGACGATTGGTCGCAACCTGATTTGCCGCGCTGGTCGCAACGCATGACTGAAGTGTTGAGCGAATCGGATAAACCAACCTTGATCGTGGCGCACAGCTTCGGTTGTTTGACTACTCTGCATGCGGCCAGCAATGGCCGTTTCGATCTGGCAGGCGCCTTGTTGGTGGCACCGGCAGATCCAGAGAAATTCGGTGTGGCAGATACCCTGCGCGATGCGCGCCTGCCATGTCCTTCAATTGTGATCGGCAGTAGCAACGATCCATGGATGGCCAGTCACAGGGCGGCTTACTGGGCCGATATTTGGGGTTGTGGCTTTCTAAGTGCCGGCGCACTCGGGCATATCAATGCCGAATCCAATCTGGGTGACTGGGAGCAGGGCTTGCGTGAATTGCAGACGCTGCTGGACATGGTGCATCCGAGCTGCAACTGAGTACGGTCTGCCTACGGCGGTTTTATTTGAAGGTTTGCAGATAAGCCAGCAAGTCCGTGACTTGCTTTTCATCACTGATGCCGAAGAAGCGCATCTTGTTGCCGGGCACCACAGCATCCGGTGATTTGATAAAGGCGCGTAAATTCGCCTCGGTCCACACTATGCGCGATGCACGCATCGCCGCCGAATACTTGTAATCCTTGGTGCTACCCGCATTACGTCCTAGCAAGCCATTGAGTTGCGGGCCAAAATTGCCGCGCGCGGAATGCCCGACTTGATGGCAGTTCGAACACTTGGCAAACACACGCTTACCCGCAGCCACATCACCCGCCGCATGGCTCATGGAGGCCAGCAAACTCAGGGTCAGTGACAGGAATAATTGTTTAGGCATTTTTCTGCTGGAGCGCCAGCTATGCGTGAGAGGCAGGGTGCCATCACGCATAGCGGCTAGTGATGCGAACGTTTAAGCGAGATTGCTTAGCCGATCGTATCCAGAGCTTTGGACAGGTTTGCAACGGTGCGCTCGATGTTGTGCAATTTATCGAGACCAAACAGGCCGACGCGGAAGGTTTTGAAGTCTGCACGTTCATCGCATTGCAATGGCACGCCAGCTGCAGTTTGCAAACCAGCTGCGACAAATTTCTTGGCCGACTGGATGCCATCGTCATTGGTGTAGCTGACGACCACGCCAGGTGCCTGGAAGCCTTCAGCTGCGACGCTCTTGTAGCCTTTGGAGACCAGCAGTGCACGCACTTTGTCGCCCAGTTCCTGTTGCTCGGCACGTACTTTGTCGAAGCCGTAGGCAGCGGTTTCTTCCATCACGCCGCGCAGGATAGTCAAAGCATCGGTAGGCATGGTGGTGTGGTAAGCCACGGCACCTTGCTCATACGATTCCATGATTTGCAGCCATTTACGCAGATCGCAAGCGAAGCTGGTGCTTTGGGTGCTTTCGATTTTTTCGCGTGCCAGTTTGCTCAGCATGACGAAGGCGCAACCAGCGGAAGCGCTCCAGCCTTTTTGCGGGGCACTGATCAGGATGTCGACGCCGGTTGCCTGCATATCGACCCAGATGGTGCCGGAGGCGATGCAATCGAGTACGAATAAACCACCGACTGCATGCACGGCGTCAGCAACCTGGCGCAAGTAGTCGTCTGGCAGCAAGATACCGGAAGCGGTTTCCACGTGCGGTGCAAATACCACGGCAGGTTTGGTTTCCTTGATGGTGGCGACCACTTCTGCAATCGGCGGCGGCGCGAATGGCGCTTGTGCTGCGTCTTCCAGCTGGCGTGCTTTCAATACCGTGGTAGCGGCAGGGATGCTGCCAGCGTCCAGGATTTGGGTCCAGCGATAGCTGAACCAGCCGTTGCGGATGATCAGGCATTGTTGCTTGGTCGCGAATTGACGCGCGACTGCTTCCATACCGAAGGTACCGCTACCTGGCATGACAATGGCGGATTGCGCCTTGTAGACTTGTTTCAGTGTCTTGGAAATATCCCGCATGACGCCTTGAAAGCGTTCGGACATGTGGTTGATCGCGCGATCTGTATAGACGACGGAGTATTCAAGAAGACCGTCGGGATCGACGTTTGGTAAGAGACCTGGCACGTTTGCTCCAGCAATAATAAAGAAATTCGGCCTGACCAAGAGGATGTCTTGGTCAGGCCACAAAAGGCAGGGAATGCCAAAAAGGGTAGATTTTACCAAAGTGGGCGCTCTGCTTCAGCGTCCCGCTTCAGTTCGACTCTGAATCCCGCTTAAATGTCGTTTTTATGCCCCGAATTAAGCCGTTTTCAGGCTGGCCGGTGCAGGCGCTGCTTTTTCGCCAAGGGCGATATCCACGATCATCTCGTGCGCCAGTGCACCCAGTTCCTGACGCAGATCGTCGATAGACAATTTGCCCGGAACCAGCAGATGCGCGCCGATTTTGAAAGTTTGCTTGCCGGAAACGCCACTGCGGACGATTTCGGTATGGATGTTTTCGATGCTGATATTGCGTTCTGCCAACATTTTGGTCAGGCTGCTCACAATGCCGACGCGGTCATCGCCGACCAGCTCGAGTTCGACACTCTTGATCGCGTCTGACACATTGGCACCGTCGCTCTTCGCAACCACTACTTGCAGGCCGCTGGAATCCAGACCGCGCAAAGCATTGGTCAGTGCATCTGCGTTTTCACGCGGGACTTCAAAGTGCACCATGCCGGCAAATTCGCCAGCCAGACGGGTCATGCGGCTGGCTGCCCAGTTCGCACCGTAGCGTTCAGCGCGTTCGGCCAGCGAGCGGACGATACCATGACGATCGGTACCGACGATGGAGACCACCAGCGAGACGGTATTCGAATCAACTTCTTCTGCCAGCACCACGGAGCGGCGGATCATCGGTGCTTTGGTGGCAAAGCGCGGATCTTGTGCGAACGCTGGCAATTTGCCGTGTTCGGCGGCGTAATGAATCACCTGGCTTAATAATTTCAAGCCCATCGGTGCCAGTGCGCGCTCCCACAGTTCGCGTGCGCTTTCACCTTTTTCGACGAAGCACCAGTCTTGCGCCGCAATCGCACCGGCATCCCAGCCGTCGGCCAGATGGTAGATGGAACCACCGGCGATAGGATCACCTTCGAGGATGGTCCACTCAACCGCAGCGATACCGCGATGTCTAGGCAACAGCGAAGGGTGGTAGCCGATACCGCCGAGGCGTGAACGGGCGAGGGCTTCATCGCTGACGCGTGCATGAGTGTGGGCCGCGAGGACAATATCAGTGCCTTCTGCAATCGCTTCGCCCGGCACGAAGCGCGGATTTTCGAGGATATGCAAAGGAACGCCAGCGGCACGTGCGGCCTGCGCCAGACGATCATCTTCTGACGGCGCGACGACGCTGGTGAATTCGATTCCTTCTTCCTTGCGCAGCGTCTCAAATACCAAGGCGCCGAAATAACGCGATCCTACCAATGCACATTTCATTTTTATTGATCCCTCAATGTATACAACTGCGTTAAGCATAAATAAGTGGCGCGAGGAGCTCTGTCCGGTACTGTGAGCCGACGGTTGAGACGTCAGATTCGCCGCATAGGCTTAGCGGGTGGGGCAGGCAGTGACCAGGATGTGCTGGCGTGAATTCGCATCGCGTAGCGCGCAAGGATACCAGAAAGAGCCTCTGAAGTCGGCATGACAAGTTGTCATGACGATGGCCTAGGCCGGTGCCGCTTGCACAAAAAGTCAGTGCGCACTATCGCTGTGTCGCTGTTGGCAACTAGGGAGGGGAGTATGAGTTGCAGCAGTGAGGCTTTAGCTCACTGCTGCATATGCATGACGACTATTGCACGCTGATTTGCTAACTTCTATTAATAGCGTTCCAGCCAATGGGCGTAAGGGGCAGGCAAGGTCCACGAAGCACGATCGACCTTGAGTTCTTTCGCCGCATAGTAAGCCCAGTGTGGATTGGCGAGATGAGCACGACCGACCATCACCAGATCGAGCTGCTCTTCTTCGACCACACGCGAAGCGATTTCGGGTGTGCCAAAGCCCCAGGCGGACGATACCGGAACGTCAGCTTCACGACGCACGCGTTCTGCGATAGGGCCGAGGAAGGCCGGGCCCCATGGGATGGAAGTTTGCGGAATCGTGAAGCCGATGCTGACACTAATCATATCCATGCCGGATTTTTTAAAGTCGCGCACCAGACCGATAGACTCGAGCAGGGTTTGCTCATCACGGCCGTCGTATTCGAGCACACCGAAGCGCACGGTCAGCGGCAGATTCTCTGGCCATACTTCACGTACTGAACGCAGGGTTTCCAGCAAAAAGCGGGCACGGTTCTCGACGCTGCCGCCGTAGATATCGTCACGTTGATTCGAATGCTCGGAAAAGAAGCTTTGTGCCAGATAACCATGCGCGAAATGCAGTTCCAGCCATTCGAAGCCAACGTCACGTGCGCGCACTGCCGCATCAACGAAGTTTTGGCGGACGCGGGCGATGTCGTCCAGCGTCATCGCGCGGGGTTGTTTCGGCAAACCTTTGCCGAAGGCGATGGCGGACGGCGCAATCGTTTGCCAGCCGCGCGCATCACTCTCATCGATATGGTCGTCACCTTCCCATGGGCGATTGGCGCTGGCCTTGCGTCCGGCGTGGGCGATTTGTATGCCTGGTACCGCACCGGCTTTCTTGATGGCTTGTACTACTGGTACAAAAGCTTGCGCCAGCTCGGCATTCCAGATGCCGGTGCAGCCGGGGGTAATGCGTCCCTCAGGCGCCACTGCGGTTGCTTCCACGATCACCAGACCGGCACCGCCGCGCGCCAAGGTCGAGTAATGCGCCAGATGCCAGTCATTGATCAGGCCATCGACTGCCATGTATTGGCACATAGGGGGAATCGCAATGCGGTTGCGCAGGGTGACGTCTTTAAGTTTGTAAGGCTGGAATAGTGCGGACATGGTGACCTTGAATATGTTGATGTGAGGTGGAAATGGCTAAGCTGCATGTTCGTTAGTTCGAATATATACGAACAATGGAATAAGTATAGCGCAAAGTGTATGATGTTGCTCATGCGCCCCTTCAAACACCCTGCTGCCCATGAGTTGTCTCTCGAACGCCTGCTGTATGCGTTGAGCGATTCGATACGCCTGGACATCGTGCGGCATCTGGCCTGCGTGGAAGCAGCATCTTGCGGCGAACTGGACGGCGGACGGCCCAAATCCACGGTCTCGCATCATTTCAAGGTATTACGTGAAGCTGGTCTGGTGCACACAGAAAACACCGGCACCATGCATATGAACACGCTGCGCCGGGCTGATATTGAAAGTCGCTTTCCGGGTTTGTTGGCGGCGATATTGGCGCAAGCGCATCCTTGAGCAGGCAAGCGGCTCAATCAAAAAAGCGAACCCGCGGGTTCGCTTTTTTATTGCATTACGTGTTCAGTCTTTTTCCGTTGCGAAGTACAACAAGCCGATCACCGGCAGTGACAGCCCGACCCATGAGGCCAATGGCCAGCCGCCATGTGCATACGCCCATGCACCGACCGAAGAACCCAGCGCGCCGCCGCAGTACCAGATAATCATATATACCCCAGCGACGCGGCCACGGATTTCTCCACCTAGCCCGAAGATCACGCGTTGCCCCAGTACCAGAGTGGCGGTCGCGCCAAAGTCGAGCAGGATGGCGGCGAGGACCAGCAAGCCCAATGCCAGCGGGGAACCCGGTTCGGCTATATGCGTAATCAGAAATGCCAGTGCCACTGCCAGCATGCCGAGCGCGGTTGCCGGACGCGTCCAGCCGCGATCAGATGCGCGACCTGCGATCGGTGCTGCAATCGCACCGGCCACACCTGCCAATGCAAATAATGCGACGCCGGTTTGCGACAAATGAAATACCGGTCCGGTCAGCAGCAGCGGAGTTATGGTCCAGAACAAAATAAACGCAGCGAACTGGAAGAAGTGATAAATCGCACGTCTGCGCAAGATCGGGGTCTGACGCGCCAGCGTAATCATCGAACCGAGCAAATGGCCATAGCTAAATTTGCCTTGCGGCTGACGTGTCGGCAAAGCCATATGCAGCGTGATCGCCAGCAAAGTCATGACAGCTGCTGACACGATGAAGACGGTATGCCAGGAGCTGTGATCCGCGATCAGACTGGATACCGGACGGGCCAGCATAATGCCCAGCATCATGCCGCTCATCAGATTACCGACGGTGCGACCGCGTACCGACTCCGGTACCAGATGCGCTGCATGCGGCACCAGTATCGGTACGGTGACCGAACCCAGACCGAGGAATATACACGCCAGCAAAAACGCCTCGGCTTTGGTGGCGAGGGCCGCACCGATCAAGGCCAGGATGCTTAAGGCCATCACGCTGACGGTCAGACGTTTGGTTTCTATCAAATCCGCCAGCGGTACTACGAAGATGAGGCCGGTGATATAGCCGAGCTGTGTCAGTGTCACGATCAGTCCTGCCGCTTGCAGCGATAAGCCCAGATCCACACTGATCATGCGGATCAGCGGTTGCGCGTAATAGATATTCGCGGCAATCAAGCCGCAGGCGAGTGCTAACAAAAATGTCAGCCACGAGGGGAGCGCTTGTGCACTTACTGGTACAGCGCCGGGGATGGTTTTGGTCAACATGGAAATCCAATCACACACTAATAATAAGGAAATAAATATTTCCTAAATTGGCAAAAAAAATTAATCGAGTATCTTCATGGAAGCTTCGACCACCGCCACCAGTTCCTTACGTGTCCTGCCTGATTTGCCGATGACGATCAATCCCTGCATCAGGCAGAGCATCAATCGCGCAGTCGCTGCGTTATTGCTGGCGGCTGCAATGCTGCCGTCTGCTTCGCCCAGCTTAAGCAACTCAGCCAATATCACTTCGCGTCGCTTGTATGAATCCCGCGCGCGATTGGCAATTTCGTCATCGAAGGTTGCCAGTTCTACCGTGGTACTCACGATCAGACAGCCTTGCATGTCGTCGCCGGTATTGGACACGCCGACATAAAACATCAAAGCCGCACGTAATTTATCGCGCCCCGAGCTGGCCGCAGCAATAGCGTTGCGTAATGCGCCCTGACGCAAGGACAGCTGGCGATCAATCGCAGCGAGGAACACGCCGCGCTTATCTTTGAACGCTTTATAAATACTGCCTACCGTCAGCTGCATCGCTTCTGCAATGTCATTGATGGACGCACCATGAAAGCCGCGCGCACAGAACAAGGGTATGACTTTGTCCAAAGCCTCATCCATATCAAACTCCCGAGGGCGACCTCGAGGAGTGGATAGGGTAGTGGCGTGTGGATTCGGTTTCATTTCGCAATTATGGAAGTGATCGTTTCCGAAGTCAATAATTTCTGCATATTTTTATTTACTTGGGAAATTGCCAAGAAGGCAGACATGGAATTACTTTGCGACAAGAGCGTGGCTGTGTGTAAACTAACGCCTTACAAATTTTTGCCTGAGCCATGACCAATATCACCGTCAACGATGAACTGAAAGCCTATATCGATCCACTGACCAGCGACGAGCATGCAGCGCTGGAACGCAGCTTGCTCAATGAAGGCTGCCGCGATGCATTGGTGTTGTGGGGTGAGCTGTTGATAGACGGGCATAATCGCTACGGTATTTGCCAGCAACATGGGATCCCCTTCAATACGGTACAGAACGAGAGCTTCAAGTCTATCGATGACGTGCATCTGTGGATGATCGACAATCACCTCGGACGGCGCAGCGTGTCGGATTTCCAGCGTGGCGTACTCGCTTTGCGCAAGAAGGAAATCTTGTCGGCACGTGTCGCGCTGGCGAAGGAAGCGCAGACCACAGCGGATGGCGAAGTGAGTGCGGAAGGGCATGCATCAGCTGCGCCCAGCGCCGAAGAGTCGGGTCTGACGCGCGATGTGATTGCGCGCGCGGCGCGCGTCAGCAGCGTGACTTTGGGCCAGATCGAAAAAATTCAAAAGACTGCGACGCCTGAATTGGTGCAGGCAGTGAAGACCGGCGTAGTGTCCATCAATGCCGCTGCCGCGATTTCTTCCTTGCCGGAAGAGAAGCAAAAAGAAGCAGTGGCCGGTGGCAAAAAGGAATTGCGTCAGGTTGCCCGCCAGGTACGCGAAGCCAGACTGCCACCGAAACCTGAACCGGTACCGCCACCGGCCGATGCCAGTCCCGATCAGATCACTATCCATAAGCTGACCTTGCAGCTGGCCGAACTGAGCGAAGAACGCGATCAGTTAAAAAAGAAAGTCCAGCATCTGACCATCGCCCTCGCCGAAGCGCGCGGCGGACAATAAGGTCCTGGCTTGCTGGCGAGCGGCTGCGAATAACAATCGTTAACTGAAAGCGGTGCTCTCCGGTTTTTCTTGCTGCCAGGTAAGCGCAAGGGTAGACTTTTCCTGTATCAGCTTGGGTAAATCAATGCCTGAGCCTGACAGGAGAACTCATCCATGGATATGCCAGTCAACTTCAATAGCAAGCAGTCGCTCCGCATGCGTCGCGCATTGCTGCTAAGTTCGCTGGTGCTGGGGCTGATCTCGCTGTTGTGGGGTGTGTATTTTGTGGCGCAGGGTAATTGGGATGTCTGGCCACTGAATCTGATTTCGATTGCGGTCGCCTCTGCCGTTGCCCTCATGACTTTACGCGGCCATATACGGGCTGCCTCGATCGCACTGTTCTGCGCGGTCTATCTGATCCTTTGCGTGTTCTGCGCCTTTCTCGATGTACCGACGCCGGATGCGCCGCGTTCCAATCACAATTACTTTTTGGTCGTAGGGCTGTTTGCGTGGCTGGTATTCAAAGGTGATAAACGCTGGCTCCGACATGGCATGGTGCTGGTTGCCTTGCTGGGTTTTATTTTCTTTGCTAGTACGTCGTGGGTGCCTTCCACTACCTACGCGCTCGGCCCCGAGGTACGCGTGGCCGGCACCTGGATGCACAATATTGTGGTGACGGCGCTGCTGTGGACCTTGTTGTGGGTGATGCAGGCAGATCTGTCGGAACGCAGTGCGATGGAATCGGATTTGCGCAAAGCGATCACTGCCGAGCAACTGATGTTGTATTACCAGCCGCAAACCGGTGATGACGGCCAGATAGTCGGCGCCGAAGCCTTGTTGCGCTGGCGCCATCCGGTCAAGGGTATGGTGTCGCCGGCGGATTTTATTCCGCTGGCTGAACAAACCGGTTTGATTTTACCGATAGGTCATTGGGTACTGGGTATGGCGTGCGCGCAGCTCATCGTCTGGTCCAAAAATCCGGCGACCGCAAAATTGAGTCTGGCCGTGAATGTCAGTGCCTTGCAGTTCAAGCAGCCGGATTACGTCAGTCAGGTCATCTCGGTACTGGAGCGCTCCGGCGTGAATCCGAGCTTGCTCGAACTGGAGCTGACCGAGAGCATGCTGGTCAATGACGTGGATGACATCATCGCCAAAATGAATGCACTCAAGGCCAAGGGCGTGCGTTTATCGCTGGACGATTTCGGTACCGGTTATTCCTCGCTGAGTTACTTGAAAAAACTGCCACTGGATCAGCTCAAGATTGATCAATCCTTTGTGCGCGATATGCTGATCGATCCGAACGACGTGACGATAGTGCGGACCGTGATCGAACTGGCACGCGGCATGGGTTTGCATGTGATTGCAGAAGGCGTGGAAACGGAACAGCAGCGGCAGTTTTTAGCTGAGCTTGGCTGTCTGTCGTTTCAGGGATACTTGCTGAGCCGGCCGGTACCTCACGCCGAATTTGAAGCGGTGGTCATGGCGCACAATGTGGTCGCGCCAGATGCGGCGGCAGATGTGGCAGATGCTGGCCTGGTACCGGCAGCGATCTAAGCAGCGCTCAGTTAATCCGTGGTGGCAGAGCCGGTATGTCTGCTTCGCTATCGGCCAAGGGCCATAGCGGCATCTCGATCTCATCCTTGGCGGCCGCCACATTCATCTTTTCCGGTAACGCGACGCCGTTACGTATCGCAGTCAATTCAGCCGCGATTGAAATGGCGATTTCTGCCGGGGTCTTGCTACCGATGTAGAGGCCGATAGGGCCATGCAAGCGCTGCAATTGTGCATCGCTCAGATCGAATTCTTTCAGGCGTTCACGCCGACGTGCATTGTTGATGCGGGAACCGATGGCGCCTACATAGAAAGCTTCGGATTTTAAAGCTTCCATCAGTGCCAGATCATCCAGCTTGGGATCATGTGTGAGCGCGACCACGGCGGTGCGGCTATCCATCTTCATTTCCAGCACGAGGTCGTCCGGCATCGCGTGTATGACTTCCACTCCTGCGACTTGCCAAGCCAGTCGGTACTCTTCGCGCGGGTCGCACACCACCACCTGATAGTCGAGACCAGTGGCGATTTGCGCGAGGAATTGCGAGAGCTGCCCGGCACCTATGATCAGCAGACGCCAGCGTGGACCATGGATGGTGGTCAGCACGCCGAGCGTGAGTTCGAGTGCCGCGCCGGTGTGGGCCGGCGCCAGTCTTACCGCACCGCTGACCATATCCAGTTGACGCATGATCAGATCGTGGCGCATGACGTGCGCCAGCAATTGTTTGATCTGGCTCTTGTCGGATAGCGGCTCAATCGCCAGCTTGATGGTGCCGCCGCAGGGCAGGCCAAAACGGAAGGCTTCTTCCGCACTGATGCCATAAGTCAGTAATTCAGGTGCTTGCCGCCGCTGCTTGGCGTCACGCACGCGTGCCATCAGATCGTCTTCGATACAGCCGCCAGAGACGGAGCCGATGATGCGGCCGTCATGCCGTATCACCATCATGGCGCCGGCCGGACGCGGGCTGGAGCCCCAGGTCTGGATGACGGTCACGAGTTCACACGCGTGACCGGCGTCCAGCCAGGCATCAGCCGCTTTCAGTACTTCCAGATCGATGCTATCCATGGCTGATCCCTTACACCTCAGGACGATTGCAGTTGATTGCGCAGTGGCAGATCGCGGATACGCTTGCCGGTCGCCGCAAAGATCGCATTGCACAAGGCTGGCGCAATCGGAGGCGTCGCCGGTTCACCCACACCACCGAGCGGTACATCAAAATCATGCTGGATGAAATGAATGCGGATCTCACGCGGTGCATCCATCGAACGGATGACTTCGTATTCATGGAAGTTACCCTGTTCGGCACGTCCATCCTTGAAGGTGATTTCACCTGTCAGCGCCAGACTCAGACCCATGATGCAAGCACCTTCCAGTTGCGAGCGGATACGGTCCGGATTGATCTGCGGTCCGCAATCAACCGCGATATCGACGCGCGGGATGGATAGTTCTCCCTTGTCGTTGACCACCGCTTCAATCACCACCGCGACATAGGTAACAAAGCTATAGCTGACGGCCAGACCGAGGCCATGTCCTTTAGCCAGCTTGCGGCCCCAGCCCGCTTTTTCGGTTGCCAGCGTAATGGTTTTGCGCATGCGCCCGGTATCGAGCGGGTAACGCTCAGGCGATTCGCCATAATTCCATTCATCCGCCATGTCCTTGGGATTGATTTTGCGTGCGGGACCGATCAGATCCAGCAGGTAATCGCGATGATCGCGCTTGGCTGCGGCGGCCAGTTCGGCCACGAAGGATTGGATCGCAAATACATGCGGAATATTCGATACCGAGCGGAACCAGCCGATGCGGGTATGTGCTTCGACTTCCGGTGCTTCTACCCGGAAGTTCGGAATCGCAAACGGAATGTTGACAGCCGACATACCGAGTTCAAACGGTTGCTCACCCTTGGCACCTTCGCTGAAGATCGAGGCGATGGTCGGGGCCGCGGTGCGATGCAGCCATGCAGTCGGTTTGCCGGCATTATCCAGCGCCACTTCCAGTCGTTCCACTGAGACCGTATGGAAGTAGTCATTATGGATATCGTCTTCCCGCGTCCAGGTGACTTTGACCGGCACGCCCTTCATCGCTTGCGACAGCAGCGCGGCCTCGGCCACGAAGTCGGGTTTGGATTTGCGGCCAAAACCGCCGCCCAGCAAGGTGACATGGACGGTTACATCTTCCGGTTTCAGTTTGAGGTGGGTCGCGACGATTTCACGCGCGGCTTGCGGTGCCTGCGTGCATGCCCATACTTCGCATTTGCCATTGACGATTTGTGCGGTTGCCGCCGGTGGTTCCATCGTGGCGTGGGCGATGTGCGGCAGATAGTATTCGGCTTCCATGCGACGCGATGATGCGGAGAGTACCTTCATCGTGTCGCCATTATTGCGCACCGCTTTCGCTGGTTTGCGTGCTGCTTCCTGCAAGGTCTTTTTGTATTCGACCGAGTCATAGCTGGCGTGCTTGCCGTCGTCCCAATTGATCTTGAGCGCTTCGCGGCCCTTGATCGCGGCCCAGGTATTTTTGGCGATGACGGCGATGCCGCCCAGCGGATGGAAACCGGCGGGAGCAGGGCTGCTCTTCAATTCGACGACCTGAATCACACCCGGTACTTTGAGCGCGGCCGCAGCGTCGAAGCTGCTGACTTTGCCGCCCATCACTAGCGGACGCGCAACGACTGCATACAACATGCCCGGCAGACGCGTATCGATACCGTATTGCGTATTGCCGGTCACGATATCCTTGAAGTCGATACCGCGTGTGCTTTCCTTGCCGATGTAGCGGAACTCGCCCGGTTTTTTCAGGCGCAGTTCTTTCGCCGCCGGTGGCGTCAGTTTGGCGGCAGCTTCAGCTACTGCACCATAGCTTAAGCGACGTCCGGTTTTGGCGTGGACGACTTCGTGATTTTTTGCACGGACTTCATTTGCCGGCACCTTCCATTGCTGGGCTGCTGCCGCTTCCAGCATCTGGCGCGCGGCGGCACCGACCCGGCGCATTGGTTCGAAGGAGTGGCGCATGCTACGCGAACCATCGGTATTCTGATTGCCGTATTTTTCTTGCAGGCCGAGCGCCTGTACTACGCGTACCTTGCTCCAGTCTGCTTCCAGTTCGTCGGCGACCACCATAGGCAAGCTGGTACGTACGCCTTGTCCCATTTCGGAACGATGGGCAACCACGGTGACGATGCCGTCTGCCGCGATCGATACAAAGGCCAGCGTGTCATCGACCAGACCACCGGGCATGGCGTCACCGCCATATTTTTTTACTTCTTCACTGGTGGCGGCGCGCACGATGCCGGCCGCGCCGACCGTGAGGGCGAGACCGGTGAGGGCACCTGCGCCCTTGAGCCAGGTGCGTCTTGTCATCGATGGCAAGACAGCATCCGCGGCTGATTGCAGTGTGTCGTCGCTCTCGTTATTCACTGGGTGGATGACGCTCATCTTATTTCCCCTTCGCTGCTGGTGCTTTGGCGACCGCTGCTTTTTTGATCGCAGCCCGGATGCGGGTGTAAGTACCGCAACGGCAAATATTGCCGCTCATCGCCGATTCAATTTCTGCATCGGTCGGATGCGGTGTGGTTTTTAATAGTGCGGTGGCAGACATGATTTGTCCGGACTGGCAGTAACCGCATTGCGGTACGCCGATTTCTGTCCACGCCTGTTGCACGCGCTGACCGACGCTGTCTTCTGACATCGCTTCGATGGTGGTGATCTTTTGGCCCACGGCTGCGGAAATAGGTGTAATACAGGAGCGGATCGCCTGCCCATTCAAGTGGACGGTACAGGCACCGCATAACGCCATGCCGCAACCGAATTTGGTACCCGTCATACCCAGGTGGTCACGTAATGCCCACAGCAAGGGAGTATCGTCAGACAGATCCATTTGATGTTGTTTGCCGTTGATATTGAGAGTCGCCATGATTTTTTTGGAGTGAGGAGGAATGGAAATACGGAGCACCAAAATTGCGCTATTAGTATCAGCAGTCCGGCACGCGCGATAAATGAAAATGTTAAGATTTGAGAATTCCAGAATTTGGAATTCTCATCAGCGCTATCTGTTTTGCGTATAACGACGAAAAACAAAGGAAATTAATGTGCTGAACCGCCTGGAGATGCTCCGACTTTTTTGTGCCGCAGCCGACGCCAGCAGCTTCAAGGAAGCGGCTGCCCGACTAGGTACGTCACCGCAAGCGATCACCCGCGCCGTCAAGGAATTGGAAGAGACGGTGGGGGAAGTGCTGTTTCACCGTAATACACGTGGCATACAGATCACCGAGTTTGGCACCCAGTTAGCCGAACATGCGCGCGAGATGGTGACAGGCGTAGACAGCCTGTTTCAGCCTACCGAAAGCCAGTCTGACAAAGATCTTGTCGGTTTGGTACGTATTACCGCTCCCAGTATCATTGGCCGCCGCCATTTGTTGAAGTTGCTGCTGCCTTTGATGAAGCAGCATCCGGGGATCCGGCTGGAGCTAGGCGTGACGAATCTGGTGACCGATGTCGTCGATAAGAAGATCGATATCGGCGTGCGCATAGGCCCCTTGCGTGACAGCCGTTTTGTCGCGCGCTCGGTGGCGAAAATCTCTTTCCATGTAGTGGGTACGCCTGAGCTGATCGCTGCCAGAGGTAAGCCACAGACACCGCAGGACTTGGCTAAATTGCCGACCACGACGCTGATGGATGGCAATACCGGGCGGACCTGGCCCTGGTTCTTTGCCGATAATCACATGTTGACGCCGACGGTATCGACCTTTGTGACCGATGATCCGGAGGTGGAGTGTCAGGCGGTACTGGCCGGGATTGGTTACGGCCAATTATCGAGTCAACAGGCTGAGCCCTATATACGCTCGGGCCGGCTGGTCAAAGTACTCGATGAGTATCAACCCGAACCCTGGGACTTGTACGTGTATCGACCGCAGCGCGGACCGGTACCGGCGCGCATACGTTTAGTGTTTGATCGTATCGTCGAGACGCTGTCTGATCCTGATATTTTTGCCGATGCAACTTAACTAGACGTTTGTTTTGCTCAGATCGGCGGTGGTATCGATGTCGTAATGGATGCCGGGATCATCCACCGCGACTTTGCTAACTGCATGGGTTTGCAGCAAGGCACGCGCACCCTGATCACCACCTAGTTGCAGCAATTCGGGAAGATGCTTGGCGCTAAAGCCGACCGGGTTGCCGCGCTTGTCCTGAAAGAAGGGCGCGACGATATCGGCGCCATTCCTGAGCGCCGTGGCCAAGGCCGTGATGGTGCTGGTTTGTACCTTGGGCATATCGCCCAGCGCGATGATCCAGCCGGCTGCATCCCGGTTCTGCTCCAAGGCATACACCAGCGATGCGCCCATGCCTTGCGCCGCATCGGCACAGACCACTACTTTGCATCCGAGCTTGGCCAATTCGATAGCCACCGCGTCGTCTGCATGGCGCACCACCGCAGTCACCAGCGGCACTGCAGCCAGCAAGTTGCTTGCTGCGGCTACTACGACGGTATCGCCGTGTAGCGTGGTTTGCAGCAGTTTATTTTGCGCACCGGATGGATCAAAGCGCAGCCCCTGGCCGGCGGCCAGCAGGATGCCGACTATCTGGTGCTGATCTGCTGAGTGCATGGAATGTTGTGCGAAAGAAGGTAGGCTAATTCTAATTCACTATGGGATAAGCAGGGGACTTGCTGCTGACCATGCAGGTCAGCAGCAAATGTGTAAGCCGCAGACGGTGCTACCGGCTCATCAAAAAACCATGACATCCTTAAACGCTTCCTTCGGATCGTCAAATAATTGCGCAGGCACCTGAAAGACACCGCGCCCGATCAGTCCTGCCTCTGCTGCCTGATCAAGTATCGCAAGGTTGACCATCGGTGAACAATCTCTGCTGAGTATGTTCTTTAAATCCACCATGCCGCTATGTGCATTCAGTACTTGCGCGCGGTGTGCATGCAGGTCGGCCGGTAAAAATTCTCTCCAGTCGTTTGCCAGTGTTGGTGCATACGCCAGTGCCTGTGCGCCCAGACCGCAAAAATCAATCACTGCACTGTCGCCGATGGCACCCAGCGCCACCGTGTTTTCGTGACCGCTGAAGCGAGTGCCCTGCGGCGGCGTCGCTGGTACGGTCTGCCATTCGCTGGCTTCACGTAGGCGATATCCGAATACCTGTCCGTTGCCACCAGCCGCGACGATGTGCCCGCTTTGTTCCAGCCGTAGCGCACATGCCGCCATTAACAACGGTAGCACGAAGCCGGGATTAGCCAGTATCACCTGACGGTCGCGCGGATCTAAGGCATCGAATTGTGCCGCCAGCGCGAAGTTGGCACGTGCAGTCAAAGCGTGGCATTCCTCGCCACCCACCAGCGCGTAATGTATAGCGGTGGCTAAGCCGACGGGCTGGCGGTGCAGCAAAGGCTTGAGTACATGCAGACCAAACTGTGCCAGCAGCTGCAAATGGGCGCGTGATGTTGCTGCCGGTTTGCCAAAGCGCAGCGCTGGCGCAGTACCTTCGACCATAGGGGCATAGCGCTTGATATGCTCACTACTGACGACGAACAGCGGCATGGATGCCGACACCACTTGCGCCAGTGGCGTGACGACGCCGTACTCTTGCGCTGGCAGCAGCTTGACCTTCCCTTGCGCGAGCAGTTGCGCTGCGGCCTCATGATTTTCTGCCTGTCCTTCAAATAGCAAGGCTTCCAGCGCAGCTGCTCTGATCGCCGCAGGAGTTACACCTGTCAGCGGCGGACCTGCGTGCAGTAGTACCTCGGCCGGGATGTCAGGTAAGGCCTGTGACCGCAACAACACATCCGTCCAGAGTATGTCGTCGAAGCGGCTGGCAATCAGGGCGATTTCATCTTTGCAATTGCTACTAGACATGGCTGTTCTCCCGGTTGGTTTAGTTGCTGATACGGGCTTGCAGCTGATGTGCTGCGCGCAAAATGACTTCGTCACAACCGCGACCACCGATGATCGATAAGCCTACCGGCGCACCCTGAATTTGTATCCACGGCATGCTGAGTTGTGGCAGACCGGCCAGACCTGCGATGCACAGAAGCTGTTGTGAGCGCATGCGGATGTCATCGACCATTGCACTGTCTGCGCTCAGCAGCGGAGCAGGGGTCGGTACGGTAGGAATGACGATGACTTTGTATTGGTTATCGAGTACCTGATTCATCGCGCGGATGGCGGCGATCCGTACTTCCTGTGCGGCACAGACTTGCGTTGCGCTGATCTTGGCCGCGATATCAAAACGCTGACGGATGTCGACACCCAGTTCTTGCGCATGTTGCGTAACCCACAAACCATGTTCCATCCATGCTTCCGATGCTTGCAGCACACGAAAGGCCGCAGCCCACGCCGGCAGGTCGAGCGCAGTCGTGACCGGAAGAAAATCCATTTGTCGGTTCTTTAGATTATTGAAGGCATCCAGCACTGCCGTATCGAGCAAATCGTCTATGCCGCCGTCATTCAGGGTCACAAAACTCGCCTCAGTGCGAGCAGTGGTTGCATGTGCCAATGCGCAAAAAGTTTGTTCCAGATGTTCCAGCGTGTTGGCAAACCAGCCTACCGTATCAAAACTGTGGGCCAGCGTGAGGCAGCCATGTCCGGACAAGCGGCCGTGCGTGGGACGCATACCCCATACGCCGCAATAGCTCGCCGGTAATCTGACCGAGCCGCCGCAATCGGTACCCAGCGCGATATCGGCCAGACCCGCCGCTACTGCTGCCACTGAACCGGAGGAGGAGCCGCCCGGCAGACGATCCGGACTGGCGGGATTGCGGGGTACACCGTAATGCACATTAATACCGGCCAGACTGTAGGTCAGTTCATCGGTCAGTGTTTTGCCGACGAAGGTGGCACCACCAGACAATAAGCGCTCGACTGCTGCCGCATGTTTATGCGCGACCGGGTTGTCGGACAACCAGACCGGATTGCCGGCGCCGGTACGTGTACCTGCTACATCAAATACATCCTTGACGGCGAAGCGCACATCTTTGAGTTTGTTACCGGTCGGGCGATGCGCCTGTAAAGAGAGGCCAAAGTTTTCGGCCAGAAAGGCGCCGCCGGTATCGGGTTGCAGCTCACTGCTTAGAAGTGCATTCATTTTTCATCCATCCAGCTGACATGGGCAGCAACGACATGCCAGCCGTCGGTGAATCTGACCCAGGTCTGGCTTTGGCGGCCGGTACGCGAGACACCGGCCCGGGTAAAGGTAATGTTGGCGACCGCGCAATCGCGGCCAAAGGTGGTGATGTGACGACTGGTGACGGTGCGCGCCAGATTGGCGGACGGTCGTTGCGAGCGGAAAGCACGGATGGTGTCATAGCCAAGCAGATTCTCTGTCGCGCCATAGCGCAGCGTGGTTGGACTATCCCAAAAAAGCTGGTCTAGCTGTTTGACGTCATTGCTGACCAGCGCTTGCTCATAAGCGTCAAACACCAGGTCGACTTCTTGCAGGGTGGGGGCGTGATTGATTTCCATCATGCTGCCTTTGCGACCGGGAGGATGGCGGCGCTGGCGTCGAAGCGTTCGCCATTGCGATAGCAGAAGGCCGGGTGCAACATGCGTTCGGTAATTACCTGGGTTCCTTCATTGTCATGCATGGCCCAACGTCCGCGCTGATCTTCCAGGATGCTGACATCGGCCACGCTGCCGATACGCAGGGAACCGATTTCATCTTCCATGCCTGCCAGCTTGGCCGCATTGCTGGTGACCATCGCAACCACGTGATTGAGTGGAATCCCGAGTGCCAGCATGCTGCTCATCGCAGAGACCAGACTGAAGCGCTCATTACCTTTGAAGATATGCACGCTTTCATCCGGATGCCAGGACGGGGTGCCGGCCGGTGGCGGGACGATGGTGTTGTAGCCATGCATGTCTGCGCCCAGAGTGTCAGGCATCACGCCTGCATCGAGCACGATGCGTGCCGTTTTGAAGCTGAAGTGCGAACCATGACCTACGTCTATCTTGAGGCCGCGGGCGATGGCTTCCTTCACCATAGGATGTATCGAGCCGTTAACTTCAACGAAGCCACCCGGATGACGGCTGAACGGATGGGCCAGTACATCGCCCGGTTTCAACATATCGACCACTTGATTGAAGATGCTGTCCGGGTTGACCGGCGCGCCGCCATCTTCCGGCTTGGGCCATAGTTGGCCGAAGTGTATATAGACCGGCAGCGCCGCTTCACGCCCGATTTGGGATGCGATACGCATGACATCGACGCCCCAACGGGCAAAGCCGCCTATCTCTGCATGCGCTTTCAAGCCACGCACAATGTCGCTGTTCTTTTTAGCAGCGGTGACGGTGGCTTCCACATCCAGACAATCCGGGCGATACAGCTCGGGGTAATAGTGGCCTTCCAGACCGCCGACCAGATAAGCCGACAAATACGACAGCACGCGTGTTTTGGATGGTTCGATCACATATTGGCGGAAGCCGGGCAGGGTAATGCAGCTGGCTCCGCCCTGATCCACCAGCGTGGTGACACCGGAGTAGACACCGCACATATCTGCGTTCAGACCGAAACGACCGGTCACGCCCTGATAGACATGACCATGCGTATCGATCAGGCCCGGCAACACCAACTTGTCACGGCAGTCGACAACTGTCGTCTTGCCGTCAGGTGGCTGGATATCACGGTCGACTGCAGCGATGACGGTATCCGTGATCAATACATCGAAAATACCATCGCGATTGGCTGCTGGGTCAATTACGCGGCCGCCCTTGAGAAGAATGTTATTCATGGCTACTCCTTCTAAGTTAAAATAATATGTGGTGCACCGCATATTCTATGCCAACTTCAAATAAATGTGGTGCACCACATTTATAAAGTATTTTTATTGCCGCTTAATTGTCGATTTATTAGCCGATTCACATATACTTCTGGTTCTGGCGGACCGGATTCCATCCAGTTCTTTTATATACATTGAGCATTCATGAACATGATTGAAGAAGCAGCCCTTCCTTTTCTGACGACCGAAATGGAATCAGTGCAGGCGCGCTCCCTGCTATTTACACGCCCCGGATTCCTGATTCGCCGGCTGCATCAGATTCATAGCGCCTTGTTCATGGAGGAAACGCTCGAGTTCAACATCACGCCTGTGCAATACAGCTTGTTGACGGCGCTGGAAGAATACGGTGAGCTGGATCAGAACTCACTGGCGCACCATATCGGTCTGGAGCGCACGAGTGTGGCGGAAGTGTTGCCACGCCTGGAGCAGCGCGAATTAATCAGCCGTCGACAGTCTGACCATGACAAGCGCGTCAAGTACGTCAAGCTGTCGCGCAAAGGCCGTACGCTGGTCAAAAAAATGCGTCCTGCGGTACAAAAAGCGCATGACCGCACGATAGAAAACCTTGATCCTGATGAACGCAAGTTGTTCATATTGCTGATGGTGCGGCTGGTAGATGCCGAAGCCACCGATCGCGTACCTTTGCTCAAAGCACGCTAAGACCTTTCCTTTTTTTTCAATCACCTTGCATTGCAGTGCAGCGTGCTTTTCTCCTTAAGTGCTGAGATGATGCTTCACGTTCGTAGTGAACATGAAGGGCAGCATGAGACGTCTCTTTAGAAATTTCAGTACATCGGATCTTGAACAAACATGGTGCGCAAAAAAATGATTGCGCACCTTTTTGAGACAAATTTTTTCCAATTTGATGCAAACGCTGGCATTTTCATGTACAACTGCAAATATCGGTTTGCTTTCAAGGTTTTTGCTTGAATAAAATCCAATAAATGTGTTGTACCACATAATTTAAATTATTATTTTTTGATTTAAATCAATGACTTGATGTACTTTGTATCTGACATGTCTGCTTGCTTGGCATGGTCATTGCTAAAGGTATTCGGCAAGTTGTAAATATGTGATTACAGTGAAAAATTACATTTAAAGTCGGTGTGTCGTATTCAGTATTCAGCATTTGGTATCGCGAAATTTACGCAGTGTTCTGTCACACAGATCACTCTGAAATGAAATCGTAGTACAGCGCAAGGGGGTGAAATATTATTCATGCTCGCAATGCAAAAATGAATCACACATAGCACTATAAATGTGGTATGCCACATAATTATTGGAGACATGGAAAGATGAGATTGAATTTCAATTTCCAGCAATGTTCAGGAGAAATCGATGAATGATCTGGTGATGCCCGAATTGCTCGAGCAGGCTGGTACTGATCAGGGTATAGGTCGTGACGTCTTGCGCAAAGAAGACAAGCGCTTGTTGCTGGGTCAGGGCAAATATGTCGGCGACATGCGCATGCCCGACATGCTTGAAGTTGCTTTTGTTCGCTCGCCGGTAGCGCATGCGCGCCTGGGCACAATCGAAAAGCCGGATGGCATGGCGCATCTCATCTATACGATGGCCGACATGACCGGTGTACAGCCCATCATTGCGGCTTCTTCCTTACCCGGTTTTAAACGTTCGGCACAATATCCACTGGCGCAGGACAAAGTACGTCATGTCGGTGAACTGGTGGCTGCCTGTATCGCCCCAGACCGTGCGCAGGCTGAAGACGTCGCCGCCAGCGTGATGGTCGATTATCAGGAACTGCCGGTGATGGCCGATATGTACCGCACGCTAGATAGCGATGTGCGCGTGCATGATGACTGGAGCGAAAACGTCTTCGCAGAAACCAATGTCGATCGTCGCGTCAATCCCACCTCCGAAGAAGTACACAGCGTCAGTCGCAAGCTGCGCATGGCACGTCAATGCATGATGCCGATGGAAGGGCGCGCTGTCCTCTGCTGGTGGGATACGCGGGTAGACCAGCTCATCATGTACTCCGCGGCGCAAGTACCGCATATCAATCGCACCGGCCTGGCTGAATGCCTGGGTCTGGATGAAGGACAAATCCGCGTGGTCTCGCCTGACGTGGGCGGCGGCTTCGGTTACAAAGGTATTTTGTTGCCGGAAGAAATCTGCTGCGCATGGCTGGCGATCCATCTGAAGCGTCCGGTGCGCTGGCTGGAAGACCGGCGCGAACAACTGACGGCCAATGCTAACTGCCGTGAACATGGTTATGACATCGAAGTCGACGTGACACGCGATGGCCGTCTGGCCGGCATACGTTGCGATGCAGTAGTCGATTCCGGTGCTTATTCATCTTACCCCTTCAGTGCTTGTCTGGAAGCGGCGCAAATCGGCTCTATCTTGCCGGGTCCATATCTGATGGACAGCTTTGTTTGCCGTACACGTTCGGCTGCTACCAACAAACCACCTATCTTGCCATATCGCGGCGTGGCACGTACCGGCGTCTGTTTTGCGCTGGAAGTCATGCTGGATATCGCCGCACGCGAGCTGGGCATAGAGCCGCATGTCTTGCGCGCCAACAGTCTGGTGCCGGCATCTGCGATGCCTTACACCAATATCACTAACAAGCTGTTTGATTCAGGTGATTACAAAACCTGCATGGCGAAAGCCGTCGAAGCAATCGACTGGAACGGCTGGCGCACCCGTCAGCAAGAACGTCATGCCAGCGCCAACGGCGAAGTTGCACAAAAGCGCATCGGTCTTGGCATGGCAGTGTTTTGCGAGCAAGGCGCACATGGTACGTCGGTCTATCACGGCTGGGGTATTCCTATGGTGCCGGGTTACGAGCAATGTACTGCGCGGTTTACGCCGGATGGTGTGCTGGAACTGCGTATCGGTGTGCATTCACATGGTCAGGGTCTGGAGACCTCGATGGCGCAGGTCGCTCATACGGTGCTGGGGATTGATATCGCAAAAGTACGCGTGATCCATGGCGATACCGGCATGACGCCATATTCCACCGGAACCTGGGGCTCGCGTTGCGCGGTCATGGCCGGTGGTGCGGTGGGTACAGCCTGCGAACAACTGGCTGAGCGCGTCAAGGTGATGGCGAGCGTATTGCTGGAGACTGATCTTAGTCTGATCAATTTAAAGAACGGCACGGTTGGTGTGCAAGACAGCATCAAACGTTTGTCGCTGGCCGAGATCGCGCATACCTGGTATCGCGCACCACAAAAACTGCCGGTCGGCTCGGTTGATCCGGGTGGGCTGGAAGTGGTGGCGGGTTACAAGATGCTGCCCGATGCAGGTACGTTCAGTTACGCCTGCCATACCTGCGTGATTGAGGTGGATACCGCCACCGGCCATGTAGAAATTCTCGACTACGTGATTTGCGAAGACGGTGGTGTTCTGTTGAATCCACTGATCGTCGACGGTCAGATCTATGGCGGACTGGCGCAAGGCATAGGGACTGCGCTGTACGAAGAAATGCCATTTGATAGTGAGGGCCAGCCTTTGGCTTCCACCATGCAGGACTATCTATTGCCGGGTGCCGGCGAAATGCCGCCGACCAAATTACTACATATGGAAACCCCGAGTCCGAATAGCAAGTACGGCCAAAAAGGGATAGGCGAGGGCGGTGCCATCGCACCACCTGCCGCGATTATTAACGGCATCAATGATGCGCTGTATGCACTGGGTGCTGAGCTGACGCAATGCCCGGCCAATCCACGTCGCGTGCTGGAAGCCATTGCAGCCGCCAGAGAGGAGGCACAGGTATGAAACCTTCCGCCTACAGTTTGACCCGTACCGATGAACTCGCAGAGGCGAGCAGCTTGCTGGCAGAAGGCGGCTGGGGCAGCAAACCGGTCGCCGGCTGCCAGTCGCTAGGCGCGATGCTGAATCTGCGTCTGGCCCAACCCGACACGTTGCTTGATCTCGATGCCTATGAATCGCTGCGCGTAGTGAGCGATACCGGCAGCGCCATCCGCTTTGGTGCGATGACTACCCATGCTGCGATAGAAGACCGACGCGTACCCGACCCTAGTCAGGGTTTGATGCCCTTCGTTGCGCGTGGCATTGCTTATCGTGCCGTGCGCAATCGCGGCACTTTGGGTGGCAGCCTGTGCCATGCCGATCCAGCCGCCGACTGGGTCAGCAGCATGCCCTTGCTGGGTGCCACGCTGCACGTGCTGGGCCCATCCGGTCAGCGCGATATCGCGGCGCGCGATTTCATGACTTCCGCTTACGAAACGCAACTGGTGGACGGCGAGATCTTGATCGGCGTCAGCGTCGCCAAGCGTAGCAGCGGCATGCAGTGGTCTTACCACAAGCTATGTCGCAAGACCGGCGAGCTGGCACATGCGATGGCATCCGGTATGCGTGATGCGGACGATGGTACTGAGCGCGTGGTACTCGGAGCACTGGATGGCGCGCCGCAGGTAGTCGAGCGGCCGGGTCTGATGAGCGAATTAATGCAGGCTGCAGTACGTGAGCAGATCGTGATGCAGGCTGCACCCGATCTTGAACTTGATCGTCGTCTGTCTCTGATTGAAATGTTGAGACTGGTGGCATTGGATATGGGAGCAAAGCGATGAGCGCATTACCAATTGAATTCCCGGCAGTGGAAACCACTGAGGTGCAATTAAACATTAATGACCGTAGCTATCAGTTGCGGCTGCAACCACGCACGCATCTGGCCGATGCTTTGCGCGATCACTGCGGTTTGACTGCGACTCACGTCGGCTGTGAACAAGGTGTGTGCGGGGCCTGCACGATAGAAGTGGATGGCGCGCCGCAACGCAGTTGCCTGCAATCGGCCAAGCGTTTCGAAGGCCGACAGATACGTACGCTGGAAGCGTTTGATAACGATCCGGTCATGGCGCAGCTGCGTGCGGCATTTTCTGCCGAACATGCTTTGCAGTGCGGTTACTGCACCCCCGGCATGTTGATGACTGCGCGTGACATCGTATTGCGTTTGCCCGAAGCCGATGAGGTACGGGTATGCGAAGAATTGGCGGGCAATCTGTGCCGCTGTACCGGTTACTTCGGCATCGTGCGCGCGGTTCTGCGTGTGTTGCGCGAGCGTGCTTCTTTAGTTTCTTCACAGGAGAATATCCATGCAGCTTGAACAATCCTTTCACATCGCGGCACCGCTCGAAACCGTCTGGCATGCCTTTCACGATATTGAATTGCTGGTGGACTGTCTGCCTGGCGCTTCTATCAATAGCGCAGCGACGGCCACTGAAGAAGGCGCCATCCCTTTGCTGTTCAAGGTCAAGCTGGGTCCGATTGCGGCAAGTTTTGCCGGGCAGGGTCGTTTGAATCTCGATGAAGCATTGCGCACTGGCGCGATCATCGGCACCGCTGTCGACGCACGTAGCAATAGCCGCGTCAAAGGCGAGGCTAGTTTTCTGGTGAGCGCCGCTCCTGACGGCGGTACCAATGTGCAGGTTAAGGTCGATCACAGCATTACCGGTTCACTGGCGCAATTCAGCCGCGAAGGCATCGTTCGCGCCCTGGCCGAGCAATTGACCAAACAGTTTGCTGAAAACCTGCAGGCACGCTTGCCATCGCCAGCCAGCGCCGGCGATGTACACGGCAGTGGCGTCGCCGATATGGCATCGAGCGCCACCGCAAGTCCGCGTCCCGTTGCCAGAGATACCTCTTCGATTGATCTCTGGACTTTGCTCAAGGCATGGCTGGCCGGCTTGTTTTCGCGTGGTCGCAGCTAGATCGCACTGAATATTACTGACAGCAGCACTCAAAAACACTTACTTCATTCGTACACAAAGGACATCATCATGATCTGGCACACTTCAAAAACTCTGGCGGCATGCATCGGCTTTGCCATGTTTGCAGCGACTTCTGCCTATGCGCAAGAAACCATCAAAATCGGTGTGACCGAACCGCTGACCGGTCCGGTTGCAGCATCTGGTACCTATGTCACCAATGGTGCGCGTATTGCCGCTGATTACATCAACCAGAACGGTGGTGTGCTGGGCAAAAAGCTGCAACTGGTGATCGAGGACAACAAGTCCAATCCACGTGAGGCAGTCAATTCGGTAGAGAAGCTGATCCTGAAGGATAAAGTGCCGGTGCTGATGGGTGCATGGAGCTCCACTTTCACGCTCGCGATCATGCCTAAGCTGCTGGAGTACGGTGTGCCGCTGGTCGTCGAAACAGCCTCATCCAGCAAAATCACCACCGCCGGTAACCCATGGGTATTCCGCACCAGCCCTACCTCGGCGATGGAAGCACAGGCATTTGCCAAGCTGATCGATAGCTACAGCCCAGCCATCAAGAAGGTTGATTTCCTGGCGGTGAATAACGACTGGGGCCTGGGTGCTGCGGCCGAGTTCAAAAAAATGCTGGAAGCGAAAGGCATCGCCATCGGCCGTAGCGAAACCATGACACCAGACATGACCGATCTGTCGGCACAGCTGGCTTCACTCAAGGGCAGCGGTTCCGACACCGTGATCGTGACTTCCGGTATCGAACAATTGACATTGGCCATCCGTCAGGCTGGCGAGCAGCGCCTGCCACAACGCATCATCACTACCGGTGGTTCGTTTCCAGAACCACTGTTGAAAACACCCGGCCCTAAAGGTTATGTCAGCCAGCATCTGCTGTTCTTCGCACCATGGGCACCTGAGCGCGCCAAACATCCGGCAGTGGCCAAGGCTTTCATGGATGGCTGGAAAGCACGTGGTCTGGAATTCGCCGGACAAACTGAAGGCTTCCGCGGTTACGACGCCATCCTGACAATTGCCGAAGCGATCCGTGTGGCCGGTAAGGCAGAACCAGCAGCGATCCGCGATGCCTTGTGGAAGGTGCAGGTCAAGGGTGCCAACGGTGACATCGCATTCCTGAAAGAAGGTCCGGCCGGTAAAGAGAGTGGTCAGGCCGCACCGAATGTCTATGTAGTCGAATTGAAAGATGGTCAGGTTTCGGTCAAGTAATGCACAGCTGACGAGGCAAGGCATTGCATAACCGGGTGCGCAGCCGTGTGAGGCGGCTGTGCTTCTCTTTCACCACCATGTGGGTAGCGCGTGATATCGCTTTGATCGCGGTGCCTGCCGGAGGAATCTTGTGGACCAATTTTTACAGCATACGTTAAACGCGCTCGTGCTGGGCTCGACGTACGCCTTGCTTGGAATCGGCCTGACCTTGATCTTTGGGATCATGCGGGTCGTCAATTTCGCGCATGGCGAACTGTACGCACTGGGAGCGTATGTCGCATATGGCGTAGTCGCCATGTTCGGCTTGAATTTTTTCGCGGCGCTGATTCTGGCTGCCATCATCGGCTTCCTGTTTGGTTCAGCCATCGAGTACTTCCTCTTGCGCCGCCGTGATCTGAAGGCAATGGACGAGGTTATGCTCATCATGATCGGTGTGATGATCATCATGCAAAACGCGGAATTGCTGATGTGGGGCGGTGTCGCAAAATCGGTCGCCTCGCCATTCAGTCAGGAGCCTATCGTCTGGGGTTCGATTTCTGTGTCGCCGATCCGCCTGTTCGTGTTGGCGACTGCGGTCGCGCTGCTGGTGATCTTCTACTTGCTAATCGAGCGTTCACGTCTGGGCCTTGCCATGCGTGCCACGTTTCAGGATAAGGATGCAGCCAAGATCGTCGGTGTGAATGTATCGCATGTGTACACGCTGACCTTTGCGCTGGGCTCCTGTCTGGCCTCAGTGGCAGGCGCATTGCTGGCGCCGGTCTTTGTGGTGACACCTACCATGGGCGATCTCGCCAGTCTGAAGGCATTCGCCATCGTGATTCTGGGTGGACTCGGGAACTTGCCAGGCGCGGCGCTGGGCGGCTTTATTCTGGCCATCGTGGAAGAGTTTGGTGCCGGTTATATCTCTACTGCCTACCGCGATGCACTGGGCTTTCTTGTCATTCTTGCGGTCATGATCTTCCGTCCGCAAGGCTTGTTCACCATCAGGGAAAGGGTGGGTTAATCATGAAAAAGAAAATCACTTTTCTTATTTCTGTCTTGGCACTGGCGCTCTTGCCTCTGGTATGGCCTGACCCTTACCTCTTATCAGTGGTGGCATCGGCCGGTATCTTTATCATTGCCGCTATCAGCCTGAACCTGCTCTTGGGTTATACCGGACAGCTCAGCCTCGGGCATGTCGCCTTCTTTGGTTTGGGGGCTTACACCACATCGCTGCTGTCGCTGGGTTTTGACGTCACCTTGTGGGGGATGAGCACACCACTGGTGGTGACACCCAAACCGGTATGGATTTCATTTATCTGCGGCATAGGCTTTGCTGCCATTGCTGGCTGGTTGCTCGGCAAGCTGGCGTTCCGGGTACGCGGCGCTTACTTCGTGATTGTGACCATCAGCTTTGCACAAGTCATGCGTATGGTTGCCCTGAACTGGGTGGACTTGACGGAAGGGCCGATGGCGCTCAGCAGCATTCCGGCTTTGACCATGTGGGTGCCGGGTGAAGGTGTGGTTGATTTATCGACCAAGCTATCGACCTATTGGCTGGTGTTGAGCGTGGCGGTGTTGTCTTATCTGCTGGTGGCGGCCATCGTGCATAGCCGTATTGGCCGGGCCATGATTGCGCTGCGCGAGAACGAAGTGTTGGCGCGTTCGGTCGGTATCCGCGTGACGCACTATCTGGGCATCGCCACCATCTTTGCGGCGGGTATTGCTGGCGCTGCTGGTGGTTTGTACGCGCATACAGTCAGGATCATTGATCCGGATGTCTTCATGTTTATGTTCACCATCATGATGGTCATCATGGTCATCGTCGGTGGCAAGGGAACGCTGGCCGGGCCGGTGATCGGTGGCTTGCTATTCGGATTGCTGCCGGAGGTATTGCGTGGTGTGGTCTCGCCTGAAATTCAATGGATGATTTACGGTGTACTGATGATTGCGGTGCTGGTCTTCATGCCTAAAGGTGTGGTGCCATCCGCCGGTAATTTGCTGCGCCGCTATTCTTCCAAATCTTTGACCGAGCAGAGCCCGGTGGTGCGGAGGAAAACAGCATGAGTGCAACCAACACAGCTAGCAATGCAGGTACTGCGCTGGAACTCGAAGGTGTGACCATGCGCATCGCAGGTCTGACCGCGGTGGATAACGCCAGCTTCTCAGTACCGGCCGGCAAGATCGTCAGTCTGATCGGGCCGAATGGCGCTGGCAAGACCACGACCTATAACGTCATTTCCGGTTATATGAAACCGACCTCAGGTCGCGTCAAATTGTTCGGGCATGACATCACCGGCATGGCACCGGAAGAAATTTCGCAGCTTGGACTGGTACGCAGCTTCCAGCGCACCAGCATCTTCTCCGCCTGTACCGTGGCAGAAAACATTCTCACCGCCTTGCATTTGAAAGGGCAGTGCGGCGTCTTGCATGCCTTGTTGCGGACGCAGAGATTTCGCACTGAAGAAGCGGATCTGGAGTCGCAGGCAGCGGACTTGCTGGCATTTCTGGGTTTGAGCGCGCGCGCCCATACCCTGGCCTCGAATCTGTCCTACGGCGAACAGCGCTTGCTGGGCGTGGGCCTGGCGCTGGCTGCCAAGCCGAAGGTGTTGCTGCTGGATGAACCGGCGGCCGGTCTGAATCCGTCGGAAACCGAAGCCTTCAAGGAAATGGTCAGACGCATAGGCCAGAGCGGCGTCACCGTGCTGTTGGTGGAGCACGACATGCATATGGTGATGTCGATCTCGGATCACATCGTAGTGCTGAACTACGGCCGCCTGATCGCTACCGGTACACCATCAGAAATTCAGAATGACCCGGAAGTCATTCGCGCCTACCTTGGATCGGGGATAGAACATGCTGAAAATTGAAGAAATCACCGTACGTTATGGCGCCACCACTGGTATTAATAAAATCTCGCTGGAAGTGCATGAGGGAGAGATCGTCACACTGATCGGTGCCAACGGTGCCGGCAAATCAACCACGCTGCGTGCGATCAACGGACTCGAACCGCTGGCGCACGGCAGCATCCGTATGAATGGTCATCTGGTCTCCGGCGCGTCCCCGGCCGAAGTGATCGATCACGGCATTTCGCATTGTCCCGAAGGTCGACGCGTGTTTCCGCAATTGACGGTGCGCGAAAACATGGAGATGGGGGCCTACCGCCGTAAGGATAAAGCGGGCGTGCGTGACGATATGGAACGCATGTTTGACAAGTTCCCACGTTTGCGCGAACGGGTGCAGCAGGTTGCTGGTACCTTGTCCGGCGGCGAGCAACAAATGTTGGCGATTGCACGCGCATTGATGTCGCGTCCGCGTCTGGTGATGTTTGATGAACCCTCACTGGGTCTGGCGCCCAACATCGTCGAGCAGATCTTCAGTCTGATCAAGGAGATCCGCAGCGAAGGCACCACGGTACTGATCGTGGAACAGAATGCCTACGCGGCATTGGCGATGTGCGATCGTGCTTATCTGCTGGAAAACGGACATATCGTGACGCAGGGTACTTCTGCCGAGATGCGTTCCAATCCTGAAATTCGCCGCGCCTATCTGGGTGGCTGAGGAGGCCTGATGGAAAACCTGGATCTGATCGTGTTGCGGACCTTGCGGGACTGGCGCCTGCAAGGCAAGAACGCCGTGCTGGCAACCGTCACCCGCACCTGGGGTGCGTCGCCGCGTCCGGTCGGATCCTTGATGGCTTTGAGTGAAACGGGCAGCGTGGTGGGTTCGGTGTCCGGTGGTTGTATTGAAGATGATTTGATCCGGCGCTTCGCGACCTGGGAAACATTTGTTGCGGCAGACGCACAGGCGCGTCGGCCGCAATGGGATTGTTACGGTTTGTCGGCAGATGAAGCGCACCGCTTCGGTTTGCCCTGCGGCGGAACGCTTGAACTCTTGCTTGAGTTTAATGCGGATGCACAACTGCTGGAGCAATTGGTCAATCGGCTGGAGCAGGGCGCGCTGGTGCAACGCACGGTCGACCTTACTACTGGTAGCGTTACATTGCTGCCAGCTGAGCGTCCTTCCGCTTTGGCTGTTACCAGACATGAGATGAAAGCAGTCTTTGGTCCGGGCTACCGCATGTTGTTAATCGGCGCCGGACAACTGACCGAGTATCTGGCGACGATGGCGGTGTTCAGTGGTTTTGCCGTGACCGTTTGTGATCCGCGCGAAGAATACCGTCGTGCATGGTCGGTACCGAATGTGCGCTTTATAGAAGGTATGCCGGACGACGCCGTCACGGCGATGAAGCTGGATCAACGTAGTTGCGTCATTGCATTGACGCATGATCCGAAGCTGGATGACCTTGCTTTGATCGAAGCGCTGGTCAGTCCTGCCTTCTTTGTTGGCGCCATTGGCAGTCGGCGTAATAATGCCGCACGTAGAATCCGTCTGGCCGAACATTTCGAACTCAGTGAAGAAAATCTGGCGCGCTTGCGTGGCCCTGTCGGTATCTATATCGGCAGCAAGACCCCGTCTGAAATTGCCATCAGCATTATGGCCGAAGTGGTCGCGGTAAAAAATGGTGTGCAACGCGCTGACTTCGATGTGGCGACAAATAAGCAAAAGAGCGATGTTGAAATACGCAGAGCAGACTTTATGCATACTGCCTGAGCAGCGTAGGCGATACATCCTCGCCTTCTTGCATCGCTTCATTTCCCGTACTCTGTCATAGAGATATCCGGGTTCGTATTTCCTTCCTCGTCCTATCTACGTAATAGCAGCAGCCGCGCGCTGCATCATTGCGACAATCTCCCGTCAGATTTCTCTCAACGCATTGAGAATGCGCACATCCCTATGCACTAATATTTGCGCAATCCCGCACAACAATGTGGCATGCCACTTAATATTTTCTATTCTTTGTCACCAAAGTTGTGACGAAACCCCATTTATCTTTCCAGATTGCTTGGCACGATAACTGCTATGTCAGTTATGAACGCGGCGCGTAAGGAGTCGCTTTTTAAATTCAATATAGGTGGCATGCCACATATATTTTAACGACGAGTTAAGCGCCAACTCGCTTTGTATAAACGCAGGATTACATCGGGATGAAATGATGCATAAGATGACGCGCAAGAACCAACTGATCGGCAAGTTGAAATTAGCCAGCTTGCTGGCCATGGCTGGTATGAGCTTGATGACTGTGAACACAGCTGCCGCGCAAGAAGGACAAAAAATCCGCTTTGCGCTGGACTGGGCGATGCAAGGACCACAAGCTCCTTTCCTCATTCCGCATGCGGACGGGTGTTATGCCAAGGCTGGATTGAATGTTGTGACAGATCGCGGCTTTGGCTCCGGCGATACCGTCACTAAAGTCGCCAGCGGTGGCTATGACGTTGGCTTTGCTGATGTCAACGCAATGATCGAATACAACGCGAAGCATCCGGAATCAAAGTTGATTTCTTTCTTCATGATCTATGACGGCAATGCGCTATCGATTGCAAGTCGCAAGGACAAGGGAATCAGCAAGCCAGCCGATCTGGTTGGCAAGACGATCGCGGCACCAGCCGGTGATGCTTCACGTCGACTCTTCTCCGCGCTGGCCAAGGCGAACAATATTGATCCCGATTCAGTTAAGTGGATTAACGTCGCGCCTGAGCTGCGCGAAAGCATGTTGGTGCGTGGCAGTGTGGATGCAATCAGTGGCGCCGCATTCACTGCCTATATGGGGCTGAAAGCCGGTGGACTGAAAGACGACAACATCGTCATGCTGCGCTATCCGGAATATGGCGTCGCTTTGTATGGCACGGCGCTGGTGGCGAAGCCGTCCTTCGCTGCAGCGAATGCCAAAGCCATGACAGCTATGGTCGAGTGTATTGCGCAGGGCATGGCAAAAAGCATGCAGGATCCTGAAGCGGCGATCGATGTGCTGGTCAAGCGCGAACCACTGACTGATCGCAAGATAGAAATGGAACGCATGCGTCTGTCGTTTGACTGGTCTATCGCCACACCATGGGTACGCAAGCATGGCATGAGTCAGATTGATCCGGTGCGTCTGAATAAATCGCTCACCGAAGTAGCCACGGCGCTGAATATCCCGACGCCGAATGCCAAGGATGTGTACACCGACGCTTATCTGCCGCCGCGTGCCAAGTTGATGATCAGCCCTAAATGATGAGCCAATCAGAACAGCAAGCAGGTCAGCAACGGCCTCTGGTCGAGATGAGCGGGGTCGCCCTGACTTACGGCGAGGGTAACGATGGCTTGTTGGCCTTGCAGGACGTAGACCTCACCATACAGCCAGGAGAGTTCGTGGCTCTGGTGGGGCCATCCGGTTGCGGCAAGTCGACCATGCTCAAGCTCATCAGCGGACTGCGTCTGGCGAAATCGGGCGCGGTGCTGGTGTCCGGTCGTGAAGTCGACCGGCCTTTGAAATTTGTCGGCATGGCATTTCAAAGTCCGGCCTTGCTGCCATGGCGCAACATCGTCAGTAACGTGATGCTGCCACTGGAGATCGTCGAGCCGCATTGCCACACCTTTAAGAAAGACCTGGCGAAGAATACCGAACGTGCACATGCACTGTTCAAAAAGGTCGGGCTGAAAGAGGTGGCTCATCGCTATCCATGGCAACTCTCCGGTGGCATGCAGCAACGCGCTTCCTTATGTCGCTCGCTGATACATGAGCCGAAATTGCTCTTGCTGGATGAACCCTTCGGCGCACTCGATGCCTTCACGCGCGAAGACTTGTGGGACACCCTGAAGGGCTTGTGGCAAGAGCAGGGCTTTACCGTAGTACTCGTCACGCATGATCTGACCGAAGCGACTTATCTGGCCGATACCGTACACGTATTTTCTCAGCGCCCGGGCCGCATCATCCACAGCCGCAACATTCCAGCCAAATGTAGACGCACCCGTGCTGATCGCTACACCAGCTTGTTTGCGGAAGAAGTGGCCAGCTTGCGCGAGTTTGTCGGCCACGCTCAGGAGGCACATCAATGAATCGTATAAAAATTCGCCAGATGCTGGCGCCGTGGCTGACGGCGCTGACTTTGTTTTTCTTGTGGGAGTTTGCCTGCCGTGCATTTGCAGTACCGGAGATGATATTGCCCGCTCCCAGCCAGATCATGCAATCGATGGTGCAGTACTGGTCGGTGATCCAGAATGAAGCGATGCAGACCTTATTCACTACGCTGCTCGGTTTTGTACTGGCGATTGTATTTGGTGTCTTGCTGGGTGTGCTGGTGGGGGCCAGCCCTGCAATCTATCAGGCGATCAATCCGCTGATGATAGGTTTCAACTCGATTCCCAAGGTGGCGATTGTGCCAGTGCTGGTGATGTGGTTTGGCATAGGCACCGTACCGGCCGTCTTGTGTGCCTTCCTCACTGCCTTCTTCCCGATAGCCGTCAATATCGCAACCGGCATCGCGCATCTGGAGCCGGAATTGGCAGATGTATTGCGTTCGCTGGGTGCCAGTAAGTCAGTGATCCTCAGAAAGGTCGCCTTGCCACGCGCGCTGCCCTATCTGTTTGCCTCGCTCAAGGTCGCTATTACCTTGGCCTTCGTCGGCTCCGTGGTGTCGGAAATGGTCGCAAGCAATGCAGGCATAGGCTATCTCTTGCTGAATGCCAGTTCTTCGTTCCGCGTACCTCTGGTATTCGCGGCCTTGATCGTGGTGGGCGTCATGGGGATCCTCATGTATTGCATATCCGATTTCATCGAGCATCGCTCCACATCCTGGGCAAAACGTGGAGAGTAAGTCTATGCCCGTATTGCTTTGATACAGCAATCACACCAATCATTTATTAACTAGGGAGTTCTCCATGAAGTTCATCAAACATGCTGCCTTGGGCAGCGTGCTAGGCCTTGTCGCGTCCGCGTTTTCAACATGTGCGTTGGCACAAAGCTCTGTGCAGGTCGGTGGCGTCGTTGATGCCTATGTCGGCTCCATCAAGCGCAGCGGTGATGCGGCGAGCACCTCCGCCGTCAACAGCAGTGGTATGCAAACCTCATGGTGGGGTATCAAAGGTACCGAAGAGCTGGGTGGTGGCATGACCGCACACTTTGCATTGACCGGCTTCATCCGTCCGGACATCGGTGCGATGGGCCGCCACAATGCCGATACGCAATTTTCCAGAGATGCGAATGTCGGCATTTCCGGTGCCTTCGGTAAGATCTCGCTGGGTCGCGATCTGGCACCTAACTTTATTCCTTCGATTACGCTCAATCCATTCGGTGGTTCATTCGCCTTTGCTCCGTTGTTGATGCATACACAGGCTTCCAGTGGCAGCTATCGCGGCCAGGGCTGGACCCCGACGGTTGCAGGCGATACCGGCTGGAGCAATGAAATCATGTACGTCACGCCTAAGCTCGGTGGCTTCACCACTAGCTTGTTCCTGCAATTCGGCGAGCAGGCTGGTAAATCAGGCAAGAACAACGTCGGCGCCAACACCATGTATGCGCAAGGGCCACTTACCTTCGGTGCTTACTATCAATCGGTAAAAGTAAATAACCCACTCGATGCCGTCGTCAGCGGCGATTCACGTGTATTTGCCTTCACGCCCTACAACCAGGCCAGCGGTGCGACCTATACCTTGGGCGCGTCAAAAAACGATACCTGGTTCGTCGGTGGTGCTTACGACCTGCAATTCATGAAACTGTTTGCGACGCTGAACTTATCGACCAATAAGTTGATCGGCGCTGCAGTCGATAGCCTATACGATGTGAAGTCGAATACCGTGCAACTCGGTAGCAGCATTCCTTTGGGCAAGGGTTCCATCCTGTTCTCATGGGCGCGTACCAATGTCAAAGCGGATGGCGACTTTTCTCCGGTGCTGGGTGGTGCGAATGTGAAGTCCTCTATCGTGCGTAATACAGCCACCTTGGGATATGACTACTTCCTGTCAAAACGCACTGATATCTACAGCATTGTGAGCTATGACAAGCTGAGCGATCGCAATAGCGGCGTGAGCGTGGGTATGGGTATACGTCAGCGCTTCTAATGGCATGGTCGGGGCGGTAGCTGTTACCGGCCCCGATTAGTCCCTGCCTTAGACTTAATTGCAACAAAGCCAAGCCCCGCGTGCGGCTACGACCGGTTTTGACAACGAATCGTGCGCCTGCAGACAAGAATAAAAAATTAGTCGCTCCTATGATCTGAGCAAGACCACGAGCCAGTGGTCACTTAGAAAAATTTAGGAGATAGATATATGACTAACCATACTTGTGGTGCTGGGTGTCAGCACTTTTCACATCTGAACGATCCTGATTTGCAGGGTGAGTTCACAGAAGCACGTCACAGTCTGCGTTCCGCTATCGGCGGTAAGCCTACCTCGGGAGGCGCTGGTCTGGCCGGTGTTACCGAACGTGCATTGCCATCCAAAAAAGCCGGCGAGAACGTCAGTCACTACTACGTTCCGGCCAACAATAAGACCATCCACTGGGGCTACTTCAGCAAGAGCATGGAGCCGCTGCTGAAGCTGGAATCCGGTGATTACGCCACCATAGAAACCGTTACTCATCACTCGAATGATGATATCGAGCGCATGGTCAAAGGTGACGCCGGTGTGGAAAGCATCTTCCAGTGGGACGCCAACAGTAAAGCGGTTGATCGCCGTGGCGCGGGTGCGATGGATCATCCGCTGGGCGCCGGTGCCGGTCTCGGTGTGCATGTCTGTACCGGTCCGATCTTCGTCAACGGCGCGGAACCGGGCGACGTACTCGAAGTGCGCATCATCGACACCATGCAGCGTCCGTCCGGCAATCCCGATTACCGCGGCAAGACCTTCGGTTCCAACGTCGCCAGCAACTGGGGCTATCACTACAACAATATGGTGAGTGAGCCTAAGGGCAGGGAAGTCATCACCATCTATGAGGTCGATGCCAAGGGCGAGCAATCCTGGGCCAAGGCCGTCTACAACTATCGCTGGACGCCGCAAACCGATCCTTTCGGTGTGGTTCATCCGATCATCGATTATCCCGGCGTACCGGTCGACAAAAATTCGATCAAGCCAAATTACGACGTGCTGAAGGGGTATGAAATCCCGGTCCGTCCGCACTTCGGCATGATAGGCGTAGCACCGGTCGAAGCGGATATGGTCTCGTCCATCGTTCCGAGCTACACCGGCGGTAACTTCGATAACTGGCGCATGGGCAAGGGCGCAACGGCCTTCTTCCCGGTCGCCGTGCCGGGTGCGATGTTCTCGGTCGGTGACCCGCATGCATCGCAAGGTGATGCCGAGCTGTGCGGCACTGCGATTGAATGTTCACTGACCGGCCTGTTCCAGTTCATCGTGCACAAGAAGGCGGATCTGCCGGGCACCAAGCTGTATGGCCTAGACTACCCCCTGCTCGAAACCGCCAGCGAATTGATCGTGCATGGTTTCAGCAGCCCGAATTATCTGAAAGAGTTTGGCGATGATGCGGCGACCAAGATGCTGGAAAAATCATCGCTCGATAGTGCGATGACCGATGCCTTTAACAAGACGCGCCGCTTCTTCATGGATACGCGCAACTTGTCGGAAGACGAAGCGATCTCGCTGATTTCAGTATCGGTCGACTTTGGTATCACGCAAGTGGTCGATGGTAACTGGGGCGTACACGCCATCATCAAGAAAGCGATATTTCCCAAGTAAGACATGACGTTGGCGGCCTACAGCCGTCAGCTTCACGTTTGAGAAATTGAGAAATTAAAAATGTAAGCGGCAACTATTTGCCTGTCATCTGGAGGAGAGAGAAATGAAACCTGAACACGTCTATGTCGGTAGAAATGAAATTGTTGCGCTGGTGGTCGGCCTGATAACCGGAACCTTGTATTCATGGCTGAGCTTGCCGATTCCTGCGCCACCGGTACTCGGCGGAATTTTCGCGATCATCTTTACCTACGTTGGTTATCTGATCGTACAAAAAGCGCGCAAGGCGGTGGTATTCGGTCGTCCAAAAAACGATTAAACGAACAAGACAGTAGTTACGGCATTCGATATGGCCGTCAATATTTAAGAAAAACAGGAGACACTCATGGTTGAAATTGGATTTGGTCAAACCGAAATTCTGGCGTCCTGCGTCGGACTTGTAACCGGGCTCATCTATACATCGGTACGCGCACCGATCCCGGCACCTAACGTTCTGGGCGGCATTTTTGCCATCCTGGGCACCTTCATCGGTTTTGTTTTTGTTGCCGCAATGCGAGGTCAGCTGGCGTTTGTGTAAGGCGCTGGCGCCAGGCTTAGCCAGACGCTTTAGAGCTGAAAGCGCGTACATCTTGAATGAGATGTACGCGCTTTTGCCGTTTTGGCGTCAGCCCGGAAGAGTGCGCTTCCTGCAACAGCCGGGCATCTGATGATTGCGAGAATATGCAGGCATGGATTAATATGAGAACAATTCTCATTTGCATGCATTATTCTCCTGATGTCTTCCGTCGATCCCATTCTTAATCAGCAAATCCAGACGCTTTATAGCGAGCACCATGGCTGGTTGCAGGGTTGGTTGCGGCGCAAGCTCGGCAATGCCTTTGATGCGGCAGATCTGGCGCACGACACCTTTGTGCGCGTCATCAGTAATCGCAACGTCGCTCACTTGCGCGAACCGCGCGGCTATCTGGCGACCATTGCGAATGGCCTGGTGATAGATCGCTTCCGGCGACAAGCTTTGGAAAATGCCTATCTGGAAGCGCTGGCCTTATATCCAGAGGCGACCGCCATCTCGCAGGAAACCCACGCAATCATTCTCGAAACGCTGGTCGCGATAGACCGTATGCTGGATGCACTCGGCACGCGTACACGACAAATTTTTATCCTCGCGCAAATCGAGGAGCTTAGTTATGTAGACATTGCGCGCCGTCTTGGCATTTCGCTGCCGACGGTGAAGAAGCATCTGGTACGCGCCTATACCGAATGTCTGGTGCTGGCGGCGACATGAAAATCTCATCAATGACGCCACTGTTAAGTGCAGCGCGCACATCGGCCACCGCACCAGACCGCGCCTTACTCGAAGCGGCGGCCAACTGGTATGTTGATCTGAAAAGTCAGTCTTCAGCCAGCTTCGATCATGCCGCACTGGAACGCTGGATCGCTAGCAGTGATGCGCATAAACGTGCATGGGATCTGGTGCAACAACTTGATCGCCGTCTGGGCAGCATGCCTTCTGCGCTGGCATTACCTGCTCTGCAAGGTGCGCAGCAAGGTCGGCGCACCGCATTGAAAGTCCTGACTCTATTGCTTACCGCTGGTACGGCGGGCTGGGCCGCGCATGAAACCACGCCGTGGCGCAGCTGGAGTGCAGACTATAAAACCGCGCCCGGAGAACGACGCACCATCACGCTGGCTGATGGCGGCACGCTGGAACTCAATACCGATACTGCGCTCGATATACGCTATGACGCGACGCGCCGTGTGATACGGCTGCATCAGGGCGAAATCATGATACGCACTGCGGCCGACAACAATGTCGCTGGTGCCGCAGCACGTGCCTTCGTCGTCGAAACACGACAAGGCAGCATACGTGCACTTGGCACCCGTTTCAGTGTGCGCAGTGAACAGGAGCGCAGTCTGGTTGCAGTGTTCGAACATGCAGTTGAAATTGCACCGATAGGCAGTACGGAGCCGCCGCTTCGGCTGGAGGCAGGGCAGCAGGCCGTCTTCAGCGACAGTACGGTTACTGCGCCGACCCCGCTCGAACGCAGTATGGGGGCCTGGACCCGCGGCATGCTGATCGCAGTTGATCAGCGCATGGATAGCTTCCTGGCAGAACTGGCGAGGTATCGCCGTGGCCGTCTTCATTGTGATCCCGCGGTGGCGGCGATGCAGGTCACCGGTGCGTATCGGCTGGATGATATTGATGCGGTGCTGGAAAGTCTGGCGGCTTCGCATGCCATCCGGGTGCGCTATTTCACGCGTTACTGGGTCGAAGTCGGGCCGGCCGCCTAAAAAAATTTGCTGCAGGGGTTTCTGTTTTCGATCTCTCGTTCGGCTTTATGAGTAGAAGCGGACTTATCCGCATTTCTCCCAACAGCCCGACAGGAAAAATTTATGCAGCAGTTATTCAAGGCGTCACAGCGCAGAGCTTTAGTGCACTCATCACAGCAGACTTCCCCGCAACAGCGTCTTTTCACACTCAATCCGGCCACGCATGCGGTGCGCCTTGCCGTATTGAGTATGGCACTGGCCGCGCCTCTCATCCTGGCAGGTCTGCCAGCCGTAGCCCTTGCCCAATCGACCAGCAGCCAGCAGGTATATCAAATACCAGCCGGGCCGCTCGGTGCGGCTTTAGCTGAGTTTGCCGCTGCATCGGGCATCACGCTCTCGACCGATTCTGCGCAGACGCGCGAACTGCATTCCGCTGGTCTCAAAGGGAAATATAGTATTGATGAAGGATTCACCCGCTTGCTGGACGGCAGTGGGCTGGAAGCGATACGGCAGGGTAACGGCGGCTACATCTTGCGCAAGCTTGCGCCCGGCACCACCACACTGCCAGCCGTCAGCGTCAATGCCACGGTGCTGGACCCCACCACCGAAGGTACCGGTTCTTACACCACAAACACCGTGACGATAGGCAAGTCGGAACTATCCTTGCGCCAGATTCCGCAATCGGTCAGTGTGCTGACCAAACAGCGCATGCTGGATCAGAACATGACGCAACTGGAAGAAGCGCTGGATCAAGTCACCGGCTTGCAACTCGATACCACTACCGGTGCATCCGGTTCTTCCAATCTGGTGGCGCGCGGTTTCCCGGTCACCTCTTATCAGTACGATGGCGTGCCACAAACCTTTCTCGGTACTTCGTATACCGGTTATGACGTCGCGGTACTGGATCGGGTCGAAGTGATTCGTGGCGCTGCCGGCCTGTTGCAAGGGGCGGGCAATCCATCGGCGACCGTCAATCTGGTACGTAAAAAACCTACCCATGAATTGAGCGGATCTGTTGCCGCCAGCATCGGTTCCTGGGATTCGTATCGTAGCGAGTTTGATATCGGTGGTCCGCTCAATGCATCAGGCAGTGTGCGTGGCCGCTTCGTCGGTGTCTATGATGACAAGGGTAGTTACGTCGACTATCTGCGTGCAAAAAAATCCATCTTCTATGGCGTCGTCGACATTGATCTGACACCGGCCACTACGCTGACACTGGGCTTGCAACAGCAGCAGGTGAATGCGGTGCCCAGCATCTTCGGTTTGCCACGTTATAGCGATGGCCGCAGTCTGGGTCTGCCGCGCTCGACCAATCTGACGCCAGCGTGGAATCGCTGGGAGCAGGATATTACCGAAGTATTCGCCGGTCTGACGCATCGCATCGATGATGACTGGAAGCTGAACTTTGCATTTAATGGTTCACATCAGAAACAGGATTTCAAACGTTCTGTCACGCGCGGTAATGCGGCAAATGGCGGTGTTACTCCGGGTAACCCGAGCGGCTCTATCTACACCGGGGTCAAGTGGCATTCCGACGGCGATCGCTACAATGTGGATGCCAATGCTGACGGCAAAGTCAGCGCATTCGGCCGCAAGCATGATGTGTTGTTTGGTGTGAACGCGCAAAGCTACGATGTCGATAGCAGAAGTACCGCTTTCTATCCGGCGGTGTTCATTCCGAATATCTTTAATTTCGATCCGACCAGCGTAGCGGAACCGAATGCCGGTCCCTACACCAGCGGCACCACGGCGACTACCAAACAATACGGCGTGTACGGCAGTACCCGTCTCAATCTGAGCGATCCGCTCAAGCTCATTTTGGGTGCGCGTCTGAGTTGGTATAAAACGCAGACAGACAATCAAAACTTTGTGACGGGTGTCACGACCCCGGGCCGCCAAATCACCTACAACCGCGAACTGACGCCTTACGCGGGACTGGTCTATGAGCTCAATGATCGCTACTCGCTGTATGCCAGCTATGCCGACATCTTCTTGCCACAGACGACACAGTTCACGGTCGGCGGTAAAGAGCTGGATCCTATCGTTGGCAGCAATTACGAAGTCGGCTTGAAAGGTGAGTTCTTTAACGGCGCATTGAATGCATCGATTGCGGCCTTTCGCATCGAGCAAAGTAATCGTGCGCAAGAAACAGTAGGCTCACCTTGCGCTGGCGCCGCGGTGACCGGCTGGTGTTATGAAGCACAGGGGAAAGTGCGTAGCGAAGGGATAGAAACCGAAGTCTCCGGCAAGCTGAACCCGGACTGGGATATCTTCGCCGGCTACACATATAACCGCAGCAAGTACATGAAAGACTTGCTCAATGAAGGCACGTCCTTCCGTACCCAGACGCCGCGCCATCTCTTTAAATTGTGGACGCAGTACCGGCTACCTATCGGTGAGCGTCGCTGGTCTGTCGGTGGCGGCATCAATGCGCAAAGCAGCTATTACGCCTTGAACGGGACCGTCAAGTCGGAACAGGAAGCCTTTGGCGTGCTGAAGATGAGCATTGTTTATCGTTACAGCGACAAGATCACGACTTCGCTGGTTATCAACAATGTACTGGATAAGACTTACTACTCAGGCATACGCGGCGTGAACTTCGGCAATGTATATGGTGACCCGCGCAATGCAACGCTGACGCTCAGGGCCAGCTTCTAACTAGTGTTTCGATAGCGGATCAGGTGTGTGCCTGATCCGCTTTATATAGATGGAAGATTGGCTCAGGCGCTAAGCGGCGCGTACTCGCCGTAACCGTCCGGCCAAGGCGTCAGAATTTCAAAACCTGTTTCAGTCACCGCCACCATATGTTCCCACTGCGCGGAGAGCGAGTGGTCTTTGGTCACCACGGTCCAGCCGTCGGGCATTTCTTTGCTGTGACGCTGGCCGGCATTAATCATCGGTTCTATCGTGAACACCATGCCGGGCTGCAGCTTGACCCCCTGGCCCGGTTGGCCGTAGTGCAATACCTGCAAGTCTTCGTGGTAGACCTTGCCTATGCCGTGGCCGCAATACTCGCGCACGACACTGAAGCCTGCGCGGTGCGCGACGGTTTGGATCGCATAGCCGACGTCACCCAGAGTTGCACCCGGCTTGACCGCCAGAATGCCGGCGCGCATCGCTTCGTAAGTGGTATCGACCAGACGTTTGGCCAGTATGCTGGGCTGACCGACGAAGTACATGCGGCTGGTGTCACCAAACCAGCCATCCTTCGACAAGCCGATATCGATATTAATGATGTCGCCATCCTTCAAGGGCTTGTCGGACGGGATGCCATGACAGATCACATGGTTGACTGAAGTGCAGATGGTCTTGGGGTAACCGTGATAACCAATATTGACGGCGACTGCCTGCTGCACATTGACGATGTAATCGTGGCAGACCCGGTCCAGCTCATTGGTGGTAACGCCTGCTTTGACGTGCTCCGCAATCATATTCAGGACGTCGGCTGCCAAGGCGCCGGACTTGCGCAGCATCGCTATATCGGCTGGCGATTTGATATCCACTTCATCCATCATGACTTTTCCAGTAAGAGGCTGAGGTCGCTGCTGGACGCGCCTGCTTGTTGCTCGGCCTCGATCAGCTTTTGGCAAATTTCGTTGTAGCACAGCCCCGGATTCATTTCGGCGACCATGCCGACGCGCAGCCAGTGTTCGGCTTGCGAATTGATGGAGCGACTCATTGCGCCGCTGGTCAGACGCAAATTGGTGTGCATCTGCTCGGTAATTTTGACGATACCCATAACAGCCTTTGTTTATATGAATTAGGTATAAAGCGTATACGAAACGTATATTAACACGGGTCTGAGTCAACCGGAAAGGTGGGCGAGGTGGCTTGTACAAAGACTAACTATTAGGCAGCTGAATGGGAGCAGTGTTTTCCGTGCAGGCGGCATCCCTGCAGGGTCTGTCTGCTTTTAGCCTATTTAGTATGAGGGGGATGACGATGCAGGCAAGCGTGCTTGCCGTCTGGCAGATGGTGGGATTGCTGTTGTGTTCGCAAATGCTCTGTTACTAACGAGCATGGCTATGGTCTTTGCCAGCGAGGGCTGATTTCTATATACGTTTTTCTTCTAACAAAATGCAAAAAGATTCGTTTTCTTTATAACGTCTAAGTGCAATTATTGCAGCCTGTTAGCCATATTTGTAATAAAGAGAGCTTATGTCTGCCGTCCTTGCCCTTCCTGTCAGGAAACAAACCGCGTCCAGGGTTTTGCCCGGATTCAATTTGTCGCTTGGCTTCACGATCTTTTATCTCAGCCTGATCGTCCTGATACCGCTGTCGGCAGTCTTCCTGAAAACCTTCACGATGAGCTGGGATGCATTCATTGCGGCCGTCACTTCGGATCGCGTGATTGCTTCTTATAAGCTGAGCTTTGGTGCGGCACTGATAGGCGCTGTGTTGAATGCCTTCTTCGGCGGCATCGTGGCCTGGGTCCTGGTGCGCTACAAATTCCCCGGCAAGAAAATTATTGATGCGATGGTGGACCTGCCATTCGCATTGCCGACCGCTGTGGCCGGTATCGCGTTGACCGCACTGTATTCGCCGAATGGCTGGATCGGTCGCTACCTGGAATTGATCGGTATCAAGGTTGCCTTTACCCCGTTGGGCGTGATCATTGCGCTGACTTTTATCGGCCTGCCTTTCGTGGTGCGTACCGTGCAACCGGTGCTGGAAGATGCCGAACGTGAACTGGAAGAAGCTGCCGCCAGCCTCGGTGCGAGCCACTGGCAAACCTTTACCAAGGTGATTTTCCCGACGGTGTTCCCGGCCTTGCTGACTGGTTTTGCGCTCGCGTTTGCACGTGCAACCGGTGAATACGGTTCGGTTATTTTCATCGCCGGCAATATGCCGATGGTGTCCGAGATCACGCCGCTGTTTATCGTGACCAAGCTGGAACAGTATGACTATGCAGGCGCGACGGCGATTGCGGTGGTGATGTTGCTGGCTTCTTTCCTGATGTTGTTGACGATTAATTTATTGCAAGCCTGGACCCGCAAGCGCGGTCAGGCGGAGAAAGTTTGATATGGCGGCGATAGCTCCTCCTTCCAGCGCGGTGCTTCCGGTGGCCCTGGCACGTGCGCCGCGCGTACCGGCCGCGACACTGGAACCGGTCTGGGTACGTACCTTATTGATAGTGGTGGCGCTGGCTTTCCTGACGCTATTCCTGTTTGTGCCACTGGCATCGGTATTTGCCGAAGCATTGAAAAAAGGCTGGGATGCGTATATCGCAGCGATCCTGGAAGAAGACGCCGTGTCGGCGATCAAGCTGACCCTGCTGACGGCGGCGATTGCGGTGCCGCTGAACCTGGTGTTTGGCGTGGCGGCTTCCTGGTGTATCGCCAAGTTTGATTTCCGTGGCAAAAGCATTTTGCTGACGCTGATCGATTTGCCGTTTTCGGTTTCACCTGTTATCTCGGGCCTGATTTATGTCTTGCTGTTCGGCGCGCAGGGCTGGTTCGGCGGCTGGCTGCAGGAACACAATATCAAGATCCTGTTTGCGGTGCCCGGCATTGTGCTGGCGACAATTTTCGTGACCTTCCCGTTTGTCGCACGTGAATTGATCCCGCTGATGCAGTCGCAGGGCAGTGAAGAAGAAGAGGCGGCGCTGGTACTGGGCGCCTCCGGCTGGAAAACCTTCTGGCATGTGACGCTGCCGAATATTAAATGGGGTCTGTTATACGGCGTGATTTTGTGTAATGCACGTGCGATGGGTGAATTTGGCGCAGTATCGGTGGTTTCCGGTCATATCCGCGGCCAGACGAATACGATTCCTTTGCAGGTCGAGATTCTGTATAACGAATACCAATTTTCGGCGGCATTCGCGGTAGCATCGTTGCTGGCAATGTTGGCACTGGTTACACTGGCGCTCAAATCATTCATCGAATGGCGTTTACGAGATACACACGAACAGTTTCAGGAGCAGGGATCATGAGCATCGAAGTCAAGAATATTCAAAAGCAATTTGGCAATTTTGTCGCACTCAACAATGTATCGCTGGACTTTCCGGCGGGCGAGCTGACTGCCTTACTGGGCCCTTCCGGCTGCGGCAAAACCACCTTGTTGCGCATCATTGCCGGTCTGGAACAACCGGATCACGGGCAAGTGTTGCTGGATGGCGAAGATGCTTCGGCGCGCCATGTGCGCGAACGCCAGGTCGGCTTCGTATTCCAGCATTACGCCTTGTTCAAGCACATGACCGTGTTTGAAAACATCGCTTTCGGTTTGCGTGTACGTCCGGCGGCAACCCGCCCATCCGAATCGCAGATCAAGGAAAAAGTCACCAAGCTGCTGGAACTGGTGCAACTGGATTGGCTGGCTGACCGCTATCCGCCGCAACTGTCCGGTGGCCAGCGTCAGCGTATCGCACTGGCGCGTGCACTGGCAGTCGAACCACGCGTCCTGCTGCTGGATGAGCCGTTCGGTGCGCTCGATGCAAAAGTGCGGAAGGAATTGCGTCGCTGGTTGCGTCGCCTGCATGACGACCTGCATGTCACCAGTATTTTCGTGACGCATGATCAGGAAGAAGCCTTGGAAGTGGCGGATCAGATCGTGCTGATGAACAAGGGCAATGTCGAGCAGATCGGTGCGCCCAAGGATGTCTACAACAATCCGGCTTCGCCTTTTGTCTACGGCTTCCTCGGCAATGTGAACCTGTTCCACGGTCGTGTGCATGAAGGCATTTTGCAATCGTCGGGTATCGCATTCGATGCGCCCGAGCATGCGGAAACCCAGGACGCCAAGGGTATCGGCTATGTGCGTCCGCATGATCTGGAAGTGGATCGTTATACGACCGGCGCTGAAGGCATCGTGGTGCAGTTGCGCCGCGCCCATGCGATCGGCCCATTGGCCCAACTGGAACTGGAACGTGACGATAACGGCGAATTGATTGAAGCCGTGATTTCGAATGAACGCTTCGGCCAATTGAAATTGAAAGAGGGCGAAACACTGATTGTTCGTCCTAAACGTTTGCAAGTGTTCGTTGACGAATCGGTGTAAGCGGAATAACGCGAACCGGTAAGTCACCGCACTATTGCGCAAGTATAGATAGAGGTGCCTGGATATGAATTTTCAACAACTACGATCGATCCGCGAGACCGCGCGTTGCGGTTACAACCTGACCGAGGTGGCGAATGTGCTGTTTACATCGCAGCCGGGCGTCAGCCGCCAGATTCGCGAGTTGGAGGAAGAGCTGGGCGTCGATATCTTTGAACGCAATGGCAAGCGTCTGACTGGCCTGACTGATCCGGGCCGTGGCATCTTGCAAATCATTGATCGCCTCTTGCTGGAAGCAGAAAACCTGCAGCGTGCGAGTCAGGAATATGCCGGTCAGGAAATCGGTACGCTGGCGGTAGCGACTACCCATACGCAAGCACGTTACATGCTGCCGAAAGTGGTGCAGGCTTTCCGTACTGAATTCCCTAAGGTCAGGATCGCTCTGCAACAAAGTTCGCCTGAACATATCGCCGAGTGGGTCTTGTCCGGCAAGGCAGATATCGGGATTGCAACCGAAGGTTTGAGCCAGTTCGACGATCTGGTGTCCTTCCCTTGCTATCGCTGGCATCACGCGATCGTGGTACCGGAAGATCATCCGTTGCTGTCCAAGAATCCGGTCACGCTGGAAGATCTGGCGCAGTATTCACTGATTACCTATGACCTTGGCTTTACCGGTCGTGGTCATATTGATGATGCGTTCAAGCAGGCTGATATTGCGACTGACATCGTGTTGACCGCGATGGACTCCGACGTTATTCAACAGTATGTATCTTTGGGTCTGGGTGTCGGTATCGTAGCGTCGATGGCGGTACAACAGAACGGCTCGAATGGTCTGAAGGTGATAGACGGTTCGCATCTGTTTGCGCAAAACGTGACACGTCTGGCGGTACGTCGCGGTGCTTATCTGCGTCAATATACGTATGACTTCATACAGCAATTTGCGCCGGAACTGACGCGTGCCGATATCGATGAAGCCTTGAAGACACAATCCTGAACTGTTTGACGATATCGTCACAGTGGTGAAATTTAAAAGCGTGCTGTCTGTATCAGACAGCACGCTTTTTTTATAACTTAGTGTGCTCCTGCTGATACGTATACCGGCGCTGGTTGCGTAAAGTAGGCATGCAGTATTTGATACACCATCAGGTAGTTCTTTTGCTGGAAGCTGGCATGAGAAATGCCGTTCAACATGGTGAACTGTTTGTCAGGATGCGGCAGCAGTTTGAAGAAGTTAATCAAATCATCGAGAGCTGCAATGCCGTCGAACTGACCACGCAACACAACGGTAGGTACGGTAATCTTTTCCGGATCGACCAATGGCAGTTTGGAACACATGTCGATATACGTGCCGTTAGGCATGGAATCATCCAACGCCAGAATCGCATCGGCAAACGCTTCCACCACACGCTTCTCTGCACAATCGGCGTGGTCGCGCTCAAAGATAGAATAGACGTAGGCTCGATCAATCGCGCGGCGATTCGACGAGAGGAATTCCGGTAGCTTCTTGCGTCTTTGTTCCAGCGTGTGCGCACCCTCGCCAGTCCAGACAAAAGCATCGAGTGCCAGACGCGAGACGCGATCGGGATAGCGTTGCGTGAACAAGGCGGCGCGCAGGGCACCAGAAGAAATGCCGTAGGTCAAAAAGCTTTCGATACCGCGGGTACGACGGATATAGTCAGTGGCGGCAGCCAGATCGTCAGCACCGTTGGCGATGTCGCAAGTGATATCCCGCTTCTTGTCGGAGCGGCCATATCCCTCCATATCAACGCACCAGCAAACGAAGCCGCGCTTGGCGAACCAATCCATTACTGATGAATCGGCCCGGCCTGGTACTTCCAGATCGAAGGTGGGTTGTGATGCCATCGATGAACCGTGGACGAACAGGACAGCGGGTTTGTTCTCTGGCGTGTCGACAAATTTTTCCCACAGGAACAAGCGCACATCACCCTTGTTGGTCCAGTGTTCTACGCCTTGCACGGTGGTGTCAGCTATCTTTTGTACTGCGCTCATTCAATTCTCCTAAAGTTATTTTTCAATTGCTACTACGTATCGGAAACTGCGGATGCTTACCTGTCAGAGCTGAACGCCGCTTGCGGCTTCCCAGTACTTGACGATTTCTGAGTGATCGTGGCTGCCGCCAATTTGATCGCAAGCGGCACGCCATAACTTCTCGGTCGCTTCACCTAGCGGTATCGCGGCCCCTACGCTATGTGCACTGTCGACGGCAATCTTGACGTCCTTGGCGATCAGTTGCATCGCCATGCCGGTACCGAACTTGCGCGTCAATACATGTGGAATGACTTTCTTGACGACCGGATGCTGGCGTCCGTTGCACATCGCATCGATGGCTTCGGCCATGACTTTGCTGTCGAGACCGAATTTGCGGCCTATCGTCATCGCTTCCAGCGTATTGATAAGTGCGCATGCATTGATGTAATTGGTCATCGCCTTCAGCACATGGGCGCTACCGATGTCGCCGCAGGGCCAGAGTTTGCGTCCCATCGCGTCGAATAGGGGGCGGCAGCGTTCTATCGCTGCGTCGTCGCCGCTGACCATGATGTCGAGGCTGGCGTCTTTCGCGAATATCACGCCGCCCATCACGGGTGCATCCAGATAGCTGATGCCAAGTGCTGACAGTTTGGTGCTGATGCTGCGGGTTACGGTCGGAGCGGAAGTGCCCATGTCGATGGCGATGCTGCCGGCTGCGAGCTGTGTCGCCAGGCCATCGTCAAACAGCACTTGCCGTACTACCTGATCGTTGGGCAGCATGAAAATCACGACGTCAGCATCTCTGCCCACTTCGGCGGCGGTGCTTGCAACGCGTGCACCATGTTCGTTGGCGAAGGCGGCGGCAGTCGCAGCATTGGCGTCGTACACGGTCAGCGCATAGCCCTTGCGTGCGAGCTGCCCGGCCATCGGCGAGCCCATATTGCCTATCCCGATAAAGCCGATGTTCCTGATCTTATCCATCGTTATCTCTCTTCTGTGTGCTGCTCAGCGTGGGTTGCGTTGGGTAGCGCAGGCTTATTTATTCTCGAAGCCGGGTTCGAAGTAGCCACCGTCGGTAGTGCCATCAACCGCCTTGCCGTGGATGCCGTGGGACAAATCCTTGACGGTCAGGAAGATCACGTCTTCGTCTGGCGTTGCCACTGTTGAGTGCACAATGTTGGCCGGGAAGTACAACAAGGTTCCCGGACCGCATAGCCGCTCTGGCTGATCGCCTATGCTGACGCGCAAGGTGCCTTGCACGATGTAATTCCATTGTTCGTTCGGATGGGTATGCGGCTTCGCGCCGGTGCCACGCCCCTTGCTGATCAAGCCAACCTGCATGCGTTCGCCTTCAACCACAGGGCCGAAGGCGGTCGAATAACCGATACCGGCTTCCATCCCTGCCATCTCGTGCAAGGCGAAAATGTATGTGCCGTTGCCCGCTTTGACGGCACCTTTATTTTTTGTATTTGTAGTCATGTTGTACTTTCCTTGAGATTGCCGTGGTTCTGCGATTCATCCACTCATGCGGCACTGCTATGCAGACCGGCAGCTTCTATGCCTTTCAGGCAGCAGGCTTCATCTTCATCGCCGGTACCACCGCTGGCACCTGCCGCGCCAAGAATCGCGCCATCTTCAGCCTTGATCAGTACCGCGCCGGTTTGTGGCAGAAAGCGACCGTTTGCAGTTGCTGCCAGAGTGGTAAAAAAGGCTGGATTGTCTTTGGCGCGCTGTCCCAGCGCACGACTGGAACAGCCCATGGCTGCGGCACCCCAGGCTTTGCCCAGCGCAATGTCGAGACGGAACATGCTGGCCTTGTCTTCGCGTTGCGCTGCGATGATGTTGCCGCTGGGATCGAGTACCACTACCGCGAGCGGCTTGATGCCAGTTTCATGGGCATGGGCTAGCGCGTGTTCAATAATGTTGTTGGCTTGTTTCAAGGTCAGATTGGACATGCGTGGTCTCCGGTAAATAGTGCGCTTAAGGTTGAAGGTGAATTGGGAAGGGGGCGCAAGCTACCTGAGCGTTTGCGAGCCCATCTCTTTGATGAGCGTGGAAAATTGCTGGTTTTCGGTACGTACCAAGGTGGCAAATTCCTGTGGTGAATTGCCGACTGCTTGCGAAGCCTGAAGGGCAAGTGCGTTGGCCACATGAGGATCCTTCAGGACCTGGGCAATGTCGCGGTTCAGACGCGCGATGATGTCGGGTGGTGTACCTGCCGGAGCGAACAAGCCAAACCACGAATTGATGTCAAAACCCGGCACGCCGGATTCGGCAATTGTGGGTATATCCGGTAATGCAGTCTGACGGGCGATGGTGGTGACCCCCAGTGCACGCAATTTGTTGGATTTGATCAGAGGCAGCACCGCGGTGATAGGCGCAAACATCACCTGAATCTGGTTGGCCAGCAAGGCGATGACTGCAGGGCCAGAGCCCTGATAGGGCACATGCATCATTTGGATATTGGTCTGCTTGTCGAACATTTCACCCGCGATGTGACTGGGCGAGCCTATACCGGCCGAGCCAAAGTTGAATACGCCGGGTTTCGTTTTGGCCAGCGCGATGAACTCGGCAACCGTTTTGGCCGGTATCTGCGGATTGATGACCAGAATGTTTGGTACGCGTGCGACCTGTGTCACCGGCACCAAATCCTTAAGCGTGTTGTAGGACAGTTGTTCGTAGATGTGTGGTGCGATCACGATGCTGGTCGATTGCGCCATCAACAAGGTATAGCCATTCGGTTTCGATTTGGCGACCAGACCGCCAGCGATGGTGCCGGATGCACCCGGTTTGTTTTCGACCACGACCGGTTGTCCCAGACTCGCTGATAAACCGGGACTTACCATACGAGCAATCGCATCCGCGGCGCCTCCTGGCGAGGCTGGAACCACCAGTCGTATTGCCTGCTGCGGATACTTATCTTCGGCGTGGACAGTTGCGCCCGTTAGCGTCAGGTATGTAGTGAGCGTTAGTACAAACAGCTTTTTCATCCTTGTCTCCTCAGTATTTTGTATCCGCGGATAAACCGGCTTGCTGACGCGTCCTTGCGCGTTTTTTTACAGACTATGCGCGCTCATCGGTCTGCACAAATGATTTAAATTTATATAATTTATAGATCGCATCTATTTGTTTTCCTATAAGATCGATGAAATCATAGGTAAAACAGCCTTATCGAACGGCCTAAAAAGTCGACATCAGGGGAGCACAAAAGTATGGAATTGCGACATTTGCGTTACTTTTTAGCGGCGGCGCAGTTGCAGAGTTTCACGCGGGCGTCGGAGAGCTTGCACATTACTCAGCCCACGCTGTCGCACCAGATCAAGCAGATCGAAGATGAACTGGGGATACAGTTATTTGATCGGGTTGGCCGTGTCGTCAAGCTGACGACTGCTGGTGAACTGTTTCAGACCTATGCCAAGCGTGCGCTGCTGGAAGTCGATGCGGGTATGGATGCCCTGAACGAGCTGGAAAATCTCAAGCACGGGAGAGTGACGTTTGGCGTGTTGTCGTCGTTCGGCACTTTTCACTTGCCGCCTATCCTGGCTGATTTCAACCAGGTTTATCCCGGCATCAAGATCACTGTATTGCGTTTGCGTTCGGGCGAGATAGAAGCGCGTTTGCTGGATGGTGAATTACATTTCGGTGTCGCGTACGCGCCGTCAAGTACCGAGCAGATCAATGTCGAACCACTCTTCACGGTACCGTTGGCGCTGGTGGTAGGTGATCGTCATCCACTCGTGGGGAGTGCGGGAATTACGCTGAACAAATTGAAAGAACACGAATTGGTCATGCTTTCGGACGAATATAATTCGCGAAAAATGATGGATGCGATCTTGCTGGCGAACGGCATTACACCGCGTATCGTGATGGAGATGAATGCGATAGAACCGATACTGGCGACCGTGCGCAATAGCTCACTTGCGACGATACTGTCGGCTAATCTGGTGGATGAAATGCCGGGGCTGCATCAGATTCCGTTGAAGCCCACTGTGACGCATACAGTAGGTCTCTTCACACGCCGTAACAGCCATTTATCGGCAGCGGCGCGGGCGCTGGCGGATACCATACGGCAGCGTTTTTGAGATTGCAGAAATGTAGAGCGGGCGATCAGACAAAAACTATAAAGCGGGATGCAATAAAAAAAGGAGCGCACTGCGCTCCTTTTTTAATGTGCTAACTCATCAGCGCATCAAGGTACCAGATTCTGTTTCGCAGCCTGCTTGGCTTTGATTTCCTTGACTGTTTTGTCGATGATGGTCAGGCGATATGCGGTCGCAGGGTGGATCGCGGTATAGCCATTGGCAACCGTAGGAGGGTACTGCGTCGCCAGACGTTGCCAGAAGGCGCTGGCGCCATCAATGTTGTAGCCACCGCGGATCAGCATATACAACGCCAGCTTGTCGGCTGCGGCATCGGTTTCTTGCGAGGCTGCCTTGATGCCACCGCTGCCACCCAGCGGGCCAGCGTCTGGTGTGATGCGGATCATGTTGTCGATCACGCCGCCAACCGTCGCGCTCATTCTTTGCTGGGCCGGATGACCGAGTGCGTTATGCGCCAGTTCCTTGGCCAGTACATAAGCCACTTCATTGTCATTGCGTGCGAAGTTGAGCATGCCGCGTGTCACCAGTACACGACGACCATCGGCATAGGCACTGACATTGTCGGTATTACCCAGTTCGATACCAAAGCCGCAAGCGCGCGTCAGTGGCACGGTGAGTGCGACATTGCTACCGTTACGGATCAGACCGAGCTTGACGTTGGGGACTGAGTTGACCAGCGGACCGAGAACAGATGCGGCTTGCCGTTCGGCATTCGGTCCCTGTGGCATAGGCTTGTCTTGTACGGTCGCCAGGATGTCGCCACGTTTGACGCCAGCACGTGCTGCACCGCTATTGTTGAGAACGCCGGTGACTTGCAGACGCTCATCGAAACCCAGCGATTGCGCTGCTTCTACATAATCTTCCGAGAACGAGTACTTGGTCTTGGCGCTGAAGCCGATCAGATTGCGCGCATTGCCTTTGCACAAGGGCGCATTGTTGACCAGCAAGGGAGCGGCCAGACGATACAGGCGATCTTGCTGCGCGGTGACATTGCGCAAGGCTTGTTTCTGGGCGGATTCAGTGACCGGCGCGGGGGCGACAGAGCCCGGGCGCGGACTAGGGGTATCGAGCGAGACGGTGCTGCAACCGGCCAGCAATAAAGCGACGGGAAAGAGGGCGGTGGTGGCCGGCGTGAGCCGCTTGGTATTGGTGACTACAGCTTGCAGCAGGGCATGCATAAAAATTCTCCTAGAGATTCAGTGTTTCCCGGTGCTGCCGAAGCCGCCAATACCGCGTTCGCTTGTATCAAATTCTTCAACTACATTGAAGCCGACTTGCAGGACCGGAACGATGACCAATTGCGCCAGGCGTTCCATCGGATTGAGGGTAAATTCTGTCTGACCACGATTCCATGTCGACACCATCAATTGGCCCTGGTAGTCGGAGTCGATCAGTCCCACCAAGTTCCCCAAAACGATGCCGTGTTTGTGGCCCATGCCACTGCGCGGCAAGATCATGGCTGCATAGCCGGGATCGGCCAGATGAATCGCCAGACCGGTCGGCACCAAATGGGTTTCACCCGGTTTGATGGTGATCGGTGCATCGAGACATGCGCGCAAATCCAGACCAGCGCTGCCTGCTGTGGCATAGGCTGGCAATTGTTCTTGCATGCGGGGATCAAGGATTTTTACTTCGATAGTCTTCATGGGCGGAGGATGTTGGGATCTGGATAGTTGCAGGGTGGGATTTAATTCAGCTTAGATTCAGGGCAGGCGTCGGGCAATTTCCTGCACCAGCTGGCGTGCCAGCTTTTGCTTGTCGGCCAGCGGCAGGGCGGTATGACCTTGTTCGTCGAACAGCACGAGTTCGTTCTGATCTTGCCCGAAGGTTTGATGGCCGATGTTGCCGACCAGCAGCGGGATATTCTTTTTCTTGCGCTTGGCTTCGCCGTACTCGAGCAGGTTTTCTGATTCGGCGGCAAAGCCGACGCAGTAGGGTGCATCTTTCAGTGCAGCAACTGCGGCCAGAATATCGGTGTTTTGTTCGAAGGCGAGTGAGGGTGCATCACCGGCTGCGTTCTTCTTCAGTTTCTGTGCGCTCACATTCGCTACGCGCCAGTCCGCCACGGCTGCCACCGCGATGAAGACATGCTGCGCGCTGATGCGTGACATGACGACGTCATGCATTTGCTCTGCGGTTTGTACATTGATGCGATGCACGCCATACGGGGTAGCGAGTGCTGTCGGGCCGGATACCAGCGTGACATCAGCACCGGCTTCACGTGCAGCACGGGCGATGGCGTAGCCCATTTTGCCGGACGACAAATTAGTGATGCCGCGTACCGGGTCTATCGGTTCGAAGGTCGGGCCTGCTGTCACCAGCACACTTTTGCCGACCAGCAGATTGGGCTGGAAGGACGCAATGATTTCTTCCAGTAATTGTTCTGGTTCCAGCATGCGACCCATACCGGTTTCGCCGCAAGCTTGTTCGCCGGCATCAGGGCCGAGCACGGCGATGCGATCAGCTTTTAATTGCGCGACGTTGCGGCGGGTTGCCGGGTTTTGCCACATCTCTACATTCATCGCCGGTGCGACCAGCAAGGGCAGCGTATCGGGACGCGCTACGCAAAGCGTAGACAGCAAATCGTCGCAAGCACCATGTGCGAGCTTGAAAATAAAGTCGGCCGAGCAGGGGGCGATCACGATGGCGTCAGCATCACGCGTGAGATCGATGTGCGGCATATTGTTGGCCACGCGCGCATCCCATTGGTCAGTGACAACCGGGTGGCCGGACAAGGCTTGCATCGTTACCGGTGTAATGAAGTGGGTGGCAGCATTCGTCATCACCACCTGCACTTGGGCGCCGGCCTTGCCGAGTGCACGTGTCAACTCGGCGGCTTTGTAGCAGGCGACGCCGCCAGTTAATCCCAGTACGATTTTTTTACCAGCAAGATCCATGAAGGACTCCTGAAAGATGTGCGGGCTAGTGTATCAGCTTGTGCGGGGCGAGCTGAGATTCAGACTCATTTTCCGACGCGTCGCAATTCATCGTAGATAAACAGTACCGCACCGATGCAAATCGCGCTGTCGGCGATGTTGAAGGCAGGCCAGTGCCAGCCACCGATATGTACGTCGAGAAAGTCGATCACGTGGCCGTACAGGATGCGATCGATCACATTGCCGATGGCGCCACCGAGTATCAGTGCCAGCGCCCAGCAAAACAGGCGTTGACCGGCATGTTTCTTCAGCAGGTAAGTAATGAAGATGGCGGCGCCTATACCCATGATGGTAAAGAAGTAGCGCTGCCAGCCAGTCTCGGAGGCGAGGAAGCTGAAGGCTGCGCCTTTGTTATACACCAGCACCAGATTGAAGAAGGAGGTCACCGGATGCGACTCGCCATACACAAAGAGGCGGGTGATGGTGATTTTGGTGATTTGATCCAGCAGGACCAGAATGGCGGCGATGCCTAGCCATGGGACCATGCTGCTGGAGGATGAAAAGTAACGTTTTTTGGAAGCCATCGCTATCTTTGTCTTTGCCAGTAAGTGTCGTGAAAATCGCTCCGGTCGGAACCGGAGCGAACTGCGGTGCAACAATATAGTTTTGCGTCAGTCTGACGCCTAACAATTATGCAAAACGACGTGCTTCGCCTTTGCCGAACAGATTGCTGACGCAACGGCCGCACAAACCTTCGTGCTCTGCATGCGTACCGACATCGGCACGATAGTGCCAGCAGCGTTCACATTTCTGGTAAGCCGACGGAGTCACCACCACGGTTTCTTCTTCCGCGCTGGCAACCTGGCTGACACTGGCTTGCGAGGTAATCAGTACGAACTTCAAATCGTCGTCCAGACTGCTCAGCGCTGCAAACTTGTCGCCGCTGGCTTTCAGGTCGACTTCTGCCTGCAACGATGAACCGATACCACCGGCGACGCGTACTTCTTCCAGTTGCTTGGTGACGTCGTTGCGCACTTCACGCAGCAGTGTGTACTTGGCGAGCAAGGCGGCGCCGTCGGCGACTTCCGGCAATTGATAGTAAGTGTGCGTGAAGATGGTGCCGTCGGTGTTGAGGTCCGGGCTGGCAAAGACGGCCCATGCTTCCTCTGCGGTGAAGGAGAGGATAGGTGCCATCAGACGCAGCAGCGCATGCGTCAGGTGCCAGATCGCACTTTGCGCCGAGCGACGTGCATGTGAGGTCACGCCGCTGGTGTACAGACGATCCTTCAGGATATCGAGGTAGAAGCCACCCAGATCTTCCGAACAGTACATCTGCAGTTTCGATACCACCGGATGGAATTCGTAGACCTTGTAATGCGCGAGGATCTCGGCTTGCATCGCATTCATTTGGGACACTGCATAGCGATCGATTTCCAGCATATCGCCGACCGCGACCAGATCCTTGCTGGCATCAAAGTCCGAGGTGTTCGACAGCAGGAAGCGTACCGTGTTGCGGATACGGCGATAGCTTTCTGTGACGCGTTTGAGGATTTCATCCGAGATCGACAATTCGCCCGAGTAATCGGTCGACGCGATCCACAGGCGCAGAATGTCGGCACCCAGCGTGTCGGAAATCTTTTGCGGCGCCAGTGTGTTGCCGAGCGACTTCGACATCTTCTTGCCTTCGCCATCGACGGTGAAGCCGTGCGTCAACAAGGCTTTGTACGGCGCGCGGCCGTTCATCATCGACGAAGTCAGCAGCGAGGAATGGAACCAGCCGCGATGCTGATCCGAACCTTCGAGGTAGAGGTCAGCCGGGAACGCCAGTTCTTCCTTGTGCGAACCGCGCAAGACGGTTTGATGGGTACAACCGGAATCAAACCAGACGTCCAGCGTGTCCTTGTTCTTCAGGTACATATCCGCATCGGCGCCGAGCAATTCTTTCGGATCCAGCGTCAGCCATGCTTCGATGCCGTCTTTTTCCACGCGTTGTGCGACTTGTTCCAGCAATTCAGGAGTACGCGGATGCAGGTCGCCGGTTTCCTTGTGGACAAAGAAAGCCATAGGCACGCCCCATTGGCGCTGGCGTGACAAGGTCCAGTCCGGACGATTCGCGATCATGCCGTGCAGACGCGCCTTGCCCCAGCTCGGGAAAAATTCGGTTTCTTCAATTGCCTGCAATGCGGTTTCACGCAGGGTTGCGCCCTGGTTCTTCGGCATCACATCCATACCGGCAAACCACTGCGAAGTGGCGCGGTAGATGATAGGCGTCTTATGACGCCAGCAATGCATATAGCTGTGGTCGAACATCACCAGTTTGAATAGTGAGCCGACTTCGTCGAGCTTGGCGCAGATCGGTTTCGATGCTTCCCAGATCGTCAGGCCGCCGAACAAAGGCAACCACGATGCGTATTTGCCGTCGCCCATCACCGGCGCGATGATTTCATCGTCGCGCATGCCGTGCGATTTGCAGGAAATAAAATCCTCGATACCGTAAGCCGGGGCCGAGTGCACGATGCCGGTGCCGCTGTCAGCTGTGACGTAAGTGCCAGGATAGATAGGCGACAAACGGTTGTACCCCGGATCAACATCTGCAAACGGATGCCTGAACTTGATCATGGCCAGTGCTTCACCGACGCAGGTTGCGATCACGGTGCCGCTCAGGCCATAGCGTTGCAACGTGGCTTCCACCAGGTCGGCGGCGAGGATCACGAGTATGGTTTCGCCATTGCGCTCGGTTTGCACCAGCGCGTAGGTGAATTCCGGATGTACGTTCAAAGCCTGGTTGGCCGGGATGGTCCACGGGGTGGTGGTCCAGATGATGGCGTAACCCTTATCGGTCGGCAGCTTCGCCAGGCCAAACGCTTTCGCTACTTTTTCCGGTTCCGCAAACGGGAAGCCGACGTCGATTGCCGGATCGCGTTTGTCCTGGTATTCGACTTCCGCTTCAGCCAGTGCCGAGCCGCAATCGAAACACCAGTTGACCGGTTTCAGGCCGCGGTAGACATAACCTTTTTCCAGCAGGCTGCCGAGGGCGCGCAACTCATCGGCTTCATTGCCGAAGTCCATGGTTTTGTATGGCTTGTCCCACTGGCCGAGTACGCCGAGGCGGATGAAGTCTTTCTTTTGGCGCTCGACTTGTTCGTTCGCATACGCACGCGCCTTGGACAACACTTCGGCGGTTGGCAAATTCTTGCCGAATTGTTTTTCGATCTGGATTTCGATCGGCATGCCGTGGCAATCCCAGCCCGGCACATAAGGTGCATCGAAGCCGTCGAACTGGCGCGTCTTGACGATCATGTCTTTCAGGATCTTGTTGACGGCGTGGCCCAGGTGGATGTCACCGTTCGCATACGGCGGGCCGTCATGCAGGATGAATTTCGGACGGCCTTTGGAAGCCTTGCGGATTTTTTCGTAGACCTTTTGCTCTTGCCATTGCTTGACCCATTGCGGTTCGCGTTTGGCGAGGTCGCCGCGCATCGGGAACGGGGTATCGGTCATATTGACCGGATATTTGCTTTGCGGTTTTGCTGCCGGCTTGCCAGGTTTGTTTTGATTGTCAGACATAATATTTTTTCGAAGGTGGTCGGTGAAACAACGGTCGTGATACTTCAGCGGGCCATCGTCAAATTCGGTCAGTCGCGGAAGTAGCCGCGTCGGTCAATTGCTTGAAATAGGCACGTGCTTCCACTGCATCGCGATTGATCGCGGCAGTCAGCGTCGGCAGGTCTATGTATTTTTCTTCGTCGCGCAGCTTCTTCAGGAATTCCACGCGGATCAGGCGACCATAGCATTGCTGCGCATAGTCGAACAAATGCGTTTCCAGCAATACGCGGCCGCTGTCGTCCACGGTCGGGCGCACGCCTATGCTGGCGACGCCGGGCAAAGGCTGCTCATCCAGGCCATGCACTTGCACTATATATATACCGGACAGCGCAGGGTGCTTGTGCGCGACGCGTACGTTCAGCGTCGGGAAGCCGATTGTGCGTCCGAGTTTTTTGCCATGGATGACATGGCCGGACATCGCGTACGGATGGCCGAGCAATTCTTCAGCGCGGGCAAAATCGCCGTGCAGCAAGGCTTCGCGCACCGCGGATGACGAGATGCGGGTGCCGCTGCTGGTCACGGTAGGCTGTGATTCGACGTGGAAGCCGTACTGCTTGCCGGCTTCGATCAGCGTGGCGACATTGCCGGCGCGTTTGGCGCCATAGCAAAAGTCATCGCCGACGATCAGCCATTTGACGTGCAAGCCTTGCACTAGGATTTTTTCGACGAATTCCTGCGGCGAGAGTGAAGCGAAGTGCGCATTGAAATGTTCGACGATGACGCGATCGACCCCGGCCTTGGCCAGGGATTGCAGTTTGTCGCGCAGGCTGGCGATGCGGGTCGGGGCCTTCGATGGATCACCGGCACGCGCGGCAAAGAATTCACGCGGGTGCGGTTCGAAAGTCATGACGGCCGATTCCAGCCCCATTTTCGACGCGACTTCGCGCAAGCGTGCCAGCAGGGCCTGATGGCCGCGATGCACGCCGTCGAAATTGCCGATTGCCAGTGCGCATGGCGCACGGGAAGCAGCATTGGGAAGTCCGCGAAATACCTTCATGTAATGAGTGAGTGAAACTGTCGCAAAACCTTGAATTATAAATGCTTTCGTCGGGTTTCCCTGCGACTAAGATCGTTGAATGGGACAAAGCGGCGCGCGACAAGCAGATTTTTCGCATAAGGAGGCGCGCGGAAACGCTGCCTACATCTCGCCCCACACCGCATTCAGGGCTGCCAGCGCCGATAATCCGGCGGTTTCGGTGCGCAGCACGCGTGGCCCCATCGATAACATCAATACGCCTTGCGCCAGCGCGAGGTCTTCTTCCTTGTCGGTAAAACCGCCTTCGGGGCCTATCATCAGCGCCACTGATTGCGGCGGATGATGGCGCGCCCAGTCGGACAGCGATTGCTCGGCGCGCGGGCTGAGCAGGATGCGCACGTGCAAATCCTTTTGCTGCGCCCATTGATTGAAATCCACCGGTTCGGCCAGTGCGGCCAGCCGATTGCGCCCGCTTTGCTCGGAAGCGGCGACGATGACACCTTGCCAATGCTGCATCTTTTTGGCCGCGCGTTCGGCCGACAGGCGCACCACGCAACGCTGGGCGGCGAGCGGCTGGATCGAATGGGCGCCCAGTTCCACCGCTTTTTCGATGATCCAGTCCATTTTGGACGCTTCCGGCAGCGCCTGCGCCAGGATCACCGCATACGGCAATTCGACTTCACGCGGTTCGAACAGTTTGATTTCAGCTGTCACCCGTTTCTTTTCTATGGTGGTAATGGTGGCGGTGTATTCGCCGCCTTCGCCGTTAAACAGGGTGATATGGTCGCCGCTGCCCAGGCGCACCACCTGGATATGGTGGGCGACATGGTCGGGCAGGGTGATTACCGCGCCGATGGCGAGCGGCTGCGGGCAATAAAAACGAGGCATCTGTGATCCGTTGCTTGTCTTTTCGACATGGTTTTGCGACAAAATAGGGTGTCGCAATGTTTAATTTAAGTGAAACTTCGGCCAAACGCCGGAATTCGATTTTAGTCTGGGCGCGCCACTCTGGTAAAATATGCGGCTTCGCAGCAAAGAGTTTTTTGTTTGCTTGCCTAGCAGTATTTTGTTCCGGATTTGATTCTATTCCATTCGACTCGCCATCTACACAAATCACATGACTTCCACGCTCCCGACTACCAAAATGGCCAACGCAATCCGTGCGCTGGCAATGGATGCAGTACAAAAGGCCAATTCCGGTCACCCCGGTATGCCTATGGGGATGGCAGATATTGCCGTCGCTTTGTGGGCCAATCACTATTCGCACAATCCGGCCAACCCTAAATGGGTCAACCGCGATCGCTTTGTGTTGTCGAACGGTCATGGTTCGATGTTGCATTACGCCTTGCTGCACCTGACCGGTTACGACCTGTCTATGGATGAAATCCGCAACTTCCGTCAATTGCACTCGAAAACGCCAGGCCATCCTGAAGTTGATATCACGCCAGGTATCGAAACCACCACCGGTCCGCTGGGACAGGGCATCACCAATGCCGTCGGTATGGCGCTGGCGGAAAAACTGCTCGCGGCTGAATTCAATCGCCCGGGCTTTGACGTCGTCAATCACCACACTTATGTGTTCCTCGGCGACGGTTGCCTGATGGAAGGCATTTCGCACGAAGCATGTTCGCTGGCCGGCACCTTGCGCCTGTCCAAGCTGATTGCCTTGTATGACGATAACGGCATCTCGATCGACGGCCACGTTGAAGGCTGGTTCACCGATGACACACCGAAGCGTTTTGAATCCTACGGCTGGAATGTGATTCGCGCAGTTGACGGTCATGACGTCGGCGCAGTCGATGCCGCCATTAAGCAAGCCAAGGCATCCGACAAGCCAACCCTGATTTGCTGCCGTACCGTGATCGGTAAAGGTTCGCCGAATATGGAAGGCACGCACAATGTGCACGGCGCCGCCCTGGGCGACAAGGAAATTGCCGCGACCCGCGAAGCAATGGGCTGGACCTATGCACCTTTCGATGTTCCTGCAGACGTCTATGCAGCATGGGATGCGAAGGAAAAAGGCCAGGCGCTGGAAGCCAACTGGGACACCTTGCTGAAATCCTACGGCGAAAAATTCCCGCAGGAAGCCGCCGAGCTGGCACGCCGCATGGCCGGTGAATTGCCGGGCGACCTGAACCAGGCGGTCGATGCTTACATCGCTGCATGCGTAGAGAAAAAAGAAACCATCGCGACCCGCAAGGCCAGCCAAAACGCCATTCAGGCCCTGGCACCGGTATTGCCGGAATTCCTCGGCGGCTCGGCCGATTTGACCGGTTCGAACCTGACCAACTGGAAAGAATGCGTGGCAGTGCGTGCGGACCAGGCCGGCAACCACATCAACTACGGTGTGCGTGAATTCGGCATGAGCGCAATCATGAACGGTATCGCCCTGCATGGCGGTTACATCCCGTTCGGCGCGACCTTCCTCACCTTCTCCGATTACAGCCGTAATGCCTTGCGCATGGCGGCGCTGATGAAGCTGCGTTCCATCTTTGTCTTCACGCACGATTCGATCGGCCTCGGCGAAGACGGCCCGACCCATCAATCGATTGAACACGTTTCCAGCCTGCGCCTGATCCCTAACCTGGATAACTGGCGTCCATGCGACACCGTTGAATCGGCGGTGGCATGGGAGCAGGCAGTCAAACGCAAGGACGGTCCGAGCACCCTGATTTTCTCGCGCCAGAACCTGCCGTTCCAGGAACGCACTGCAGAACAAATCGCCAACATCAAACGCGGCGGCTATGTCTTGCGTGACGCTGAAAACGTCAAGGCCATCCTGATCGCGACCGGTTCCGAAATCGAACTGGCAACCAAGGCGGCGGATGAATTGGCCAAGCATGGCGTGGCAGTGCGCATCGTTTCGATGCCATCGACCGATGTCTTCGATCGCCAGGATGCAGCGTACAAGGCAGCGGTCCTGACCAAAGGCGTACCACGCGTGGCAATCGAAGCCGGCGTGACCAGCTTCTGGTACAAGTATGTCGGCCTCGAAGGCGGCGTGATCGGTATTGATACCTTTGGCGAATCGGCTCCGGCCGGTGTGCTGTTCAAGCACTTCGGCTTCACGGTCGAAAACGTCATCGCTGCCGTCAAGAAGACACTGGCGTGACCGAGATCACTTTCCGCCGCGCGACGGCCAACGATGCCGAGGCGATTGCAGCCTTGCGCGTAGACAGCTGGCGCACGACTTACCGTGGTGTGATGCCGGATACCTATCTGGATAGCATGCGCGCGGAAGAAAGTGCTGCGATGTGGTCGCAGGTATTGCTGGCCGATTTGCCGACGATTTCGATATTCGTGGCGGAAGCCGGTACCGAACTGGTCGGTTTTGCCGCCGGCATGTTCCTGATGCCGGAGAAGCATGAGATGAATGCCGAATTGACGGCGATTTACCTCAAGCCGATTGCACAGCGTGGCGGCGTTGGCCGCCGACTGCTGGCGCTGGTGGCAGAAGCCTTGCAAAAGCAGGGCGCACACAGCTTGCTGGTGTGGGTCATTGCCGGCAATCAGGGCGCGCGTCAGTTTTACGAACAACTCGGTGCCGAGTTGCTGATTGAACAGCCGTTCACATGGGACGGCCTGGATTTGATGGAAGCCGGTTACGGCTGGCGCGACCTGCCTGCATTGCGGCAGGCCTGCGCCGAATAAGAATGTTTTCTGTTGAATGTTTTCTATTACTTGCTGTTGAATTTTTCTGGAGAAAAAGATGACCATCCGCGTTGCAATTAATGGCTACGGCCGTATCGGCCGCAACATCCTTCGTGCACATTACGAAGGTGGCAAAAAGAATGACATTCAAATCGTAGCGATCAATGATCTCGGCGATGTCAAATCGAATGCCCATCTGACCCGTTATGACACCGCGCATGGCAAATTCCCAGGTACCGTTGAAGTTGACGGCGATTACATGGTCGTCAATGGCGACAAGATCCGTGTATTTGCACAACGCAATCCGGCTGAAATCGGTTGGGGTGAATTGAATGTTGACGTGGTGCTGGAATGCACCGGCTTCTTCACCACCAAAGAAAAAGCATCGGCACACATCAAAGGTGGTGCCAAGAAAGTCATCATCTCGGCACCAGGCGGCAAAGACGTCGACGCGACAGTAGTATTCGGCGTCAACAACAATGTCTTGAAAGCCAGCGATACCGTCATCTCGAACGCATCGTGCACCACCAACTGTCTGGCACCATTGGTCAAACCTTTGAATGACAAAATCGGTGTGGTCAACGGTTTGATGACAACTGTTCACTCCTACACCAACGATCAAGTCCTGACCGACGTGATGCATGAAGACTTGCGTCGTGCACGTTCGGCGACTCAATCGATGATCCCGACCAAAACCGGCGCTGCTGCAGCGGTCGGTCTGGTTCTGCCAGAACTGAACGGCAAACTGGATGGTTTCGCGATCCGTGTTCCGACCATCAATGTGTCGCTGGTTGACTTGTCCTTCGTCGCAGCACGCGATACGACTGTGGAAGAAATCAACGCAGTCATGAAGGAAGCATCGGAAGGCGCCTTGAAAGGCATACTGACTTACCAAACCGAGCCGCTGGTGTCGGTCGACTTCAACCACAATCCGGCATCGAGCAACTTCGATTCGACGCTGACTAAAGTATCGGGCCGTCTGGTGAAAGTGTCGTCGTGGTATGACAATGAATGGGGTTTCTCGAACCGTATGCTGGATACGACGGTTGCCTTGATGACTGCCAAGTAATTCAAGCTTTGAGTTTTATAAAAAACGCCCCGAGATCCGGGGCGTTTTTTTTGTTCAGGCCATGTGTATAAGTCTCAAAGTTATCCCCGGTTTTTGTGCACAGGCCTGTGGATAAGCTAAGGGCAAGTGACTTATGTCCTTGATAGATAAGAGAATTCATTTCATGCTCAAACGCGGGCAAGTGCTGCTCGCGCATGACAGCCGTGTGCAGCGAAGACTTACTTGCTGGCAGCTTGCGGCTTGACCCATTCAATCAGCCAGCCGCTGGGCGCGATCCAGTCAGGCAGACGCGCATCCTTGCTGGCGATGAGGCTGGCGCGTAGCACGATCTTTAGCGTGTACATATCAATGATCTCGCCGATGGCAGGTGTGCTGAGTGCGCTGACGAAGCTGAGAAAGGTCTTTTGACATTCATCGACCGAACCCATCACCAGCAAGTCGCCGATGCCACCTTTTTGTTGCCCTGTTTCCCATGCGAATAATGCGTACATAGCCTGCGTCCTGTGTTAACGCTCGTTGCTAAAGCGGGTTTGCATGATGATGGCGTCAGCGTCATGGCGCGCGATCGATGCGAAGAAGTTTTTCAGACGTGCGATTTCGCGGTAGCCGCTGTCCTGATAAATTTTATGCGCGCCAGTCCATTCTGAACTGAGTAACAAGATGGAGCCGTGCAGCTGCGTCAATTGCGCGCGCAGCATATGCAGCGATTGTTGGAAGAATTTCTTGCCCAGCCCGCTGCCGCGGTATGCACTTGCGACCGTCATCGATGAAATGTACAGCTGCTGGCCGTCTGCGCGGTGGGTGTCTTTGATATCGTGCCCCAATGCAAAGGCTGATTCTTGTAAGGCACTGTCGGCTGGCCATAGCTCCGAACACAGATAGGCGATCGCCTGATCGCTATCATTCGCCAACACTAGAAAGCCGTCAGGAAAATGCCGCATGCGTTCCAGCATGACGTCGCTGTCTTCCTGTATGCGCCGGTCGAAGCCGCCATCTTCGAGCGCCATGATGCGCTCTATGTCGTCTGGCCGGGCCGCGCGTATATTCAAATCATGCATGGGACGCGGCGCTGGCTTGCAACATGCTGATCAAGTCTTCCGGCCACACTTGTTCTGTGCTTTGTTCCAGCTCGCTGCGTGACCACCAGTGATGCGCCGTCATGCATTCCACTTCGTGTGCGGTCCAGCCACTGCGTGATAACTCGGTGTCCGTTACGCGGATGCGGAAATAGCGTTCGTCTTCATTGACGTATTCGCCATTCGGTAATTGCAGTATCAACTGCCGTTGTGCAATCTGCGGGCCGACTTCAGTGACGCGGATGCCGGTTTCTTCCCACAACTCGCGGATGGCTGCGTCTTCAAAGCTTTCCTCACCCTCGACGCCACCGCCGGGTGTGGCCCAGTAGCTTTGTCCGGCCAGGGCACCGGTGCGATGTTCGAAGTAGAACAGCAGGACGCGATCTGCAGGATCGGTAATGAGCAGACGAGAAGCAGGGCGCAGGCGCATGGTTACTTTGATGGTGAGGTTCTAAAAAAAGGAAATTTGATGGCGGAGCTTCGACCAGCTGGCAGAGCGGGTGTCAGATACCCGCGTTTCTGATTCTGCTGCCTCGACGTTTACACCTGTCGTATGGCGGGATCTCTTAGCCAGACACATATTGTATATGCGCCCGGCTTGCGAGGTGTCAGGCAGCGTTGGTCAGGGCGGAGAGGGAAGCGACCAGATCGCTGAAGCGCTGTCCCTGAATCATGATGTGTTGACGCAGTAATTCGGCGGCGACTTCACCTTTGCCTTCGATGATGGCATCGACCACCGCACCGTGTTCATCGAAGGACGCCGTCACCCGGTTGCGCACGCGCAGTTGCAGACGGCGATAGGGGCGCAGACGGCGTTGCAGCACACGCGCCTGCTCTTCGAGGAAGGCGTTTTTGCTGCCGATGTAAATTTGTCGATGGAATTCTTCGTTCTTGTAAAAGTAAGCGTCGGAATCCGCATCATCGCGCGCTTGCTTGCACGCCAGATGCGAGGCCAATAGCACCGCATGTTCTGCCGGCGTCATGCGGCGCGCTGCGAGGCGGGCGCACATGGCTTCCAGTTCGGCCATGACTTCAAACATCTCTATCAGTTGCTGCGGCCCGATTTCGGCCACGATGGCACCGCGTCGCGGGCGGATCACGATGATGCCCATCGAAGACAGCTGGATCAGCGCTTCGCGTATAGGCGTGCGCGAGACGCCGAATTTTTCGGCCAATACCGTTTCATCCAGATGCTGCCCGGGTTTGAGCGTGCCGACGGCAATCATCTCTTCTATTTGCTCACGCAAGGTTTCTGATCGCGTTTGGCTGGTGTCCGTCATATTGGTATCCCGAAATCGTGACTTGTCGTTTTATCTACTGATCTTATGCTTGACAATGTATGCAATCTGCACGATGTTGTATACAAGAGTAAACTATAAAAAACATTTAGTTGGAAAATATATACATTCTAACTGCCGCCGTTGAAGGCTGCCGGTTTCGACCTGATCCGCTGCGGCATGGTGATGCAACTGGGATGGCGTCATCTGTCGGTCGGACTCAATTGTTAATGGAGAAAGTAAATGCAAGGTAGTCAGCGCGAGTGGGATCATCGCCAGAAAAACCGCGATGCGCGTCTGCGCCGTGCGGCCGCCAAACTGGGAAGCGCCGCAAGCGGCAAACTGGTAGCCGCGGAACGCATCGTCGAGTTGCTGCATAGCGTGATCGAATCGGGTGACCGGGTCTGCCTCGAAGGCAATAATCAGAAGCAGGCCGATTTTCTCGCCGGAGCCTTGTGCCAGCTCGATCCTGCACAAGTGCATGATTTGCACATGCTGCAGTCGGTGCTGGCCTTGCCCGAACATCTGGATATTTTTGAGAAGGGTATCGCCTCCAAGCTGGATTTTTCTTTTTCTGGCCCGCAGGGCGCGCAACTGGCCAGGTTGGTGGCGGCTGGAAAAATCAATATCGGGGCGATCCATACTTATCTGGAATTGTTCGGTCGTTACTTCATCGACCTGACGCCGCGCGTGGCATTGATAGCCGCGCAGGCCGCGGACCGGCACGGGAATTTATATACCGGACCGAATACCGAAGACACCCCCGCCATCGTCGAAGCAACTGCCTTCAAGAATGGCATCGTGATTGCACAAGTCAATGAAATCGTCGATGTCTTGCCACGGGTGGATGTGCCGGCGGACTGGGTTGATTTCGTGGTGCAGGCACCGACGCCGCATTACATCGAACCATTGTTCACACGTGACCCGGCCTTGATTTCTGAAGTACAGGTTTTGATGGCGATGATGGCGATCAAAGGCATATACGCAGAGTACGGCGTGGAACGTATCAACCACGGTATCGGCTTTGATACGGCGGCGATTGAGCTGATCTTGCCGACCTATGCTGCGTCGCTCGGACTGAAGGGCAAGATAGGGCGCCACTGGGCCTTGAATCCGCATCCTGCATTGATTCCTGCGATTGAAGCAGGCTTTGTTGAGTCGGTGCATTCGTTTGGTTCCGAACTCGGTATGGAGCGCTACATCGAATCGCGTCCGGATGTGTTCTTTGTCGGGCGTGACGGTTCCATGCGCAGCAATCGCGCGATGTGCCAGGTCGCCGGACATTACGCTTGCGATATGTTTATCGGCTCCACCCTGCAAATCGATTTGCAGGGCAATTCATCGACCGCGACGCTGGGACGTATCGCCGGTTTTGGCGGTGCGCCGAATATGGGTTCGGATGCACGCGGCCGCCGGCATTCCAGTGCGGCCTGGCTGAAGGCCGGACAGCAAGCGCAGCAAGACCGGCAGGGTAAGAAAAAAATCCCGCGTGGACAAAAGCTGGTGGTGCAAATGGTCGAGACCTTCCGCGAACATATGCAACCGGCATTCGTCGAAGAACTCGATGCCTGGCAACTGGCGGAGCAAGCCAAGCTGGATATTCCACCGGTGATGATCTATGGCGATGATGTCACGCATATTTTGACTGAAGAAGGCATCGCCAATCTGCTGTTGTGCCGCAGCGAAGAAGAGCGCGAGCAGGCGATACGCGGTGTTGCTGGTTACACCGCAGTCGGCATGGCACGTGACCGCAAGATGGTGGAGAACCTGCGTGACCGCGGCATCATCCTGCGCGCCGAAGATATGGGCATAGACAAGCGCATGGCGACCCGTGATTTGCTGGCCGCAAAAAATATGAAAGACCTGGTACGTGCTTCTGGTGGCTTGTATGCGCCGCCTAAGCGTTTCAGAAACTGGTAGGACAGAGATATGGAAACTTTGAATTTTCGTTTTGAACAAGGTCGCAAGCGCCTCGCCTTGCCAGCCAATATGGTCGGCGTGGTCAGTTCCGGCAATCTGGAAGTGTTGATCGAAGCAGTGGCGCTCAATGGTGCTTGCGAAGTTGAAATCAAAACCGCTGCAGTCGGCTTTGGTGCGATTTGGCAGGCGGTGCTGGCTGACTTCCATGCGCGCTGGTTGCTGGCTGATGTGCGCATCCTGATCAATGATGCGGGTGCAACCCCAGCGGTGGTCAGCTTGCGGCTGGATCAGGCGGTGGAGTCGGTATTGGGAACAACATCGGGAGCGCCAGCATGATTAGCTATCTGGAAGCCAGTGCGCGTCAACGCATCCATGCCTTGCTGGATGCCGCATCGTTTGAAGAATTTTTGCCGCCTAGTCTGCAGATCGTCAGCCCGCATCTGGCACAGCTCGATACGCCAGCCTCGTTTGATGACGGCGTCGTCATCGGTCGTGGCACTTTGCAGGGCCGCAAGGTGCTGGCGGCAGCACAAGAAGGCGGCTTTATGGGTGGCGCAGTGGGCGAGGTACATGGCGCCAAACTGGTCGGCTTATTGAAACGTGCGGTCACAGAGGGAGTAGATGGCGTGATCCTGCTGCTGGAAACCGGTGGCGTGCGCTTGCATGAAGCCAACGCCGGTTTGATTGCGGTATCCGAAGTCATGCGTGCGGTGCTCGATACACGTGCCGCCAATATTCCGGTGATCGTGCTGGTCGGTGGCGCCAACGGTTGTTTTGGCGGCATGGGTATCGTCGCCTGCTGCGCTAACGACATTTTGATGTCGGAAGAGGGCAGGCTTGCGATGTCGGGTCCGGAAGTCATAGAAACCACGCATGGTGTGGAAGAGTTCGATTCGCGTGATCGCGCTTTGGTATGGCGCACCACCGGCGGCAAGCACCGCTATCTGCTCGGCGATTGCAGCGCAGTGCTGCCGGATGATATTGCAGCGTTTCGGCAAGCGGCTTACGAGACCTTGCAGCGCTATCAGCAAGCGTCGGCCGAACTCGGGCTGGAAGATCTGGAACGCGAGCACACATTGCTGAGCAAGCGTGTGCAGGACTTTGGCACATTCTCGGAACCGATGGATATCTGGTCCAAACTGGGCGTGGCCAAAGCCGATCGCTTGCCTATGCTGGAAGCGCGCGCATTCATGCAAGAGGTCGCAGGTAAGCGGGCAGGAGAACAGCAATGAAGTGGCAGACACTCGCATCACAATTGTTCCCACAAGGGCATGACATTGTTGAGCATGATTATTTCTTGCGCGGCACGGCCAAAGTTGATCAGCAAACGGTGGCCGTTATCGGCACTACCGGGCATACCCCGATCGGGGTGGAAATTGCGCTGGCACAGGCCAACGCGATCCTCGATACGATGCGAAATTTCCCCGGCCGTCCATTGGTGATACTGGTCGATACACAAGGACAACGCCTGCGTTATCGCGATGAAATGCTGGGCATCAATCGTTATATGGCGCATCTGGGCAAGTGCATCGACGTTGCACGTCGTCGCGGCCATAAGGTGATTGGTCTGGTTTACGATCAGGCGCTATCCGGTGGCTTCATTACCAGCGGTCTGATGGCCGATGCCTGCTATGCGCTGCCGGAAGCGGAGATCCGCGTGATGGGTTTGGCTGCGATGGCGCGCATTACCAAAGTACCTTTGGAGCGGCTGACGGAGCTGGCGGTGGCAAATCCGGTGTTTGCGCCGGGCGCAGAAAACTACGTGAATATGGGCGGGGTGGAAGCGATCTGGCAGGGTGATCTGGAAAGCTGCCTTGCACGCGCTTTGCAGCAGGCCGATAGTCTGGATCATCGCAGTGCGCGCGGTCTGGAGCGAGGCGGACGCAAGATGTCATTGCCGGTTGCGCAAGCCACATCGGGAGTCAGCGATGTTTTACCGACATAACCGGATCTGGCTCAGCAGCCGTGGCTGGCAGCACGCATGTGCAGCAGTGGATCAGGTGCATCTGGCGGACCTGCAGCGCTGGGCAGAAAATGACTGGCCGCTGATCGTACGACGCAGTGATGTTGGCTATGAAGTCGAAACGCTGGCGGTCGGATTGGCATTGCCACCGGATCCGCAGAGCGGGAAAAAGATTCGTATTCCTTTATCGGTTCATCCGCAGGATATTGCACGGCATGAAGCACCGCTGCTGTTTGCACAAGCTGCGGATGCCTTGCCAGCGGCCTGGCAGGCGGCCTTTTCTGCCTTGTCGCATGAGCTGGTGACGGCGCAACTCGAGTTTCGCGTGTATGGCTCACTGGCCTTGCAGACGATCACCGGCTTGCCGTATCTGACGCCGAATTCCGACCTCGATGTTTTGTTTTATCCATGTACGCATGCGCAACTGCAGCAAGGTTTGCAGCTGTTGCAGGATTACGCGCAACGCTTGCCGCTGGATGGTGAAATTGTTTTCCCTTCCGGACATGCGGTGGCATGGAAAGAGTGGGCTGCGGCAGTGCAGAATCCGGATAAGGTCAAGGTCATGGTGAAGAGTATGCGCACCGTGAATTTGTTGGATGTAACGTCGCTACTATCTGGACTGGAAGAACTATCGTGAAGCGCGCAGTGAAGGGTACCGTCAGTTCGGCTCAGTTGCCTGATGCTTCCTTGCGTCAGGCCTGTCTGCATACGGCGATGTGCGCCATACGCAGCTTGCATGCGGAGCTGGTCTTGTATCCGAAGCCGGGGCTGGTTTCGCCGGTAGACAATGGCAGCCATAGCGATATGGATGCCGAACTATTCATGCGCAGCTTGTTTGCCTTGCGCCATTACTTCCGGCACATGGCCTATGCCGGTGCACAGGCCAGTCCCTTTGATCGCTTGAAGGACTTGGGTTTGCAAGCTGAGCGTCGCATGTTGAATGCCACCGGCGGTATCAATACCCATCGCGGCGCAATTTTTTCGCTCGGCATGCTGTGTGCAGCAGCAGGCTATTGCCATGCACTCTCGTTGGCACTGACTTCGGATAATTTGCGGCATGTGATCCGGCAGCAGTGGGGTGCCGCATTACACGATCATGCCAGTCCTTCCGTGGCCAAACTATCGAACGGTATCCGCGTTGCACACCTGTATGCCGTCAACGGCGCACGTGCCGAGGGAGCGCAAGGTTTCCCCGCCGTGTTCGAGATCGGTTTGCCGCAATTGCTGCAATCGATAGACGCAGGCAGCACAGCATCTGCGGCGCAGCTTGATACCTTATTCAGCCTGATGGCAGGCATGACTGATACGAATATTTATCACCGTGGCGGCGCAGATGGTGCGGCGCTGGTCAGACTGGCCGCGCAAGACTATCTGCAGTTAGGTGGCAGCCGTCATCCGGATAGCTGTGCGACCGCAGTCGCTTGTCATCAGCTGTTTGTCAGTCGCAATTTGTCTCCCGGTGGTGCTGCGGATATGTTGTCCGCCAGCTGGCTGGTGTATCAGCTGACGCGTACGCTTGAAGAGAAGTAGCCAGGTTGTATACTAAGTTTCCATGATGAATCGCATCGCTATTTTATGCTCCGGTCAGGCTGGCCAGCATGCCGGTATGTTCGATCTCGCGCGTGAAGACGAGCGCGTCAGTCAATTGCTACAAGCATGGCCGCTGGAAGAATTGTGCGGACATCCTTTGCAGGAAATTCTGTCGGATGAAAAACTATTATTTTCCAATCCGATTGCGCAACCGATGGTGGTCGCTTCGATACTCGCGACCTGGGAAGCAGTAAAGAACATCGTCCCCAAACCAGTGGTGGTGGCCGGTTACAGCATAGGCGAACTGGCATCGTGGGCCGTTGCTGGTGCGCTCAGCGGCGAAGAAGTAATCCGACTGGCGGCCTTGCGTGCACAGTTGCTGCAAGCCTGTATTGCGCGCGATGAACCGCAAGTCATGCTGGCGATTTCACTGTCGCAAGCCTTGCTGCAAATGTCAGAGATTCTGCCTTTGTTGCAGGCGCATGGTTTTTACAGCGCGATCGAAGTCGACGAAGATTCAATCATTGCCGGTGGCTTGCTGAAACAGGCTGATGCGCTGGAACAGGCGATTACCAATGCCGGTGGCAAGGTCACGCGCCTGCCGATAGAGATCGCTTCGCATACACCGTGGATGCAAGCAGCCGTCACGCCGTTCAGCGAGGCGATTGCATCGAGCGGACTTAACACGCCGTTGTTCCCGGTACTGGCCGGGATATCCGGCGCACGCTTGCTGAATAAAGAAGCGGCGGCTGATTGCTTATCGCGCCAGCTGGCCGAACCGATACGCTGGCATGCAGTGATGGATAGTTTGCATGAGGCCGGGGTGACGATGGCACTTGAACTGGGGCCGGGTGCTGCACTGGCCCGTATGCTCAAGACACGTCACCCCCACATCCAGTGCCGTTCTGTGGCCGAGTTCCGCTCCCTCGCCGGGATCAGAAAATGGATAGAGCAATGCAGTGAGGCTTAGTACTGCTCACGGCAGGAAGGGCAGAGATAGCAGGCGCAGGCCGATGGAAAACCAGCGCTGGCTGCTGTCGCTACCGTAGCGATTGCCGTAGGTGGTATCGATCTGGATGCGATTCGGCACCAGCCAGTGGCGTAGACCCATTTGGTAGGAAGGCTTGCCACGGTTTTGTCCAAAGGTTTCTGCGATCAGCCAGCTGCGTTCACTCAATTGCGTTTCCGAACCTATACCCCAGGTCAGCAGATTGCGTTTGCTATCTTGTGCGCGCAGCCAGCCGGTGTTGGTATGCAACACAAAGCGATCATCGTTGAATGAAAAGCTCAGCGGTACAGTGGCATACCAGTCGCGTCCATTGCCAGCTTGCGGATGACGATCCGTACCGACGGTCAAGGCGGCACCCCAGCCATTGGTTTCCAAGGGTTTGAGCAGTGTCTTGCCCTGAATGAGCTGATCTGTGTTGGCACTGCTCCCCCCCTCACGTGTGAGGCTGCCACCGATAGTCACTTCCAGATTGCCGCTAAAGTTACAGGCCGGGAGTGCCCAATACTCGGTGCTGCCACGGTTCATTCTGGCCCAGCTTTCGACCTGACATGACTTGTCGTCAACGATGCGTGCGTCATCGGTAATCATTGGGCGTGCCGCATACGCGGTGCTTGCCAGCGTTGCAGTGGCGAGTGCGCACAGGAAGCGGGCGTGTGTGGTGCGCAGCGACGCATTAGCTACAGCACCACGAGCTGAATCTTGAAAATATTGAATACGCATGTTTACCCTCCTCAGTGGTGAAATGAGGCGGAGTCTTTGCGCAAGCACGAGCTGACCGTCGGCAATGCACGGCCAGACCCACATACCGAAACGGCATGCATTGTCCACGAGCTGCCTATCCTGTTAAGGATCGCAGATCAGTCATAGTTCCAAGAGAAGGGTAAAGACGTTTCCAGAACGGGAACGTTTAGAACGTCGCTTCTCGCATACAGCGAGATAACGACAGGGGAGCCTGCGCTTTATCTCGCTGTGATTTTGCCGGTTTCCAAAACCGGCCAACTACTACCACTCGAACAAGTGCCCACAAGGCTCTCCGCAATTATAAAAACGGGCAGATTGTACAACGGCATATCGCCTTGAAGGAAATAGTTTTGTTCGCGATTCGTAATTTTTAATATGCGCGAGGAGGTCTACAAAGGCTGCTCAGTCAGCGTCGCGTGGCGGCACGTCCCATGAATTTTCAAAACAGATGTCTGCGAGAGGCTTGCGTTTATCCCAGGCTTCGATCTCCAGCATGGGGGCCGGATAGAATTCAGGCACATGGCCGATGCAGAGGATGGCGATAGGCTGACTGCCGGCCGGCATCTTGCATAGTTCGCGCAGTTTTTCGGGATCGAATAAGGATACCCAGCCTAGGCCTATACCTTCGGCTCTGGCCGCCAGCCACATATTTTGTATCGCACAACTGGCCGAGGCCAAATCCATTTCTGGTATCGTGCGACGGCCAAAAATATACTTTTCCCTATGGTCGGTTAAACCGACCACCAGTACTTCGGCGCAAGACAGTATGCCCTCGACTTTGAGGCGCATGAATTCATTTGAACGTTGCTCAAGAGCATCGGCAGTGGCGATGCGTTCTTCTTCAACATGCAGTTGAATAGTGCGGCGTAATCTGTCATCCGTAATACGGATGAAGCGCCACGGCTGCATCAGGCCAACGCTGGGAGCCATATGGGCGGCTCTGATCAGGCGTTCCAGCTGGCCATCTTCCAATGGTGTCGGCAGGAAGTGACGCATGTCGCGTCTTTCCTGTATCGCCTTATAGACGGCTGCAATGTCTGCGTCGGAAAACTTACTTGAGGTCATGTTTGTTCTTAATGCCTGAGTTCTGGTCGGTAGCGGAGCAATAGGGCAGCGTAGTGTCGTCAGACTACCTTGTATTCAAGGCGACAGGATAACAAACCGAGGCAATAAAAGAAGCCGCAAGATAAGAAACTGCGGCAATAAAAAAGCCGCTTCAAGGAAGCGGCTTTTCTGCGAAACAAAAGATCGATTACTTGATCTTGGTTTCTTTGTATTCAACATGCTTACGGACTTTTGGATCGAA